>Ga0209504_1000837_pt1 | contig 25267 bp, 10 predicted proteins | sample COGITO_mtgs_1005_FD_184791 | JGI IMG/M metagenome (GOLD analysis project Ga0209504, IMG submission 184791) | Pelagic marine microbial communities from North Sea - COGITO_mtgs_100511 (SPAdes) (version 2) | ecosystem: Environmental > Aquatic > Marine > Epipelagic ...
CGAGCATTACGCTTATCAACGGGACGCGAAATTCGACCATTGGTCGGCACACCCCCTGCGCGGACTCAAGCGGGACATCTACGAGGGCGGACACCGCGTTCCCTTTATCATCCGTTGGCCAGGCAAGGTTCCGGCCGGACGGACTTCCGACGGGCTGGTCTCACAGATCGATCTGATGGGCACGCTCGCCGCGGTCGTTGGCTATGAGTTACCCGACACCGCGGCGGAGGACTCCCACGACCTGCTTCCACTCTGGACGGCTGCCACTATGGCCAGCCCCCGCACCACGCATATTCACAACACCTTTGAGAACGCCTATGCTATCCGTGATGGCGACTGGACTTTGATTCAAGCGAAGAGCGGCTATCATTCGAAGGGCTACAACGCCTGGGAACGGAAGCGGAAGTACCCGGGGGATGATGGCAATGCGGCGGAGCTGTTCAACATGCGCGACGATGTCGCACAGCGAACGAACCTGATTGATCAGTACCCGGAGAAGGCGCAGCAACTTACGGCACGCCTCAAGCAGATCCGGACGCAGGGCTATTCCTCGCCCAGACTGGCAAACCGTTCAGGCAAACCGGGCGAAGCGTCCTCCGTTCGCTAACAAATCAGAGCAGCATTCAACCTGGAGATTGAGATGATGAAACTTCGTAACACATGTTAAAACAAACCATCCAAACTGTCCTGAGTGCGGCAGCAGCGTTGTTGGTATTCGCTACATGCGCAGCGGCAAGCCGCCCTAACATCGTTCTGATCATGGCCGATGACTTGGGCTACGAGTGTATCGGCGCCAACGGCGGCACCTCTTACCAGACACCCGTGCTGGACAAGTTGGCGGCAACCGGTGTGCGGTTTGAGCACTGCTACTCTCAACCACTCTGCACGCCCTCACGCGTCCAAATCATGACCGGCATGTACAACGTGCGGAACTATACCGCGTTTGGGGTGCTGGACAGGGGAGAGACAACTTTTGCTCACTTGCTCAAGCAGAGCGGCTATGCGACATGCATCGCCGGCAAGTGGCAGCTCGGCCAACAAGCGGACGCACCGCAGCATTTCGGGTTTGATCAAGCCTGTCTCTGGCAGCACACGATTCCGGGCGCCAAAGGGCCACACGGCACCGATAACCGCTTCGCGAATCCGCAGATTGATATCAATGGCAAGACCGCCACGCTGCCTGAAGGCGCGTTCGGTCCGGATGTCTGTGCCGATTTCATTTGCGACTTCATGGAAACGAACCAAGACAAGCCGTTCTTTGTCTACTACCCCATGATCCTCACACATTGTCCCTTTGCACCGGTACCTGACTCTGCGGACTGGGACCCGAAAAGCAAAGGCTCCCCGACCTACAAGGGCGATGCGAAATACTTCGGCGATATGGTCACGTATATGGATAAGATCGTCGGCAGGATCACCACAAAGCTGGATGCACTTGGGATACGCGAGAACACGCTGATCCTCTTTGTCGGCGACAACGGAACCGACAAGCCGGTCGTTTCGGTCATGGATGGTCGCGAGGTCGCCGGCGGAAAAAGGCTGATGACCGATGCAGGCACCCGTGTGCCACTCATCGCGAGCTGGCCGGGCACAATTGCAAACGGACGCGTCACCACCGACTTGGTGGATTTCAGTGACTTTCTGCCCACGCTATGCGAAACCGCCGGTGTCACGATCCCGCCGTCGTTGCAGATTGACGGGCAAAGTTTACTGCCGCAGTTGCTGGGCAAGGAAGGCACTCCCCGTGCGTGGATCTACAGTTGGTACAATACAGGTGGTGGGCCCAAGGGGAGGGAATGGGTCAGGAACCAGCGTTATAAACTCTATCGCACAGGAAAATTTTACGATATCCGTAACGATGTTCTGGAGGAGCGCCCCCTCCAGCAACTCTCTCCGGAAGCTCAAGAAGCGCGCGCCCTGTTTGAAGGAGTCCTTGATACCTACAAAGATGCGCGTCCCGCTTCAGTCGCAGCCCAAGGGAAGCAAAAGGCAAAGAAGCCGCGACAGAAACCCAACATCGTTTTCATTCTCGCGGACGACATGAGCCGCGATTCGTGGGGGGCATACGGCAGTGTGGACTGCAAAACGCCGAACATCGACAAGCTCGCCGCCGAGGGCATGCGGTTCGATCGCCTCTATTGCTCGGCGGCGATGTGCGCGCCGTATCGGCAGGAACTCTACAGCGGCCGTTCGCCGTGGCGCACGGGGACGCTTGCGAACCATTCGAAATCGAAGCCGGATACCCGCAGCATTCCTCACTACCTGAAACCGTTGGGCTATCGTGTGGCCTTGGTGGGCAAGAGCCATGTAGGGCCCAGGGAGTGCTATCCGTTCGAATATTTCCCGGGGAACAAGGATCAGTCGAAGGATCCGAATCCCGATCTTCTGAAGGACGCGCAGACGTTTATGGATTCCTGTGCGCAGGAGGGGAAACCGTTCTGCCTGTTCATCGCTTCCAACGATTCGCACGCCCCGTTCACGACCGGTGACCGCTCGGCGTATGACTCCGAGTCGCTGACGATTCCGCCCTATTGGTTGGACACGCCTGTGCTGCGGCGGGAGCTGGTGAACTATTATGCCGAGGTTTCAAATTTCGACAGGTTGGTCGGCCAGATGCGCGAAGAGTTGGAAGCGCGCGGCTTGTGGGACAACACCATCTTTATGGTTAACAGCGAACAGGGCACGCAGTTGCCCTTCGCGAAATGGACCTGCTATGACAACGGCCTGCGTTCTGGCCTGGTTGCGCGATGGGCGGGCGTGACTCAGCCTGGCTCTGTGGCGGAGGAGCTGCTATCGATTGCGGACATGACACCGACACTGGTAGAAGCCGCCGGGGGCAAGTTGAAGCCCGGCGGTTGCGACGGTCAGAGTTTCCTGAAGAGCTTGAACGGCAAGCCGCAGGTGCTTCATCCTTATGTCTATGGCGCGTTTTCGAACTGCAATATTATCGGCAGCCGCGAACGCATCTATCCGGTCCGAGTCATCCGCAACAAATCGTTCACCTTGATCTACAACCCGAACCATGAAAGCCAGACCTCCAACAGCACGATCGATAAGGCGCTGGCGATGCTGAAAGACCCGGCTAAGGGCGACAGCGATATTGCATCGTCCTGGGTTGCATCCTTTCCCGGCGATCCGTTGGTGCATAAGCTGCATCATCGGCCGGAGTACGAACTCTACAACCTGGAAAAAGATCCCTATGAATTGACGAACGAAATCAGCAACCCCGAATACCGCTCGGTGGCCGCAGCATTGAAACAGCAGCTGCACGTCCAGCTGGCTGCGTTGGGAGACGCCGATCCGATCGCAACGGAAACGTCGCTGGACAAGGGCGGCGGGGCGAAGAAGAAAAACAATCGAACAAAGAACACCGTAAAAGCGAATCACTCAATTTGAGGACATAAAATGAGACGACTAAGAAACTATATTGGAGCCATTGCGTTACTGGCATCTGGGGTTGCGACGGCTGGTCAGCAACCGAACATCATCGTTGTTTTCAACGATGACCAGGGGTATCAGGACTTGGGCTGCTTCGGTTCACCGGACATCAAGACGCCGCATATCGATCGAATGGCAGAGGAGGGGATAAAGTTCACCAGTTTCATGGTGGCCTCGCCGGTTTGCTCTGCATCGCGCGCCGCACTGCTGACTGGCTGCTATCCGAACCGGGTCGGCGTACCCAATGTGTTTTTCCCGAACCGCGGCCATGAGGGCCTGGATCCAAAGCATGTAACGATTGCCGAAATGCTCAAGACTGCCGGCTACAACACCAAGGCGGTCGGTAAATGGCATCTGGGTGATGAACCCGAATTTCTCCCCACCAATCAGGGATTTGATTCCTATTACGGCATTCCCTACAGCAACGATATGTTTCCGGCAAAGAGCATGACGTATGCTTCGGACTGTTTGTATCTTGAAGGGCTTACCCCCGAATCGATTGCTCAGGCTTTCCCAGCGCACAAAGAAGGGCAGACTCTATGGCAGAAACAACCGCATAAGTTAAAAAACAAGGTGCCGCTGATGCGCAACGAGGCGTGCATCGAGTTTCCCGTCGATCAGACCACCATCACGAAACGGTTTGCCGACGAGGGGATCGCGTTTATTTCCGAGAGTGTGAAAGAGGACAAGCCGTTCTTCCTCTATCTGGCCAATTCCATGCCGCACATTCCGTTGTTCGCATCGCCCGACTTCAAGGGCAAAAGCGAAGGTGGGCTCTATGGCGATGTCATTGAAGAGATGGACTACAATGTCGGCCGAATCCTGAATCATCTCAAGAAACTGAAGGTCGATGAAAACACGCTGGTCATCGTCACGTCGGATAACGGGCCGTGGTTGGTTATGGGTGAAAGAGGGGGGAGCGCGCTCCCTCTGTTTGAAGGGAAAATGACCACCTTCGAGGGCGGACAGCGTGTTCCCTGCGTGATGCAATGGCCGGGGCAAATTCCCGCCGGATCGGTGTGCGACGAACTAGCGCTTTCCATGGATCTGCTGCCCACCTTTGCGCAGATCAGTGGCGCAGCCCTCCCAACCCAGCAAGCACTCGATGGCAAAAGCATCATCGACCTGATGACGGCCCAGGCGGGCGCGAAAACACCGCATGAATATTTTTTCTACAATCAAAGCGCCGTTCGCAGCGGTGACTGGAAGTACCACTCTCGTGAGGTGTTCAAGGTCAAGGCCACTACACGCAAATTCAAGGGGCCGACGCTCTACAACCTCAAAGAGGATATTGGTGAATCCAATAATGTGATTGATCAATACCCGGAAATCGCCGCACGCCTGGCCAAAGCGCTGCAATCGAATCCGAACAGACGCGCAAGAAACTCCAAGGGGAAACAATAGCGCGTCATGAAAATCTTATGAAAATTATAACGATTACAATCGCCCTGCTAGTGACGGCACTTCAGGGGTTTGGGGCCGAGCGGCCGAACATTCTTTGGCTGACCAGCGAGGACAATAGCGTCAATTGGGTGGGGTGTTACGGCAACCCCCATGCGGAGACGCCAAACATCGACGGGCTGGCGCGGGAGGGGTTTCAGTATCTGCACTGCTACGCCAACGCTCCGGTCTGTGCGCCCTCACGCAGCACTTGGATCACGGGCGTGCACGCGATCTCGATGGGGACAGCGCCGATGCGCAGCCGCTACGATATCCCGCATGATCAGATCAAGTACTACCCGGATTACCTGAAGGACGCCGGCTACTACTGCTCCAACGTCCGCAAGACCGATTACAACATCGGCGGCCGCCCTGACGACGAATGCTGGGATTCCATCAAACTCGACTGGAAAAATCTTAAGCAGAAGCAGCCATTTTGTCAGGTCATCAATCTGGCCGACTCCCACGAGAGCAAGGCATTCGGCGATGTTGAGAATACGACGCATCGCCCCGAGGACACGCGCCTGGCCAATTACCATCCTGACATCCCGACGATGCGTAAGAACTATGCGCATTACCATGACGCGATGAAGGAAATGGATGCCCAGGTCGGCGTCATGCTAAAGGCTCTGAAGGCGAACGGGTTGGCCGAGAACACTATTGTGATCTACAACTCCGATCACGGTGGCGTGTTGCCGCGCAGTAAACGCTTCCTGTTCGACAGCGGCACCCATTGCCCCCTGGTGATCCGAATCCCCGAGAAATACAAACACCTCTGGCCGGCGGAGCAACCGGGTGCTCAGGTGGACCGACTTGTGAGCTTCGTTGACATGCCCAAAACCTGGTTGAAAATTACCGGCTCAGAGATTCCGGATGTGATGCAGGGCCAGGTCTTTCTCGGCCCCGAGGCCGAAGCCGAACGCGCAACTCACGTAAGCTTCCGCGAGCGCATGGATGAGCGCTGCGATAATGTCCGCGCGATCCGCAACAAGCGTTTTCTCTACATTCGCAACTACATGCCGTTTGTTCCCAGAGGGCAGCACCTTTACTATCTGTGGAAGATGGAGGCAACCAGGGCCTGGGAGGAATGGTACCAGGCGGGAAAGACCGATGCCGTCACTGGCCGCTGGTTCGGCACAAAACCCATGGAAGAACTCTACGATACGAGTAAAGACCCGGACAACGTCGTCAACCTGATCGACCAAGCGGAATATAAAGACGTCGCAGAAGCGCTGCGCCGCGAACTCCGTAAATGGCAACTGCAGGTGCACGATTCCGGGCTGCTTCCCGAAGCCGAACGGATGAAGCGTGCCGCCGATTATCAGACCACCGTTTACGAGATGGTCCGTAACCCGGAGCAGTATGACCTGGCAGTGTATCTGGATGCATCCGACCTGGCCCTGCAGCAGGATCCGGGCAATCTTCCGACCTTGTTACAGCTGTTGGATCATAAGGATTCGGGCATGCGCTATTGGGGCATCGTCGGGTGTCATCTTCTCGGCGAACAAGCCAGCACCGCCCAGCAGCGCATCCGGCAAGCGCTCAGCGACGATTCCCATGTCGTCCGGGCCATGGCAGCATTCACCCTTTATCAACAGGGTGACACGGAACCCGCCAAAGCCTGCTTCAAGAGTCTGCTGCAGCAGGACTCGTATGCCACCTTGCTGGTCTTGAACATGATCGATTGGCTCGGCGACGGACCCGACGCGTATCGGGACGAAATTGCCGCCTGCAAATTCAGACCCTATGTGAACCCAATGAAGCAGTACTTCGGATGCCTGAAGACCGCCCTCAAGAAGACCGCTGCAAAGAAGAAAAAGGAAGCGCAGGAAGAAGCAAAATGAGAACCATTAAAACATACATTTTGATAAGCATGACCGTGCTCGCTCTGTCGGCAACGGGATGGGCTGAGGTTCACAAAGCACTCAAAGGGACCTGGGTTCTGGATGTCGACGCCACGGTCAAACAGATGAAGGCTTCCCCGGGGTTTAATGATCAGGCGAGGAAGCGCTTTACGGAAATTGTGAAGAGAATGTCTCAAGTGCTGTTTGAATTTACCAATGATTCCTTGGTGCTATCCATCGGGGAAACGATGCGAACACTCCCGGTCGCGTCAAAAAACAATCAAGCAAACGTATCTGTTTTTGAGGGAAAGGCCGGAGAGAAACCATTTACACTGAGCGTTTCTGTTGCGAATGAAACGAATATAAATTTTAGATCATCGCTGAACAATGATTTAGATCTTTGTTTATGGAAACGTCGGGACGTTTCAGAGGGTGCAGCGCTGAGCGCAGTGACTCGATCTATTCTGCCTGAATTTAGCTGGGAGACTCTCCCGCTGTACATGCATATAAGAAAAGCAGATGTCTTCTCTAATCAGGAGTTACAATTTCTTTCAGAATTCCCTCTGATCACTTTAGAAAAGACGACCGGATCCAAAAGCTTCGGTTCAACAGATGCCGGAACCATCGAAATAGCCAAAAGGATCAAGGCACTGAATCCGAAAGCAAAGGTGCTGTTTTATCGCAATGTGATTTGTCACTATGGCGGCTACACTTTTAATGAGCAGATTGACTCGATTCCCAACTGGTTCCTAGTTGGTAAAGATGGGCAGCCATCTATGGTCAGAGATCGGATTAAGGCGTATGATACAACAAATCCGGCGCTACGTGACTGGTGGGTTTCTAATGCAAAAAAGGTCTGTGACAGCCCTTATATCGACGGGCTGTTCATTGATGGCAGTGTGAAAGCTTTAATGCGGAGTTATATGTTACGCCAGCTCCCTGACGGTAAAAAGAAGGCTACAATTGAGGGCTATCATGCAATGATAGCGCAAACTAGAGAGGCACTCGGACCGAACAAGTTAATGTTCGCGAACATCATCAGGGCGCATCACTTTGAACACGGCGGTCTGGAATATATGGATAAACTCGATGGGTCCTACCTCGAGAACTTCCTGTCGCCTAATCCTGACACTGTGGCCAAAGGCATTGACACTGCACAGAAAGCCGCACGTATGGGTAAAATTATTTCAATGACACTGAGTATCGGCGAAACTACGGTTTCAGAAGGTGTTGATGAAGTACGTCTGAAAAATGATGATTCGAATTATGGTTCTAGGGAAATAATTGATTTCAATATCGCGCTGTTTCTGGTGTGTGCTGAAAAATACAGCTACCTGTACATTAAAGACGGATACTCAGCTGAAACGCGTAGGGGTATCTGTGAAAGCAGTGTTTGGATGAAAGCGCTACCGGAGTACAAGAAGCCACTCGGCCCTCCGAAGGGTCCCGCAAAACGTGACGGTTATATCTACACTCGTGAGTTTGAGCATGTATCCGTCTGGTTGGATATTGAAAATCGTAAGGGGGAAGTCACCTGGAAAAACTAATAAATGGATGGATGCAACAGCAAGGCGATGATGGGAACCGTGCAGGCGAAGGAATCAAGTTTTCAGACATGCCCTTTGGCCAAGCCGGAGGGAATGCTAATTAGCTGAATCCCGCGTGAGGCATTCGCCGAGGCGGGTGCATGGTTTACGCCTGATTTTACTGGAGCGGATTTTTTGGGACAGGCCCTTTGAATTACCCCTTATGGACGTTGAGCGAGCCTGATGATCACATCTATGAAAGTCGTTGGCAGGAAGCATGACTCTGCAGGATACCGTGATTCAGGTGCAGGGGCGGCTGGCCGCTATCTGCATTTTGTGTGCGTCATCACGCGATCACGTTATAGACCTGATTGGTTTGCTGTGTTATTCTAGGGAAGTCGACCAAGATGGAGCGGCATCACAAAACAGGTTCTGAAATGAGCCGAAACCACGACACGACCAAGAAATAGGATGAATAAACGATTAATAACAGGAATGATGCTCTCTTTGAGCATCCTCATCGCGCAGCCTTCCGGGGCACAGTCAAAAATCTCCCAAGATGTCACTCTCAAGACTGAATCCATCGAGGACTACACTGCGCGCATGCAATGGTTTGTGGAGGCCAATTACGGGATGTTCATTCACTTTGGTCTCTATTCGCAACTCGGCGGTGTGTGGAAGGGCGAGCAGGTCCGTGGCTATGCGGAATGGATTCAGGGCAAGGCCAATATCGATCGACACGAATACGCGCAGCTTTCCCAAACCTTTAATCCGGTCCAGTTCGACGCTGATTTCATCGTTCGGACGGCAAAGGAGGCTGGGATGACCTATTTGGTGATCACCGCCAAGCACCATGAGGGGTTTTGCCTCTGGGATAGTCAATATACCGATTTCGATGTCGCCAATACACCCTTTAAAGCGCGCGACCTCCTCTCTGAACTCAGCCAAGCCTGCAAGACGCACGGAATTAAATTCGGGCTGTATTATAGCATCATTGACTGGAATCATCCGTCCCAGAAGCGCCCCTCTGAACTTGGGAAGAAGGGCGTGCCGGGGAAAACGTTGATTGTCGACAATCGGAAACAGGAGTACGTTGATTATCAAACGAACCAAGTCTTAGAGCTGATCAAGGACTATGATCCGGCCGTTCTCTGGTTTGATGCCGACTGGGCAAACTGGTGGACGATGCAGGACGGCATTGAGCTCTACAACGCCATCCGGGAAGCAAGCCCCAGTATCATCGTCAACAACCGTGTCGCCAAGCGCGCTGGTTTTGAATTGGACTTCGTCACTCAGGAACAGGAGCATTTCAAGGATACGTTCGCCAAGCATTGGGAAGGGTGCTACACAATGAACAAGTCGTGGGGCTACAAGAAACATGACCATAATTGGAAGAGCGCCCAAACTGTTTATAATAAGCTAAAGGATATCAATGAAAAGGGCGGCAATCTTTTGTTGAATGTGGGGCCTGATGGGAACGGGGTGATTCAAGCCGAAGCGATCGCTATCCTGAAGCAAACTGCTGAATTGTTGGAAGCTGCACCGATCCATAAGAAGATCCCGCGGGTCACCCAGGTGCCCGGCATCAAGGTGAAGTAACTCTTTACCCATAAGTTGAGAATGTGTGAAGTTAGGTAAAAAAGCTCCTTCCCTGCGAAGGGAAGGTGTCTTGGTCCGCCGAGACGGAAGGGTTTCGCGCAACATGAGCAGATTCTTTGAACTAACCCGCCGAAACCCCTCCGACCCCGCAGGCGGGGCCACCTCCCCTTCGCAGCATATCCTTCTACATATCTTTGGATTATCAAATTTTGGTGATGCAATGAGTTGTCCCGCACATGACGGAGGTCCGCGGCAGATGGCGAAGCGATTTTTAACCACCCGCGCCCTTGGGGCTTCGCGATGCTACGCCCGCACGTGTCTCCGTGCCTCCAGCGATAGCGGGTGGTTAAAACAGCAGAGCCAAAAGCGATTTTTACTAGCTTGCCTCAAATGACAGTGAAAACCCCTCCGTCTCGGCAGACCGAGCCACCTCCCCTTGGCTGCCGTCTTCGCTCTCACCGAGCTACGCCGAGCCAAGGGGGAGGAGCTTCACATACAGGATTAATAACCTGAATTAGCGGAGACAAATTCATGTAGAAGGATATGCTTCGCAGCCGTCTTCGCTCTAAGCGAGCTACGCCGTGCCAAGGGGGAGGAGCTCAAAGAAACGCGTTCATCACGATCACTAGAAAATACAAAAATGTGGGTAAAGATCAGGGCGGAGCTCGTCCCTCCCATGTAGGACGAGCATGCCATGTTCATTGGAATCTTTCACTAGCGAATCACCGGTCATCTACTTTTTTACCAATTCCGCACGAACCAGGTTATCAGAAGTGCCCGAAGTCACGCAATTGCGTGATATCTTATTTTATCCGAGTCTGTATAATCGTCTATTTAAAATAGGAGTCGTGAATTATGAAGCGTTTAGTGAGTTTAGTGAGTTGGATGGTCTTGTCGGTTGCGCATGCTGCGGAAGACAAGCCGAATATTATGTTCATATTTGCGGACGATCAGACGTATGAGTCGATCGGCGCGTATGGTTTGACTGAGGTGAAGACGCCCAATTTGGACCGGTTGGTCGATCGGGGCGTCAGTTTTACGCGCACCTATAACATGGGTGCGTGGGGCGGTGCGGTCTGCGTTGCCAGTCGCGCCATGCTCAACACCGGCGCTTTTGTAAACCGCGCTCAGAAGATGACCAAGACGGTGCCGCAATGGGCGGAGCTGATGCAGGGCGGCGGCTATACGACCTATATGACTGGCAAATGGCATGTTCCGGGAGTGCAGCCGAAGTTTGATGTCGTCAAAGATGTGCGCGGGGGGATGCCGAATCAGACGAAGCAACGCTACGATCGCACCTTCAAGGAGGAGGCGTATGACAGCGAATGGCTACCGTGGGATCCTCAATACGGTGGATTCTGGAAGGGCGGGACGCACTGGACGCAGGTGGTGGCTGACAATACGCTGGAGTTTTTCGAGCAGGTAAAGCAGGACGACAAGCCGTTCTTCATGTATCTGGCATTCAATGCACCGCATGATCCGCGTCAGGCGCCGAAGGAATATGTGGATCTGTATCCGCTGGATTCGATCCAGGTGCCGGAAAACTATTTACCGGAATATCCGTATGCGAATGCGATCTGCGGGAAAAAACTTCGGGATGAAAAGCTGATGCCATACCCGCGGACAGAATATGCGGTGAAGCGCAATCGTCAGGAGTACTATGCCGCGGTGACTTACATGGATCACCACATCGGCCGTATGCTCGATGCGTTGGAGGCCAGTGGCAAGGCGGACAATACCTACATTATTTTCACGGCCGATCACGGACTCTCCGTCGGCCATCATGGTTTAGTCGGTAAGCAGAGCATGTATGAGCATTCGATGCGTCCGCCACTCATCGTGGTGGGGCCGGGCATCGAAGCGCAGAGCAACATTGATGCGCCGATCTACCTGCAGGATGCGATGGCGACGGCTCTGGATTGGGGCGGAGTTGAAAAGCCGCAGCATGTCGAATTCAACAGTCTGATGCCGTTGATCCGGGGCGAGAAAAAAGTGCAGTATGACCGAATCTACGGAAAATATACCGACACCCAGCGGATGATTATTAAGGACGACTGGAAGCTGATCTTTTATCCGACCGCTGAAAAGAAGATGCGGCTGTTCCATCTCAACAAAGATCCGTATGAGATGAATGATCAGATCGATAATCCCGAATATGCTGCTGTGGTGAAGTCGCTGCGCGCCGAGTTTGTCGAGTTGCAGCAGGAAATGGGGGATACACTCGATGTGGATCATCCTAAGCCAAGACGGGGAAAGCCCGCTAACAAGTCGGGGCATTAGTCGCTGCAGTTCAATTGGAGAAATTAGAAATAAAGATGAAAGCAATCGTATTAACTCTTGGAATCGGCGTTGCGCTTCCTTTGGTCGGCATCGCTGATGTCCGGCCTTCGGCATTGTTTACGGATCACATGGTGATCCAGCGTGAAACGCAGGCACCCGTCTGGGGGACCGCCGATGCCGGTGAATCAGTCACCGTGAGCGGCAGCTGGGGTGAAACCGCGGCGACCACCGCCGATGCATCCGGAAAATGGAGCGTGAAGCTGCAAACACCACCAGCAGGCGGGCCACATACATTGACCTTGAAGGGCAACAACACGGTTGAAATTAAAGATGTGCTTTCGGGGGAGGTGTGGTTCTGCTCCGGTCAGTCCAATATGGATTTTGAGCTGAGCAAGCTGGCCAAAATCTTTGAACAGCGGACGGAGAAAAGACATGAACCGGCCGCCACCTATGTGAAACAGGAAATGGAGACGGCCCAGGATTCGATGCTGCGTCAGTTTACGGTCCAGAAAAACAGATCACCGCTGGAACCGCTGGAAACCTTGAGCGGTCAGTGGGTGGCTTCTTCGCCTCAGAATAACCCGGATTTCTCGGGCACGGCCTACTTTTTCGGTCGCGAGCTACGTAAGGAGCTGAATGTTCCGGTGGGTCTGATCAAGTGCGCTTGGAGCGGCACCAAGGTGGAACCCTGGATTCCGGCGGAAGCATTTCAAGAAGATGAGGAGATGGAGGCCTATTACGAAGCGAACATGCTGGCACTGAAAAACCGGATGACGCAATGGGATCCGGCGAAGGCGGAGGCGGATTATCAGGCCGCAAGAAAAAAGAACCGTAGAGCGAGGCGACAGGCTAATCCACAGCAGAACCAGCAACTGCCATCCACGCTCTTTAACGCGATGGTCAATCCAGTGATTCCATATGCCATCCGCGGCACGATCTGGTATCAGGGGGAATCGAATGCTGGTCATAATACCCTTCGCTATGAAACCAACTTCAGCACGATGATTCACGCGTGGCGCGACCATTGGGGGCAGGGTGATTTTCCGTTCTACTTCGCGCAGCTGGCGAACTATCAGGGGCGCTCTCGAGCAGACTTCCGGCCTCCCGTTGCGGAGCCGGTTGAGTATGACGGCTGGCCCTCGATCTGCGACCAGCAGCGCCGCACACTTCGTCTCAAAAACACCGGCATGGCGGTGTTGAGTGATATCGGCGAACCCCATGATGTGCATCCGCACAATAAAATGGATGTCGGCAAGCGCCTGGCACTATGGGCCTTGAAGCATGATTACCCTTCGACGGGGCTCAGGGCCGGCGGTAAGGCAGGTGACATCGTCTGCAGTGGGCCACTCTATCAGCGCCATACAATCAAAGGCGATCAAGTGATCATCCAATTTGACCATGCCGGCTCGGGACTCATGAGCGGCAAGAAGCCGGTGATGGATGCGGCACAGGCAACCAAAGAGCCGTTGAGATATTTCCAGATCTGCGGGGCCGATCGCCAGTGGCACTGGGCGCAGGCTGAAATCACCGGGAATGACACGGTGACGGTCTCCCATCCGGAGGTGCCGAATCCAACAGTGGTTCGCTATGCTTGGTCGATGAACGCTGAATCGGCCAACCTGTATAACAAGGAAGGCCTGCCGGCTTCCATCTTTACAACGGAGACAGAGATACCTGATCAGGCTGCTGCGGCGCCTGTTCCCGAGTCTGTCCGTCCGTCATCAGTTTCTGTCTGGCAGGGAAAAAAGTCCTCCTTTCATGGCTTCGATCAGTATCAATTCAAGTTTGAAGGTGTGGACTGTAAAGTGGTGCTGCCGAAAAAGATCGCTGATGGTAAGCCCTGGGTGTGGCGTGCCCGTTTCTGGGGGCATCAGCCGCAGTTCGATCTCGCGATGCTGAAGCGGGGCTATCACATCGTCTACTGCCCCGTCGACAATATGTTCGGGAATCCCGCAGCGGTGAAACGCTGGGACGCGTTTTATGATTATCTACGTTTTGAGCATCTCTTTTCCGATAAGCCAATACTGGAGGGGATGTCGCGCGGCGGCTTGATTATTTATAACTGGGCGGCGGCGAATCCGGATAAAGTGCAGGCGATCTATGGCGATGCGCCAGTGATGGATTTTAAAAGCTGGCCGGGCGGCAAAGGCCAGGGGAAGGGCTCGGCTAAGGACTGGCGGGTCTGCCTGAAAGCATACGGTTTCACAGAAGCGCAAGCGTTGGCTTATACAGGTAACCCGCTCGACAATTTGGCGCTGCTGGCGAAGGCCAAGATCCCGATACTTCACGTAGTGGGGGATGCCGACGATATCGTGCCAGTTGCAGAAAACACTGCGATTGCGGAAGCGCGCTACAAGAAGCTGGGCGGGGTGATGAAAGTAATCCATAAGTCAAGGGTGGGGCACCATCCGCACTCGCTGAAAGATCCGGGCCCGATTGTCGATTTCGTGACGCAGCAGGGCAACGGGGCGGGGGAACTTTCGACCGAGGAACGCGTGGTCGATCAAAACCTCAGCCTGCACAGCGACTCCCGCAATAGTCGCATTCAGTTCGAACAAAAATCTCCTACCAAGGCCTCACTGCAAAAGGATGACCGAATTGTCTTTCTCGGGGATTCGATCACTCAGCTAGGAGCGAAGGAGGATGGCTATGTCACTTTGACCGCGCAAGCGATCCAGCAGGCATATCCGGGTCTCGGGGTTGAGGTGATCGGCGCAGGCATCAGCGGGAACAAAGTTCCGAACTGTCAGAAGCGCCTCGACCGCGATGTGCTTCAGAAGCAACCCACGGTGGTCGTGATCTACATCGGCATCAATGACGTCTGGCACTGGACCTTGCGTACGAGAAGCGGGAACTTGAGGAAAGGGACCACGCCCGAAAAGTTCGAAAGCGGATTAAAAGATATGATCGCAAAGATCAACGGCGTCGGTGCGCGAGTCATCCTCTGCACGCCTTCGGTGATTGGCGAAAAGCACGATGGATCCAGTCCGGATGACGATCGGCTCGACGCGTATGCGGCTATCAGCCGCAAGGTCGCGCTGGAAACCAGATCCCAACTCCTCGATCTCAGAAAGGCATTGATCGACACTCTCAAAGCACGCAATCCAGAGAATGCCGACCGCGGCATTTTGACCAAAGACCGTGTGCACATGAATGAGGCAGGGAACCGCTTGCTGTCTGAGCTTGTTTTGCGTGCCTTGAACGTGCCAGGGGGCGAGTAATACCAACCTGCGACTAAAACTAGTAAAATAATTAACCGCAGATGCACGCGGATTAACGCAGAAGGATTTGCATATAAATCGAGTTGGAATCTGCGTTTATTTGCTTCGCCCTTTGGTTGAGTGTCGCTTCGCTCGAACGCGTGCATCTGCGGTTACAATATACGACTCATTCTGAAATGGGAATTCTACCAGAAAAAGTCATCACTTGGTATAAGGGCAGGAAGCAGCAGTGTGCGGCACTCACTTAAGCGATTGTTGGTTCAGATTCATCTATAAAGTCGGCTGTATCACGCAATTGCGTGATACCCCATTTTATCTGAGTCATGTATAATGTTTTTTTGAGACGCGGTTCTGGCATTCGGCAGAGCCTCGGTGAGACATTTGGAATATATGAAAAAAACAGTGAACATTTATCTGCTGCTGGCCGCTAGTCTGGCTCTGGCAACGTTGGCCGGGGGCGCTCCGCGGGCCTATGAACTCTGGGAGCCGGAACCCGCGCCGAACAGGGGGCGGAGCAACTGGGAGGCGACCAAGGACAGTAAAAGACCGAAATCCTATGACCGGGACTGGGAACGAACCTCGTTTCCGATCGGCAACGGTTATACCGGCGCCTGTCTCTTCGGCCGCACGGATACCGAACGTGTGCAAATTACGGATAAAACACTTCACAACCGGGGAATTTACGGTAAGGGCGGCCTGACCAGCTTCGCCGAGCTCTTTCTAGATTTTAATCAGGACGCTGTCCGAAACTACCGTCGCTCGCTCAATTTGAATGAAGCGATTGCACACGTGTCCTATGAGAAGGATGGGGTGGCCTATCAACGCGAATATTTTGCCTCCTATCCAGACAATGTGATCGTTATCCGGCTCACCGCCGACCAGAAGGGGGCGCTCTCCTTTACGGTGCGTCCCGAGATCCCGTATCTCGCGATGAAGCAGCGCACCGGCTCGCTCACGGCCGCAGGAAATCTACTGACATTCAAGGGGACGATGCGCATGTTTAGCTGCAACTACGAGGGGCAAATCAAGGTGCTCAATGAAGGCGGCTCTGTCATCGCTGATGCGAAGGCCGGAACGATCGAAGTCAGTCAGGCCGATGCCGTCACACTGCTGATTGCAACCGGAACGAATTACCGTCTCAGCGCAGAAACTTTCAGCAAGCCTGCTGCGGAAAAACTCGACCCGAAGGCGTTTCCGCACGACGCGGTCTCGGCTCGGATGCAGGCCGCCCAAGACTTTGGCTATGCCGCACTGAAACAGCGCCACCTGAAGGATTATCAGGGTCTGTTTGGCCGCGTCTCGGTGAACCTGAACGCAACGCCGTCGGCCGACCCGACGCACCTACTTCTGGAAAAGTATCAACAGGGCAAAACGAACACCTGGTTGGAAGAGCTGATGTTTCAATACGGACGCTACCTGCTGATTTCCAGTTCGCGCGAAAAGAGTCTGCCTGCCAACTTACAGGGGGCCTGGAGCCAGGATTTTTATACCCCGTGGAGCGGGGGCTTTTGGCATAACATCAATGTGCAGATGAATTATTGGGGCTCGATGAGCACCAACCTCGCCGAGTGTTTCGAGGCCTACACCCACTTTTTTCAGGCCTATCTGCCAATTGCTCGAGCGCACGCCACTGACTACGTGCGCAAGCACAACCCGAAGCAGCTGAAGGAGGGGGACGATAACGGCTGGATCATCGGCACCGGAGCGAACGCCTACCACATTCCCAGTGCCGGCGGTCATTCTGGTCCGGGCACTGGCGGGTTCACTGCCAAGCTACTGGCCGATTATTACCTGTTTACGCAGGATAGGGAATACCTCGAAGAGGTGGCTTATCCCGCGATGCTCTCCTTGAGTAAATTTTACTCAAAGGTGCTGGTGCCACATGGAGACCAGTTGCTGGTCGAACCATCAGCCTCTCCGGAACAGACGCCGAATGCCAAGCAGGTGGAGGGCATGCCGGGCCAGATGAAAGGTAACTACTACATTACTGCCGGGTGCACCTTCGACCAAGGCTTCGTGTGGGAAAGCTATGCCGATACACTGGCTTTGGCAGATGCGCTGGGCGATGAAGATCCCTTCCTCAACACCATTCGCGAACAGATCACCCGACTGGATCCGGTTTTGATCGGTGCCGACGGTCAGATTAAGGAATATCGCGAGGAGCATCACTACAGCGATATTGGTCAGCCGAATCACCGTCATATTTCGCACCTCTGCCCGCTCTTTCCAGGGACGCTGATTAATTCAGAGCACGCCGACTGGATGCAGGCTGCAAGTCACACGCTGGATCTACGTGGCAACAAAACCACGGGTTGGGCGCTGGCTCACCGCATGAACAGCCGCGCCCGACTCGGCGAAGGCGATCAGGCGCATGAGGCCTATCAGCGTTTCATTCGCGAGCGCACCGTGTCGAACCTCTGGGCATTGCATCCTCCCTTCCAGATTGACGGCAGCTTGGGCACGATGGCCGGCGTCGCGGAGATGCTGCTGCAGAGCCATGAGGGTGCGATCCATATTTTGCCTGCCTTGCCAAAGGCATGGAACGATGGGCATTTTGACGGATTGGTCGCCCGCGGAAACTTTGTGGTCTCTGCGAAATGGCAGAGAGGAAAAGCCACCGCTGTTTCCATCCTCTCCAGAAGCGGCGGCAAATGCCGTGTTGTTTGTCCTGGGATCGGGGCGGCGATTGTCACAGACAGCAATGGCAACACAGTAACGGTCACACGCGACGGAGCCGAACGGATCCACTTTGCATCCGTAAAAGGGGAGGCCTACACGGTTGAATTCGGGCAGGATCTGGAAGTTGCCGGTAGCCAGGTGGAGTTGTATGTCAGTCCCGATGGCAGCGATGCCTTCGCGGGCACGACGAAAGCGAAACCGTTCGCATCGCTCGCGAAAGCACGCGATGCGGCACGGGCGCTTGCGGGGAAAGAAGCGGTGACCGTGCATGTGGCCGACGGCATTTATTATTTGCCCGAAACACTTGTCTTTACGCCGGCGGATTCCGGTTCTGAAAAGAACCCCGTGGTTTACAAAGCGGACAACGAGGGCGGTGCCGTGCTGAGTGGCGGTTCCAAACTCGACCTCAACTGGACCGCTTATGAGGGTGGAATCTATCAAGCAAAGACACCGGCGGGCTTGGAGATTGACCAGCTTTTCGTCAACGGGACGGCGCAACGCATGGCGCGCTATCCAAATTTTGATCCTAAAAAGAAGACGGCTGCCTATCAGGGCTATGCTGCGGATGCCTTTTCCAAGGAGCGCGCGACCAATTGGGCCGACCCGGCCGGTGGATATATCCACGCCATGCACAGCGTCCAATGGGGCGGCTATCATTACCGCATCACAGGGAAGGATGCTCAGGGCGAGGTCACGTATGAAGGCGGCTGGCAGAACAACCGTCAGATGGGCATGCACAAGGACTACCGTATGGTAGAGAATATCTTCGAAGAACTCGATGCGCCTGGTGAGTGGTTTCACAACGCCAAGACAGACACACTCTATTACATGCCGGCCAGCGGCACGGATCTAGCTGCCGCTAAGGTGGAGGTGGTGCGCCTGCGTCATCTGGTCGAATTCCAGGGAACACAGAAAGATCCTGTGAAATGCATCAACCTGCAGGGCTTTACGGTGCGGCATGCCGCGCGGACCTTCATGGATTGCAAGGAACCGTTGTTACGCTCGGACTGGGCGATCTATCGCGGAGGCGCCTTTCTGCTGACCGGAACCGAAGATGTCAGGATTCTTGATTGCGAGTTTGATCAGGTCGGCGGCAACGCGATTTTTGTCAACAACTACAACCGCCGCACACTCGTGAAGGGCTGTCACATTCACGATGCGGGTGCCAGTGGCGTCTGTTTTGTGGGCGATCCGAACGCGGTGCGGAATCCACTCTTTGAATACAACGAAACTCAGAACTTTTCGGATATTGACCTCACACCGGGACCGAAGACTGACAACTACCCGGCGGACTCGACAGTGGAGGATTGCTTGATTCACGGTATCGGCAAGGTCGAGCGGCAACCGGCTGGCGTGCAGATTTCCATGGCGCAGGGCATCACCGTGCGTGATGTCTCCATCTACGACTGCGCCCGCTCAGGCATCAATGTGAGCGAAGGCACTTGGGGCGGACATTTGATCGAAGGCTGCGATGTGTTTGATACCGTTCTAGAGACGCATGATCACGGCTCGTTCAACTCATGGGGCCGCGACCGCTTCTGGCACATTAAAGGCGCATCCGCAAAACAGGTCGCCGAAATATCCCTGCTGGATGCTGTGGAGACCACGGTCATCCGCAACAGTCGCTGGCGTTGTGACCACGGTTGGGACATCGATCTGGATGACGGGTCGAGCAACTACGACATTTATAATAACCTGATGCTTGCGAGTGGGCTCAAGCTACGTGAGGGCTTCCGTCGCCACGCGTGGAACAATATTACGGTGAACAACGGTCTGCACCCGCACGTCTGGTATCTGGAGAATAAAGATCAGGTCTACGCTAACATCTTGATGTCTCCACACCGTCCGGCACGGATGAAGCGACCAAATGCAGACGGCGCTCGGGTCGACAAGAATTTGTTTTTTGTGGCCGATGCGTCCAAGGCAAAGGCGGTCTCGGAAAAGCTAGGATGGGACAGCCATTCGGTCTTTGGCGATCCGCAGTTTATGGATCCTGCCAACGGAGACTTCCGTGTGCAGGATGGCTCGCCCGCTGTGAAGCTCGGGTTCAAGAACTTCCCGATGGATCAGTTTGGGGTGAAAAAGCCCTCGCTCAGAAAGATCGCCCGCACACCGCAACTGCCCACCGTGAGATCTGTCAAGGCGGCGCCGCAGGCACCCTCAGCCAAACCAGCTGCGGTAGCTACCGTCAATCAGGTGTGGCTCGGTGCGAGCCTACAGACATTGGGCGGGGAAGATTTTTCCGCCTACGGGGTCGGTAAAGAAGCGGGCGGAGTCGTGTTGATGCAGGTGCCACAGAATTCCGAGGCAGCACGCCGCGGCTTGAAGGAGGAGGACGTGGTTCAACAGGTCAATGGCAAGGCTGTCCGCACCAGCGAAGCGCTTTTGCAGGCCTGTGCTCAAGCAGGCGTGCAGCCCCTTAAACTCAAAATTGTCCGTCAGCAGCGGACTATGGAGCTTGTGGTCGCACAGCATGCTTGGGTGCAATTGGAAACCGCGCAGTCGGCAGATGAGTTTAAGCTGCTTCCTGTCCCGCAAGCTCGGAAGCGCGCTCTGTCTTCCAGCACGAAGACGAATAACGATCCGCTCCACTCTCTGGTGGACGGCAAACTCGCCCGCAGTTATGGCCCGGTCTTCGCGAATGGTGTCCCGAGTGGCGCTTACAAAATGGATCTGGGGCGTGTGAAATCGGTGAAGTCGATCAGCAGCTGGTCATGCCAACTAGGCAAGCGCGGCGCGCAGCGGTTGACGCTCTATGGCAGCGCATCGAACCAAGATCCGGGTTGGGACACGAACACGCTGACGCCGATTGGCAGCATCGACACACGTAGCAGTCAAGGGGCGCTCTTCCAAGCCGCCTCCCTATGTGCCGCAGAGGGCGAGTCCCTCGGGCAATTCCGCTGGATCGTCTGGCAGGTGGCCCCCGTCAGCTCCAAATCGCGCGGCGAACATACCGCCTTCCAGGAGTTGCAGGTGGAATGTGTCGAAGCCGAATAGTCGGGGCAGAAGCGAATTGTAGCCCAAGAGGGCAGACCTGGTGAGCCGACGATCAAGATGGGCCCCATGGCCGAGGCCGGATACGCCATGGTGCTCGTGGGCAGGAATATGCATCAGGTGAGAGGTTCCGGCGATTGCGGATACTAGCAGCGGATACTCGGATCGACCTATGTGAGCATCAGCGGTATTGACTTATCTCGTGTCACATTCAGCCAAAGCGTCGAAACCGATTTAGTTCAGTTAGTAATTGTCCCGGAACCGTCCTCTGTCTCGCTCTTGGCTGGTTCCTTCGCGCTGGCTAGCATCATGCTGCGCCGTCGCTGTCGTTAGATCCTGAGCCTGTTGTAAACCCTGAGCTTGTCGAAGGGTCAATGGGAAGAAGGTATAGATTTTCATATTTAGATTCACTACTATACGGGAAGCCCCGATGCGCTGTGCATCGGGGCTTTTCTATGGCTTTAGCTCGCCCTCGCTGCGTCCTGAGGGTCGTTTCCTTATCACGCGATCACGTGATAGGCGGAATGGCTTCATTCTGTTATTCTCAAGGCTTGAAACACGATATAAATAGAATCACAGCGAGCTCTATGGGATGGCTGTGAACTGCCATCTTGATCTAAAAAAAGCAACGAATATGCAGACACGATTACAATCTACCTCCATGCTTTCCGCCATCACGATGGCTGTGGCTTCCTTGCTCCCCATGCATCTGGATGCGATGGGGCGAGTCGGGGCGCAAGAAGCAAGCCTGGACTTAGGCTTTGCGGATCCCGCGATCGAATACGGGCCACGTACTTGGTGGCACTGGATCAATGAGCGCGTCAGCAAGGACGGCATCACGAAGGACCTAGAGGCCATGAAGACCATGGGCTATAAGGGCGTCCACATGGTCAACCTGCCGTCGCTCGCCGTCGCCGGGACGATCGGGGATGACGTCGTCGGCAGCGAGATCTGGTATGAGAAGGTCGGCTTTGCCGTGCAGGAATGTGAGCGGCTGGGAATGGAATTCAGTTTTGGCAGCTGTCCGGGCTGGGTCGCAGGTGGTCCATGGGTGTCACCGGAGCAATCCATGCAGGATATTCATTGGCGCCACACATATGTGTCGGGGCCAACCAAGGGCCCCATTCAGCTGCCACAGCCGAATAAGACCCGTGGCTGGTATCGCGATGTGGCGGTGCTGGCATACCCAAGCCTACCGGGCGAGGCGGTGCCACTGTCCTCGCTGGTCAAAAGCGTGCACTCTGACGATTTCCCAGATCTGGACTGGTCTGCGGCCATCGATGGGGACGGTGAAAGTTTCGTCGAGCTTCCCGGGGCAACGCGCGGGACCGGCCCGCGATCGGTGATCTTTGAGTTCGCCCAGCCCGAGACGGTGCGTTCGCTGGATGTCGAACTGCAGGAAGATAGTGCAAGCCGCACGTTTATGATCTACGGGAGTGAGGATGGCAAGGACTGGCGTTACTTAGCGAACTTTCGCCGCTGGATGAAGCACTTCGATCCACGGCGTGAAGCACTCGTTCAGGGGTTTCCGGATGCGACCGTGAAATTTGTGAAGCTCGAATTTCCGATTGCGTCCCCGGAGCCGAGTGTGCCGATGAAGCTCTACGAGCTCAATTTTCAGTCCGCTCGTTTGACCAATAGCTTTACGAAAACGGCCCGGATGCGCACACATCCGACAATTTCCGATCTCTCCAAGCAGAACATTCCCGCCGATCAGGTGATTGCAGTGGATCAGATTCTCGACCTGTCGGCTTATTTGCAGGAGGACGGCAGCCTGAATTATGACTTGCCTGCCGGTGAGTGGACGATTCTGCGCTTTGGTCATACGACCAATGGTAACTTGATTCATCCGGCCTCCGATCGTGCAGAAGGCCTGGAAGTGGATAAATTCAGCAAGGAAGCGCTGTATCATCACCTGGACAACGGGGTGAGCCGGGAAATTCTGGAGCGCTTGGGCGACCTGACAGGCAGCACGGCGGTGGAAATGAGCATCGATAGTTGGGAAGCAAACTGCCAAACTTGGACCGCAAAATTTCCGGAAGAGTTTGCAGCGCGGCGCGGGTATGATATGACGAAATGGCTGATCGCGCTGACCGGCCGATTTGTGGGGAGTCTCGATGAAACAGAACGTTTCCTCTGGGACTACCGCCGCACCATCGGTGACCTGCTTGCCGATAATTTTTACGGAGCCTTTGCCGACTACGTGCATGAATGGGACGTCAAACTTTCCGCTGAAGCACCGGGAATCGGTATGCCGATTCAAGCAGACCAAATTCAGATGCAGGGTAAGATGGATATTCCGATGGGCGAGTTCTGGCTCGGCGGCGAACCGAATGACAAATACCCACAATGGCGGGGCGGTCAGGACAACACCAAAGAGGCCGCCGCTGCGGGGCACGTTTACGGCAAGCCAGTGATTTCCTGTGAAGCCTTCACTTCCTTTGCACACCACGATGGATTTACGCAGTATCCGGAAATCCTCAAGCCGGTCGGTGACCGCCAGTTCTGTAAGGGCATGAACGAAATCATGTTTCACCGCTACGCACATCAGCCGGACGAGAAGGTGCCCGGGATGGGCTTAGGTCAGTTCGGTTTGAATCTGGAGCGCACTACGACCTGGTGGGAGCCGGGCCAAGCATGGATCACCTATCTGCGTCGCTGCCAATACATGCTGCGCCAGGGGCGTTTCTTTGCAGATGCCTGCTACTACTACGGTCAGGACGTGCCGGGCAGTGCGTACTTCTTTTCCCCAGGCGTATTGGATGAACGTCAAAAAATGCGGCCGGTGCTGCCGCAGGGCTATGATTACGACGTGTGTGACCACACGACCTTTAGCACGATGTTTGTTGAAGACGGATTCGTCGCATTGCCGAGCGGCATGCGCTATCAGTATCTGGTATTGCCCGCGCACGCTCGCTATACGCCAGCGGCGCTGGAGAAAGTCCTAGAACTGGTCGAAGCAGGTGCCACCGTGATCGGACCACGTCCGTCCCGCTCGCCGACACTGGCGGGCTACCCACATGCCGATACGCGCATTCAAGCCTTGGCTTCCCAGCTTTGGCCGGAAACTGCCGGGGCGGGGGAGCGTCGCGTCGGTCAGGGCAGGGTGATCACTGGCAAGTCGTTTGAAACCATCCTTGCGGAGGATGCCCTCATGCCAGACTTCGAGTCGAGTGAGGGTGAGTTGCGCTATATCCACCGCAAACTGCACAATGGTGAGATGTATTTTGTCTCCTATCAGGAAGATCAATCGCAAGACCTGACGCTGACCTTCCGTGTCAGTGGACGGGTGCCGGAAATTTGGGATGCCGTGACAGGGAAGCAGTCCACTGCATCGGTTTTTGTCGATAATGGAACAGTGACTTCGGTGCCGCTGAAGATGGATCCATACGGTTCGCGCTTTGTGCTCTTCCGTCAGCCATCGGATCAGGTCGATCCTGCAGTTGCAGTGACCCAGGACGGCCAAGCGGTCACACTTGAGAACGATGCAGGCAGCTATATGGTGTGGGACAATGCCAGCTATATGGTGACACAGCAAAGCGGTCAGACGACAAAGTCCCTTGTTCGTGATATTCCTGCGCCGACAGCGCTGCCTCAGGGCTGGGCTGTCACTTTCCAAGCAGAGCGTGGCGCACCCGCGGGTGAGATCGCGTTCGACTCGTTGAAGTCATGGACCGATCGCTCTGAATTTGGTATCAAATATTTCTCCGGCACGGCCACTTACACCCAGTCCATCGATGTGCCTGCGGCCCGCCTTAGCCAGGGCCGTCGTGTTTCGCTCGATCTTGGCACGGTGCATCACATCGCCGAGGTCATTGTAAACGGTGAGAACCTTGGCGTTTTATGGAAGGCCCCGTTCCGTATCGATATAACCGATGCAGCTCAAGTGGGCGCCAATCAGATCGAAGTCAAGGTGACCAATTGCTGGAAAAACCGTATTCTAGGCGACTGGAAGGTGCCAGCCGCTGAGAAGATTACCTGGACGCTGTATCCATTCTACCATGACGAAAAGGATGCGGATCTAATGCCGTCCGGGCTGCTCGGCCCAGTGAAGTTGGTTTCCTCCGAAGCATTCAAATTCTAAAGTCACTGCGAAACATCGCCTTATACGTATCACTGAGGTTCTTCGCTATTTTTAGTGGTTCAATGAAAATCGGAACACTCAATTACTTCTGAGATAAGGAATAGCTTGAGGGGCCAGACCGGAGAGTTTTACCACGGAGGCGCAGACGGAGCGAGAGTAGCG
>Ga0209504_1000838_pt1 | contig 25223 bp, 23 predicted proteins | sample COGITO_mtgs_1005_FD_184791 | JGI IMG/M metagenome (GOLD analysis project Ga0209504, IMG submission 184791) | Pelagic marine microbial communities from North Sea - COGITO_mtgs_100511 (SPAdes) (version 2) | ecosystem: Environmental > Aquatic > Marine > Epipelagic ...
TGAGCAGTTCAAGGCCGACTTGTTGCGCGATCTGCAACAGTTTGTATGGCCGCTGTTTGCCGAAGGGCGGCTTAAACCGCAACTTCAGCAAGCCTATGCACTCAAAGATGCCGAGGCGGCTTTTGCAGTGTTAGCGACTAACCAGGTCAACGGCAAGTTGGTGCTGGTAATAGATCCGGCCTTGATTTGATGGGTTGTTTCGATTGTCTTAGTCAATCGATGCCATGGCGGCAATTAATAAGCTTTTTTCGTTCAAGGCGCTAAAATGGGCGCTGTCAATTTCTCAACCCTCAGAAGGAATCAGAGATGAACCTCATCAACACTCAAGTTCAACCGTTCAAGGTCAACGCGTTTCACAACGGCAAGTTCATCGAAGTCACCGAGCAGTCCCTTAAAGGCAAGTGGTCAGTACTGATCTTCATGCCGGCTGCATTCACCTTCAACTGCCCGACTGAAATCGAAGATGCGGCCAACAACTACGCTGCGTTCCGTGATTCGGGTACTGAGGTGTACATCGTTACCACCGATACCCACTTCTCGCACAAGGTATGGCACGAAACGTCGCCAGCCGTTGGCAAGGCTCAGTTCCCGCTGATTGGTGACCCGACTCACCAGTTGACCAACGCGTTTGGTGTGCACATTGCTGAAGAAGGTCTGGCCCTGCGTGGCACCTTCCTGATCAACCCGGAAGGCGTGATCAAGACCGTAGAAATCCACTCTAACGAAATCGCTCGTGACGTATCGGAAACCCTGCGCAAGCTGAAGGCTGCTCAGTACACCGCTGCCCATCCAGGCGAAGTATGCCCAGCCAAGTGGAAAGAAGGCGAGAAGACCCTGGCTCCATCGCTGGACCTGGTCGGCAAGATCTAAAAATGGTTGTAGAGCTGCTGCGCTAGGCATTGCAGCGTTGAAATCAGGCTCGGGCTGCTCATTTACAGCTCGTAAACTCCGCGCTCTCGCCTGATTTCGTCTTGCACTGCCGTCGCTCGCGACGCTCTCCATTCCATTTTTCACCATCTGGAGCCTACTTGGCTCTTAGACGGTACCCGACGCCCGGGCGTAACCCGTCCGGGCGTTTTATTGCCCAAATTTTGTCACCGAGGACACGCTCATGTTGGACGCCAATCTGAAAACCCAGTTGAAGACTTATCTGGAAAAAGTCACCCAGCCGTTTGAGATCGTCGCGTCCCTCGATGACAGCGACAAATCCCAGGAAATGCTGGCGCTGCTGCAAGACATCGTCAGCTTGACCGACAAGATCAGCCTGAATACCGATGGCAGCGATGCACGTAAGCCCTCGTTTGCGCTTAACCGCCCGAATGGCAATATCAGCCTGCGTTTTGCCGGCATCCCCATGGGGCATGAATTCACTTCCTTGGTGTTGGCGCTGCTGCAAGTGGGCGGCCATCCGTCCAAGCTGGCGCAGGATGTAATCAGCCAGATTCAGAGTCTCGAAGGCGAGTTCAACTTCGAAACCTATTTTTCCCTGTCTTGCCAGAACTGCCCAGACTTGGTGCAGGCGCTGAACCTGATGGCGGTGCACAACCCCAATATCCGCCACGTCGCGATTGACGGTGCGTTGTTCCAGGATGAAGTTGAAGCGCGGCAGGTTATGTCGGTGCCAAGCATCTACCTGAACGGCGAGTTATTCGGTCAAGGCCGTATGGACGTCGAGCAGATTCTCGCCAAGATCGACACCGGCGCCAGCGCCCGTGACGCCGAGAAGCTAAACGCCAAGGAGGCCTTCGATGTTTTGATCATTGGTGGCGGCCCGGCTGGCGCTGCGGCTGCAATTTATGCCGCACGTAAGGGCATTCGTACCGGTGTTGCCGCTGAGCGTTTCGGTGGTCAGGTGCTCGACACCATGGCTATCGAGAACTTTATCTCGGTGCAGGAAACCGAAGGGCCGAAGCTGGCTCGTGCCCTGGAAGAGCACGTGAAGCAGTACGAAGTCGACATCATGAACCTGCAGCGCGCCACTGCCCTGGTGCCGGGCGGTGCTGAAGGCGGTTTGCATGAAGTGAAATTCGACAGCGGTGCCAGCCTCAAAGCCAAGACGGTGATTCTGTCCACCGGCGCCCGCTGGAGAGAAATGAACGTGCCCGGCGAGCAGCAATACCGCAACAAGGGCGTGGCCTACTGCCCGCATTGCGATGGCCCGCTGTTCAAGGGCAAGCGCGTGGCGGTGATTGGTGGCGGTAACTCCGGCGTTGAAGCGGCCATCGATCTGGCCGGCATCGTGGCGCATGTCACGCTATTGGAATTCGACAGCGCACTGCGTGCCGACGCCGTGTTGCAGAAAAAGCTCTTCAGCCTGCCCAACGTCAAGGTGATCACCAGCGCGTTGACCAGTGAAGTGAAAGGCGATGGTCAGAAGGTCACGGGCTTGGTTTACAAGGACCGTAACTCCGATGAGTTTGCCTCGGTAGAGCTGGAAGGCATCTTCGTGCAGATCGGCCTGCTGCCAAACACCGAGTGGCTGAAAGGCACCGTGGAGCTGTCCAATCGTGGCGAGATCATTGTCGATGCACGGGGCGAAACCTCGCTGCCGGGCATCTTCGCCGCGGGCGATGTAACCACCGTGCCGTACAAGCAGATCGTGATCGCGGTAGGTGAGGGGGCCAAGGCGTCGTTGAGCGCGTTCGACCACCTGATTCGCACCACCTAAGCCTTATTTGGCGCTAACAAACAGGGCAACCCAGCGGTTGCCCTTTTTTATACGCGCCAGTTACGCATGGGGGCCGAAGCGCTCTAGCTGCATTTCTTGCAAGCGGCTGAGTGTGCGGCGAAAGGCGAAGCTCAGGTAACCCTCGGTATAGAGTTCGGCGAGCGGCACCTGGGCTTCGAGGTACAACGGCACCTTGCGGTCGTAGCACTCATCCACCAGAGCGATAAAGCGCCTCACGCTGTCATCCTTGACCGACAGGGCAGGCAGTTGCCGATCACCGGCTTGTACCCGCTCAACGCCATCTTCGGTTCCTCGGGCGATTTTCGCTGCGCGTTGTGGGCTGCTTAGGTTCGGCACTTCGCTAAGGAGGATGGCGCGGAAACGGTCGCACAAGGCGATAAAGTCCTGCGTGGCCAGGGGCTGCTCGCAAAGGTCGCTAAAACGGCACCAGAGCACATCTTCGCAGTGGCGCACGGTTTGTACGCTGCGCGCGCCGAGGACAAGTGGCTGTCCACTGCTGGGTTTACCGGCGGCCAGCTCGCTGAAGTGCCGGCTCAACACGCTGGGTAAACCCGCTGTGGCAAGCCAATAACGGCTATGGGTAACACCGGGATGCAGACGGTGATCTTCCTGGCCGTCGATGCTTACCACCTGCATATGCCGCTGCAGAGCGTCTACCGCCGGCAGAAAACGTTCGCGGTTAAAGCCTTCGGCATACAGCAGTTCGGGCGGCTGGTTAGAGGTGGCCACCAGCACCACGCCCTGTTCGAGCATCACCTGAAATAGCCGGCCGAGAATAATCGCATCGCCAATATCGCTGACAAACAGTTCGTCAAAGCACAGCACGCGCACCTCGCGGCTCAGCTCCACGGCCAGCGCCTGCAGCGGGTTCGGCGTGCCGGTGAGCTGAAACAGGCGCCTATGCACCCAGCGCATAAAGTGGTGAAAGTGCTGGCGCCGCGCCGGGACCTTCAAACCCTTGTAAAAACTGTCCATCAGCCAGGTTTTGCCACGCCCAACGGGGCCCCACAGGTATACCCCGCGAGTGGGATTCGCAGGCGCAGCGTGATGCAAGGCTTGATGGCAGTCGTGTAAGGCTTGGGCGGCCAGCCACTGAGCGGGGTCAGATTTAAAACCATCGCGGTCGATGGCCTGTTGATAGGCGGCGAGCGGTGAGCTGCAATCCATCAGCGTGTCTCGATCCGCTTGTGCATGCAGATCGCACTGGCAGGGCAGAGGCTGGAAAATTCGGCGGTCTGGCGAATTGCCTCAGGCACGTCAGCTCTGTCGAGGATGCGGTAACCACGGTTGCTGAAAAAGGCTTCGGCGCTGTTGGTCAACAGGTACAGCTCATGTACGCCGATTTGCTGTGCATAGGCTTCGATCTCGGTAACCAGTGCGCTGCCATAACCCCTGCTACGAGCGGCAGGGCTGACCACCAGTGAGCGCAGCAGTGCTGCCTCGCCGTAGGGCTGCAGGCCGATCAGCGCTTCGGGAGCTTGCACAGGACCGCCGCCGATAAAGTGACTGAAGTGCTCAGCCTCAAGGTCAGCGGTTGGCAACCCGGCCGCTGCCAGTAGTGCTTTGGCTGCAGCAGTTGGCGGGTGACGGTAAAAGTTCATGGGTGTCCACGTGGGCGAGATAATCGGGTCAGCATCGCGCGGGCACTTTAACCGAGCGCTCAGCAAAAGACCCACAGGCGTGGGTCTTTTGCTTTCAGCAGGTCGTTATCAACGCCAGCTAAGGATTGGCCAGCCGGCCTGTTGAGCATGTTGCAACAGGGTTGGGTCAGGGTTGACCACATGGGGTTTTTCGACCACTTGCAGCAGCGGCAGATCGTTGCGTGAATCAGAGTAGAAGAAGGCGCCGTCGAGGGTTTCGCCCTGTTCCTGTAGCCAATCACGCAGGCGTGCGACTTTGCCTTCGCGATAGGTCAGTACACCTTCGGTACGGCCGCTGTAATGGCCGTACTGCTCTTCCAGGTCGATGGCCAGTACTTCTTCGATTTTCAGGCGGGCGGCGACGGCACTGACCAGAAAATGCGCCGAGGCGGAGATGACTAAGATGCGGTCACCGGCAGCGCGGTGGGTGGCTAGGCAGCGGGTGGCGTCGCTGTAGAAAATCGGCTCGATCACGTCTTCAACAAAGGGTTCGACCACATGCGCGACTTCTTCAGGGGTTCGGCCAACCAAGGGCGAGAGGGTGAAGGCCATGTAGTCTTCCATGGCCAGGCTACCGGCGGCGTACTGGCGCATCAGCTCCTGTTCATGGGCGATAAAGCTCATCGCGTCGGCCCAACCGAGCTTGACCATTTCCTGGCTCCACAGGCTGGCGCAGTCGCCGCCGATCAGGGTTTCGTCCAGGTCGAAAATTGCCAGGGCCATCAGGCCACCTCACAAATAGCGTTGTCTTCAATGTTCAGGTTGATGCGCTGGCCACGAGCGTGCAGGTCAGCGGGGGAGCGATTGAGCACGTCCACCAGCAGTTCGACGCCACGGGCTTCGACGCTGTAACGAATCACGTTACCAAGCAGGCGATGGCTGCGAATTTGCCCTTCAATGCTGCCTTGCGCGCCAATTTGAATAGCTTCCGGGCGAATCGCTACGCGGCTGCTGATCGGGCGCAATAGCAGGCGGCTGGCGGCATCGGCGTCGAGCAGGTTGTAGTTACCGATAAAGCCGGCAGCAAAAGCATCAGCCGGTGCGGTGTAGAGGGTTTCGGCGTCGCCGCTCTGGACGATCTTGCCGGCGTTCATCAAGAAGATGCGGTCACTCATGACCAGTGCTTCTTCCTGGTCGTGGGTGACGAAGATAGTGGTCAGGCCCATCTCCTGCTGGATGTTGCGGATCTGTTCGCGCAGGTGCTTGCGAATCCGTGCGTCCAGCGCCGACAAGGGCTCATCCAGCAATAACAGGCGCGGGCGGGTAACCAGCGAACGTGCCAAGGCGACGCGTTGGCACTGGCCACCGGACAATTGCGGCGGGTAGCGATTGGCGAAGTCATTCAGTTCAACCAACGCCAGCACTTCTTTGACCCGCTGCTCGGCTTCACTGCTTTTGACCTTCTGCATGCGCAGGCCAAAAGCCACGTTCTGCTGCACGGTCATGTTGGGGAACAGCGCGTAGCTTTGGAACACCATGCCGATGCCGCGTTTTTGCGGGGCAACCGGTACCAGGTCTTCGCCGTCGAGTAGCACCTGCCCGCCATTGACCCCGGTTAATCCGGCGATGCAGCGCAGCAGGGTGGACTTGCCGCAGCCAGATGGGCCGAGCAGGGTGATGAACTCGCCTTTGGCGATTTCGCAGTTGATGTCGGTAAAAATCGAGGTGCTGCCGTAGCTTTTATGCAGGCCTTGAATACTCAGAAAACTCATGACTTGTCCTTATTCAGGCGGTTGGCCGCCCAGGTCATCAGCAGCACGAACATAAAGTAGGAAATCACCAGGGCGCTGGTGAAGTGACCACTGTCGTTGCGCATGTTGTAGAGGTACACCTGCAGGGTTTCATAGCGGCTGCCGACCAGTAGGTTGGCAAACACGAACTCGCCAAACAGGAAGCTGAACGAGAGGAACACCGACACCATCAAGCCTTTACGCAGGTTGGGCAGCACCACCATAAAGGCTGCGCGTGAGGTGCTGGCGCCGAGCAAGTGAGCGGCGTCCATCAGGTCACGCAGGTTGATCGCTTGCAGGTTGTTGCTGATCGCCCGGTACATAAAGGGCAGGGCGATGGTGAAGTAGCAGCCAATCAGAATCCACGGCGTACCGAGAATCGGCAGCGGGCCCCCGGCAAACAACTGCATCAAGCCCACGGATGAGACCACTGGCGGAATGGCGAATGGCAGCAGGATCAGCACGTTCATCACCGCGTCGAGCTTGGGGAAGTGATAACTGACCACAAACAGCAGCGGCAGAATCAATACCAGCGACAAGGCCAATGCGGCAAAGCAGATCAGCAACGAGCGGCCGAAGGCGGACAGGAAGCGTGTGTCGCTCCACAGCGCCAGGTACCACTTGAAGGTCAGTCCACTCGGCAGAATGGTCGCCGACCAGCTGGTAGACAACGAGTAGACCAAGGTGCCCAGCAGTGGCATAAGCAAAATCAGCATCAAGGCGTAGACCACCAGCTGATGGAACAGCGGTGAGCGGTTTTCAGCGTGAGACATGGTAGCTCCGGCGCAGCAGCCATTGGTGAACCAGGGTAATCAGGGTCATCAGGCCCACCAGAATCATCGCCAGCGCACTGGCCATATTCGGGTCGAGGAAGATGTCGCCGGAGACCATGGCGGCAATACGAATCGGCAGGATGTTGAAGTTGCCGGTGGTCAGTGCATACACCGTGGCGTAAGCGCCTAAGGCGTTGGCCAGCAGGATTACAAAGGTGCCGAGCAGGGCCGGGGTTAGCACCGGCAAACCAATGTGCCGCCAGAACTGCCAGTTGCTCGCACCGAGTAACTCCGCAGACTCGCGCCAGTCTTCACGTAGTGCATCGAAGGCCGGGTAGAGCAGCAGTACACCGAGTGGGATCTGGAAGTAGGTGTAGAGCACGATCAGGCCAGTCTTGGAGTAGAGGTTGAAGTCCTCAATGATCCCAGCCTGCTTGAGCACAATGGTCAGTGCGCCGTTGAAACCCAGCAGAATGACAAAGGCAAACGCCAGCGGCACGCCGGAAAAGTTGCTGGTCATGTTGGTGAAGGCCATGACGAAATCGCGCAGCTTGCTGTCCACTTGACGCAGCGAGTAGCTGCCAAGGATGGCAATGCTGATGCCGATCAAACTCGACCAGAACGCCACCTCCAAACTGTGGCGCATGGCCTGACGGTAGAACGGTGAGGAAAAGGCCTCGGTGAAGTTACCGAAACTCCAACCTTCACTGGTGTGCAGGCTGTTGCTGGCGACCCAGAGCAGCGGGGCGATCTGAAAGGCGACAAAGAACAAGGCAAAAGGCAGCAGGCAGAGTAGGGCCAACCATTTGCCGCGCAGGGCAGAGATCACGATAGAAGCTCCCGGCACACGGGTTTGTCGTGGGCCACACCGAGTAGCTCGCAGACCGTGCCGCACAGCTCCAGCTGTTTGGGCTGGGCGTTGGGGTCGAGGCTGAACGCGCTGCCGAGCACCAGCAGGGGTACTTCACGTTCTTCTGGCAGCAGGCCGTTGTGCGAGCGGTCGTTGTTCATGCCGTGGTCGGCAGTCACCAGAATCTGGTAGCCCGCATCCAGCCAGGGCTGAATGTATTCGGCCAAGTGCACATCGGCCATGCGCGCGCTGTTGCGGTACTGCGCGCTGTCGAGACCATGCTTGTGGCCGGCATCGTCGATATTCATCGGGTGTACCAGCAGCAGATTGGGCGCATGGCGCTGACGCAGGCTGTCGGCATCGGCGAACAGGTGCGAGTCGGGGTAGTGGTCGGCGTAGTAAAAGTGGCCATGTTGAATCGGCAGCGCCACATCGCTGGTATGGCGATCACGGGCAGCCTGAAACGGCGAGCGGTTATACAGCTCGCTGACCCAGTGATAAGCCGCCGCAGCGGTAATCAGGCCGGCGTCGCGGGCGTAGTGGAACATGCTGCGCTGAGTCGACAAGCGCGATACATCGTTATTAACGATGCCGCTGTCGATGGGCGCAACACCAGTCAAAATGGCTTCATAGAGCGGGCGTGAGAGGGCCGGGAGTTCACAGTCGAGCTTGTACAGCGCGGCGCGTCCGGCTTGGCAATAAGCCTGCAGATGCCCCAGCGCATGCTGAGCCACCTGATAGCTCAGGCCATCCAGAACCACGAGGATGACGTTGTGCGACATGGTTAAAAGCCTTAGCAATTGAATCGGCCCCAGAGGAATCCCTGGGGCCAGATGCATTAGTTCATGTTGATGATGACGTGCTCTTGCCACAGGCGCGGCAGGGCTTTAGAGGTGGCTTCCCAGGCAGCAGCATCTTTGATCGGCTGAACCTTGGCGTACTGCTCTTGCGGCAGCAGCTTGGCTTGAACCTCGGCTGGTAGGGTCAGGTGTTCGGCGCGGATCGGCCGGGCATTACCTTTGGCCAGGTTGATTTGGCCAGCGTCGCTCAAGATGTACTCACGCGCCAGTTTGGCGGCGTTAGGGTTTTTTGCCCATTTGTTGATGATGGTGCTGTAACCGGAAATCACCGAACCGTCAGACGGAATCAGCACTTCAAAGCGCTCTGGGTCGATCTGGTCGCGGTAGCTCAGGCCGTTGAAGTCCCACACTACACCGACTTCGACTTCGCCTTTTTCCAGGGTCTGGATGGTTGGGTTGGCCAGCGACAGACGGCCTTGCTTGGCCAGTTCGCCGTAGAACTCCAGTGCGGGTTTAACGTTGCTTTCATTACCGCCCATGGCGATGGCGGCAGCCAGTACACCGTTTACCGCTTGTGCGGCGGTGCTGACATCGCCAGCCGACACTTTGTAGGTGCCTTTTTTCAGATCAGCCCAGGAGTGCGGGATGTCCTTGACCAGCTGCTTGTTGACGATAAAGGCGATGGAGCCGGTGTAGGCGAGCATCCAATGGCCATCTGTGTCCTTGGCCCAGGCTGGAATTTGTTCCCAGGTGCTGGGTTTGTAGGCTTGGGTAACACCTTGCTGCACGGCGATGGGGCCGAAGGCCGCACCGACGTCGCCAATATCGGCAGTGGCGTTGTCTTTTTCAGCGGCAAATTTGGCAATTTCCTGGGCCGAGCTCATGTCGGTGTCCATGTGCTTCAAGCCGTACTTTTTCTCCAGGTCAACCCAAGTGTCCTTCCAGTTGGCCCAGCTATCCGGCATGCCGACACTGTTTACCGCGCCTTCTGCGCGCGCAGCCTTCTCCAGTGCTTGCATGTCCATGTCAGCAGCCATGGCAGAGGTTGCCAGGGCAATGGCCGAGCCCATCAGTGAAGCCATCAGCAGTTGTTTCATTGGAAACTCCTTTGCGATTGGGGTATGTGCGGTGAACAGTTCTGGTCTAGATCAGCAAGACCTAAGCCAATTTAGGCGGGTTAAATGACAGTTTTATGTACGTTGCTCATTTAGCGGTTATAACCGCGTTGCCGAAACGGGCGCTTCACTAGCGTAGACCATGATTAAAACCGCCAGTACGTGGCTTGCAGGCTAGACTTTGCGCGGATTGACGATGTGTGTCGGCAGAGTGTCATGCTTCGGTCATCTGGAGTGCTTAAACTTGAAACATGATTTTTACTGCGGCATTAACAGAATTTTGCCCCTTATTGGGGCTGGACTAGTCCAAATAGGGAGGTCTTGATGCGCGATGAAGCGCCACGGGCAGTCACTGCTATATGCCGGGCATTGGAAGAACAGATTGAGCACGGATTGTTGCCTTCAGGTAGTCAGTTACCAGCGGAGCGCAAGCTCAGTGAAGTATTCGACACCACGCGCATCACCTTGCGTGAAGCACTGGGCCAGCTTGAAGCCCAGGGGCTAATTTATCGTGAGGAACGTCGCGGCTGGTTTGTTTCGCCGCCGCGCGTGGCCTACAACCCGTTGGTGCGCAGCCACTTTCACGCCATGGTTGGCGAGCAAGGCCGGGTGCCGGCCACCGAGGTGTTGAGTGCGCGGTTGATCCCGGCCAGCGCGGAAATCTGCCAGCTATTGGCGTTGCCGGCGCTGTCCAGCGTGTATCAAATCCGCCGTGCACGCCGTATCGACGGGCGCCTGGTGCTGTATGTCGAGCACTACCTCAATCCAAATTATTTCGCCGGCATTCTGGATTTCGACCTGACCCGCTCGCTGACCGAGTTGTACGCCAGCGAGTACGGCATTCATTACGGGCGGGTGCGTTTCGACATGGTGCCGACTGCTTTGCACAGCGAGGCCGCTGGTGCATTGAAAGTGGCGGTGGGCAGCCCAGCGCTGCGCATCGTGCGGATCAACCGTGATCAGCACGGCCGGCTGATTGATTGCGATCTGGAGTTCTGGCGCCACGACGCCCTGCATGTGAGCGTCGAAGTACCGGAGTGATCTAGCGTCCGGGCGGCCACTCGTCATGGCTAGGCAAATCGGCGCTGGCCAGCCAGGGGCGGTCGTGGCTGGTCCAGATATGCTGGGCAGGGCGCTCGCCCGGATCCTGGTCCAGCGTCGCGACGCGAATGATCATATACGGTTGAGCCACCCGCTCAGCCACTAGCTGTGAGCCGCAAACCGAACAGAAATGCCGCATCTTGCCTGGTGAAGACTCATAGCTGGACAGCTTGTCTTCGCCGCGCAACCAGCGAAAATCTTCGCGCAGCACCCCAGCCGTACTGGCGAACGCGGCAGCATGAGCCTTCTGACAGGTCATGCAGTGGCAATGGCCAATAGGCTTGTCCAGACGTGCCACGCTATAGGCCACCGCGCCACATAGGCAGCTCCCGCTGAACATCAAGGCAACTCGGCGCTGTTATAGAAGGCGCTCAGTACCTTCACCAGATGGGCCAGGTCTTGGCTGCCGGCCAGCTCGCGGATCGAGTGCATGGCGAAGGTCGGCAGGCCGATATCCACGGTGCGTACGCCCAGCTGGCTGGCGGTGATTGGGCCGATAGTCGAGCCGCAACCCATGTCGCTGCGGGTCACAAAGCTTTGCACCGGCACTTCGTTTTCCAGGCACAGATGGCGGAAGAAGCCGGCTGTCTCGCTGGTGGTGGCGTAACGCTGATTGCTGTTGATCTTGATCACCGGGCCGGCATTGAGCTTGGGGCCGTGATTTTCGTCATGTCGATCGGCGTAGTTGGGGTGTACGGCGTGGGCGTTGTCTGCCGAGACCAGCAAGGAGCGCTGGATGGTACGGACAAAGCCATCCCCGTCGGGCAATACACGGCGCAGCACTTGTTCCAGCATCGGGCCATCGGCGCCGCAGGCCGACGAGGAGCCGACTTCTTCGTGGTCGGTGCACACCAGCATGCAGCTTTCATCATCGGCGGCGGCCAAGAGCGCTTGCAGGCCGGCGTAGCAAGACAGCAGGTTGTCGAGCCGCGCACCGGCAATAAAGTCGCCATTCAAACCAATCACCGCAGCGTTTTGAGTGTCGTAAAAACTCAGCTCGTAATCGAGCACGGCATCGGCGCTGAAGTCATGCTGGCGCGCCAGTTGCTCGGTAATCAGGGCGCGGAAGTCAGCCGCTTCGGGGGCGGCCAGTTGCGCAAGAATCGGCGGTAGTTCGTTTTGAGGATTGATGGCCCAGCCCTGATTGGCCTCACGGTTGAGGTGAATGGCCAGGTTGGGGATCACCGCAATCGGACTCTGAAAATCGATCAGTTGGCTTTCAACCTTGCCGTCGCGACGGTAGGTGACGCGTCCGGCGAGTGACAGGTCGCGGTCAAACCAGGGTGTCAGCAGGGCGCCGCCGTAAACCTCAACGCCGAGCTGGAAAAAGCCCTGGCGCTGCAATTCCGGCTGGGGCTTAACCCGCAAGCAAGGGCTGTCGGTGTGTGCGCCGACTAAACGGATGCCACCTTCGAGCGGTGAGCGTTTGCCCAGCTTGAAGGCGATGATCGAGGAGTCGTTGCGGGTCACGTAATAGCGGCCACCGGGCTCGGTGTGCCAGCTGATACGTTCATCCAGTTGCTGAAAACCGGCAGCCTCTAGGCGCTGAGCCAAACTGGCGGTGGCATGGAAGGGGGTGGGCGAGGCCTTGAGGAAATCGATCAGGCCTTGGTTCAAATCTTCGCGCATAGAGACTCCGGGCAACAGTTGGCCGAGTTTAGCGGATTTGCCCCAGGCTTTGGGCGGCAGTGCCAGGCAGATTAGCGTGCAATGCTGACCAGGCTAAGCAGGTAGCCGTCGAATTCAGCAAATTGCCCGCTTACCTCAGCTCCGGCGGGCCATTGCTCATGCAGGTCGATCAACAAACGCATGCGCACTTGCTGTGATGTATCGACGCTGATCAGCTCTGCATCCTGAAAATAGAAGTGCCGTAACACTTGCGGGTAGAGCGCTTTAAACAGGCTTTCTTTGAGTGAAAAGGTCAAGCTGATGCGTTGGGCGCGCTGTTCAGCAGGTAGATTTTGCAGGCGTAGCAACTCGGCAGAGGTGAGTATTTCCCCGGCCAGGCGCTCGGCACGACTGGCGGGCATGATCTGCTCAACATCCAGACCCAGGCCGCGCCATTCTGAGTGTTGGCCCACCACCGCGGCAGCCCACCCACTGCCGTGGGTAATGGAGCCGACCGTGCCTTTCGGCCATTGCGGTGCCCGATCAGCGCCGCTGGCAGGTGTTGCCGCTGTTCCAGTCAGTTGCGCCAATGCCGCCCGCGCACACAGGCGGCCTGCCAGGTATTCCGCCTGGCGTTTGGCAACGCCTTTTATCGGGGCAATGGCACAGCGGCTGAAATCTTCGCTGTGTAAGTGCCCGGGGTCAAAGCGGGTACTGATCAAGCGCAGTGTTGAGTGTGGGTGGGGCAATGGCCAGTGGTCACTCAGTGGGGCGCAGCAGGCGGGTAGGAAATCTTTATTCATGAGCACATTCTGCCGCGTGCTTGTGGCATCGACCAGTCGCATTCCGTGGTTACAATTCGTTGCAGAGCGACAACAAAGCAAAACGGAGTCTTGCTGGTTTATTTGCCACACTTGTTTATGCGCCTCTTTGGGGCGCAGGTGAGGTTGTAGCAGGTACGGGCGTGAGGCTTGTATCGGCATTTCTCTGAGAATGAGTACGGGAGCCCGTTTGGGCTCCCGTTTTTTTATGGCGCCGCTTAAAGACGTGTCGCTAGGCGTAATTATTTTTCAGGCAACCCCAAGCCTTCTTACTTGCAGAGTAAATCGCTTGATGCGTGCATCAGCATTTATGGTGTCGTACTCACGTTTTTAATCTGTCATTGCGGGTCGCTACTTTTTGACTGTCGTTGGGCCAGGCGCTGCTTTGTTCAGGTTCAGCAAAATGGCTGTGCAGCGCCCGCAAAGCCAGCTCGGCAGCTGCGTGTTAATCTGCCGTAACGGCCGATCTAGAGCCATTTTGTGAGCTTGCTGATGCCTGCTGCCAATTCACCTGCGCACCTGATGCGCGGCACTGCTGCCTACCGGCGTGCCACCGTTGCGCTGTTCTGCGCCGGGTTTGCCACCTTTGCCTTGCTCTATTGCGTACAGCCACTGTTGCCGTTGCTGGCTGCGCATTTCGCCGTGTCGGCTGCGGGTAGCAGTCTCGCGTTATCACTGACCACTCTGAGCCTGGCGCTGTGCTTGTTGGTGTCCGGTGCGCTGGCCGAGAGCTGGGGGCGTAAGCCGGTCATGGTGATAGCTCTAGGGCTGGCGTCGTTATTGGGGATCGCTTGCGCTTTTGTTGATAGCTGGGATCACCTGTTATGGCTGCGTGCGTTGCTTGGGCTTGCGCTCAGCGGCTTGCCTGCGTTGGCCATGGCCTATGTGGGGGAGGAATTTGACCCGCAAGCATTGCCTGCGGCAATGGGCCTGTATATCGGCGGCACGGCATTGGGTGGTTTGCTGGGGCGCTTGCTCGCCGGCTTGCTCAGCGACCTCGGTGGCTGGCCGCTGGCCTTGGCCGGTATTGCGGGCATGGGCTTGCTGGCGCTGGGGCTGTTTATCTGGCTGCTGCCGCCGTCGCGGCATTTCACCGCGCAATCGCTGTCGCTGCGCGGCTTGCTGCGTAACTTTGCCGTGCATCTGAGCAACGGAGAATTACGCCGGCTGTTTCTGATGGCTTTTTTATTGATGGGCGGCTTTGTTGCCTTGTTCAACTATGTCGGCTTTCGCTTGGCGGCCGCACCGTTCAACCTGTCATCCAGCCTGATCGGGTTGCTGTTTACGGTGTATCTGCTGGGGATTTTCAGTGCCGGATGGGCGGGGCGCCTGGTACCACGTTTGGGTGCGCGGCAGGTGATGCAGGGTGGCATCGGCATCATGCTGCTCGGCGTTGCGCTTTGTGCCACGCCCTGGCTGAGCGCGGCGGTGGCGGGTTTGGCGTTATTCACCCTGGGTTTTTTCGCTGCCCATGCGGTGGCCAGCGGGCAGGTGGGGCAACGGGCCAGTGGCGCCAAGGCGCAGGCTTCGGCGCTTTATCTGTGTGCGTATTACCTGGGCTCTAGCGTGATTGGTTACGGCGCCGGGTATATCTGGGAACACGCCGGCTGGCTGCCGATGCTCGCGGTATTGGCTGCTCTGTTTGTCGCCGCAGGAGTCAGCGCCCGCAAGCTATAAGCGCTTCGCGGGTCTGGGCTAGGCACCCCGCCGCTCCTGCACAAGTGCGGCGGGCAGTAGGTCGTTCAGCGTTCGTTCAGTAAGGGTTCAGTGGGCGTTCAGCTAGAGGTAGGCAACATGGACCTCGAGTTAAACAACACCGACTAATCACTGAGGACAACACCATGAACCGCACTCTTAGCAAAATAGCCCTGGCTGCTTCCCTGGCCTTCGCCGCGGTTGCGGCCAATGCCAGCGACAACTTTGTCGGCCTGACCTGGGGCCAGACCGACAACAATATCCAGAAGTCCAGCTCGCTCAACAGCAACCTGAACAGCCCTAAGCTCGACAAGGTGATCAACGATAGCGGCACCTGGGGCGTGCGCGCTGGCCAGGTCAGTGATGCAAACCGTTACTACATGACCTACGAGAATGTCTCGGACACTGATCGCGGCAACAAGCTGCGTCAGCAGAACCTGCTGGGTAGCTACGATGTGTTCCTGCCGATTGGCGACTACAACACCAAGCTGTTTGGTGGCGCCACCGCCGGTCTGGTCAAGCTGGAGCAGGAAAGCAAAGGTTTCAAGCGTGATAGCGATATCGGCTATGCCCTTGGCCTGCAGGCTGGCATTCTGCAAGACATCAACCAGAATGCCTCGATTGAAGCCGGCTACCGCTACCTGCGCACCAATGCAGGCACGGAAATGGCCCCGCACGGTGCAGGTAAAGCCGGCTCGCTGGATCTGCATAGCAGCGGTCAGCTGTACCTAGGTGCCAGCTACAAGTTCTAGGCAACAGGTAGGCCAAAAGGGCCGGGCACCATGCCCGGCCGCTTTATTGGAGGAATTTGCACGATGAAATTGTTGGTCGTGGAAGATGAAGCGCTGCTGCGTCACCACCTTTATAGTCGGCTGGGCGAGCAGGGCCATGTGGTCGATGCCGTGGCCAATGCCGAAGAGGCGCTGTATCGCGCGGCTGAATACAACCATGACCTGGCGGTAATCGATCTCGGCCTGCCAGGCATGAGCGGGCTGGACCTGATTCGCCAGCTGCGCAGTCAGGACAAAAGTTTCCCCATTCTGATCCTCACAGCCCGTGGCAACTGGCAGGACAAGGTTGAAGGCCTGGCCGCCGGGGCTGATGATTACGTGGTCAAACCCTTTCAGTTCGAAGAGCTGGAGGCGCGCCTGAATGCCTTGCTGCGCCGCGCTTCGGGCTTTACCCAGGCGAGTATTGCCGCCGGCCCGTTGCTGCTCGACTTCAACCGCAAGCAAGCGCTGCTTGATGGCGAAGCCTTGCAACTGACGGCCTACGAGTACCGCATTCTTGAATACCTGATGCGTCATCAGCAGCAGGTGGTGGCCAAGGAGCGGTTGATCGAACAGCTCTATCCGGATGACGAAGAGCGCGACCCCAATGTGATCGAAGTGTTGGTCGGCCGCCTGCGCCGCAAACTCGAAGGTCAGCTGGATTTCAAACCCATCGAAACTGTGCGCGGTCAGGGCTATCTGTTTACCGAGCGCTGCCGATGAGCGAGGCTGAGCTGAGCAAACCGGCCGGCCGACGTCGCGGTGAGTCCCTGCGTCTGCGCCTGATGCTGGGCACTGCCGTGCTGGCCGTGCTGTTTATGCTGGCGCTGTTGCCGGCCTTGCGCGGCGCCTTTGTTATCGCTCTGGAGCAGTCCATCGAAAAACGCCTGGCTTCAGATGCTGCCGGGCTGGTTTCAGCGGCGCGTAATGAGCAGGGCCGGTTGAGCATGCCGGACAAACTTCCGGCTGAGGAATTCGACAGCCTGGAAGCCAAACTGTTGGGCTTTATCTACGACCGCCAAGGCACGCTGGTCTGGCAGTCGCGCTCGTCGCTAGATGAAAGCGTCAGCTACCGACCGCGCTACGATGGCCGTGGCCATGAACTTCTGCGTATTACCGACCGCGAAGGCCGTGAATTCTTCGTCTATGACGTAGAGATTGACCTGTTGCGCGGACAAAGTGCCGCCTTCAGCGTGGTGACCATGCAGCCGGCCAGTGATTACCAGACCATGTACGACGGCTTTATGGGCCAGCTCTACCTCTGGCTCGGCGGGGCATTACTGGTGCTGCTCGGCCTGCTGTGGTTTGGTCTGACCTGGGGCTTTCGCAGCCTGCGTGGGCTCAGCGCCGAGCTGGATCAGGTAGAGGCGGGCACCCGCGAAGGTCTGAGTGAAGAGCACCCGCGTGAGCTACTGCGCCTGACCGGCTCGCTCAACCGGCTGCTTGAGAGCGAGCGCCAGCAGCGTGAACGCTACCGTCACTCGCTGGATGATCTGGCGCACAGCCTGAAAACCCCACTGGCCGTGCTGCAGAGCGTGGCCGAAGTGATCGACAAGCAGCCGCAGAACCGCGAGCAGTCCCAGGTGCTGCAACAGCAGATTGAGCGCATGAGTCAGCAGATCGGCTATCAACTGCAGCGCGCCAGCCTGCGCAAAAGCGGTCTAATCCGCCACAGCGCGCGCCTGGCTCCTTTGCTCGACACCCTCTGCGGCGCGCTGGACAAGGTCTACCGCGACAAGCAGGTGCATGTGCAGCGCGACTTTGCCTCTGAGCAGCACCTGCCGATGGAACGCGGCGCGCTGCTCGAATTGCTCGGCAACCTGCTGGAAAACGCCTACCGCTTATGTCTCGGCCAGATCCGTGTCAGCGTCCGTCAGCAGAGCGGCGTACTCGAACTCTGCGTTGAAGACGATGGCCCCGGCGTGCCGGCTGATCAGCGCGAGCGTATCCTGCGCCGTGGCGAGCGGCTGGATGCTCAGCATCCGGGGCAGGGCATTGGTACGGCGGTGGTCAAGGACATTATCGAAAGCTACGGCGGTAAGTTGCTGCTTGAGGATTCGGCGTTGGGTGGGGCGAGTTTTCGCGTGCACCTGCATGAGTGAGGCACGCGCTTAGCTCGCCAGCACCATATAAACCACCGCCATCAGCACAATCAGGCCCAGCCAAACCAGGGCGTTGGTCCTGCTCAGAGCGATGATGCCGGCGCCGCGCAGGCGAGTCGGCGGGATCTTATCGAGGTAGAGATTTATCTGCTCTTGGGCGGCTTCCTGGCTGATGCCTTGATTCAGACTGAGCATGCGAATGGCCTGGTCGTGATCGCCGCGCTGCATGGCCTGCAGAACGGGCTCGGGTAGCTGGGACATAAGACATTTCCTCCAGTAGAGATAGTTTTAGAGGGCGTCCATCGTTCAGGGTTCGACACTTTTCTTCTGAAGGCATAACGCCGGCTTCGTAGGCTGGGCTTTAGCCGCGAGCTTGTGTGGCTGCCGGTGCACTCTGGTTTCGCGGCAGTTCATTCGTCTATCCGTGGCCGTGTTCTGGTAAAAGGGTTGGCAGGTAGAAAAGGAGGAACACCTGATGAGCGAGCCGTTCATGCTGGATCTGAATACTTACCTCAAGCGCCTGGGTTACTCGTCGGCGCCGCCGCCGACCCTGGATACCCTGCGCGAACTGCAGGTGCGGCACACCGCTGAGTTTCCCTTTGAAACCCTGTCGTCGATGCTCCACGCTCCGGTGTACGTCGACCCGCCCAGGGTGCAGGATAAGCTGCTGCGTCAGGGGCGCGGCGGTTATTGCTTTGAGCTCAATCTGCTGTTCCTGCTGCTATTGCAGGCGCTGGGCTTCGAGGCGCGCGGGCTGACCGGGCGAGTGGTGATGGGCGGGCCGGAGGATGCACAGACTGCGCGCACGCATATGCTGGTGTTGGTGACCCTTGACGCTGTGCGCTACATCGCCGATGTGGGCTTCGGCGGCATGGTGCCGACCGGCCCGCTGCTGCTGGACAGCGAAGCGCAACAAGCCACCCCGCACGAGCCTTACCGACTCACCTTGGTCGATGGCACTTACACCTTGCGCGCCCTGGTGAGCGGGAGCTGGCGGGCGATGTACCTGTTTGACCTGCAAGCAGTGGCGCCGATCGATTACACGGTCGGCAACTGGTATGTGTCCACTCACCCGGATTCGCCATTTCTCGGTCAACTCATGGTGGCCCGCACCGGGCATGGCCTGCGCAAGACCCTGAGCAGCGGCAGCTTCGCTATTCATCGCCTAGGTGAAGCCAGCGAGCGTGTGCAGTTGCGGGATGTGGATGCGGTGCTTGAGGTGCTGCGCGATGAGTTTGCTATTCGGGTGCCTGAGCATCCCGAGCTGCGCGCGATCATTAAGCGGTTGATTGCTGGGGAGTGAGGGTTTTTAGCTGCGGGTACGTGGACAAATATACTAACGCGGTGATTTTGGGTTTTGGTTTCGCCCCTCACGGGCGAGTCACTTTTGCCAGTCGCCGCAAAAGTAACCAAAAACGCTTGCCCCGACATCCGGCCCTGCCTGCGGCAGGGTTCGTGAGCAGAATCATTGCTCCGAGGGTCGGCGTACAAAGGCCGTCCCTGGCCCTTTACGCCTTTCGCCGCATCCATGCGGCTCACCCCTCTACACAACGATTCTGTTCACCCTCCTGAAGGGGCGTTTGGCGTCGTCTGCATGTTTTGCGTGGGTTAACGGAAAGCAACGGTTGAGTGGCCATGTGTAGGGTGGAAAACCGCGAAGCGTTGCCATCACAGCAATTTGATGGGTATCGCGATGCTCAACCCATCCTACGGCCTCGATCAGCCTACACGTCGAGGCCACTCGGTTTTGGTTGCTTGATGACACATCAATGAGCACTGCAGGAGGTGGTGATTTTTCCTGTTCAGCTGTTCAGCGAGCCGAAGCAAAAGTTAATACAAATATCTACGCAGATACCTTCTGTGCCGCTTCCCTGAGCGCATCGAGTGACTAGACTGCGTAGGTATAACAAAAAATAAAATGCCGCCGACTGGCCGCTAACGGAGACATTATTCCGTGCACCTTAACAGGGCGTTAAACATCCTGGTCGCCGTTCTAAGTCTGTGCTTGAGCCTAAGTGCTTGGGCGCAACCAGAACCGATTGAGATCACTCAAGAATCAGCCATCCAGACCCATTTTCAGTTCTGGGAGGACGCTACAGGCGAGGCCTCAATTGATCAGGTGGCGAGCTTAACCAACGAGCGTTGGGCGCTGATAGCCAATGGCAGTGCCACCTTCGGCCTTACGCAATCAGCCTATTGGTTGCGCTTTTCAATCAAGAACCAAACACCGCTCAACCTCAACCTGATTACTGAACTCGGTTATTCCCAGTTGGATGATGTGGTTTTCTACGTGTATGCGGGAAACGTCCAAGAAAAACAGCTGAAAACCGGTGATGGTCGGCCGTTCTACCCACGTGACGTCGACCATCCAAGCATGTTGTTGCGCATCACCCTGGCACCCGAAGAAATCAAGACGGTGTATGTGCGGGTCGCGACGGCCGGTTCCATGATCGTGCCGCTACGGATCTGGCGTGAACAGACGTTTTTTGAAACCGCCGCCTATGAGTTGAAGCTGCATTTTTTCTACTACGGCTGCATCTTTGTCATCGTCTTGATCAATCTCGCCGTGTACCTGAGCCTGCGCGAGAAGCTGTATCTCTACTATGCCCTTGCACTGTCCGGTTACCTGCTGTTTTTCGCCTCCATCAAAGGTTTCAGTTTTCAACACCTCTACCCCCTGCTGCCGGAGTTGCATGCCAAGGCGCTGCTCGTGTCGATACCTGCTCTGGCGCTGTTCTCACTGCTGTTCTGTCGCGAGTTCCTAAGCACCAAAATCCACAGCCCGCGGTTGGATAAAGTGTTGATCGCAATGATGGTGTTCGAGGTGCTATTTCTCATCTCTGCCCCTTTTCTGGACTATCACACAGGCATTCAGCTGGCATCGTTTTCCGCGCTGGTGTTTTTTTCGCTGCTGTTGGTCGCAGGTCCCGTTGTATGGATGGAAGGCGTTCGCGCCGGGGCTTTTTTCACCGTGGCCTGGACACCGTTGACTATCGGGGTGCTGGCAACGTCTGGCAGGGCGCTCGGGGTATTTCCTGAGAACTTCTTTACTGAGTACGCCATGCAGATCGGCTCAGGACTGGAAGCCTTTATCCTCACGGTGGCCCTGGCGGATCGGCTATACCGTGAGCGTGAAGACAAGATCGTTGCGCAAGCTGCCAGCTTGCGCGAGGCCCAGTCTCGCAACGAGGCTCAAAACCGGCTCACCGAAGCCTTGACGCATGACTCTGTAACCGGGCTGCCCAACCGCAATCGTTTTGAGTTGATGGTCGATCAGCAACTGCAGGAGGCGCCCCAGCGTCGTTATATGGTGGGCGTGGCCCGGATCACGCGACTGGACGAAATCAACCGCACGCTTGGCCTGACCAGAAGTGAATGGATAGTGAAGCGCGTAGCCGAGCAAATGGTCGAGCTGGCGGCCGGCTTGCCGCTGGTAAAGGCTATTCGGGATAACCAAGGCCGAGAAGAGCGGGTTTATCACCTGTCCAGCGACTGCTTCTGCTTGCTGATTGATGTGGGCAAAGCGGTAAATGATTTCTCTGCCCTCAACGCCGCGTTAAGGCGTTTGGCCGAACCGATATGGTTGGACCACCTGGCGATTGAGTTGAACCCGCGCTTCGGCGCGGCCAGCTACCCGGAGCATGGTCGAACTGCTGCTGAGTTGATTCGTAATGCTCATGTCGGTATGGAGGTTACGCCGCGGGGGCTCAACGAAACCGGTCTTTATTCCAAACGGCACGACATTTACAACGAGAGTCGTCTGACCTTAATGGCGGATCTGCGCGAAGCCTTGCAACACAACCAAACCCTGCTTTTTTACCAGCCCAAACAGGACCTCAAAACCGGCCATATTATTGGTGTGGAGGCGTTAATTCGTTGGCACCACCATGAGCGGGGCTGGGTAAACCCGGCAGATTTCATTCCCTTGGCGGAGGAGACGGGCGTCATTATTCAACTGACCCGATGGGTTATCGGGCAGGCCACGGCAGATTTGGCGCACTTGCAGCAGGATTACCCGCAGTTGAGTGTGGCGATTAATATCTCCGCGCGCGATCTGGAGTCCGCCGAGCTGCACAGCACGCTGGCGTTGGCCCTGCAGCACAATGGGCTGCAGGCCTGCTCCGTCACCCTGGAAATCACCGAAACTGCAGCCATGCTCGACCCCGCCCGCAGCCTGCAGGCGCTGAATGTGTTGGCTGAGTTAGGCCACCCTATTTCCATTGATGACTTTGGCAGCGGCTATTCCTCGCTGTCTTATCTCAAGCAACTGCCCGCCTCAGAGCTGAAGCTGGACCGTTCGCTGATTCATGATGTCTGCGTCAGTGAAAGCGCCGATGTGATTGTCTCTACCGCTATTCAGATGGCGCGCAGCCTCGGTTACCGGGTGGTGGGTGAGGGCATTGAAGATGCCGAGACGGCCAGCCGGTTGCAGGCAGAAGGCTGCGACATGTTACAAGGCTACTGGCTGTGCAAGCCCAAGCCGATCGCTGAGCTCAAACAGTGGTTGCAGGTTTTCAACTCAAACAACGTTTAAGCAGTGCGGCATTCTTATGCCTCTTGCGCCCTATACGCCCCCGGCGTTAGCCCCGTCCATTTCTTAAACGCCCGATGAAACGCCGAGGGCTCGGAGAAACCGAGTTGTTCGGCGATGTCCTGAATCGCCAAATCGGCGCGGCCCAGGTGGTAGATGGCCAAGTCGCGGCGCAGGTGGTCTTTTAATTCCTGAAAACTCGAACCCTCCTCGCGCAAATGCCGGCGCAGGGTTTGTGGGCTCATGTGCAGTTGTTGCGCGACGGCATCCAGATCCGGCCAGTTGCTGCAGTCGCGGCCGAGCAGGCGGCGGATTTGGCTGATCAGGCTGTCACCACCGTCTGGGCGGGCCAGCAGGTCGGCGGGGGAGTGTTGGAGGAATTGCTTGAGGGTGCGTTCGTCCTGCAACAGCGGCATGGTCAGGTAGCGGGCATGGAACAGTAGGCTGGTTTGCCCGGCCGCGAAGCGCCGGTTGCAGGGGAATAACAGCTCGTACTCGCTGGCATGGACGGGCTGGCCGTAGGTGAAGGTGGCTTCTTCCAGGCGGATACGTTGGCCGATCAACCAGCTGCCAAGGCGGTGCCAGATCACCAGCAGGCTTTCCACTAGAAAGTGGTCCGGGTCGCACAGGTTGGTGCCGTCCACACTCAGTCGCGCCCAGTCGCCTTCGCGTTGAATGCTGATGGTCGGCGCTTCGGGGAATAGGCTGTAGAACAGAGCACCTCGGCCCAGGGCTTTTTCCAGTGAGCGGCAATGGATGATGGCGTAACACATCATGGCGAAGGTGCCGGGCTTGCTACGCAGGCGGCCAAAGCCCAGGTATTCGTCGCCGAGGCTTTCCCAGAGTAATTGCATCAGGCGGGCGAACTGTTCGGGCGCGACGCGGGCGCGCGGCTCATCGAGCAGGGCGGCCTGAATGCCCACTTGGCGCAGCAGTGCGGCGCAGTCGTGGCCCTGGCGTTCGGCTCCGCTCAATGCGGCGCGGACAAAGTGGCTGGCGATGGTGCGTTCGCGCATGACAACTCCTTGAAAGTGCGTCGATGGTAGGCAGCTCAATGCGCTAAGGACAAGTGCCGAGCGAATGGGTCAATCCAGGCTGAGCGTATGGGTCATTGAGGCGGGCGGGTGGGGCGGCCTAACCTGCAACACGACTTCAACTCAGGGAGCACACTCGCATGCAGCGCAATATTTTCGACACTGAACACACGATGTTCCGCGACGCCTTTGCCGCCTTCCTCAAGAAAGAAGTAGTGCCGCATCAGGATCAGTGGGAGGCCGACGGCATGGTCAGCCGTGAGGTGTGGAAGAAGGCCGGTGACATGGGTTTTCTGCTGCCCTGGGCGGATGAGGAGTACGGCGGCTCGGGCCTTAAGGATTTTCGCTATGAGCAGATCATGTGCGAGGAGTTGGCCAAGATAAACGAGGCCGGCTTTATGTTGCCGCTGCACTCGGCGCTGTGCGGGCCCTATATTGCCGAGTACGGCAATGCCGAGCAGAAGGCGCGGCTTATGCCGGGCATCATCAGCGGCGAGTTGATTTTGGCCGTGGCGATGACCGAACCCAGCGCCGGTTCCGACCTGGCCGGCATGCGCACCACGGCAGTGGATAAGGGCGATCACTACGAACTGAACGGCTCCAAGGTGTTTATCTCTAACGGCATCCTTGCGGACGTGGTGATCGTCGCAGCCAAGACGGACCCGGCTAACAAGCACGCCATGGGCCTGTTTTTGGTAGAGCGCGGCATGCAGGGTTTCGAGCGCGGTACGCCGCTGAAAAAGCTTGGGATGAAGAGTCAGGACACTGCTGAGCTGTTCTTCAATAACGTCAAAGTACCTAAGACCAACCTGCTTGGTGATGCTAAAGGCGGCTTCTTCTATTTGATGAATATGCTTGCCCAAGAGCGTCTGACCAATGCCTGCGGCGCGGTAGCCGGTGCCGAGGCGGCGCTGCAAGTGACCATCGATTATGTGCGCGAGCGCAAGGCGTTCGATCGGCCGATCTCGCACTTCCAAAACACCCGTTTCAAGCTGGCGGAAATGCGCACGCAAATCGACGTGGCCCAGGTGTTTGTCGATCGCTGCGTACTCGATCACAACGAGAAGAAACTCACCCCGGAAGTCGCCGCCGAGGCCAAGCTGTTTACCACCGAGTTGCTGGGCAAGGTTGTGGACGAAGGGGTACAACTGCATGGCGGATGGGGTTATATGTGGGAGTACCCGATCTGCAAAATGTACGCGAACGCGCGTATTCAGCGGATTTTTGCCGGTACCTCGGAAATCATGAAAGAGATCATCAGCCGCGGCATGAAGCTTTAATACAGAGCCAATAGTTGAGCGACGCTCGACAGACAATAACAACAAGAGGTCTGTACATGGATGAGCAACTGCCCCTGGAGCGTTTCGCGCTCTGGGTTGAAAAACGCCCGGATGCAGTCTGGCTGCGCCAGCCGGTGGACGGTCAGTGGCATGACTTCACCTGGCGTCAGGTCGATGACCAGGCCCGGCGTTTGGCCAGCGCACTGCTGGCACAGGGCTGCGTGCCGGGAGACCGGGTGGCGCTGCTGTCGAAGAACTGCGCCGAGTGGTTTATCTGTGATCTGGCGATTATGCTGGCCGGGTTGATCAGCGTGCCGCTGTACCCACTGCAATCGGCCGAGAGCATTGCCTACGTGCTGGAGCATGCGCAGTGCAAGGTCATCCTGCTCGGCAAATTGGATGACGCCGAGAAGCTGGAAGCGGGGATTGGCCCGCAGCTGACGCGCATTGCGCTGCCGTACCCGACCCTCGCCTGCACCCATGACTGGCATACGTTGCTGGCCGCCCATGAGCCGCTGCAAACCGCTGCAGTGCAACAGCCCGATCAAGTGCTGACGTTGGTGTACACCTCCGGCACCACAGGTAATCCAAAAGGCGTGATGCTCTCGGTGCACGCGATGGCCTTTACCTCGGCCAATGCCTGCCGGGAAATGGACATGAGCACGGAGGACCGTTTCTTTTCCT
>Ga0209504_1000856_pt1 | contig 24941 bp, 28 predicted proteins | sample COGITO_mtgs_1005_FD_184791 | JGI IMG/M metagenome (GOLD analysis project Ga0209504, IMG submission 184791) | Pelagic marine microbial communities from North Sea - COGITO_mtgs_100511 (SPAdes) (version 2) | ecosystem: Environmental > Aquatic > Marine > Epipelagic ...
ATCATCGCCACAGGCAAAAAAAGACCCACCGAAGTGGGTCAGGGTACTACTCTCAGGGATTAGTCAGTGCTGGCCATCCACTCGGTTCTGGATTTCTCTGCCTCGGCTATGCACTCTTCGGCTTGCGCTAGATACGTACCAGCGCAAGCGCGGTGTTCGTTGACTCGGGCATGATGCACTGCGGTCGTGGCGTCCAGCGCTTCTTCATCGGCGCGCATTAGACACCACTCGGCTTGGAGCTTATAGTTTAGCGCCGACGCTTCGCTGTGCTGTCTCATCTTCATATAGACGAACCCTTTAGTACTAGTGCCCTCTTGCTGGTCTTTGCGTGCATTACGTAGCTCAGAGTACTGATCGTTAACGGCCCGAGCTGAAGAGTCGACAAGCGCACGTATGTTGTTGCGGTCTGTGAAATCAAATCTTTCCATTGTCTTATTCCCATAAGTAGTAAGTAAGTAAATCAAGTCGTCGTCTCGTCTTGATGGGTCTATTATACGTCGCTCACATGATTGGTCAAGCCCAGTTATGTAGGTATATGATAGTAGTACCCCACAGCACAGGGGGTACAGGCCCCCCACCCCCACCCCCCACCACACCCCATATATCCGTTGAGCGCATAAAAATTCCTGTTTTTTCCAAGTCATTCCCCTCACTCACATATCAACCACGTGATTTTAGTAAGCGACTACTTGCGCCAAAATAAAAGCGGGAGTACACTCGCCTGACAACTTAAGGTATATCTATGCACAGCGGCATTTACGCGGACGCACTTATGCGTTCTGTAGCTTTAGCTGTTTCAAGAAATCAGGTTGGCGCGAATCGTCCGATCACAGAGGTCTTGGCAAGCGAAGGCATAACACAGCAAGAATACAATGATTTAGGTAGTGACCCGCAATTTACGCGTTATGTAGACGCGTATACTAAGGAACTTACTGAGTCGGGCTTCTCTTTTGCAGCAAAATCGCGTCTTCTAGCAGAGGACTTATTGCCTATGGCCTATAAAATGGCTAGAGACAGTGAAGTTCCCGCACCAGTGCGTGCCAAGATGATCGAAAACCTAGTCGAATGGGGTGACCTAAAACCTCGTAAGGACACGGCGCAGCTTGCGGTGGGTAATGGGTTTAGTATTACGATAAACATCCCAGAACCTACCAAAAAAACGTCTATAGATTCCAATATCATCGACATAACGCCAGAAAGTGTCGAAGAAGCGGACAATAACCCGCAAGAAAGTGTGGAGTGTGAGGAAACCGACTTAATTGCGCAAAATGTACACTCTAGTGTGTATTTAGGCGAAGAAGTTCATGTTAAGAAACAAATTACGGCGCTAACCGCCGTGGACGAGGACTATTTAAAACCCGTTGACGTTGTAGATCAGAAAGATATAGAGAAAAAGCTCGATGGCCTGTTCGATGAGGCCGATGACTACACTTACGCTGGTGAGGACGTCCTTGAATGAGTGATAACAACACGGTATACAATCCCTCGGCAACATTAGTGCCATTTTTGACCTGTGAGGAGTTTATTTCGCTCATTTCAGGGCCAGTTGGGTCGGGAAAATCGTCCGCTGCGATGATGAAAATTGCCTTCCATGCGAGTAAAATGAGGCCCGGAAAGGACGGAATTAGGCGTTCTAGGGCGGTTGTGGTACGAAATACCAACCAGATGCTTACAGATGCGACGATTCCGACGTTTATGACGTGGTTTCCAGAAGGTGTGGCCGGTTCTTACGCTAGAACGTCCAAAAACTTCACCCTAAAGTACGATGACGTGGAATGTGAAGTCCTTTTTCGTGGTTTGGACGACGCAAACGACGTTAGACGGCTATTATCGCTAGAATGTTCCTTCGGTATCCTAGATGAGTACCGAGAAATACATCCAGACATTTTTAACGCCTTGCAAGGCCGAGTTGGGCGATTCCCGTCGGTAGCTAAGGGCGGATGCGTCGATGACAACGGTAGACCGAACGCTCACATCTGGGGTGCGACAAACGCACCGGATACTGACACGTTTTGGGAAAAATACATGACCGAGCCGCCCAAAACGGCTAAAATTTACATGCAGCCGGACGCTTTATCAGATGAGGCAGATTGGACTGCCAATTTGATCGAGGGGTACTATGAAAAGTTGGCAGAAGGTAAAACTGAGGATTGGACAGACGTCTATATCCGCAATAAGTTTGGCCGTTCACTTGCTGGTACTCCGGTATATCATAGAAGTTTTGTACCCGGCTTTCACGTAGCAGAGTCTGAACTAAGCCCAATTCCGCTCCCAGATTACCCAATTATCATCGGAGTTGACTTCGGGCGCACACCTTGCGCAATTTTTAAGCAGCGTGACCCTCGTGGCAGGGTTATGACGCTTAGCGAAGTAACTTCTGAGAATATGGGCATCGAAACGTTCATCAGGACTAAGTTGACGCCCCACGTCTCTCGATTTTACCCCGGACACGAGCTTATTTGCGCCCCTGACCCCGCTGGGTTTATGAAGCAACAGCTAAACGAGATGACATTGGTGGACGCCCTGCGTGCAGCGGGCTACAAGTGTGTCAAGCCGCCATCAAACAAGCCGGAGTACAGAATACAAGCTGTAGAGCGGCTATTATCGCAGCATCTTGAAGGTGAGGCCATGTACCTCATCGACAAGAGCTGCCAGATGCTACTTCGTGGTTTCAACCACGGTTATCGCTACAAAAAGAAACGTAGCGGTGAATTAGAAGATAAACCCGACAAGAATGAGTATTCGCACATCCACGATGCCAATCAGTACGCTGACAGCATAATTGACCTACAAGTTCGTGGGTCAGTGGCTTCTACGCAAAGAAGAGAAGTAAAGAAAGTGAAGTACGTGTATACTTGAAAAATAACGTGTGACTGATACAATTCACACTATTCGCCTTTGGAGAACAGTTAATGAAATCTACAGAATACCCGCATAACGCAAAGCAAGCTGCTGCGCAGGTCGCGAAGCTAAAAGCCGCTGCCGCCAAGAAAAAAGCTGCCCCTAAGCCGAAAGTTAAGCCGAAAGCTAAAAAATAGGAATAGATTATGGCCATGGCCCTAATACCTGTAGCTAGCTCCGCTGACCTTGAACGTCAGTCGAAAGCGCGCAATGACAAGCTACAACAAGAAGACTATATTCAGGGTCTAGCCTCCCACGTTCGCAAAAGATGGGAAGTGGCTAAAGATGGCCGAACTGATCTTGAAGAGCGCATGTTGCAGTGTGTTAGGCAGCGTAACGGCGACTACGACCCCCAAATTCAGGCTGAAATAGAGTCTCAGGGTGGGTCTGATATATTCGTGCAGCTTACGTCGGTCAAGTGTCGTGCAGCGACTAGTTGGCTACGTGACACTTTACTAGGCACAGGTAGCGACAAGCCTTGGTCTATGGATTCTTCCCCAGAGGCAGAACTACCAGCAGAAGTTACACAAGGATTAGAAGCTAAGCTGAGCCAAGAGCTTATGCAGGCTATGGCGTCCACTGGGGCCATGCCGACTGAAGAAGACTTAGCAGACATCGCTAGAAAGATGCAAGACGAAGCGATGGAGCTTAACAAAGAAGAATCCGAGAAACGTGTCAACCGCATGGAGCGGAAGATGGAGGATCAACTACTCGAAGGTGGTTGGTACGAAGCGTTCAACGAATTCATAGAAGACATCGTTACCTTCCCATTCGCTGCGATGAAAGGGCCAGTTAAGCGCCGCCGCAAAGTAATGAAGTGGGAAGACAACAAACTTGTGCCCGCTGAAGTAATCCGAAACGAGTGGGAGCGCGTAGACCCGTTCAACCTTTATTGGGCACCTTGGGCTTGGGATGTTAACGACGGGTTCGTAATTGAACGCCACCGTATGACTTCCGAGAACCTACAGAGCTTGCTAGACGTTCCGGGCTACAACAACGACGCTATTCGTACCGTGCTGGCAGACTTTGGTCGCGGCGGGTTAGACGAGTGGTTGTGGGTTGACTCCGCACGCGCTACTGCGGAAGGCAAGAACACTACAGAAGCTACTAACACTGACGACCTGATTGACGCGCTTCAGTTGTGGGACAGCATCTCTGGCAAGCTACTCGTAGAGTGGGGCGTACCAGAAGAAGACATTGAAGATCAGTCACTTAGCTACCCTTGCGAAGTATGGTTGATTGGCGGCACTGTTATCCGTGCTGTTCTTAACTACGACCCGCTTGGTCGCAAGCCCTACTACTTAACGTCTTACGAATCTAAGCCCGGTTCTGTGGCAGGTAAAGGCGTTGGCGATCTGTGTCGTGACTCTCAGTCTATGGTTAACGCTACTGCTCGCGCGCTAGCGAATAACATGGGTATCTCTTCTGGCCCACAGGTTGGCGTTAACATTAGCCGCTTACCTGCCGGAGAAGATATCTCTGATATGCACCCGTGGAAGATTTGGCAGTTCCAGAGTTCAGAGTACAACGACGGCTCTCCACCGCTATCCTTCTTCCAGCCTAGCAGCAACGCGCAAGAGCTTATGGCCGTTTTTGAGAAGTTCTCAGAGCGTGCTGACGAAGACACAATGATTCCAAAGTACATGACGGGCGGACACACGCCGGGGGCTGGTAGAACAAGCTCAGGACTGTCCATGATGATCTCTAACGCCGGTAAAGGCATTAAGCAGGTAATCAATAACATAGACAAGAAAGTCATCGTACCGGCCATTGAGCGCCTTTATCACGACAACCTGCGATACGCAGATGACCCTGATTTGGTAGGCGACTTGAACATTAGCGCACGCGGCGCTAGCAGCTTGGTAGTTAAGGAAGCTGAAGCCATCCGTAAGAACGAGTTCTTGCAGTTAGTGCTTAACAGCCCGATGGCGCAACAGATTGTGGGTATGGATGGGGCAGCGGAACTTCTACGTGACGCGGCGCTCAACCTTAATACCAACCCTGATAGGATCGTTCCTGATCGTGAGAAAGCCAGCCAGCTACAGCAGCAGTCGCAGATTATCGCGCAGCTACAAGAGCAGCTAGCGATGCTTACTGGGCAAGGTCAGCAGCAAGGTCAGCAGCAAGGCCCAGCTATGCAGCCGAAGAATATGCTCCCAGATGGCTCGCAAGTAGGCGGCAGAGAAGGAAATACTATGTCGCCAAGGCCTAACGGGGCTTGACGGACATATCAGGGAGTAGTATATAATGACCATGTTTATAGGGCACAAGCCTAAGAAGAAGCACGTACAGGCGCTTTACCACTGCAAAGTAGCAGATAATGCCGCCTTACTGGAGCTTTTTGAAGCTAAGCTAGCCGAGGTTAAAGACTCGCTAGTTTTAGCGGATGATCCGGTAATGATACATAGGCTTCAAGGCAAGGCTAGTGTCCTGAAAGAATTCCTCGAAGCGGTTGAGAAATCGCAAGAGGTGTTAGCGCGTCTATAAAGACGCTTTTTTAATCCTAGCAAACCATTACGTCAGCGGCACACCGTTATAGGAGCTAAAGACAGAGTTGGAGCTTAAAGGAGATTGTTATGGCTTTACCCAAGCAAGTGCAAAGACAGATGGAAGAGATTGAAGCAATAGAAAAGCAGCTGAAAGGTGAGACAGAGGTTACAGACGAAGCACCCGATACTGACACAGTAGAAAAGGTCGTTGAAACCCTAGAAGCACCCGAAGCACAGCCAGTAGTTGAAGAAACTCCAGAACCTGAAGTTGCTGAGCTTGAAGAACAGCCTAAAAAACCAGACGAAGACGCTGCTGTATGGAAGCAAAAGTACAAAACCCTTCAGGGTATGTACGATAAAGAGGTTCCGCAGCTACATTCCAAAGTAAAAGACATGTCAACCCAGCTCGAAGAGCTACAAGCATCTCTTAAAACTAAGGAAGCAGTTGTTAAGCAAGCTGAAAAACTGGTGACAGATGATGACGTCAAAAACTTTGGCGAAGACCTTATTGAAGTTCAGCGTAAGGTTGCGCGCGAAGTTGCTGCTGAATTCCAGATAAAACTGGATACTATGCAGTCGGAAAATGACAAGATGCGTGAGCAACTTGGTACTACTGACAGCAGAGTAGCGGAGAGTTCTTTTCAGAATCGTTTACATCGACTAGTCCCTGATTTCGATCAGTTAAACGACAACCCCAAGTGGGTTGCGTGGTTAGACGAAGTAGACCCAGTGTTAAGAGGCCCCCGCCGTTCGGTAGCGCAACAAGCGTTTGCCACAGGTGACGCAGAAGGTGTAGCACACTACGTTGACATGTTCCGGTCAGGTCAAGTAGAGCCAACACCCGACGAGAAACCCAAGCAAACACAAGAGCTTGAACGTCAGATTCAGCCTAGTCGTACCGCATCTAGTTCCACTACAACGTCGCAGTCAGGCAAGAATTACACTAACGCCCAAATTGAGCGTATGTTTAAGAAAGCCGCGACACTGAATGGGTCTGGTAAGTTCGATGAAGCTAACAAACTTGAAGCTGAAATTGATGCTGCATTCACGAATGGTCGTGTTTCGGCATAACCTAACTCTTAATCTTTTGGAGGCCAATCATGGCTATTGTATATCCCGTAACAGGTAGTGGCGCGTTTGACACTACTCCTTCGTACTCCGGTGCGTTTATCCCAACTCTTTGGTCAGGCAAGCTGCTGTCCAAGTTTTACCAGAACACCATCCTTTCTGAAGTCACCAACACTGACTACGAAGGCGAGCTTAAGAACCAAGGCGATACCGTACGTATCCGTCTGGCTCCTTCTATCAGCATCTCTGACTACACTGTTGGCCAGAACTTGTCCTACGAAGTTCCTACTCCGAGCTTCCAAGACATGCAGGTTAACAAAGGTAAGTACTTCGGCGTTCAGGTAAACGACGTACTGGCATATCAGGCCGACATGGACTTAATGAACATGTTCACCGAAGATGCTGCTAAGCAGTTGAAAATCTCCATCGAAAACGAAGTGTTCTTTAACTCTTTCGTAACCGAAGGCCCAGCTGCTGCTAACGAAGGTGGTACTGCCGGTGCTATCTCAGCTGCCTACAACCTAGGTACTGATATTGCTCCTATCGACCAAGATACTGCTGGTAACATCCTCAAAGCTATCCTGCGTATGTCTACTGCACTTGACGAGCAGAACGTTCCTGAAGATGACCGTTTCTTGATCATCTCTCCATTCGACCGTCACCTGTTGATGCAGTCTGATATTGCTCAGGCCTACTTCACTGGCGATCAGTCAAGTGTTGTTCGTACTGGTAAGATCGGTATGTTGGATCGTTTCAATGTATACGTTTCTAACCTTCTGCCTAAAGGCGCTGCTGGTAAGGCTTTAGTTGCTGGCCTTTCACCTGTCGCTGGCGGTGCTACTCTTACTAACGCAAAAGCTCGTCGTACCATGATTGCCGGTACTAAGGCTGCTGTATCTTTCGCTATGACTGTTGATAAGACTGAGCCATTGCGCAACCAGACTGACTTCGGCGACATCGTTCGTGGACTGGCAGTATATGGTCGTAAAGTGGTTAAGCCTGAAGCTATGGTAGTAGCCCAGATTGGCTCTGCTAGCTAGGTTAGTGTTACAATCAAGGGGGCCAGTCGGCCCCCTTTTTTATTGACGGAGAAAAAGCATGAACGTTCTAAAATTCCTAGCGGAAACGAGCGGTGAAATTTTAGCTAACAAAGGCCGCGTAACACACAACGGCAAGATAATTATTGTAGCCCGACTCATAGACAATGAGTGGGAGCCGACCGAAGCTGGCGTAAAGCTGGAGACGGAATTAAATATAGCTAAGGCGGAAAAAGAAGCCGCTAAACCTAAAGTGGCACCCGTGGCGGACAAATCAGTAACAAGTGCTCGTAAAACCAAGGTATAATTGGTAGAATTGCACAAACGTTATAGCACCTAGGTCGAGCCATGATAAGCATAGACAGCTTTTTTCCACGCGTATTACCCTACGTAATAGGGTGCTCCGAGCCTTTAGCTCGACAGGCTATTCTCGACTCCGCTATAAAGTTCTGTGATTCTTCGCTTACACTGCGCCAGACCTCAGATGCTTTTAAGACTGTTAAAGGCCTTAAAGGGTATGACTTGGAAACCCCTAACAACCAGCTTAGGGTTTCTAGGGTTATTAGCGTTACTGTGGACGGCAGAGAAATAGGCGGCATCTTTGAAGAAGATGTGCCGATGTACGACACTGCTATAACGGGCAAACCAACTGGGTTTTTTACGACTAGAGTGGACTCTGAGTTAGTTCTTAACTTTTATCCGCTACCAGACGACGCTTATTCCGTCGTGGTTACAGCTGCTTACGCCCCTACAATGTTAGCTAGCACAGTAGAGAACGACCTGTTTGACTACTGGAGTGAGGGCATTGTTGCCGGAGCGGTTTCTAAGCTGGCCGGAATACCTAACATGCCGTTTACTAACGAGCTTTTAGCCGCAAACATGGGAATGCTAGCGGATAAGAAATGCTCACAAGGCAAAATAGAAAGCTACCATGGAAGAATCCGTGGCGGTACGCGCGTTAAACCTAGACCATTAGTGAGGTAAACTATGGCACTTTCAGCACAATCAATTATCCGCCGTGTAGTAGATACCTTACAGGATACTACGTCGGTAAGATGGCCAATCCCTGAGCTAGTACGCTACCTCAACGACGGCCAACGAGAAGTTATTTTATATCGCCCGGACGCTTCTATTAAGAACGCGGCTAAAACTTGTGTGGCTGGCGCGAAGCAGTCGCTGCCTACAGATGGCGCGAAGCTAATCGACATCATACGAAACTCCGCTGTCTCTAGTAATAACTCATCGGTTAGGATGGTTCCTCGTGAAGTCTTAGACTCGCAGATTCCTAATTGGTATAACCTCGCAGGCAATGTCAGCGCGGTTCACTACACTTACGACCCTCGTGACCCCAAAGTTTTCTTTGTTTACCCGCCTGCGCTGGTAACCACCATCCTAGATATTAGCTACTCAGCTTACCCTACCGACGTAGCTGAGCCTGCCGATGGTTCTGACTTCACTGACGTAACTGGTAACATCGACTTGCCAGACATTTATGGCAACATCGTCATGGATTACATCCTTTACCGCGCGTACACCAAAGATAGTGAATACGCTGGCAACGCGCAACGTGCGCAGGCCCACTACGGCGCTTTCGGTAATGCTCTAGGCGTAGAGATTAAAGGATTAACCGGAGTTAGTCCCACTGTTTAGGGGTAAATAATGGCCTATTTAGACACCTTAAAATTAGTTACAGGCGATACTCTTCCTGACCTGCGCTTTGTCCTAAAAGACTCTAGCGCTAGTCCCGACGGAGTCACTTACGACGCCAACAACTCAGATACATGGGCTTACATAGACCTAACAGACGCCACCGTGCGCTTGCGCATACGGCTTATTGGTAGCACTGAGCTAGTATCCACTATAACTGGGCTTGTTTCAGACGCTGCTGGCGGCGCTGTTTTGATTCCTTTCACAGGCAACTCGTTTGCGGAGAGTGGTCTATACGAAGGCGAGTTGGAGATAACGTTCTCTAGCGGTGGCATTCAGACTGTCTACGATCTAGTTAAGTTCAAAGTACGTAACGACTTCGACTAGGGCGGTGGCACCTAGTGGACGCTGATCTTAAAATTGTACGCCCCTCCTTCGCTGTTAGTAACACTGATGCGTCTTTCGACGTGTCCGTCACTGACGCTACGTATGACGTTTCCTATGTAAAAGCTACGTACGAACTAGCTAGTACCACAGCTACGTTTGACGTCAGTAGTTTAGCCGCTTCGTTTGTGGTGTCCTACACTAACATTACCCCTACAGTTATTGAGCTAGGTATTTTCTTGCTTAGGCATGACGCTGTTGACGCCATGTTCGCGGCGGATTTTACTTCGCTTCTACTGAGTAAAGGGCTGTTGGAAGAAGTGAGTAGCACAGAGCTACTCACAATGGCCACCACTAAGCCACTTGCTGACACCGCGTTGTTTGATGATAGTATTGACCGCTTAGCCCTGTCTAAATTACTACAGGATACAAGCGTTGCTAGCGAGCTGATAAGTGTTAGCCCAGCGAAGGGGTTCTTCAGCCCCTCGGATGTTTCTGATTCTCTAGATAGACAAGTAGATTTCATTAGGTCTTTCGACGACGCAGGTACGGTCACCGACTTAGAACTGTTTATCCTTAGCACGGCTAGGTCAGACTCGGCGGCGCTCAGTGATTCGTTGTCTTTCGAGACAGTCTACTTGCGTAATCATGCTGACTTCGCTGCCTTTACCGCAGCCAATGACATATTCTTACTAGCGCCAAATAAGGTACTTAGTGAGACGGTGGGGCAGGCGGACACTATTACGTTCGACGTATCCACTAATCTGTACGATTCTCTGTCGGCTACAGACGACTTCGACGGGGAAGCGGTACTAGACGACGATCAGACAATGACTTTCACTAAGGTCACCGTCGATCTAGGTAGTGTAGCGGACTCTCCTGCATTGCAGGTTGGGTACGATAGAGAGTTCTTAGAAGCGGTGGGTACCACTGACCTAACTACTTTCAGCAGCGACAAAGCGCTAAGTGAGCTAGTCCTCCAGAGCGAACAACTGACGTTTGACACTGCGCTAGACAGACAAGACACGGCTGACGTAAACGACGCTGCTAGTGTATTATTCGCTACCGATGTATCAGACAATGGATATACTTCTGATTCTAATGTAAAATCGGTCGGTATAGCAAACAGTGACTCAGCTTCCATAGCCGACTCTGGTTCACTGTACGGTACAGACTATGTAGATAATCTTTTCTACTTCGCGGAAGACTACGTCGGCTTTAGCAGAAATTTTTGAGGTGTAATATGATTAATGAAACAGTAAAGTTAAAAGGTGACCTTGTAATAACCGTACTTGATAAGGATGGTAAGGTCAAAGAGCGCCGCGAAGAGAAGAATCTTATCGTGTCCGCAGGTCTAACATTTATATGCTCGCGTATGGCTAACGCTACTGCGGGCGTAATGAGCCACATGGCCGTAGGGTCTGGCACAGCTACTCCAGCGGCGTCTAACACCGACTTGGGCACTGTACTGGGCGCTCGTGAGCCTTTGGACTCCACAACGGCTAGTTCTAACACCGTAACTTACGTATCTTCTTTTGAAGCTGGCGAAGGCACTGGTGCGGTTACTGAAGCGGGATTGTTTAACGCAGCTTCAAGTGGAACTATGCTATGTAGAACCGTGTTCCCGGTTGTTAACAAGGGCGCTAACGACACTATGGCGATCACTTGGACTATTACACTTAGCGCATCTTAATTAGCAGGGGCTACCAATGTCTACGATTACTACAAGGTCGGGCAAAGGCTCGCCCCTAACTAATAATGAAGTTGACGCTAACTTTACCAATTTAAACACCGATAAGTTAGAGTCAGGCGATTTAAGCGTTGTAACTACTGCGGTCGGAACGGCTGCTTTAGCCTATAACTCCGGCGTGTTTACATATACCCCGCCAGACCTTACCGCTATAGACCTATCTTTATACGCTCCCTTGGCTGGCGCTACCTTCACTGGTGACGTTGAAGCCCCAGAGTTTATTGGTTCACTGCGCGGCAATAACATCTTTAGGGCGCAGGCAGGCGAGGCTCTTACTAAGGGTGACGCGGTTTATATCTCAGGGATTAGCGGTAACACTCCCGTGGTTAACTTGGCCGATGCTGATGTTGCGGGGGAGATGCCTGCTTTTGGTGTGGCTTCTGCTGATGCTAGTTTAAATTCTACTGTTGACGTTGTAACCTACGGCGCTATATCGGGCCTTGATACAAGCGGCTTCGCTCTGGGTGACACTTTATACGTTGGCACTACTCCCGGACAGCTAGTAAACACTGCTCCTAGCGGTGAGTCGTCCTTAATACAGAACATCGGCAAGGTAGAAAGAGTACACGCTTCAGCCGGTATTTTGTTTATTGCTGGTGCTGGTCGAACTAACGCCACCCCAAACCTAAACGATGGTAACTTCTTTCTAGGAAACTCCAGTAACCAAGCAGTATCTACTGACTTTACTACAGCCGTTCTAGGCGAGATTAGCGCGGGTACTGGCATTGGGCTATCTGGCGGCGTAATATCTAACACTGCCCCAGACCAAACTGTTGCCTTGACTGGTGCCGGTGCTACCAGCATATCTGGTACTTACCCGAACTTCACAATCACTAGTACTGATACTAACACCGTATACACGCACCCATCATCTCACCCTATTAGTTTTATCACTGGGTTGCAGGCTGCGTTGGATGGCAAGGTAGACGACTCTCAGGTTCTAACGAACGTACCAGCAGGAGCGTTGTTTACAGATACGGTGTACACGCTTCCGTTCGCAGACAACTCAGCTAACTGGAACACTGCTTACAGCTGGGGTAATCACGCTTCACAGAGCTACGCCACTCAGTCCTACGTTGGCACAGCGATCAGCAACCTTGTTGACTCTTCTCCTGCTGCGCTGGATACCCTAAACGAGCTGGCTGCTGCGCTGGGCGATGACCCTAACTTTGCGACAACTGTTACAAATAGTATAGCCACTAAACTGCCCCTTACTGGCGGTACGCTGACTGGCCCAGTGGCTATGAATGATACGCTATCTTTTAACACCGATTATAACGAGTGGATGTTTCAGCGTGGAAACATGAAGCTGCGTTCTGACGGAAACTACGCTTATTTTAGTGGGGTTACCGGGTTCTACATGGCTGGCTTTACAAGATTACACGCAGCCAACTTAGCCGCTGACTTTGGGACTGTCGAAATTAACGGCACCACAGTAATAGACTCAAGCCGCAACCTGACTAACATTGGCACCCTCAACGGCGGCACAGCGTGGCGCTCTAATAATGACGGCTCCGGCTCAGGATTAGATGCTGATCTTTTGGATGGTCAGCAGGGTACTTACTACTACCCTGCTAGTAACCCTAATGGCTATACCTCTAACGTGGGCGACATTACTGGCGTAACAGCAGGAACAGGTTTAACCGGAGGTGGTACTTCTGGAACTCCTACCTTAAATGTTATTGGTGGCGATGGTATTACCGCTAACGCTGACAACATCACTGTGGACTCTACTGTGTTTAGAAACAACAGCGCGCAGTCTTTACAGTTCAACACAACTACAGGTGAAGCACTAACCTTTAAAAACAGTACTTCAGGCGGGTTAATTCAAGTTGGATTTCAGCAAAATGATACTGACGGAATGCACCATAGGGCTTATCTAAAGGCTTGGAAGGGTTCAACGACTGCCTCAGGCAATGTTGATTTAATTGTTAGAGGTAGCAGCGGAAGTACTACGTCAGATGTTCTTTCTTTGAGGTCAGGTAATGCTAGTCCAACATGGCGCGGGCAGACTATATGGAACGCTGGCAACGATGGTTCAGGCTCTGGGTTAGATGCTGATACTGTTGATGGTATTCAAGGTTCTTCGTTCTTGCGTTCAGATGTTGACGACACCATGGCTGGTGACTTGCTGATGGATTCGGCCAATGCTGAAATCAACCTGAAAGCAGGAGCTGCTGGCACAAGCGGAGCAGTCAACTGGACGTTTAATACTACTGGCACAAACTATGCTGCATTAAAGCTGCCTTATGATACCAGAGCGACCACAGGCTTTCATATAGATTCTGCGTATCCAATTAGCATAGACGCAACCACAAGAATTAACTTTGATATTGGTGCAACTAACTATGGTTCTTTAGATTCTGGTGGATTTAACTTAACAACCGGCGACTATGCAACTACTGCCAATGAAACCCGCTTTAATACTCCAAGTGGATATATAGCGCTTGGCCCAATGAACACTAGCTATGGTCACATCTACACTGACCGCCCTTCCTTTTATTTTAATAAGCAGATTAGGGTTCTTGGCAGTGAAGTCTGGCACACAGGCAACGGCGGCTCAGGCTCTGGCTTAGATGCTGATCTTTTGGATGGGCAGCAAGGTTCTTACTATGCAGCTAATTCTTCACTAAACAGTTACATGCCTATAAGGATGACTACCCCCTTCGCTGTGATACCTACTGGCGGCTGGGCTGGCTATAACTTAGGCAATGGAACCATGTTGCAGGGGGGTTCTACTGGACTTCCATCTGGAGGAACACATGGTTACTGGCATGTTAATGGTAGACGAGATAGCGGCGGCGGCTATGTTGGTCTCTATTTCCAAGATTACAACGCATCGTCTGGCATGTGGATTGGTAAAAGTTTAACTAGTGCTGATCCAACATGGGAGAGAGTATGGAGTGCTGGTACTGGCGGCTCAGGCTCTGGCTTAGATGCTGACTTGCTTGATGGACAGGAGGGTTCTTACTACGCACCCGCTAGTCATGTACACAGCTACCTTCCATTAACTGGCGGTACGCTGACTGGCAATGTATCTGCAACTAGGTTTCGGTCTACAAACGGTACAATCGCCCCACTGTCTTCTTCATATACTTTTTCAAACGTATTTACCTCCGAAGACTCTTCAACACGAGTAGCTTATTTTGACGGCAACGGCGGAAACGCCTCAGTTTGGTGGGGTAACGGAGCTAACGCTCACGCTGCATTAGATTCTAGTGATGGTTTGCTTAATGTCTGGGTTAATCCTTCAAATGGAAGCTGGTATAACATTGCGGACTTTAGTACCTCTGGCCTAGCAATCACTACTGGTGGGTTGAGGGTCAATGGCATAGCCCAATCTGTAGTAGCCCAGCACGACGCATCTAGCGGTTGGAGCGCACAAATCGTAAGCAAAAACGCTACCACCAATGTTGCTTCTTTCTTGGGCAGCTGGAACGGGTACGCTGGGGTGTTTGCTCATACTGCTGCGCTTAATGCTTGGGCACCGATCTATATCAACGCTCATTCCGGCTCTGGACAAGCAAACGTATATACCGGCCCTCTTTACGTTAATGGGAGCAACTTAGCTTGGCACGCAGGCAACGGCGGCTCAGGTTCTGGCTTAGATGCTGACTTGCTTGATGGTCAACAAGGTTCTTACTATTACCCTGCAAGCAACCCTAATGGCTACCAAACAACTTCTGGCTCAGTTGCGCAGTCGAACCGCGTATCAGGCAGTGCATTTGCAACAACTGGTTCACCTGACAGTGTTTTAGAATACCAACAAGCATCGGGTCAGTCAGATACAAGACTAGCGCCAAGCACAGACTGGCATAACAGCATTCGTATGGGGCATGGTAACCCGTATAATTACTACAGTAACACTATTGCTATCAGGATGACGGGCGGTGGTAGTGGCACAATGTTTACACAGCATATTAGCGGCAATACTCCGCAAGGCTGGAGAACTCAATGGGATAGCAGCAACGGCGGCTCAGGCTCTGGCTTAGATGCTGATCTGTTGGATGGTTACCAATCTGCTGAGCAAGGTGGAAATACAATACACCGATTAGCATCTAATGGGTATTCTCAATTACAAAACTGGACTAACGTTGCAGGCCAAGGGATTTTCTCAACTACTACTAACAATGCGCATTTCTACCCAAATGCTGTTGAAAGCTACGGCACTTGGAGGATAGATGGTACTAGGAATGGCTATACAGGTATATATCTTCAGAACGGTGGTGGTGTTGTCATGGGTATGTACGACGCCGGTGGCAACGGGGGTGAATGGGCTGCCGCAGCTGGTGGCGGCTGGCACCATTATTACCATAGAGGTAATAGGTGCATGGGTGTGGCCGGCAGTTCTACGTCAGGCTCTTACGGTCTATACGAGCAAGGCGGGGGCATCTACTCCACAGGCAATATTACGGCCTACTCAGACCGCCGAGTTAAGGAAAACATTCGCACTATAGATAATGCTCTGGAAACTGTCGAGCAGATGCGTGGCGTTTACTATAACCGTATTGATGACGAAGAAAAGAAAACCGTTATTGGCTTTATAGCCCAAGAAGTAGATGAGGTTGAAGGTGCCAAACCTTTGGTCACTTACGCTGAAGATGTAGACCAGTATGGTGTTAGTTATGGAAACACTGCGGCTTTACTTGTAGAGGCGATTAAAGATTTATCACAGCAAGTGAAAGACTTGCAATCTGAAATTAAGGAGATGAAAAATGCCTAATGTAACAAATATTGACTGGCACCCAGAAAGAACCATACCAACAAACTCGCCAGCAACAATGATGGTTGATTTTGATGACAACACACAAATAATTCTTACAGAAGGGGCTGATGTCAGTTCTCAGCCTGTAAGTATTCAAGCAGCTTTTAACGCCCTTATGGCAATCGGAGAATAAATAATGTCAGTAACTTACGAATTACTAGAAGAATACACAGGCACTCGCACCACTGAGATGCCTGACGCCGATAACGAAGGTGAAACTGTTACATCTGAGGTTGATTGCCGTGACATTCAGGTTCGCTTTACCTGCGCTGACTCTGGCTGCACACACGAGCGATCAGTTAACGTGTGCTTTGATGCTGACGGTGCTTACGATCACGAAGCTACTTTAATTCGTGTAGGTGAAGTAGCTATGGGCGTTGGGCACCAGATCGCGTGTGGCGTAATTAGTTAATGGCTATAACTTCATCAGGCACACTCTATTTCGCTTCGTTTAATGCGGAATTTGGGCTAGGGTATAACCTTAGCTCATACTACGGCTGTGACCCTTATTTGCCGGTACCTAGGTCTGGCACTATATCGTTTAGCAACTTTTATTCTTCTGACAATAGAACAGCCGAACTTACAGGTGGTCAATCTTCAGATGGCTTCAGCTCGGGGTTCGGTCGGGCAGGTTGGGCAGAAGCAAAAGGTTCAGGGTTCCTAACGGGAAGTGAAACAGCCGAGAACAGAAACGCTTTTGGGTCTACTAGCAAAACATTGTATATGTCTACAGGGCAAAGAATAGTAGGGCTATATGCAGCGGATCAAAGCTTCAGCACTAGTAGCGTTGTACGGTATATCGCCTTAACTAAGAAGGGTTCTGGTAACACATCTACAACCGGAGGGTTCACAACCTTAAAGATCAGGGCTAACAATAAGTATTGGCGGTACGGTGATCCAACTCCCGCTGGACAAAGTGCAGCTACTAACTATGAAATGACTTTTAACAGGTCAAGCGCGATTTATGGGATTGTTGGGAACACATACGACAGCGGAGGTACAGCTACCTACGCATTCCGGTGGCCTACAGCTTCTACCAGCGGCGCAGACGATGCCAGTAAAGCGTACCTTGCACTGTATGGCGCTAGGAATGGCGGCTACGTCTCCTTTAAAATAATCTACTGAACGCTAGGAACAGACATGTATACGAGCTACGAGATACTACACATTGATACAACTGAAGAAATGGTTGTTATTAAGTTTATGGAGGAAGGGCGTACTGATTACGTCACTCGTAGGTACTACAAAGACGAGATAAACGACGAAATCATAACCGCCCTTGTTGAACACGCACAAACTGAGGCTTACGCGTTTTATAATAGAGACGCTGAGTCTGTAGCCTTCACTCCGTCAAGCTGGACGGGGGCTTTACGAAATCTTGTTATGGGCGACATACCTGACTACAACCCATCTTTTGAAAAGCTAGAAGAATCTTGGGTTGAGACGGAGGAGTCAAGAACCAGAGTCTTAACTGTGGTAGATCTTACTGAGGCTGAGAAAGCCGTTCAGATTCTACTCAAAAGAGAAGAGCTGCTGATAGCTACCGATGTAAATGCGCTTAGTGACAGAACTATGCCAGCTGCTTTAGTAGAGTACAGGCAAGCACTACGGGATATAACCGATCAGGAAGGTTACCCAAACAGCGTTGTTTGGCCAATCGCGCCACTAGGATAATTTATATGGCAAAGCTAAAGTATTACGCGCTCTGTTGCAGAAACATGCACGGTACTAAAAGGCACCTAGACTACATACAAAGGGAAGACTTGGTTATTGTCTTGAACTCTTGGGTAGACGCTGAGGGTGATGACGGCGACGAAAATGCCCAGTACCTAGTGGACGCTGAGGCTTGGTGCATTTCTGAAGGTGTTGAGTATTACGTTACTGAGAGTGATGGTACGCCGTCAACGGGAAAGAACTCGGTAATGGAGCTGTTTCGTGAGTCTGATAACGACTACATGGTGTTGGTTGATGGTGATGATTTTATTACCCCTCACGGGTTGTGGCTATATAATGAGATAGCCCAAAGCGAATCTCCACCAGACGCGATTGCTTTGGAGTATCAAATTGGCTTGCTCGCATCAGAAGAATATAAAGGTGCGCCGAAATTCCTTAACCCTGTAACCATACCTGCGTTCGCCTACAGAACATTCATGCACAACTATAAGTTTTGGCAGGATACATTAGCAGGGATATACATCCCAGTCTCTGATGAGTACTCAAGGCGGCTTAACGAAGCTCACACTAAGGTGTTTTCTTTTGCTCACACCTACATTAACAACTGGGAGCATCACTTACGATTAACCTTCTTCTCCAAGAAAGCTACTTCGGAAGAGTTTTCGTTTGATCCCAACCTATTGGTTGGTGAAGACACCATGCAGTACAACAACTTGAAGTACGCATGGAGCCAAGGTGATATTGATTTACGACACCTGCACGAGCTTTACCCAACGTATGTGTATGACCAAAGGTTAGATGGCGTAGTTTGCTACGCGAACAGAAGAGACGAGGACTGGGGGACTGTGGATTGGATGGACGCGCTTGGCGTTGAGTATGACAGGGTGGTTGCAGAGGGTAGAGCTGTTGCGGAAAAGCCCCCATATGTAGTTTTGCCAGATTTCCCTGCCGACTATGTACCCGACACTGACGGGCTTGTTAACTACCCGCATAAGCCGCCTAGGTACTAGAAGTGCAGCTGGTATTCGCACTAATTGTTCTTCTCGACGGTGAAGTTGACGCGAACGCCACTAGCTACTGGGAAGGTTTGGCTCGGTGCCGCTGGTATGCGGAAGAACTAACGATACAAGGAACCCGACGTAAGTACCACACCCCCGTACACGCTTACTGTAAGCCTGTTTTTGTAGACCCAACAAAGGTAATTATCTATGATTGATCCTATTACTGCTGTTGCTATGGCTACCAGTGCCTTTAAAATGGTACAGAAGATGGTATCTGCTGGCCGCGAGATCGAAGACACACTGGGGCAAGTAGGCAAGTGGTACGGAGCCGTGAGCGATTTCAATGAGGCTAAACGGCAGGCAGAAAACCCCCCACTGTTTAGGCGGATAGTCGCCTCCCGGTCTATTGAGCAGGAAGCTATGGAGATGTTTGCTAATAACAAGCGTATCCAGCAACAAGAGAAAGACTTGCGGGAGTTACTTATGTACACTTATGGGGCTACCGCGTACCAAGAGCTTTTAGGTATGCGCAGGAGCATACGAGAGCAGCGTGAGAAAGTGCTCTACGCCCAAGCCCGTAGGCGCAAAAATTTCTTATGGAACTCAGTTGGTTTCACTGTAATCGCCGCCATGTCATATGCGGTATACGCGATATTCTCGTCTATAATAGAGGTTTCACAATGAGCATAATGTCCTTAATAGGCCCAGCAACTAAATTACTGGATAAGTTTATACCTGATGCGGATACCAAACAGAAGATCGCTCACGAACTTGCAACAATGTCAGAGAAACACGCGCAGAGTATTGCACTGGCGCAAATCGAACTCAACACCGCAGAAGCCAAAGGAAACTGGTTCCAATCGGGCTGGAGGCCAGCAACCGGGTGGGTTTGCGTTGCCGGTTTTACCGTGAATTTTCTGATCTCACCGCTGGCTGCTGCATTTGAGATAACTATACCCCAAGCGGACACGACTGTAATGTTGCCGGTACTACTCGGCATGTTGGGCCTAGGTACTATGCGTACTGCTGAGAGGCTAAAAGACAAAGGAAAAAAGTAATGAACACGTCTCAAGAAGGCATCGACCTTATAAAATCATTCGAAGGCTGCGAGCTAACTGCGTACAGATGTAGCGCCGGTGTATGGACTATAGGATACGGCCACACGAGAGACGTAACAGAGAGCGATACATGTACCCAAGCTAAAGCAGAGCTACTACTAAAGTCTGACTTATATGAATTTGAGCGGTACGTGAATAACTTAGTAGCCGTGCCCCTGACGCAGTGTCAGTTCGACGCGATGATTTGCTTTACGTATAACCTAGGGCCGACTAACCTTAAAGAGTCTACGCTGTTACGGGTTCTTAACTCAGGCGACTACGAAGCAGTGCCCGCACAGCTAATTAGGTGGGACAAAGTTAATGGTAGGCCGCTAGCTGGGCTTACAAGGCGTCGTATTGCGGAAGTTGACCTGTGGAATAAAGGCCTACCGGAGTAGGCCGATACACTAGTTACTCGTCGCGCACGGTCTCCATGAGCCTAGCTAAATACCAGCCAGCTTTCTGTAAGTCTTGTAAGGGCTTATCAGGGTGCTTACTCTCGTACCGCCACAGGTATTTCATGCAGTTGCCTTTGAGGTATCCTTTGTATGCAATATTAGACATGGACTCCTTAATTGCATCAATACACTCAATATCTCCAGACTTGTAGTGGTCTGGGTCTATAGCATCACTCTCTACTTCTGCCATATCTATATACACCTGCATTAAGGACTCGTCTATTGGCCCTTTACTGGGTTCGACTGCGGGTATTTCTATCCGCAGCCTTTCCCAGTCGTTCAAGGTTAGCTTGTGGTCTGTCACTCTGCTACCTCTTCAGCCTCTTCAGCGACTACTTCTACCTTTAGCCGCTCAATAAACCCTTTCTCAGACATAGCTAGTTGGTCTAACCTAGCGCGGGTTTGGCGGGTTTGCCCTGCAATGTCTTCTAGTTGATGTAGGCAGTACTTAGCGTTATCCGGTAAATCTTCTACAACGTACTCTACGCCGTCAAGCGTAATCATAGCTTTCTCTTGAGCTTCACTCATAAAGTTCTCTCTTTCTTTTAAGTTAATTAGCCACTAAATTAGATAGTGAAGCAAGATAATAGCACTAAAATAATACGTATGCTATAGTTCTTAAAACCAACGCATGGTATGTTTATGGATCAGGAAACTAAACAAGAGCTGGATAAAATCCAAGAGCTTTTAGCTGAAATATCTGTAGATATGAAGACGGTAGGCCGCGCGTTTCCACGTAATTCTCTCGGTGAAATAGACGCCGATGGTCATAGGGCACACCACGAAGCACTTATCCGCGCGGCTAGAAGCCAAGAAGATTTTTGGGTGTCGCTTAAGACCGACCTAGCTAAGAAGGGTTTGGGTGCTGTTATATTTATAGCTATAGGTCTAATGGTCACTGGCGTTATGGCTAAGTTAAATTTACCTTTACAATAGAAGTGACTAGTTTCCCCTAAAGGTACAACTATGGAACACTTACTAGATTACTGTCTAACTGAGTTACAGACAGACGCGATCAACGCTTACACTAAGCACGGGTCGTACACTAAAGCAGCGACTGCTCTAGGTGTTAAAGCTGACACACTTAAGAAACGAATTCGACGCATAAAGGTTATTGCGGCCAAAGCGGGCATGGCACCTGAAGCAGGGTTGACGCACGTCACTGCTGCGGGCTTTGCTACTAAGCGCGTATCTACGCTTTATAAAGAAGACGGCTCTATTGGCGTGCAATGGCACATCCAAGAGCAAGATAAAGTCCAACAGATAGAAACTTTGGTTAGGGCGCTGGACGAGTACGTATGGAAGCCTGCCCCGATAATCCCACACAGCGGGCTAAAAGACGCTGACCTCCTAACGCTTTACACCCTCACGGACTACCATCTGGGCATGTACGCCTACGCTCCTGAGTCCGGCGATGCTTGGGATCACGACATCGCTTCCAAACTGGCAGTCGCTGCTATACAAAAGATGATCCAAGGCTCTCCTGACTCTGAGCTTGGCATACTCAACATCCAAGGTGACTTCCTGCACTGGGATGGCCTTGACGCTGTTACTCCAGCTTCTAAGCACGTACTCGATGCGTCTACTAGGTTTGGCCATCTGGTTGACCTATCCTTAGATTTCATCATGGGTGCTGTGGAGTTGCTACTTGGTAAGCACAGCCGCGTGCGAGTAATTATATGCGAAGGCAACCACGACTTGGTTTCTAGTCTATGGATAAGAAAAGCCATCGCGAAGATATTCGCCAACAACGAACGCATCGAAGTAGATCAGACAGAGTTTCCGTTCTACGCGTATCTTCACGGCAAAATAATGATCGGCTTCCACCACGGCCACAAAGTAAAGAACCGCAGTCTACCCGCCTTGTTTGCGAGTGAGCCTAGGTATCGCCAGATGTGGGGCAGCGCGGAATACACGTACATACACACTGGGCACTACCACCATACTGAGCAAGACATGGCTGAAGGCGGCGGCGCTATTGTCGAGCGGCACCCAACGCTAAGTTCTAGAGATGCGTACAGTACTAGGGGCGGCTACACCTCTTGGCGGGCAGCACACGCCATAACCTACCATAACGAGACTGGTGAATGTCTTCGTGTGACGGTTACACCAAACGTGCGCCTGTAGATTGAAAGTCCTAGCTGTACTATAATTAGCGGACTATTACCCTAGGACTTTCGCTATGGCTGGAATTAAGATAGGGGGCTTCGGAGGCATATCACCGAAAACGCCTCCACGCGCGCTAAAACCTACTCAGGCGCAACAGTCTTTGAACGCTGGTGTGTTCACCGGCTCCCTTAAACCTTTGAAAGGCCTAGGGGCTTCCGTTCAAACTGTGGTCGGCACAACGCAAACTATATACAAGTTTGGGCAGGACTCCACTGACGAAACCGCAGGATGGCTGCGTTGGGATACTGACGTAGACGTGGCTCGCGGCCAGATCAACGGTGACACTGAGGAGTGGACGTTCTACACAGGCGATGGCTACCCTAAAGCTATCCACGCCGCTGCCGTCGGCAGTCCTATACACATGGGGCTAGACCGGCCTTCCGCTGCGCTATCAACCGCGCTTGGCTCCGTACCAAGTAACTCTGCTGACCTAGCACTGGAAACTCGGGTGTATACTTACACCTACGTGTATAAGATCGGAGGTAGAGAGATAGAGTCCGCTCCAGCCGCAGGCACTACTTCTGTAGACGTGTATCCCGGTCAAACTGTTACTCTTACTGGGTTTTTAGCCCCCGGCACTGGCTATGCGGCCACACACGTACGAGTTTACCGATCCATCTCTGGCACGTTCTTATTTACCTCTGAAGTAGCGCTTGCTACAGCTATAGGTTCTGGGTTTGCCGACGATGTAGACCCCGAGTTACTAGCAGAGGAAATTCCATCGCTGGGCTGGCTAACGCCTCCAGACGACATGGCGGGGCTTACTAACTTGCCTAATGGCATCATGGCTGGTTTTGTTGGTAGAGATGTTTACTTCTGTGAGCCTTATGTGCCCCACGCTTGGCCAGACTTATATCGACAGACTATAGACCACCCTGTTGTTGGTTTCGGTCGTATGGACACCACGTTGGCGGTTCTTACAAAAGGAACTCCTTACCTTATACAAGGCTCACACCCTGATTCTATGGTGGTTGTTAAGTCCGACATCGAGCAAGCGTGTGTTTCTAAGCGTAGTATTGTCAGCATTAACAACTACGTTATCTACTGTAGCCCTGATGGGTTGGTAGCTTTGACCCCCGGCGGTTCGCAAATAATCACGGAGTCCTTGTACACCTACGACCAGTGGCAGACGCAGATAGACCCGACGAGCGTACACGCATACCACCAAGACAATAAGTACATTGGCTTTTACAACAACGGCTCTACTACTGGGTGTTTTGTGTTCGACCTGACAACTAGAGAGTTCGCGCTGTCTTCCCTTACTGCTACCGCTGGGTATCAGTCTCTGCGGAACGATAAGTTATACCTGCATTTATTAGGGGCGGTTAAGCCGTGGGGCGAAGGCTCTAACCTGACGTACACTTGGAAGTCTAAGATTTTCACTATGCCTAGGCCGCTTGGAATGTCTTGCGCACAAGTGGAAGCGGAAACCTACCCAGTCACTGCTAAGGTATACGCGGACGGCGCGTTGCTGCACACGCAAACAGTACAAAATAGATTCCCATTCCGCCTGCCTGTTATGACTGCTAGAGACTGGGAGGTAGAACTTAACGGAACCAGTGAAGTATTCGGCGCTAACATAGCGCAGTCAATGGAGGAGCTTGCCAATGTCTAAACCTAGCACGGCACTGCCCGCTATAACTTCGGATATACCGCGTGACCTCCGCATATTTTTAGACCGGCTGCGCGGTGTTCTTGATGGTGCAGGCTCACGCACGGTAATGACTCGGGCGGACTTAGAGGCATTCGGCCTAATAGACAACAAAGGTACTCCCATACTGGACGGGCCAGCGCTAGCTACTCCTCCTGTAGTAACAAACTTATCGGCGGCAGGGGCGTTTAGCAATGTCATATTGACTTGGGATAACATCAGCTACCCCAACCACGCGTACACAGAAGTGTGGGCGTCCGCTACGTATGACACGTTACTGCCTGACACCGACCCGGATTACGTACTACCGTCGTCGCTCGATAACCTCTCGACCGCAGCTCTGCTAGATACAGCGGGTGGTAGTGTTACCACTGACCAGATAGGCGGCGGCAAAGGTAGATACTACTGGGCGAGAAACGTTAACACACAAGGCACTACTGGGCCGTTCAACGCCGTGTCTGGGTTACTTGCAACTACCGCGCCGGACATAGCTTTTTTGCTTGATACTCTTACTGACTCTATTACACAAGGGCAACTTGCCACAGCTTTGTCGGACGAGATAGACTTAGTAGCTCTGCTCGAAACATACACTGGGTATGTAAGCTCATACACAGGCGACAACTTAGTAACAAGATTAGGTACTGTAGACGCGTCTGTAGTTAACATAAACTCGTCTGTATCTTCGCTCAGCAGTACAGTAAATACGATAGACGGCGAGGTTACGACGCTAAATACTAACGTATCCAACATCCAAAGCGCTATTGCGGATTTAGTATCGGGTTCTACATCGGTTTTTGTGCAGGCTTCGGCTCCGACAGGAACCATAGCGGAGTTTAGTCGTTGGTATGAT
>Ga0209504_1000857_pt1 | contig 24920 bp, 26 predicted proteins | sample COGITO_mtgs_1005_FD_184791 | JGI IMG/M metagenome (GOLD analysis project Ga0209504, IMG submission 184791) | Pelagic marine microbial communities from North Sea - COGITO_mtgs_100511 (SPAdes) (version 2) | ecosystem: Environmental > Aquatic > Marine > Epipelagic ...
TTCAGCCTGTTCAAACGCAGCTACGATGCGCGCAAAAAATCCAGCGAAATGCACTTTATCTACACCATCGACTGCAGCCTGCGCGATGAGGCGGCGCTGCTGGAAAAATTCAGCGATGATCGGCATATCGGCCCTTCCCCCGACACCGACTACAAGCCCGCCGGGCATACCACCGAGCCGCTCGAAGAACGCCCCCTGGTGGTAGGTTTCGGCCCCTGCGGAATTTTCGCCGCCTTGATTCTGGCCCAGGCCGGTTTGCGCCCGATCGTGCTGGAGCGCGGCACCGAAGTGCGCCAGCGCACCAAAGACACCTGGGGCCTGTGGCGCAAGAACGTGCTCAACCCCGAGTCCAACGTGCAGTTCGGCGAAGGTGGTGCCGGCACCTTCTCTGACGGCAAACTCTACAGCCAGATCAAAGACCCCAAACACATCGGCCGCAAAGTGCTGCATGAGTTCGTCAAAGCCGGCGCGCCAGACGAGATTCTCTATGTCAGCAAACCGCATATCGGCACCTTCCGCCTGACTGGCGTGGTGGCGACCATGCGCGAAGAAATCAAAGCGCTGGGCGGCGAAGTACGTTTTCAACAGCGCGTCAGCGATGTGCTGATCGAAAATGGTCAGCTCACCGGCGTGGTACTCGATAGCGGCGAGCAGATTCACAGCCGCCAGGTGATCCTCGCGTTAGGCCACAGCTCGCGCGACACCTTCCGTATGCTGCACAAGCGCGAGGTGTTTATGGAAGCCAAGCCGTTCTCGGTGGGCTTTCGTATCGAACACCCACAAGGCCTGATCGACCGTGCGCGCCTGGGCAAATACGCCGGCCACCCCAAGCTCGGCGCTGCGGATTACAAACTGGTGCACCACGCCAAGAACGGTCGCTCGGTCTACAGCTTCTGCATGTGCCCAGGCGGCACCGTGGTTGCTGCCACCTCGGAGCCCAACCGCGTGGTCACCAACGGCATGAGCCAGTACTCGCGTAACGAGCGTAATGCCAACGCCGGCATCGTCGTCGGCATTACCCCGGAGCAGGATTATCCGGGCGGCCCGCTGGCTGGGGTTGAGCTGCAAGAGCGCCTGGAATCCCAGGCGTATTTGCTCGGCGGCAGCACCTATGAAGCGCCGGGGCAACTGGTCGGCGACTTTATCGCCGGCAAACCCTCAACCGCGTTGGGCAGTGTCGAGCCATCCTACAAACCAGGGATCAAGCTAGGCGACCTGGCTCTGGCGCTGCCGGACTTTGCCATCGAAGCCATCCGCGAAGCGCTGCCAGCCTTCGGCAAGCAGATCAAAGGCTTCGACCTGCACGACGCGGTGTTAACCGGCATCGAAACCCGCACGTCCTCGCCACTGCGCATCACCCGTGGTGCCGATATGCAGAGCCTGAACGTGCGCGGCCTGTACCCGGCCGGTGAAGGTGCAGGGTACGCCGGCGGCATTCTCTCTGCTGGGGTCGATGGCATTCGGGTGGCCGAAGCGCTGATTCGCGACATGCTCGGTATTGCTGAACCCACTTAACAACTTGCTCTAAGAAGCCCGCACGCTGCCTGCAACCCAGGCAGCGCGCGGGCTTACAACTTAACCAGCTCGACCCGACGATTCTTCGCCCGCCCTTCCTCACTGCGATTGTCCGCCACCGGCCGTTCCTGGCCAAAACCTGCAGCCGTCAGCCGCTGCGCTTCAATACCCGCGGTGATGATGGCGTTCATCACACTCTGTGCACGCTGTTCAGACAGCAGCTTGTTAGCCTCGGCCTGACCCTGGCTGTCGGTATGGCCTTCGATGGCCAGGCGCAGATCCGACGCGGCTTTCAGCATGCTGACAATCTCCGCCACCGTGGCCAGGCCATCGGCCTTGAGCTCGGCTTTACCGGTGTCGAAGTTGATATACAGGGCGATAAAGCCGTTGCGGTTGAGTTCATCGAGCAACTGATTAGCACTGACCACCTGCTGCATGGCTGCTACTTCGATGATCACCAGCTTGTAGCTCTGGGTCGGTGCGCTAAAAATCTCAGGCTCGAGGCGCACCCACACCTCTTTACCGCCGGTCGTGACCTTCAACGTGGTTTCACCGCCATCACCGTCCTGGGGAAGGCGTTCGTAAATCACTTCGCCGCCGATCGATTTGATCGCGTTCTGGTAGTTGCGCAGCAGCTGCAACGGGCTCGGTTGGCTGTCTACCGCGTTGTGGTAGTAGCGAATCTGCGTGGTATCGCCTTCCACGCTCTGGCGCTGCGGCAGCCCGTCCTGGGTGCCGGTGGCGAACTGCGCGGCGTTGTAATTCTGCTCGTACTCGACGATATGCGAGTTCGGGTAGCGTGACAGCAACGGATGGTCCTTCGACCCCGCCGTATCATCGGCAGCCAGGGCTGCCTCACTCAGCCCAACGACCGACCACAGCAGCATGTGCAAGCAGCTGCGCACAATTCCCATGGCATTTCTCCTGCTGCATTCGGGGCGCGGTGTACGCCCACCTACAGCAGTGACTCTAGACCAGCACGGCTTGCCCAGAGGAGCGCGAGCGCCCGACTACACGTGCAGACGCAGACAACAGACCGTGGTGCGTCGCGAGCCATTAGGGCGGCGCTCAGGGTCAGCGTAGGTTTCAATCTCGATAAAGCCGGCCTTACGCATCATCCCGGCCGAGGCGACGTTCTCTTCGTGACGATCGATATAGATATCGCTCACGCCCTGCTCGGCTAACGCGGTAACCACCTGCTTGAGCAAACGGGAGCCCAGACCCTGCCCGGCCACCGCACGATGGGTGACCGCCTCGCAGATATAGGCGTGTTCTTGACCGCAGCGCGCCGGCGGCTGGTAGCGGGCAAAACGCCGCGAATGTTGATAGCTGATAAACCCCAGCAGTTCACTGCCCCTCTCGGCCAGCAATGCCGACACTGAACCGTCGGCAATCTGCTGGAGATGGGCCGTCACCTCGATAGAAGGCAGGTGATTCCAGGGGTTCGGCCCGTGCTCGAAAATCAGCACACAGAGATTGTCGATATCGGCAGCCGTCGCCTGACGAATCCGCAGGTTGTCCATCTATAGCCCTGCCGTGGGCAAGTCACCCGGCAGCGCGACGCCGCGCTCCGCACAACCGGCCACCGCGGCGATTAACCCCGTCAGCTCGAAACCCTGGCCGCTGAGCCAGGCCTGATCGTAATAGGTGTCGGCATAGCGCTCGCCGCCATCGCAGAGAATCGCCACCACCGAGCCGGACTCGCCCGCCGCCACCATGCGCTGCGCCACCAGCAACGCGCCGATCAGATTGGTCCCGCTGGAGCCGCCCACTTTGCGACCCAAACGCTGCGCCAGGTAATGCATCGCCGCCAAAGACAAGGCATCGGGCACCTTGCACATGGCGTCGATCACCGTAGGTAAAAAGGACGCCTCGACACGCGGGCGGCCAATGCCCTCAATACGCGAACCGCAGTCCAGGGTCAGGCTGGCATCGCCCGTGCGGTAGTAATCGAAGAACACCGAACGCTCGGCATCAGCGCAGAGCACGCGGGTGTTATGCCGCCGATAACGCACATAGCGCCCCAGCGTTGCTAAAGTGCCGCCGGTGCCAGGGCTGGACACCAGCCAGCTCGGCTCGGGAAAGAGCTCGCTGCGCAGCTGCTGAAAGATCGACTCGGCGATATTGTTGTTGGCACGCCAGTCGGTGGCGCGTTCAGCGTAGGTGAACTGATCCATAAAATGCCCACCGGTTTCCCGCGCCAAGCGCTCGGATTCGGCGTAGATCTGCGTTGGGTCGTTCACCAGATGGCTCTGTCCGCCGTAGAAAGCGATCTGCGCAATCTTCTCCTTCGAGGTGCTGGCCGGCATCACCGCAATAAACGGCAGCCCCAGCAGGCGGGCAAAATAGGCTTCGGAAATTGCCGTGGAGCCGCTGGACGCCTCGACCACCGGCGCGCCAGGTTTGAGCCAGCCGTTGCACAGCGCATAGAGAAACAGCGAGCGCGCCAGGCGATGCTTGAGGCTGCCGGTGGGATGACTGGACTCATCTTTGAAATACAGCTCGATCCCCGGCAATCCTGGCAATGCCAGGGGGATCAGGTGGGTATCGGCGCTGCGCTGAAAATCCGCCTCGATGACGCGAATCGCCTCACATGCCCACTGTCGTGCATCGTTCATCGCTCTCTCCTTCTCAATCCAGCACACCAACCGGCACATGCGTACTGCCGCGCCATTGGCTCAGCAGTACACCGGCAAACACCAATGCCGCGGCCAGCATTTGCATGCCATTCAGGCTTTCGCCTAAAAGCAGTATGGCGAACAGCAGGGTGAACACCGGAATCAGGTTGGTAAAACCTGACGCTTGGCTGGCGGGTAAGCGGCTCACGCCGAAGTTGTATAAACCATAAGCGCCAACCGTCACCACGACCCCAAGGTAGGCCACCGCGCCCATGCCCATGGGGCTGATGCTGACAGGCAGCGGAGCACTCACGTAGGCCAACGGCAGGAAGAACAGCGTGCCGACAAACGCCACCATGGCGGTCAGCAGAAAAGGCGAATAACGCGCTGACAGATGCTTGAGCAGCAGGGTGTACCCCATGGCGCAGAGCATCGCGAGCAGCTCATAGAAGTTTCCGAGGATGGGGTTGCTGGCATGCTCATCGGCACTGCCGGCCAGGCTCAGCCAGATGGCGCCGATCAGGGCGAGGAGAAATCCACTCAACGTGGTTCGGCTGACCCGCTCACGTAGGAAGATAAACGCGCCGACTGCGACCAGCAGCGGCAGCAACGCCGTGACCATGCCAGCCTGCGCGGCGCTGGTGTGCTGCAGCGCCAGGGCTTCGAAGAGGAAATACAGACAAGGCTCGCACGCGGCCAGACCCATCAGGTACTTCCAGTCACCGGCGCGGTATTGCATCTGTCCGCGCCAGCGCCAGGCCAGCACAAACACCAGGCTGCCGAGGGCCATACGGCCGAAAATCACCCACAGCGGCGGCAACTCGGCAAAGGCCAGTTTCAGCGCGATAAAGGAACTGCCCCACAACGCCATGGCGATCACCAGGCAGATCACCGCGATGCCCCTTCCCTGCTCACGCATACCAAAGCCCCTAACTAAAGGCTGCAGTGTAGAGAGGCTGGCGCGGCGCCGACAGATACAGTCAGCGCCGCGAACTGTGTGGGCGGGCTTTACAGCCTGTTTAGGATCTCGCCTTAACGCGAGACAACCTACGTGACTTAAGACAGTCGTCGGCAGGTCCACTCACCGAAGACACGAGCACATGCAGGGTGGCCTGAGGTCGAACGAAGCAGGATGCCCGAGTCGAGATTAGCGTTCACCGACGCGCAGCAGAGTCACGTCAGGCTTATTGCTCCCAAGGCTTGCCGCGAGTGTTCTGGTTGATATGGAGCTTTTGCTGCATGGCCGCTTTGGCCAACATATGGGCGCTGACCGGCGCGGTGATAAACAGAAACAAGGCGATCAGCAGTTCATGCAGGCTGATGCCCTTACCGCTAAAGCTGAAGTAAATCAGCGAGGCAATCACCATGCCGCCCACACCCAAGGTGCTGGCTTTGGTCGGGCCATGCAGGCGCATAAAAAAATCAGGCAGGCGATATAGGCCAATCGCGCCCACCAAGGCGAATAGACTGCCGATTAGCAGAAACAGCGCCACCAAGGCTTCGATCCAAGTATTCATACAGCAGTCTCCGTAAACCGTTCTTACTCGATGATGTCGCCGCGCAGCAAATACTTAGTCACCGCCACAGTGCCGATAAAGCCCATCACTGCAATCAGCAGGGCAGCTTCAAAATACAGGTCTGAGCCCAACCACACGCCGAGCAGCACGAGGATGGCAATCGCGTTGATATACAGGGTGTCCAGCGCCAGGATACGGTCAGGCAGATCCGGGCCGATGATCAGGCGTGCCATGGTTAGCACCAGGGCAATGCCGATAATCACCAGGCACAGCGGAATCACGTAGGTGAGCATGTGAATACCTCCAGCAAGGGTGCTTCGTAGCGTTGCTTGATTTCCGCCACCAGGGCTTCGGCGTCTGGCACATCGAGGCCATGCACCAGCAGAGTCTTGCGGTCATCGCTGAGGTCGGCAGAAACCGTGCCCGGGGTCAGAGAAATGATGCTGGTGAGCATGGTCAGGGCCAGTTCATCCTCCAGCAACAGCGGTATTTCCACGAATGCAGGGCGCAGCTTGGCGGTTGGGCCGAGAATCAGCTTGGCCACCTGCAGGTTGGCCATGACGATATCGCCCAGAATACGCAGCAGAAACAGACACAGCTTGAACGGTTTATCGACTTTCGGCGGGTTGATCCAGAACACCTGGGTCAGCAACGGAATGGTCCAACCAAGCAGCGCACCGAGCAAGAAGTGACCAAGACTCAAGTCATTCATCAACAGCAGCCATACCAGCAGCAAGCACACACTCAGCAGTGGATGGGGTAACCAGCGACGTGCTTTCATCGTACAGCTCCCGATTCGATGATCTGCCGGTACAACGCCAGGTCATGCAACTGGCTGGCCGTAGCCTCGACATAACTCAACAGCGGCGCGGCGAACAGCATCAATACCAAGCTGAGCGCGAGCAGCCCTGTACAGGCCAACAGCCGACCGTAATCCAGTTCGGCGCTGTCCAGTTGGCTCAAACCCACTCGCCAGAACAACATGCTACCGGCGCGACTCAGGGCAATTAGAGTCAGCAGGCTACCGCCCAGCACGACTGGCCATAACAGCAACGCTTGCAGCCCCGGCTCCAGTGAACGCAGCAACAGCAGCTTGCCGATAAACCCGGAGAGCGGCGGTAAACCCGCCACCGCAATCGCGCCAAAAAAGAACAGCGCACTGAGCACGTGCGGGTTCTGCAGCGCCGGCCCCTGCACCAACAACGCCTGCTTGGCGCCGCGCTGACGGGCAATCAGATCAGCCAGCAAGAACAAACCACCGGCCACCCATGTGCTGTGCACCAAGTAATACAGGGCAGCGGCCAAGGCTTGTTCGGTGCCGATGGCAATACCGGCGAGCAACGTGCCCACAGACACCACCACCAGATAGGCCAACAGCCCTTGCAAGCTGACCGCTGCCAGCGCACCGATCACCCCAAGCGCCAGGGTCAACAGGGCAATCGGCCAAAGCCAGTCGTTGGCCATATTGGCCAATGTGCCGGCATCATCACCAAAGATAAGCGTGTACACGCGAATGATCGAATACAGCCCGACCTTGGTCATCACTGCAAACAGCGCAGCGACCGGTGCATTGGCCGAGGCATAGGCCTTAGGCAACCAGAAATACAGCGGCATAAATGCGGCCTTGAGGCCGAACACCACCAACAATAGTAGGCCGGCAGCACCCAACAGTGCCGCATCATCAGGCCCCGCAGCAGCTACCCGGATGGCCATATCAGCCATATTCAGGGTGCCGGTGATGCCATACAGCACGCCCACGGCGAGCAGAAAGAACGCCGAACCAACTAGGTTCAGCACCACATAATGCAGCCCCGCGCGCACCCGCTCGACCCCACCGCCATGCAGCAACAGCGAGTAGGACGCGATCAAAAGGATTTCAAAGAACACAAACAGGTTGAACAGATCACCCGTCAGAAAGGCGCCATTGATGCCCATCAGCTGGAACTGGAATAACGCGTGAAAACTCTGCCCGCGCTCATCATCGCCGCGCACCGCATACAGCAAGGCAAAGCTGCCCAGCACTGCAGTGACCACCAGCAACAAAGCGCTGAGACGATCCAATAACAAGATGATGCCGAAGGGCGCGGCCCAATTACCGGCGGCATACATCTGCAGCACATCGTGGTCGGCCAGCCACAGCAAGTAGCCGCTCAGCGGTAACAGTGACAAGGTAGCCAACAGCGACACGCAGCGCTTGAACCGCATGCTCAAGCCAGCCCCCAGCAGCAACAGGCTGCCAGCAAACATTGGCAACAGGATGGGCAAGATCAAGCCATGATTCATTGCACAGGCTCCTGGCCGTCAACATGATCAGTCTGGGTTTCGCCAACGCTACGCAGCGCCAGCACCACCACAAAGGCGGTCATGGCAAAACCGATGACGATGGCAGTCAGCACCAGCGCTTGCGGCAGCGGGTCCGCGTATTCAGCGCCCTCGCCGATCACCGTCACCACACCGCTCTGCAAGCGGCCCATGGCAAACAGGAACAGGTTGACCGCATAGGAAATCAAGGTCAGCCCCAACACCACTGGGAACGTGCGTGCCCGCAGCAACAGGTACACACCACTGGCGGTCAGCACGCCCAGGGTTGCAGCAAATATGGCTTCCATTTCAGAGCACCTCTTGTGCAGCTTTTTCCTGGGTCAGCTTGCCCAGGTTGGCGAGAATCAGCAGGGTCGCGCCGACCACCGTCAGGTACACGCCGAGGTCAAACAGCATGGCGGTCGCCAGCTCGATTTCACCGATCAGCGGAATGTCGAAATGGCCGAAAGCCGAGGTCAGGAACGGCCGATCAAACAACCAGCTGCCAACCCCGGTTAAGCCCGCAATCAATACGCCGAGCCCCGCCATGCCTTGGTAGTTGAGCGGCAGCCGCGATTGCGTCCACTGCACACCGCTGGCGACGTATTGCAGGATCAACGCCACCGCCGTGACCAGGCCCGCGATAAAGCCGCCGCCGGGTAGGTTGTGGCCGCGCAGGAAGATAAACACCGAAACCAGCAACGCCATCGGCAACAGCACGCGCGACAGGGTGGCGAGGATCAGCGGATGACGGTCACGGGCCCAGTTACGGCCCTGTGCATCGACTTTGGGTTGGAACAGGCGCAAGCCGTCGAGCAGCGCGAAAATACCCACGGCGGCAATCGCCAACACGGTGACCTCGCCCATGGTATCGAAGCCACGGAAGTCCACCAGAATCACATTGACCACGTTAGTGCCGCCGCCACCCGGTACGCTGTTTTCCAGGAAGAACGCGGAAATGCTGTCATATGGCCGCGTCAGCACCGCAAACACCAACATCGCCACCATCACCCCGCTGCCCACCGCCAGGGTGAAGTCACGCAGGCCACGCAGGCTGCTGGATTCAATGTTGGTATGCGCTGGCAGAAAGAACAGCGCAAGCATCAGTAAGACGATGGTCACCACTTCTACTGAAAGCTGGGTCAGGGCCAGGTCGGGCGCTGAGTAGCGAGCGAACGTCAGCGCCACCATCAACCCGACCACGCTGAGCATCAGCAATGAGACCAAGCGCTGGCGGTGGAAAACCACCGTTACCAGCGCGGCCAACGCCATCATGCCCAAACCCAGGGCGGTGATGCCGTCGATTCGCGTCATGGCCAGCGACCCGTTGATCTGCGGCAACGAGCTTAACCCCTGCGTAACGACCAGAAGTGCAGCCGCCAGCAGCAACGCCAGGTAACGCTGCAGCGAGGCATTCTCCAGCCAGCGGGTCACGGCCGTGCAGGCTTTGATCAGAATCAGCACACCACTCTCGAACAGTAACTTGGCGTCCACGCTCGGCAGTCCGGCATACCAGCGAAACAACGGCTGACGAAATACGTAAACCAAAATCCCGCCAAACAGGGCGATAAAGCTCATCAGCAACGCCATGTTTAAGCCATGCCAAATCGCCAGGCTGTAGCTTGGCAGCTCACCGCCCAGGGTTGCCGAAGCCGCCGCCGCCAGCAGTGGCGCCACGGTGTAGGCCGGCACAATCCCCACCAGCAGGCAGAGAAATACCAGAATCTCCACCGGCACTTTCATATAGCGCGGCGGTTCATGCGGCGGGTAGTGCGGCAAGTTGATCGGCTCACCGTTAAAGAACACGTCGTGGATAAAGCGCAGCGAATAGGCCACAGAGAACACCCCAGCTAAGGTCGCCGCCGCCGGGATCACCCAGTTAAAGCTACCCAGCAGGTGTTGATTGAGGGTTTCACTGAAGAACATTTCCTTGCTCAGGAAGCCATTGAGCAATGGCACCCCGGCCATCGCCGAGGCGGCGACCATCGCCAATACGGCCGTATGCGGCATGTACTTCCACATGCCGTTGATACGCCGCATATCGCGGCTGCCGGTTTCGTGATCGATGATCCCGGCGGCCATAAACAGCGACGCTTTGAAGGTGGCGTGGTTGATGATGTGGAACACCGCAGCCACAGCAGCCAATCGCGTATCCAGGCCGAATAGCAGCGTGATCAACCCCAGGTGGCTGATGGTCGAATAAGCCAGCAGACCTTTAAGGTCATGCTGAAACAGCGCCATCCCGGCACCGACCAACAAGGTCACCAAGCCGGTGATGCTGACCAGATAGAACCACCACTCCGAACCGGCCAACGCCGGGTACAGCCGCGCCAGCAGAAACACCCCGGCCTTGACCATGGTCGCCGAGTGCAGATAAGCCGATACCGGCGTTGGTGCCGCCATCGCATGGGGCAACCAGAAATGGAATGGAAACTGCGCCGATTTGGTAAACACCCCCAGCAACACCAAAATCAGCGCCAACGGGTACAGCTCATGGGCACGAATGGCGTAACCCGCGGCCAATACCTGGGATAACTCGAAACTGCCGGCGATATGACCGATGAGCAAGATCCCGGCAAACAGTGCCAAGCCGCCACCGCCGGTTACGGCCAGGGCCATGCGCGCGCCTTTACGCGCATCCGAACGCTCACCCCAGAAACCGATCAGCAGGAATGACGACAGGCTGGTCAGTTCCCAGAACATCAGCATCAGCAGCAGGTTTTCTGAGAGCACCACACCGAGCATGGCGCCCATAAACAGCAGCAGAAAAGCAAAGAAGCGCCCCATCGGCTCTTTCTTCGACAGGTAGTAGCGCGCGTAAATAATGACCAGTAAGCCGATGCCGAGAATCAGCAGCGCAAACAGAAAGCCCAGACCATCAAGGCGCAGGCTGAGGTTCAAGCCCAGGGCTGGCAACCAGTCCAGCTTGACCTTAAGCAGCTCGCCAGCGAACACCGCCGACTGTTGCGAAAGCAGCAGGACCAAGGCCGCCAGTGGCGCCAACCCGGCTGCCACTGCACAGGCCGAGCGCCCTAGCCGCTCAGCCAGCAAAGGCAGAAGTATGCCGAGAAATGGCAAGGCGATGATCAGCGCAAGCGTCATAAAAAACCCCTTAATACGAACCAGACACGCACACGCACCCAGCTGACTCCCTAACTGCTGACGGATGACAAACCATAGGCGTTCACCCGCGCGACAACTCACACGAAAGTATCGCACCGCGAGGCGATGAAAGCCCGTCGACACAAAAGCGTGCGCGATTATCCATAACTATCGCCTAGTCGTCATGGATAGAACTATTACTAAACACGCTCCGGAGCGCGAGCTTGCCTGAAAAGCCCTTCAAACGCGGGTAACAATCTGGTTTTTCTAGAAAAAAGACAATAAAAAGCCGGATCAGTCAGGACTGATCCGGCTGTCTAAGCACTCAGTGAGCGACGCGACTGGTGCCATTTACAGTCATGATGCGCACGCGCTCGCCGACACGGAAAATCTGGTTTTCTTCAACGGCCTGAACATACGCGCGCATGCTGCCGTCATCTTCCAACACGGTAATTTCTACGCCCTGGGTACGGGTCAGACCTTCCTCGGTCATTGCGCCCAACAAGCCACCGGCCACCGCACCGATCACCGCCGCGACCGCACTGCCGCGCCCGCCACCGACACCGCTACCCGCCACACCGCCGATAACGGCACCAGCACCCGCACCGATCGGAGTTTTGGTGCCTTCAATCTTCACCGGACGTAGCGATTCAATGGTGCCCATGCGCACGGTTTGCACGGTGCGCGCTTCGTCACGCGAATAGGTGTCGCCAGTCAGACTAGAGGCGCAACCACCTAATAGGGCCAGCGCGGCAAAAGAAGCAGCCAACAAAAAGGATTTACGCATGATTATTTCTCCAGTTAGGCAGATGGTCATTAGAACGCCTGCACCACTCAGCTGTCACCCGCCAATATGCAGCAAAATCTTACCCGCGCGGCACTTCTCGGCGATGGCGCGACACTTCGCCGCGTTCAGTCAGCGTAGCCAGTCAGCCTAAGCTGAGGCTTGGTTTGGAGGATTTATGGATTACTTTATTGTCGCCATCACCGGTGTGGCTGGGCTGTATTTCCACTGGTGGCTGTATGTGCGGATCAAGCGCTGGATGGACCGCGACCTGGCGCTGTCACTGGCCGGAGACTCAGCGGCCAAGCGCAGCTATATGCTCGTTCGCCTGGCCGAAGCGCAGGCTGCCGGCATCAAGCGCAGCGCCCTACCGGCCTGGCTGGAGCAAGCCGCCGCGCAATACTCTGGCGACTAAAGCACGCTCAAGGCGCCAGGCGCTCACGCAGCCAGCGTGCACCTTGCAGACGGAAATTGAGGCGATCATGCAGGCGACTGGAACGGCCCTGCCAGAACTCAATGCGCTCTGGTAGCAGACGATAACCCCCCCAGTGCGGCGGGCAATGCGGCGCTCGATCCAGAAAACGTTGCTCCGTCTCGGCCAGCAGGCCTTCCAGTTCGGCGCGATCAGCGATCACCCGGCTTTGTGGAGAAGCCCAGGCGCCCAAGCGACTGCCCAGCGGACGCACCTGGAAGTAGGCATCGCACTCCTCGGCACTGACGCGCTCAACTCGCCCCTCGATACGCACCTGACGCTCCAGGCTGGGCCAGAAAAAGGTCATGGCGGCAAAAGGGTTGGCGGCCAGGTGTTGGCCTTTGGCGCTGTCATAGTTGCTGAAGAAGGTGAAGCCGCGGGCATCTAAGCCTTTAAGCAGCAGCACTCGACAATGCGGACGACCCTCAGCATCGACAGTCGCCAGGGTCATGGCATTGGGCTCGACCGGCAGTTGCTCGGTCTTCACCGCATCGGCAAACCATTGCTCGAATAACGCAAAAGGCTCAGCCGGCGCGTGCGCCTCGCTCAAGCCATCACGGGTGTAATCACGGCGCATATCAGCCAGGGTTTGTGTCATCGCTAAGTCCTCTCGATCACCTATTGCTCAGCATACCTGCGAGCGCTCTACCTGGCTTGATCTGCGGCAACACGCCGCTGTGCAACCGTTTATTGGCCGCTGGCGGGCTTATCGATCTTAGCGACGGTTTTTGTACCCTTGCCATCCGCAGGCTTGGCAGCAGCCACAACAGTGGCGGGCGCGGGCTGGCTGTACTTGGCAATCAGCGCGTTAAGAGTAGGCTTTGAGGTCAGGAGTATTTCTACCCGACGGTTGAGTGCCCGGCCTTGTTGGCTGTCGTTGGCCGCACGTGGCATATCAGAACCCAGGCCTTTGACCATCAAACGGTTTTGTTTGAGACCGCTCAGGCGAAAAATCGAGGTAAAGGCGCGGGCGCGCTGTTGGCTCAGCTCACGGTTGGCATTCACTTCGCCGCTGCTGTCAGCGTGGCCAAGGATCAACACGCCGATGCTTTCATCGCTTTCCAGCAGTTTGGCCATGCGGCTCAATGGCCCCAGGGTTGTCGGCAGCATCATGTGGGGGCGGTCCGGGTTGAACGAGCCTTGTACCGGAGCGGTCACCACCAACAGGTTTTCACGGCGTTCAAACTCAAAATGGGTGCCCTTAATCGCTTCACGCACCTTCGGCTCATACACATCCAACCAAGCCTGGGTCACTTCCGGGGGCGGCATGGCGACCACTTTCGGCGCAGGCTTTGTGTATTTTTCGAAAGCACTGCAACCGCTAATCAGTACACACAGGACGATGGCGAGAGTTTTGTTGGCGAGCATCGGGAATCCACATCGTAATAAGCAAAAGAAGCCGGTTAGTGGCCCACTGGGTAAGCAGGCCACGCCATGTTGCGCAGCAGTTTAGCTGAGCTGGCTATAAACAATCAGCCAATAGACGCGCAAGTTTCTGCGCACGAGGGTCCATCAAGACGAACGGTCCTAGGTTGTTGGTGACAAACCCGAAGGCCACATCCCGTTCCGGGTCGGCAAAACCAATGGAACCGCCGGCACCAGGGTGACCAAAGGCACGCGGTCCCATGCCATAGGTGGCGTTGGCGACCTCAGGCTGGTCAAGCATGCACCCCAAACCGAAACGGGTACGGGTCAGCAGCGTCTTGTCCTCGCCCACCGCATGTTCACGGGTCAACTCGGCCAGCAACTCGCTCTCCAGTAGTTGGCCGTCCAGCAAGCCGCTATAAAAGCCTGCCAGGCTGCGCGCGTTGCCATGCCCGTTAGCTGCCGGCTGCTGCATGCGCCGCCATTCGGGCTTGTTGGTGCTGGTCATGATCGATGGTGGGTTGGTAAAAGCCCGCGTACTCATGGCCGCAGGCTCGCTCACCATGGTTTTGAGCAGGCGCTGGGCTGCCGCGTCGCCGAAGTTGCCCTTACCACGGGAGATGATCGCCACCCGGTCAAACTCTTCATCGGCCAGGCCAACATGAAAGTCCAGCCCCAGCGGCTTGGCTGTGCGCGCGACGATAGATTCGCCCGGCCCGCGCCCTTCGACACGGCGCAACACTTCACCCACTAGCCAACCGTAAGTGATAGGCGCATAACCATGGCCGTCACCCAAAGCCCACCAGGGCTGTTCGGCGGCCAGCGCCGTGGTCATGGCCTGCCAGTCGTACAGGGCCTCGGCTGGCAGCATCTGACGCAAGGCCGGCAGACCAGCCTGATGGCTGAGCAAGTGGCGCAGGCTAATGCTCTCTTTACCGGCGGCGGCGAACTCCGGCCAGTAGCGCGCGACCGGCGCATCCAGTTCGAGCTTGCCTTCACCCACCAGCTGAAGAGCGGTGACCGCTGTAAAAGTCTTGGTGCATGAGAACAGATTGAGGATGGTGTCGCTGTGCCAAGCCTGCTGACCCTCCTTGTCAGCCACGCCGGCCCACAGGTCCACCACGGTTTCGCCACCAACCTGCACGCACAGCGCCATGCCGCGTTCCTGCGGTTCATCAAACAACGCCGCAAACGCGTCTCTCAATGCTTCGAATTTGAGATCAAAGTAACCCTGTATCTGCACACCCTGCTCCTCTAATACGACTGGGCCCAGTATTCGGCCGATTGTTTCAGCTCTGCTGCCCGCGGTGAACCCGACTCAAGGCTTGCAGCACCACTATCAGCCGCGCGAATAGGCCCTCACGGAGTTGCGGTGACGGGCGCAGGGGCCTCTGCCTTAAGTACAACTTTTGGCACATCCAAGTTGGCTTTGCGCACGGCTTTGACGAAGCTGTCCCACGGCCGGTCGGTGATGCCGACCAGGCCGAGATGACCGTTCTCACCATCTAACAAACGGCCAGTAACGGGTTGATCAAGGTACTGGAACCAGTGCACGCCAACGATCTGCGGCTCTTCCAGGGCCTTGGCCAGAAAATGCGCATAGGCCGGTCCGCGCTCTTCTTCTTTGTAGACCTCAGCCACACCGCCCCAGAACGGCCCACGGTCGCGCGAGCCGAAGTGGAACTCGGTGATCATCAGCGGCTTGTCCAGCTGGCGCAGTGCGGCAAAGTCATAACCATGCTGCGGCTCGCGGGTGTAGAAATTGAAGCTCAGCACATCACAGAAACTCGCACAGGCATTCACCGCCTCCGGAATGCTGCTGGCAAACCGGCCACCCAACAGCAGGTGGTTGGGCGCGTGCCAGTCAAGCGAATCGGCGATGGTTTTGAAATAAGTCTCGGCATAGAGGCGCAAGAATGCCTGCATGTCCTTCTCGATGGCCGGAAACTCGACACTGGGCAACGGCGCTTGGAAGCCTGGATCTTCCATCAACTCCCAAGCCGGTAGCTCAATCCCCCAGGCTCGCGACAAGCCATTCTGGTTACGGTATTTGTCGCGCAGCAACTTGAGAAAGGCCCGCTTGGCCGGCACATCGGTACTCAAACGTAAGGTGGCGTACGCCAGGGCGTAACGGCCATTGGGGTCATCCGCAGGGCCCGCCCAGGCCAGCTCATTGTCGGCGAAATAACCAAGCAACCAGGGATTGTCACGGTGATCACGCGAAGCAATCGCCACCGCGCGCTCGGTGGCCATGGCAAACCGCGGATCGAATGGATCAGGCATCGCGCCCCACCAGTCAACGCCGGTGCTGATGGTGGCGTAATCACCTTGAATCGACAGTGGAATACTGAACGGCATGCGCGTGTCACCACCAAACGCAGGCTCGCTCCAATTGCCCAGGGTGTTGAAACCCCAGGCTTGCAGGCGGTCCTGGCTGAGAATGCGCCAGGCAGCAGGGTCAGCTTGACCATAACTGCGCTGCACGTTGGCCTTGTAGAAATCAAACCAGCGCCCACTGGCAAACGTGCGCCCCTGATTGGCACCGGTGTCGCTACGGCTATCAGATTGACCGAAATAGGTCGCCAGCGCGTCACCCGGCTGCGGCAGATCGGCAAACATCGCCTCGCGCCCCTCAACATAGGTGGCGCTCTGCTGCGCGGTTACTGCGTTGACGCCCAACGAGTAGAACGGATGCCCTTCAGGCGTAACCAGAAACCAGCGACCATCACGTTTCTCGGTACGGAAAAAACCGCTCGCCTCAAGCGGCATGCCACCGGTCCAGCCGGCAAATTTATCCTGCGCCGGGCGCTCGGCCAACCAACCATGCAGTTGTTTTTGTTCCTGGGTCACGGCTTGTTGCAACTGCTCATCAGTCTTGACCTTGCCCGGCCAGTCGGCACGCGCGTACTGGCCGTAACGGTCGACGATACCCGCATAGGCCGCAGCCGAAAGCTGCTCGCCGGTCACGCCAAACTGGCTGATCAGAATATGTTGCGCCGCTTTCGGCTCGGGCATGGACAGGGTGACGGCACTGACCTTACTCACGTCCAGCGCGCCGCTGACCGTATCGGCCAGCAGCAACCGCTGACCTTTGTGCGTCCAAGGCATCGGCACGCCGGCACGCATACCCTGATCACGGGGCGAAGCCGCTTGCAAAGGAATCAACAAGGTTTGCGCAGGACCGGCAGGCAAGGCGATTCGGGTGTTGAGTCGCTGGCCATCGCTACTTTCAATCTGCACATCCAAGGTCAACGCCCAATCCATAGCGTTTTGTACACGCAGGCTGACCAGAGTTTGCTGCGACCAATCCCAACTGCCGCTTTGCGGAGTCAGCCGCAGGCTCGGCTGCGCGGCGGGATAGAAGGTCACCCGACGCAGCACTTCGCCCTGTGGCGTTGGCTCGCCGATGCGATTGGGCAACTCGGCGTCCTGCGTCGTGACCTGTACCGCGTCTAGTGGCCGTACGAAGTTAAATAACTCCTGGGGCTCTGATGCCACCGCGGCGCTGCCATAACCCAGTAGTGCTGATAACAGAACACCCGCTTGCAGCCTGCGTTTCACCTTCACGAACCACACTCCCCCATTGTTTCGGTCGCTTTGGGCAACACCGCCCAGAGCAAAATTCAGACGTTGATAACGACCAACGTATTGTGCACGCGCCACTTGGAACGAATACAGCGCGGCAAGTTGCCCAATACCGACGGGCGGGCTTAGGGAACAGTGAGAACGCCGAGGTTAATGGGCCTCGACAACTTCACTTAGTATTTTTAGCGGCCTGCTAGCTGATCTCACGACGGAACGGCGGTAAAGCATTGAGGATCGATTTTCCGTAGCGCTGGGTGACCACCCGCCGGTCCAGCAGAGTAATAGTGCCGCGATCGGCCTCGGTACGCAGCAACCGTCCACAGGCCTGCACCAGACGCAGCGAGGCATCCGGTACGGCAATCTCCATAAACGGATTACCGCCGCGCGCTTCGATCCATTCGGCCAGCGCCGCTTCTACCGGATCGTCCGGCACGGCAAAGGGAATCTTGGCAATCACCACATGCTCACAGTAAGCCCCCGGCAGGTCGACTCCCTCGGCAAAACTGGCCAGGCCAAACAGCACGCTTTCCTCTCCGCTATCGACCCGTGCCTTGTGTTTGTTCAGCGTTTCCTGCTTGGACAGGTTGCCCTGAATAAACACTCGCTTGCGCCAATCGCGCTCCAGCCCCTCAAACACATCCTGCATCTGCTTGCGCGAGGAGAACAGCACCAGGGTGCCGCGCGAACCTTCAACCAAACCAGGCAGATCACGAATAATCGCCGCCGTATGCGCAACAGCATCGCGCGGATCAGCATTCAGGTTAGGCACCCGCAATACACCGGCATCGGCATGATGGAACGGACTCGGCACCACAGTGGTGACCGCCACTTTCGGCAGCCCTGCGCGCATGCGGTAGCGATCAAACGTACCCAGCGCAGTTAGGGTCGCCGACGTCACCAACGCACCATAGGCGACATTCCACAGATTTCGCCGCAGTGTTTCAGCGGCCAGAATTGGGCTGGCGTTGACCTCGATATCGAACAGCGCGCCACTGTCAGCCAGGGTCAACCAGCGTGCCATCGGCGGGCTTTCCTCAGGATCTTCAGCGGTAAACGCCAGCCACAGCTCCCAACTACCCTGAGCGCGCGCTAACAAGCTACCGAACAGCGGATACCATTCTTCGGCCTGATGGCTGGCGATACCAACAGTGGCCTCACCATCCATGGCTTCTTTGAGCTGCTCGGCCACGCCGGTGAACAGCTCGGTCAACTTGGAGAAACCCTTCTTTAGCTCCACGCCCAGCTCAATCAAATGCGCAGGCACCACACCGCCAACAAAGCGATGACGAGGTCGCTCGCGCCCCTGCATGTCTTCGCCCGGCTTGAAGTCAGCCACCTGTTCGCAGGCGGCGAACATGAACTGCTGCTGGGTTTTGATCTCACGCGCCAGCTCTGGCACTTGCTCAATCAAGCGTCCCAAGTCACCGGGTAGCGGGTGCTGGGCCAATAGTTTGGTGAGGTTTTTGGCAGTCTGCTCCAACCAATCGGCCGTCGAACGCAGACGGGTGAAGTGGGCGAAATGGCCTATGGCTTTGTCCGGCAGGTGATGGCCTTCGTCGAACACATACAGGGTATCGCGCGGGTCCGGCAGCACCGCGCCGCCACCCAGGGCCAGGTCAGCGAGGACCATGTCATGGTTGGTGACGATGACATCGACCTTGCCCATGCCTTCGCGTGCTTTATAGAAGGCGCATTGCTGAAAATTCGGGCAGTGACGGCTGGTGCATTGGCTATGGTCGGTGGTCAATTGCGACCAGCGCGCGTCTTCCAACTCTTCCGGCCAACTGTCGCGATCGCCGTCCCACTTATTACCGGCGAGCTTTTCGATCATCACCGTGAAGAGCTTCTGACTCTGCTCATCCACATCGATCTTGAAGCCTTCTTCTTCGAACAACTGGGCAGTGGCGCTTTGCGCTTGACCTTCCTGCAACAAGACATCCAGCTTGGACAGGCACAGATAACGACCGCGCCCCTTGGCCAGTGCGAAGCTGAAGTTCAGACCGCTGTTGCGCATCAAATCCGGCAGATCCTTGTGCACGATCTGCTCTTGCAGGGCCACGGTAGCTGTAGCGATTACCAGACGCTTGCCGGCTGCTTTGGCCGTGGGGATCGCAGCCAGGCTATAGGCCACTGTCTTGCCGGTACCGGTGCCGGCTTCAACCGCCACCACTGCCGGTTCGCCCACGCGCCGACCTTCTTCGTCGGTACTGATCGCGCCCAGCACCTTGGCGATTTCAGCAATCATCAAGCGCTGGCCATAACGCGGCTTGAGCGACTTGGCTTCGAGGAAACGGGAATACGCGCCCTGGATCTGGGACTTGAGTTCAGTACTGAGCATGGGATCTTGACGCGAAAAGGCTGGATAAATTTTCAGTGTTTGTAATCGACGGCTATCATAGCGCGCTAATTGATCCAGCGCTGAACCGCTTAGAACCTGTTTACGATCTCGCGAGCTAGAGCCATGCAGGCAGAAACAAGCGAGAAACGCAGCAGGACCGACGCGCAGCAGACCGTAAATAGGTTCTTAACCAATAGGAGTGCCGCATGACCCCTTATGCCTTCGTCTACAGCTTGCACCTGCTCGCCGCCCTGGTCTGGGTAGGCGGCATGTTCTTCGCGTGGATGGTGTTACGCCCTGCAGCAGTCACCGCACTGGAAGCACCTGCCCGCTTGAAACTCTGGCTGGCCGTATTTCCGCGTTTTTTCTACTGGGTATGGGCTGCCGTGATTGTGTTGCCGATTACTGGCGTGGGCATGTTGCACCTGCGCTTTAGCGGCTTCGAAGCCGCGCCGCGCTATGTGCACATCATGATCGGGCTGTATGTCGCCATGCTGGCGCTGTTTCTGCGCATTCAGCTACTGCAGCTACCCGAATTGCGCCGCGCGGTGATTGCAGAGGATTGGCCGAACGGCGGCGCTGTTCTTGGACGTATTCGTCGGTTGGTCGGCATCAACCTGTTATTGGGTTTGCTGGTAGTCGCAATCGCCGGCGCTCGTCCTTCGTTCTAATGCTACGCAGGTAAGCGCTGCCGCAAGGCAGCGCTTACTACTCAGAACTGCACAAGATTTAGCGCACCAGCCGGGCCTGATTCGCCCGCACGGCCTGCCTGTCCGGGCTTGCCATCACGTGCGCCGTCAGTGCTGTACAACCAGCACCCCTTACTCATACCACCTTGACCGCCCGCCCCCGGCGCACCCGGTTGACCGCCGCTACCGCCATCCACGCGCACGGTTAACTGTTCCACCAAAACAGCTTGCGGTACTTCTAGACGCACCTGCCCACCTGCGGCGCCAGGCTGGCCGTCACCGCCATCGAAACCGTCATGACCACGACTGGCTTCGCCCCAGGTGCAACCACCTGGCTTGCCGTCTGCACCGGCAATACCTGTATAACCCGGCGCGCCGTGACCGCCGCGCACATCAAATGTCAGACTTTCCAGGGTTACAACTTGCAAACGCACGCTCAGGTCGCGACCCGGCAAGGCGGGGGTTTCATAGCTGCCCCGAGCGCCACGCGCAGTGATCTGCGCACCACTGGCAATCTCGGCGGCAGCCACTTCGAGGCGTAGTTCCTGATCACTGGGGGCAATCGCCAGGCGCGCGTCACGACCCAAACGTAATTGCGCTACGCGAATTTCGGTCAATCCAGATGGAATCAGGAGCGTGCCGTGATCGGCAATGTCCAGCCGATCAAGCAACAACACACTGGTGTTGCTCGGCAGACGCATAAACGCGTTGGACTCAACTTCGATCACTGCTTCGGCCAATACGAGAGGGCTAAAGAGCGCGGCAAGGGCTAACCAATTACGCATTTTCGGCCTCCAACTGCAGGGCTTCCAGAGGTTGCTCTGGAGCCGTCACAGTACGTTCGGCGGGCATACCCAGCAGTTGAAAAATCCCAAACAGCAGGATTTGAATTCGCGCCTGAGCCGGTTGGGCGCTAGCCGCAATGCGCTTGTCAAAAAGCCATAATTCCAACGCATGAACCAGCAGGATGAAGACGCCCGCCGCATTCAGCAGCAGCGTAAAAGGTTGTGCGAAAGGCTGCAGCAGGTTTGCCAGCACGACGCCCCAGAACAATGCCGTCAGCACTTTACCCACAGTCAGAAATAGCTTCATACCCGCCCCCAGCAGTTTTTATTTCGCTGCACCTTATCTGCTTTGGGGGTGTGCTGCCAGAAGACCAGTAAAAACCATGAAGGACGAATGCCTTCACAGCTTTTACTGGATGAAGCGGCTCGCTTGCTGACAGGCCGTTCCGAACCAGCTCATGGGTTCGCAACGGCCTGTCAGCACGTCACATCAGTTATGGCTGCGCCTCGACCTCCGCTTCAACACGGCGATTGATAGCCCGCCCAGACTCACTGTCATTATCAGCGACCGGCCGCGACTCACCATAGCCAACAGATGAGACCCTACTGCTGTCGATACCATGCTGATTGACCAGCACATCACGCACCGCATTGGCGCGCCGCTCAGACAACCCCTGGTTATAGGCATCACTGCCTATAGCGTCGGTGTGCCCTTCAACAGTGGTGCTGGTTTGTGGGTATTGCTTCATAAAGTCGGCAAGGCTTTTGATATCCGCCTGACTGCCTTCTTTTACATCGGATTTATTGAAGTCGAATTTCACATCCAGCTCTACCCGAACTGAGTCCACTACTTCCATGGCCTCTACAACGGCAGGCGCACTGGCATATTCTTTAATCGGACAGCCATTATGCTGAACCGGTGTATTGGGAGGGGTTCCTGGGCAACGGTCACGACGATCAAACACACCATCATCGTCTTCATCACCATCCTGGGCATAACAAATCAGCGTACCAATAACCGCACCGGCTACGGCTCCGCCTGCTGCCCACGTAGAACTTTCGATTGCGCCCAGACCTGCACCGGTCAGACCGCCAATTGCACTGCACAGGGGCCAGTTCCCTTGGTTGAGTGGCGCATCTCCCGTACTGGAAGTTGTGACGCAACCTGAAAGAACACTGCTGACCAAGAGAATGGGGGCTATCCCCATCATGGATCTAACTCTCATGGTAGAAATCTCCTGTAATGCCGGCTACTGCCGGTAACTTAGGAGTAAAGACCTACCCTTCGAGCTGCACAAGCCAGACCCTAATGGGCCTGGCTTGTTTTCTGCAGAAAGCCTGGCGTCAGGCGATCAAGGACGCGCTTCTACTTCAGCTTCTACGCGACGGTTGACGGCACGGCCATCAGCGCTAGCGTTGTCGGCAACTGGGCGAGTTTCGCCATAACCTACAGCGTTAACACGATCACTGCCTACGCCGTACTGGTTAACCAGCACGTCACGCACCGCATTAGCACGACGCTCGGACAGGGTTTGGTTGTAAGCATCACCGCCAACGGAGTCAGTGTGACCTTCAACCACTGTGGTGGTTTGCGGGTATTGGGTCAGGAAGTCAGCCAGGTTTTTAATATCACCATAGCTTTCTGGTTTGACCTGAGCCTTGTCGAAGTCGAACTTAACGTCCAGCTCCACACGTACCGCTTCGGCTGGTTCAGCCACAACCACTTCTTCAACCACTTCTTCAACCATAACAACCTGCTCATCGCTGGCGCCATGCACCCAGCAATACGCAGCTGCCATACCGGCACCTACTACAGCGCCGCCGCCAGCCCATGTAGAGCTTTCAATAGCGCCCAGAGCAGCACCGCCCACACCGCCAATCGCGGCGCAGGTTGGCCAATCCGTTTTCTGCAGCCCGGCACAACCGGTCAAAAAGCTAGTCGCGACAATCAGAGGTAATGCTTTCCTGGTGATGCTCATATATACGTCTCCTATTGGTAAATCGGTGTAAACCCGATACTGACGAAGTAAAGACGCCAGCAACTAAATATGCCAGATAATCTGCAAACACATTAGTAGCACAATCCACGCTAGGCCTCATTGCTGCTGCACGTTAGTCTTTGCGCACTTGAGCGAGGAGTCGTCATGCCTGTAACACTATCCCCCCGAACGCCCCAGCAAGCCCTTGCAGCACTGCTAGCTCGCTACACACCAAAACGCTTACTCGTGGTCGGAAGCCGCGACTTACCGGCCATTGATGCCTTTATCCAGGCCCACCCAAGCTGTCACATCGTTCACGCAGAAGCTGGAACACTATCCAGCGAGGTGGCCGCGCAGCGTTTCGATCTAGCACTTATCGTTGATTGCCTGGAGCACCTGCCCAAGCGCGCTGGGCTGGAATTACTCGGTGGCATTCGCAACCTGAATGCCAGCCGTATGGCCGTACTGGTCGACCTGCAGGCCTGTGACTGGCAAGAAACCGATTTCTTTGCCCTGGCTCTTCAAGCCAGTGAGTCCTTCCAGCGCGAGGAGCAGACGCTCAACCTATTTACATATGACCTGCTCGACTACAAGCAAGTACCCGACTGGTTGAACGCCAAATTTTGGGCCAACCCGGAAAATTACGGCAAGTATTGGTGGTAAGCCCATGAGCAGCCAAATCTGCCCCTGCGGCAGCGATCTGTTGCTAACCCTGTGTTGCGGCCGCTACCACACAGGCACGCCAGCACCCAGCGCCGAAGCATTGATGCGCTCACGCTATAGTGCTTATGCACTGGCACTGATCGATTATTTGGTGCGCAGCACACTACCGGCACAACAGGCCGGTCTCGACCAAGATGCCATCCAGGCCTGGAGTCTGGGCAGTACCTGGCTTGGGCTTGAAGTCGAGCAGGCGCAGCTGATTGAGGGAGAACCGCAGCACGCCTATATCACCTTTACCGCACGCTGGCGTGACCACACCGGTGAGCATAGCCACCGTGAACGCTCGGCATTCGTGTGCAATAACGAGCATTGGTATTTCATTGATCCGACTGTCGAGCTGAAGCTTAGTCGCAATGAACCTTGCCCCTGTGCCAGTGGGCTTAAGTTCAAGAAATGCTGTGCAGGCTATTTTTGACGTTTGAGCGTGAACCCGCACAGGGCGCAACAAGCAACTGGCTAGTCCTGTAATTTCAGATGAGAAATATCAGGCGGCGGTCCGGCTGGAGCTTTTTTCGCCTCACCCATGTCGCTGCCGGGTGGAGCCAGGCTGAACTGCGACAAGTCCAACACCGGGACCGCCATCTGCGGCTGCTCATCCTGTACGTCATCCCCCAACGGCGCAATGCCAAAATCCGGGGCATCCACTTCAGCAAACGCAGCCATATATTCATCACGCGGCGCAACCTGCAAGCGCGCCGCAGGCGTGCTGGCGGCCGGAGGAGTGGAAGCTGCCGTCACAGCTGGGGCTGGAGCCACAGCAGGCGGAGCGGTCAACTCAATTTCCTCGACCTCATCCTCAATGCAGGTCACCTGCGCCAAAGCACCAGCGCGCTCCAACGTTGCACGGTACTTCTCTGCCCCGGCCGCATCAGTTGCTTTTAATTACGATGCGCCTGCCAGAGAACAGCAATGCCAAACGTTGTTCATCGGCCTGAAACAGCTTGGCCAGATTAGCCTTCACCAACTCCAGCTGGGCACCTGGCACCAACTGCGCACTGAAGGCAATTTCGTAGCGAGCCATGGTCATACTCCTGTCCTATTCGTTGTTCAGTATGGCGCAGGTTTTTTTACCGTCACAACAGGTTGCAGCCAAGCACTTGCTTGTTACACTGATGCGTCATTCGGAGTATGCAATGTTTTATCAGGC
>Ga0209504_1000859_pt1 | contig 24879 bp, 24 predicted proteins | sample COGITO_mtgs_1005_FD_184791 | JGI IMG/M metagenome (GOLD analysis project Ga0209504, IMG submission 184791) | Pelagic marine microbial communities from North Sea - COGITO_mtgs_100511 (SPAdes) (version 2) | ecosystem: Environmental > Aquatic > Marine > Epipelagic ...
ACTTCTATGATAGAACAGAAGTCAATACACCATACGGAGATGCTTTCATGTACACTCTTGAAGGTCATCGGTATAAACAAAGTGAGCTTGTAAACAGTGGTAACTGGGCACACTTTAAAACTAAGTTGAAAGACTTAATCTAATCCAAGCGGACATTAACTTACCTATTGCAAGAGCATCAACGTAACATAAATTAATTTAAAAGGTAATAATTATGACTGCTATTCTTGGAACTTCAATCATCCGTGACGTAACCCTTAACTATGTAAAGGTAGACCCTGAGAACCCAACTGATCCGTTCGGTACTCTTCAGTGGGAATGCCAGATCGTAGCTCCTGCTGATCGTGCAGAAGAACTTGAGGGCTATGGCAATGTTAAGCCTGTCAAAGATGATCCAAGTCGAGTCGCTATCAACTTGAAGCGTAAAGCTTTACGTAAAGATGGTACAGAAAACGACCCAGTTGTACTAGTAGATGGCAAGAAGCAACCTATCAGTGCAAAGATTAAGATTGGTAATGGGTCTAAGGGTAACGTTAAGGTATATCGTAGAGAGTACGATGTAGCTGGTCGCCAAGGTATCTCAACTATCATGACTGCAATTCAAGTCACTGATTTAATTGAGTACACTGGTTCAGTAGACTTTGACATCGAGGGCACAGAGGCAGACGACTCTGAGTTTTAAAGTAACCTAGTTTACAACCTACTAACTGTAAACTAATTACCCAATTGGGATTTGGTTGGAGTAAGTATCATCTTACTTATACTACCAATAGTTATCTTTAGCTTCTTATTGATAGATGTTATCGACAGAGGCTAATGTAATCCCTTCTAAGAGACTCTATGTGTAATCTAATACCAATGCATAGGGTCTCTTTACCCTCCCTCTAACACCCCGTAAGCCCCCATTAAATATCTTCTAGGCATTATAGTACCTTATAGAGGATTACCTAGACGGAGAACTTAATGGACAAGACTTACACACAAGAAGATATAGCTGAAGGCAAGAAGAAAATACACCCTAACTCGTTAGCTAATCTTAAACCACGTCATGATAAAGAACACATGGCGATGATGAAAGGCAAGGCAGACGAAGCACGTATACGTAACAATGAAATGAAAGAGAACATGAAAGATGTCCTTGCTCTGGTAAATAACTTATCAGATAGTCTAGTTGATTCTATACCTAAGGGTTTAACTGTAATGAAACTTGCTATGATTAAAGCTATATCAGCTGATGATATGGTGGAGGCATCACGACTTGCTTCTATCGTAGCTGAATACGAACAGCCTAAACTACAGAGAACTGAGAACGTCAATACAAACTTTGACTATACAGATTTAACTGATGAAGAACTGGCTGAAGAAATGAAAAGGTTATCGCAATGAAAAGTTTTATAAACAAAGTACTAAGTAAAGTAAATAGACATCGGGCGTATGAGTTAACTGCCCTGTTCTTTCAAGGTGTACTGATGGGTGCGCTAATTGGTTACACTATAATTTATATTTCAAGAATGATGTAACACACGAGGGCCCTTAACTGGGTCCTCTTTTTAATTGCTACACCGACAAAGCTTGAGTGCTTTTTCGGACACCGACAAAGGACATCACATGCAAGAAATCTTACTGTTCACAGGCGACAACTGCCCTGCTTGCCACCAATTAAAGAACAGGATAAAGGCTGTAGGTTTGACCGACAAAGTAACAGAGGTTAACACCGGCACCGACAACGGAATGGAACGGGCAAAAGAGTATGACATACGGGCAATACCTACTATGCTTATACTAGATAATGGAGAGGTAAAAGATTTACTACGAGGTGCTATGCATAGCGACAATGCTATCAAAGCTTTCTTAAACTTTTGGAGTAACAACAAATGACAGAGTATACTATTAGACTGAAGGACCACATAGACGATAGTGGTGAGAGTACAGTAGGCGTTAGCTTTGAGTCCAGTGATATGGAGCTAGTGCATGATGAAAGTAAAGCGTTCCAGCTAGCATCTTATGTGCTTGACTGTATCCAAAGCTTAGAGGAGGTAGACAATGAGCAGTCACACTGAGACAACTAACGAACGTGGTAAGAGATACGGTTCCTTCCTAGGTCAGAGTCGTATTGCACAAGAGCTTAAGGATACTATGAAGCGTAGTCCTAACTGGACCACCCTGTCTTCATCACAGAAAGAATCCTTAGAGATGATACAACATAAGGTAGCTCGTATTCTTAACGGTGATCCCAACTACTCTGATAGCTGGCATGACATCGCAGGGTACGCAAGCTTAGTTGATGACGAGTTGGAGGGTAGGCTATGAGTGGTAAAGGATCAGCACCTCGGCCAATGCCAGACAGAGACACCTTCAGTACTAACTTCGATGCTATCTTCCGTAACGTGAAAGATAAACCAGAAGAGGCTAGCTCGGCTGAAGCCTCGTCAAAGGGTGACTCCAATGAAAATAAAGATACTTAGGTGTTTAGACCCTAACAAATGGTACAGCTCCCTTGTCGGGGAGTCAGTTCCTTATCATGGTGATACCAGTACCGAGTATGAATCCCGAGAGCCTGAAGGCTACATAAACTTTATATCAAAGTTGGATTCTATTCTTATAGAGGATCAGACTAATGGACTACAAGACATGTAACAAGTGCAACGTAAAGAAAGAAGTAGATGAGTTCTCAATGGAGAGCGGACGTGGATACCGTAAGACAACCTGTAAGCTATGTGTAAGATCAGTAGCTAAAGTACGTCAACACCTGCGGTTAGAAGCGGACTACCCTGAGGATGACTATCAATGTCCTATCTGCTTACGTAACAAAGATGAAGCATCAGGATGTGGAGGGATTAACAAATCCCCATGGGCACTGGACCATGATCACCTAACCAGTAAATTCAGGGGCTGGCTATGCCACTCTTGTAACCGTACTCTCGGTGGACTGAAGGATGACTTCGGTATCCTCGATAGAATTAGAATTTATTTAAAGAAAGGTAGAGAATGAATACATCAAACAAAATCTTATCAGACATCACAGTCTTTTCAAAGTACGCTAAGTATGTACCAGAGCTAGAGCGTAGAGAAACATGGGCTGAGCTAGTCACACGTAACAAAGAGATGCACCAACGTAAGTACCCTAAGTTTAAGAAAGAGATTGAGAAAGCTTACAAGTATGTATACGATAAGAAGATCTTACCATCTATGAGATCATTGCAGTTTGGTGGTGCACCTATTGAGCTAGCCCCTAACCGCATCTACAACTGTGCATACCTACCTATTGAAAGCCCTGAAGCTTTCGCTGAGTCTATGTTCCTATTGCTTGGTGGTACAGGTGTAGGGTATTCAGTACAACGTCATCACGTACGTAAGCTACCGGAAGTTGCAGGCCCTAAGGTTCGTAAGCGTAGGTTCCTAGTGTCAGATAACATTGAAGGCTGGGCTGATGCAATCAAAGTATTGTGTGAATCATACTTCAACAACACTATGGATGTAGACTTTGACTTCCGTGATATCCGACCTAAGGGTGCGATGCTTATCACTACTGGTGGTAAAGCTCCGGGTCCACAGCCCCTTAAGGATTGCTTACATAAGCTACGGTCTGTACTAGACCAAGCTATTGGACGTAACCTAGGGACGTTAGAAGTCCATGACATGATGTGTTACATTGCAGATGCAGTACTGACTGGTGGTATACGTCGAGCTGCTATGATCTCCTTGTTCTCTATGGATGACAATGATATGCTGGCATGTAAGGCTGGCTCATGGTGGGAGTCTAACCCTCAACGTGCACGGTCTAACAACTCAGCTGTGATGTTGCGTAATAAGATTACCAAGGATGCCTTTGATAAACTATGGGAACGTGTGGAACTCTCAGGCTCTGGGGAGCCAGGACTTTACTTTACCAACGACAAAGACTGGGGCACTAACCCGTGCTGTGAGATTGGTCTACGTCCTTACCAGATGTGTAACCTTACAGAACTTAATGCATCTAACATTGAATCACAGAAGGACTTGAATGAGCGAGCACGAGCTGCCTCATTGATTGGTACACTGCAAGCAGGTTACACTGACTTCCATTACCTACGTCCTGAATGGCAAGAGACTTGTCAGCGTGATGCATTGATTGGTGTGGGTATGACAGGCATTGGGTCTGGTACTGTACTCGCTTATGACTTAGAGGAAGCAGCTAATGAAGTTAATAAAGAGAATCGAAGAGTGGCGAATGCGTTGGGCATTAATCCTGCAGCAAGGACAACTACCATTAAGCCGTCTGGTACAAGCTCTTGCGTCCTTGGTAGTAGTTCTGGTATTCACGCTTGGCATAATGACTTTTATATTCGTCGTCAACGTGTTGGTAAGAACGAAGCCCTATATGGTTACTTCTCTGAGAACCATCCAGAGCTGGTGGAGGATGAGTACTTCAACCCTGCGGAACAAGCTGTAATCGAGATACCTCAAGCTGCACCTGAAGGTTCTATCCTACGTACTGAGAGTCCTTTAGAACTCCTTGATAGAGTACGTAGATACAACACTGAGTGGGTAGCACCGGGTCATCAAGATGGACAGAACTCACACAACGTATCATGTACTATCTCATTGAAAGAAAATGAGTGGGAACTGGTAGGTGAGTGGATGTGGAAGAACCGTTACACTTACAATGGTATCTCTGTACTGCCGTATGATGGTGGCACGTACATTCAGGCTCCCTTCGAGGACATCTCTGAAGAACGTTACCGTATCATGGAGAGTGCACTAACTGGTATCGACCTAACTCAAGTGAAAGAAGTAGAAGACAAGACAGACCTCAGTGGCGAGGCTGCTTGTGCAGGTGGAGCCTGTGAACTAACGTACTAACTCCTTACCCCTAATCGACCTGAGCATTGTCATTAAACTGCTCAATGGAGATAACAATGAGTAAATATATATTCGACATAGAAACAAATGGATTCTTCCCTGATAAGATCTGGTGCCTTGTGCTAGAGAATACAACTAACGGTGACATCCTCTCGTACTCAGACTACGACGATGACCTACCCTCAGTAGCTGAAGGGCTTGATGTTCTAAGTAATGCTACTATTATTGCAGGCCATAACATCATAGGCTTTGACTTGCCTGTGCTGAAGAAGCTAACTGGATGGGTACCTAGCGAGAGCACTAAGGTCTGGGATACATTCCTTATGTCACAGCTATGCAAGTACCAACGAGGACATCTGCATGGGCTTAAAGGCTGGGGTGATTTCTTTGAGTACCCTAAAGGTGACCACGAAGATTGGTCTTGTTACAGTAAAGAGATGCTTAAGTATTGTATCCGTGATGTTAACCTCAACACCAAGGTGTACGAACGTGTGTCTAAAGAAGCATCTATCTTAATCAAACAGAACCCTAAGTTCCTACAGGCACTGACAGCAGAGCATGACTTTGCTATGGTGAATGCAGAGATTACTGAGAAGGGTTGGGTGTTTAACATGCCCAAGGCTGAAGCTTTGTATGAACAACTGTTGGATAGGATGGAGTACATTGAGGACGAGATTGAACCTCAGCTTGGTAAGGTAGCTGTAATGAAGGGTAACAGGGAAGTAGACCAGATCGTTAAGAAAGACGGTAGCTACTACAAGAGAGTGACAGATTGGTTTGAACTAGAGGCAGACATAAGAGCTTCCGAAGGTATCATTGCAGGTCCGTACACTCGTATAGAACTTAAGGATGTTAGGATAGGTCAGATGGATGAGGTTAAGAAGTTCCTAATGGACAGAGGGTGGAAGCCTGATGACTGGACTGTTAAGAAGATTAACGGTAAGTGGATACGACAAAGCCCCAAGCTAACTGACACATCTCTGAAACCCTTAGGTGTCTTAGGTCAATTGATTAGTGAGTACTACATGCTACGTAACCGTATGGCTACAGTAGAAAGTTGGATAGCAGAAGTCAAAGACCCTGAAAGGTTTAATGATGGAAGACTACATGGCTCTATGTTTACTATTGGTACTCCATCCTTCAGATGCAGGCACCGTACTATCGTCAACATCCCGGGTGTCTATGCACCCTATGGTAAAGAACTACGTAGCCTATTGACCTGTGAGAAAGGTAAGAAAGTTATTGGTGCTGACTCTGCAGGTAATCAGTTCCGTGGTCTATGCCACTACATCAACGATGATAAGTTTACCAATGAGGTAATCAATGGGGATGTACACCAGCGTAATGCAGATGTACTAGGTATCAGTAGGCCGGGAGCTAAGACTTTCATCTACGCCTATCTCTTTGGTGCAGGTCATGCTAAGCTTGGTGAGGCTATCTCTGGTAAGAAGTCTGCTAAGATTGGTAAGGAAGCTGACGCTAAGTTCAAGGCTACACTACCGGGGCTTAAGATTCTTAAGGATCAACTAGAGGAAGAGTACCGCATGTCTCAGATGAAGACAGGCCAAGGGTTTATCATAGGTGCTGATGGTCGTAGGGTTATGGTAGCGTCTGAACACCAGACACTTAACTACCTACTGCAAACGCTAGAAGGTATTACCTGTAAGGCTGCGCTAGTCTACGCACACAAGAAGATCAAAGAGTGTGGGTTAAACGCCTACCCTACCTTGTTCTATCATGATGAGACAGTGTTTGTAGCTGACGAGAAAGATGCTGAAGCAGTAAGAGATATCTGTGTTGAGGCATTTAGAGAGGCACCCAAATCAGTAGGTGTCATGTGTATGGATGGTGATGGACAAATTGGAGACAGCTATGCTGACGTTCACTAATAAAGAAACAGAAGAGTTTGAATTTGATAAGTGTTTCATTGACGGTGACTCTATGTTATACCGTATCGCTTACACTACCAACTCAGATGCACAAGCAGCAAGTACCTTTGACCTAGCCTTACTGGCTGTGATGAGAGACACTGGGAGTGCTAAGGGGTATGTTGCTGTAAAGGGTAAGGGTAACTTCCGTTACTCCCTTACGGATGACTACAAGGCTACACGTAGTAAGACTGATATGGACCCTCACGTTAAGGATAGACTGGCTAACCTGTACCAGTACTGTTGGGATACTAACTGTGTTCAGTCTGATAACTGTGAGGCAGATGATGTGGTATCTATCTGGGCTACTGAAGCTGAGCAGATGGGTACTTCCTTTGTCATAGCTCATGTGGATAAGGACATTGACATGGTACCGGGGTGGCACTATAACTTCAACAAGAAGACTCTGTATCATACCGATGCAGACCAAGGCCACTACCTCCTATGTAAACAACTACTGACCGGAGATGCCTCAGATAATATCAAAGGTATTAAAGGTGTAGGTCCTAAGACAGCAGAGAAGTTGCTGAAGGATGTACCAACGGAAGGTATGCTTGATGTGGTTCGTAAGGCATGGCGTGATAAACATCCACGAGAGTGGAAGGAAAAGCTACAGTTATGCTTCAACCTAATCTATATGCGTAGGAAGTGGGATGACTTTCGTGAAATGACTATTGAAGAAGTTTATGGAGAGGGTAACTTACGATGATAGATTTTGATGATGTTGGTGAAACTACTAAGGGTGAAAGCGAATACACTATTGGCCTTAATAGGCTAAGTGATTTTGAAAAGTATGCATTTAAAGAGTACACTAATCACCACGGTAGAGAGCCAGATGCTTTAGACCTTACAGCTTGGATTAAAGATGTGGGTATTGAGTGTGTGATCTTCTGGTTAGATGACAGACATTATGAAATGACTGAGACACTGAGGCATTTAATAGATGAAGACAGAATCTAAACTAGTAGTTGATCCCTCTGAAGGATGGCGTTATGGATTCCCTAAGGCTGCACCGAAAGGCTACATGAAGATGTCATGGGAAGATAAAAAGAAGTGGTACATAGAGCAGGGTTACCCAGCAGAAAAGATTGAAGAGCTAGGTAACTTCTTCTATGTAAGTATGTGGCACAAAGGAGATGACCAGCATGACTATTAAACAAGACTTGGGCCACTGGAGTTACAGTGGTCCGCCCTTTAATCCTGATGATTACTTTGGATTTATATACTTGATTACATGTAGCTGCCCTGATGATCCAAAGAGATACATCGGACGTAAGCAATTCCATATGTACCGCAAAGGTAAGGATAGAGTTATCTCTAACTGGAAGAAGTACACTAGCTCCTCTAAGCATATCAATAAAATGATAACAGACTTGGACAGTGACCTCTTTACATTCGAGATACTACAACTGTTTGAAACTAGAGGTGGGTTATCTGCAGGGGAAGTCAAGGTCCAATGGGACTTAGATGTACTGACGGAGAAGTACCCCGATGGTACACCTGTGTTTCTTAACAGACAGATAGGTGCAATTAAATTCATACCTAAGGAAGAAGTAAATCATGATACAAGACAACGACTCGAAAGAATCTCCTCTGGAATTAGAGAAGAGTGGGAAGACAAGAAAGCTATCGAGGATGGAGAGAAAGAAGAAGTCACAACAGAAGAGAAGGTCGATAAAGAATCTTAAAGAAGAGCGGTGGTCCTAATGAGTAAAGATAGATTTGTTGGGCACGTAGCCTGTAAACATTGTGGTTCATCCGATGGTGTCGGTATGTATTCCAATGGTGTAGGTAAGTGTTTCGTCTGTGATAAAATTACATTTGAGAAAGAAAGAGAATATACTATGCAAGAATCCCATACCCCTAAGAAAGAAGACATCAGAACAATTGATTCCTATGACACCCGTGGTGTACAGGAACGTGGTATCACTAAGCAAGTATCAGCACACTACAACATGCGTGTATCCTACAATGCTGACGGTACCATTGAGTCTCACTACTACCCGTACACTAAGAAGGGGAAGACCTCAGCTTACAAGGTACGTAACTTACCTAAGGACTTCCGGGCCAAGGGTGATATGGATGGCATAGAACTATTCGGACAGTCAACGTTCCCTCAGGGTGGACGTAGCCTTGTAATCACAGAAGGTGAGTTGGATGCTATGGCAGTAGCTCAAGCATTCCTACTTCAGAATAAAACTATCTACCCTGTAGTATCACTACCTTCATCAAGTAACCTTAAGCCCCTCGTAGCTAACCGTGAGTGGGTACGGTCCTTTGATACAGTGGTACTTATGTTTGACCAAGACGAGGCAGGTGAGAAAGCTGTAGAGCAAGCAGCTAAGATCATTGGTTGGGATAAGGTTAAGGTAGCACACCTAGCAGAGAACGATCCATGTGATACATTGATTAAGCATGGGCACCGTGGGCTAGTCACTGCCTTCTGGAATGCTCAACCCTACTCACCTGCTAGTGTTGTACGTGGTGAGTCTATCTGGGAAGAGTTTACTAAACGTAAGCAAGTCAAGTCAGTACCCTACCCTCCGTGCCTATCAGGTCTCAACGATAAGCTTGAGGGTATGCGTCAAGGTGAGATTACTTTGTTCACCTCAGGCACAGGTAGCGGTAAGTCAACGATGATTAAAGAGATCATCATGCAACTCAAGGATGAGACAACAGATAACATAGGTGTAATATCACTGGAAGAATCTATTGGTGATAGTGCACAGAAATTCATACAGATGTTTACCGGAGAGGAACCCGATGAAGAAGAAGAGAGAAGAGCGTTTGATAAAGTCTTTGGGGATGGCCGTATTGTTATGCTTGATCACAACGGCTCTGTATCTGATAGCTCTCTTATAGACCAGATAGAGAACCTTTGCTTGTTGGGATGCAAGTACTTGGTACTAGACCACATCACCATTGCTGTGTCAGAAGGTGCTGATGGTAAGACAGGTAACGAAGCCATTGACTCAGTGATGTCAGGGCTACTTAAGATTGTAAAGAAGCATGACGTATGGTTGGGTATCATCTCACACCTACGTAAGTCTATGGGTAAATCATTTGAGGAAGGACACCTAGCATCTATTGATGACATTAAGGGTTCAGGTTCTATCAAACAGATTAGCTTTGACATCATCACCTTTGCTCGTAACCTAGTTGCACAGAATGAAGATGAACGTAACACCATACAACTGCGGGTACTCAAGTCCAGATTCACGGGGCTTACGGGTGACTGTGGTTCAGCTTACTATGACCAGAAGACTAAACGTTTGAAGGGTCAAATGGATTTCTTAGACTACAAGCCTGGAGCGTAGATGACTAATGCTATACACCAAGTAGCTGAGTACATAAGAAGTAACAGGTACGGTTCCAAAGGAAGGAACCATGCCGGTATCTCCTTGTTGAACAGACACCTTGAGTATGGGGTAGACCACGAGGAACTAGTTGTGGCTGCAGTACAAGCAGCTCAATCAGTATTCCTTAGGTCCCGTAGGGCTAGCAACAAAGCATTCAAGCTTACTGCTACGTCTACCTCAATCGGGTTGGCTGTTGTGTCAAGGATTGGTATCGTGAATAGCACATACACTGAGTTGTTTTCTGTCGGTGATCTATTCATTGAAGCTTTCTTACAGCTCAAGTACATAGAGATAGAGCGTGAGTACGAGGGGTATCGTGCCCCATACGTAATATACTTAACAGAAAGATGGGAGGACTTAGGAGATATACCACCATGCTACGAAGGTTCTACCCTACTTGGTACTAGCTTCCGTAGATTCCCTAACATAGAGAAGCTAAGGAACCCTATAACCAAGAGGCCGTACATCAAACGTATGACCTCTGACAGGGACTTTAGCCAATGCCTTGACCAACCCTTTGTCAAAGCGTTAGAGAAGCTACAGCAGGTACCATGGAGGCTTAACGTAGGGTTAGTGAAAGCCTTAAGGGATAACGTAACAAAGTTCATAGATATGGAAGACAAGTCTGACAAGGGCAGGTCTAAGCGTATCGAGATGAAGTTCATACTCAACAAAGCTAGGGCTATAGGTGACAAGGATTTCTATCAGGCAGTTGAATGTGACTACCGTGGTAGGGTGTACTACACCGAACCTTTCCTTAACTTCCAAGGGTCTGACTTATCCAAGGGACTCTTTGAGTTCGCTAATGCTAAGCCAATGGATGACCGTGGGTACTATTGGCTATGTATCCACACCGCTTGTTCATACAATCAATCGTACACAATACAGGAGCTTGACCAATTAAACTGGCTAACCGAAGACTACAAAATGAACTTGCAAGAAGAAAGTCTGGATACTATTTCAGTAGACAAAATGACCTTAAGGGACAGAGCACAGTGGACGATACAGAATCTACCAGCACTGATAGCGGATGCAAAGGACCTGAGGTTCAAGACGGAGGCAGAAAAACCAGTAACTCTGCTGGCCTGTTGCCTAGAGCTGCAAGGGTACTCCGAGGCGGAGGGTGAGTACTTATCAAGGTTACCTATACCAGTAGACGGGAGTAACAATGGATGGCAACACCTAGCTGCTATGTCTAAGGACAGTCAAGCAGGGGAGTTAGTGTCTATCGTACCCCAGAAGATCCAGAAGGACTTCTATGTACAGGTAGCTAAGAGGTTGATTGATCGTATGCCTGAGTGGTTTGCTAAGCGAGACATACCCATGAAAGCTATCCGTAAAGGAATTGCTAAACGTGGGGCTATGACTAGAGCATACTCTGCAGGTCAACGTAAGATAGCAGAGAACATGTACTACGATTGTAAGACTGAAGGGTACACTAAGAAGTATAAGATAAGCAAAGAAGACTGCGACTTGCTCGCTAAGAATCTAATCCTTGCTATCAATGATACTTGTGTAGGCCCCCTAAAGACCATGAAGTTCCTACAGAAAGTAACGGACTTCATCATAGGTAGTGGTGAGACTTGCCTCCAATGGACTACACCCTCAGGGTTCCCTGTGATGTATGAAGTATGGAAGCAGAAGAACATGACTATCCGTGGTACAATACGTGGGCTAGGTCAGGTAGGGCACAGCATAAAGATACCTGTAACCACTAGCAGTGGTGACTTGATACCTTGCAGGAGATCTTTTGCTTCTGGGTGTTCACCTAACTTCGTACACTCTATGGATGCTGCACACATGGCTAAGGTAATCGAGACATTCTCAGGGAACTTCGGGGCTATACACGACTCCTTCTCTACCCATGCATGTGACGTAGATAAACTAGTAGAGCATACTAAGTGGCAGTTCGCTATGCTATACAACTGTGACAACTTCTTTAACAGGATAGAGTCGATGTTGATAGAGAACTTCAAAGGTTACAACGTAGCACAACCAGAGCTGGGAGACCTCAAGATAGAAGAGGTTGTTAGCTCAGACTATTTCTTTTCTTAATCTAAGGATTCAAAATGAGTAACGATAAAGTAGTAACAATGCCCGGTGTAGTAAACACTAGTGCCCGAGTAATAACAAGTAATGAGCTGAAGGCTGAGTCTAATTTACTAGATGACCTTCAGGCGTTGCTGGAAAAATACAACGGTAAAGTAACTAACCTATCAATGGTTGGTGCCCTTACCATCTATGCAAACCAAGTAATGCTTGGATCACTATTAGGAGAAGACGATGAGCTTTGAGATTATGGAAGACTTAGAAAATAAAGTAGTAGACTGGGGATATGATAAAGGTATCCTAACAGGGGGAGAAGCTACTAAACAGCGTAAGCTCAAGCAGTTCTCTAAGACAGAAGAAGAAGTGGCTGAGTTGCTTGATGCAATCCTAGCTGAAGATAAGGTGGAGGCTGTAGATGCTATCGGTGACATACTTGTTACACTTATTATGCAAGCAAGGCTTTGGAATACTAATCTATATGAGTGCCTCGATGAAGCTTACGAGGTTATCAGTAAACGAACTGGACGAATGGTTGATGGCATATTCGTTAAGGATAAATAAATGAACTTTAGTATTGGTACTTATATTATAAGCATAGATTTCCGTATGGGTGTAGGTCTTGACCTTGAGTTTGTAGACTCACGGCCCGTATGGACAATGAACAATAACACAGGAAACGTTAAGGCTATGTGCATGGAGGGTATGATTATCCTTGTGCCATTCGTTCTTATTTCAATTGGTAAAGTATACGACGAGGTAGGGTAATGAGTAAGAAATCATATAATATTATGAGACATGAGGGGATTGATGATATGGATTACGTGGAGGAGTTGGGCTTAGACCCTGCTCTTGCATACACCCCAGAGATCAATGAGGCTATCATCAAGAACATCGAAGCTAATAACTTCGTAGAGTTCATGGCTCAAGGTATGTCTGAAGCACAAGCAACACAACAGTCTGAAGAGCTAGCCAAACGTGGCAGAGCTAACGTAGCTAAAGGTACTGAGGTACTTGAAGGCAAAGGTTACTAAAAAAAAGAACCCCAATTAAGGGGTTCAATGGTACTACTGAGGGGCCCTTACGGGTCCCTCTTTTTTATTGTTATTGTTGTATTGGGGGTAAGAAGTCTAGCATGTCTACGTTAGCAGCATCATCCATCTGATACTGTAGTATCCTACTGTTAGTCCGTTTAACTTCAGCTTCAATACCCTTACGTCTACGGTTAGAATCTACAACAGCCTTGCTAATCTGACCTTGAATGTTATTGTAAAGCTCATCTTGTATAAACTGTTGAGCATCAAACAAAGTCTTGTACGTCCTGTACTGATTCAACTCTACACCGTCACGGCTAGGCTTACTCTGAAGGTCTTTAATGAACGACTCAGCTGCAGCCTTGCTTTTGTGTTCACCACTAAAGTTCTTACGTAAGGTGTCAACAACAAGGTCAGCAATGTCACCGTAGTCTTGCTCATCAATCATAGAGCTGCCAAACTTAGCAGACATATCACTGAAGTGCTTATACCCATCCTTGAGGTTCTCCTTTAGGCTAAGCTCTAGCCCTTCAAGCATCTTAGTATTTGTAACATTCTTGTAGAAGATCTGATTAATCTTACGCTCAACTGCTTCAAAAGAACCAAGGTCTGTTATGACAGCATCGAAGATCGGTAGGATATAAGGGTCACCACCTACTTCTCTACGTAGGGCATTCATACTTTGATCAGAGAATAACTCAGCCATAGTAGTCCCGTCCATGCTTTGAGCAAGGCTTGGTAGTATCTGTCCAGCTGCAACAGCTCCCATTCTACCACCCCTTTCAGCAGTAACATCAAATACCTTTTGCTTTTCCTTAACACTTACCTGTGTTTTAAGTGTACCTCTCTTGGCTTCTAAGGCAGCAACTCTATCCATGTTACCTGATTGCTTAGCCTTTTCTATAAGAACGTTAAGGTCTTTATCTTTAAACTCTCGACCACCTTTCTTTGTTCTAGCCTTAGCGGTTGTAGCTTTAGACTGCTTACCTGTGTACTGATAGGTAGTGCCACCGAATGTAACAGTGCCACCCAAAGGGTTAGTTGTTTCTAAAGCAAGGCCATACAGTGCAGAAGCACCTACCATTCGTTTAGCTAGAGTAGAGAAGTTTACAAGATCAGAGCCAAGGGTTTCCCGAAGGGCTGCTTCACGTACATCATTCAATAATACAGCTGCTTTAGTTACACCACCGAATCGAACAGAGGCTGCCCTTAGGTCACTGTCAGATACAACAGTATCATAGACAGACTCAACTAGGTTATGCATCTCCTGACCGTACGGGAAGGTCATCAAAGGGCCTTTAAGGAATGTCTTCTCGTTGTCTTTTGCAAGAGCAAGAGTAATCAGTTCCATTACCATAGGTATCTCATCTTCAGTATACCCGTGTTCTTTCATAAAGGTTTTGTCAGATAACGTAAGACCTGTGTAGTTTCCTTCAAGCAAAGAAACCATACGTTCTCTTAGTGCATCACGTAACTTACCACCAAACGCAGTACGGTTAGGTACATCATCGTAGATACCAAGAACTCTTTCTTCACCTTCAGCTCGAAGTACACCACCACGGTACATAGCTCCAACGTTACCAAGCATAGCCTGCATAGTAATCAAACCATTAGAGTTACCGTCCACCTCAATCGCATTGACTGAACTGTGGAAAGACTTACCACTACGGACTGCTTGATCGTAATCAGCAAGAGCCATCATGTAATCTAAGGTTTGTAAGGTATGCTTATGAGAATCCTTAGCATCAGATAGACTTTCAAACAAAGCTTTTAAGTCTGGGTCTGCATTAACTAGTTGGATAATAGAAGTGTTGTTGATACCTTCGATACCTCGGATACCTTGGGCAGTTAAAGTAACTTTACTAAACCCAGATACACTTTCTTGAGGGTTAAGGTCACCAACTAGTTTAAGTAATTTATTACCTAAGCTAACTACAGCTCCGTATCTTGCAGACCTACGTACCATATTATCACGAGCTATCTTTATCTGAGTTTCAGGTACAAAGTCACCACCGTTAAAGAACATAGCTGAGAAACCTCTTAGCAATGCACGTTCTTGAGTAGAGTTACTTCCCGGTTTAATCTGGTACTTAACCCCTGAACCTATAATACCACGCATAAGATGGTTGTTCATGTAGCTGTTGTTCTGTATGACGTTGAATCGTGTAGTACCTGATTGGATATTAAAGGTATGATAGAAAGGTTTACCTGTGTACTTAGAGGCCATCATGCCTACTTCTAAGTTCTTATTAGCGTTGCTATAAAACTCAGGCTTAAGTCTAGAGCCAACAACCTGAGGGTTGCGTGAGCTAGCATCAGCTACAAGATCAGGGTTAGCCCCAACCTCATTAAGAAAGTCCTTAGGTCTCGTAAAAGTAATCCTAACTTCTTCTACCTTTTCCCTCTGCATTTTTAAATCAAAGATACGTTTAGTATTTTTATCCTTACTAGCAGGGTTTGTTACAATCATATCCTCTAGCTCTTCGATCATAATATCTATACGTTCAATCTTAGCAGCTTGTTTAGAAGCAATAGAAAGTATCTTATCAATCCTTTGACTACCCATGTCTACTATGTTATGAGTAAAGTTGTTACCGCCTCTAACTGGGTCAGTGGCAAGAGCAGCGGATAGCAAGGACATTCCAAGCGTACCCCTTCTGCTGTCGATAACATTAGCTACTTGAGCAGAGTTAACCTTAGCTTCATTGACAGTCTTTACATCTTTGTTAGGGTTAGAGCCAGACCTACTGCGCACCAGCTGACCTTCATTAGTATACTCACCTGATTCAGGCTTAATAAATAAGAAGTTTTTCTTTGGGTCTGGTAGGGTGTACCTTTGAACTTCGTCCTGAAGAATCTTACGGCCCATAGGAGTCAAGTGATACTGAGCTTCACCTCCAGCGCCTGTGGCTAAATCCTTAAACACCATACCGTTAGAGATAGCAGCATACTGTGCCATCATAACCTTACCAATCATCTCAAAGGTTTCAGGGGTAGTGTTACGGAAGTCTTCTACATACGAGTCAGTGTCTTCCCCCTTACGCTGAGATAAAGATCGTCTTAAGTTTTGGAACATATCTCTACCAAGACGAGCCATACTTACTTCACTCTTACCTTCAGCTGTTGGATCAAACGCCACTTCAGCTATACCTGCAACCTGTGTATCTCCTTGAGACCTTACAGCATCCTGCTCAAGCAAGAAGTTCTCTGTAATCATAGACATCAAAGGGACCATAGTAGGTTCAACTATGTATGGTTGTTGGTTGGTCAGGGTGTCAGGGTTGTTAAGGTAACCCTCGGGGGTAAGGCTTACTTCCTCTGATACAAACATTGGGTTAGGTACAGAAAGCCCGCCTAATAGTTTACTGGATGTAAAGATAGAAGCTGGTGATAAGACTAAGCTTTCACCCTTCTTACCAGTCATCATTGGTTTATCTTCTGAAGCTTCCACTTTTCTTTTACTAAGAGACTCTAGCTCTGTTTCAAACTCAGGAGTTCCTATGGCAGAGGGGACACTAGGTGTGTCTCTGACTGGAAAGTTAATCATATCCCTGCCAGCAGCAGCTTGAGTATAGCCATCAAGTCGGCTGTAAGTTACTTCGCCTACAGCTTCACGAAGGCCAGACAAGTCAGACGCAACCCCTAAGTGCTCCTGCATACTAGGTGTTCTCTCTGACTCTCTTTGTAATCGCTCTAAGTTATCTACTGGTTGAGCATTAGGATCAGTAAAAGCTTCAGGGCCTGTGGCCGCTTGTACAGTCGCATAAGCAGACTCAAGGCTTCCCGGGATAATACTACCAGCTTCTTCTTCTAATGCGTAGGAAGCAGCTAATGCTGTCTCCATTTGATCTAATGCACTCAAAGTTTCTACTGGCGTATCTACAGATGCACCCTCAAGTACAGGGCCATCAATGTAACCTCCCTCTATGAGTAAACGTTCTTGCTCTTCAGGGCTTAAGGTTGGGGCTTCCTGCCCCTGTGCTTCATCCTGTGATACTTGAGTGTCCCTAGCCAACTGCTCTGCTAGGTCTAATCGTTTAGCTTTAGCCTCAGCTTCAGACTCAAACCCCTGTCCTACTAGTGTTGGGTTAATAGCCATTAATAATCATCTCCTGTTATCCATTGTGCTTCTACCATATTATTGTAGACGTGATGTTTAAAGGGAGCAAAGACTGGTACCAGACCTACGCCTGACTTTACCGTAGCCCTTGAGTCTCCTTCAATTACACCATGCACGAGTTTATATACGTTCTCGAAGATACCGGAAGCCGGAGCTTCACCTGTACCGAAGTTCCATACAGCTTCACCGATGGTCCTACTTCTGTCTTCGTATAGTGGGAATAGTAAGTTGTTACTTAGTACTCTTTCAGTTGTTCCTAAGATACCTGAAGAGTATAAAGCTCTTAAGTACTTTTCATTATCCTCTAAATACGGAGATGACTCACCGAACTTTATAAGGTCTTTAAGGTGTTGAGCTGCATAGCCAAGCATTAGCATAGACATGAGCGTTGCAAAGGTAGAGTATCTAAACCCTGGAGTAGAGTTCTTGATTGAATCCCACATCCTTGGTATATGATGTGCAGTAAACTTAGATGTAAAGCCTTGGAACTGTGTGAACATAGCTAGGTGTGGGTCACTGTAGAACAGAGGTCTACCCATAGCATCTGGCAAAGGCACAGCTTCATTGATAAAGTTAAACAAACCATTATCAAACTGTCTTTCCCAAGCTGCCATAGTCTCTGGGCTAGTGTCCCCATTAGTAATCCTTAGTGATAAGTCTAACATTTTATCAACAGGGATACCCATCTTCTCTAGGTGTCTACGGGACTCTCTGACTTCATTAGTATCCACAGTACCCTGATTAATTATGTCAAGGTTTCTGATTAAGAAGTCATTAAAAAAAGAAGCTCTGACTGTACGTGTAGCATTAGTAATAGCATTCAAACCAATAACCTTAAAGAACGAGTCCATAAGAGATCGAGTCATCTTGTTAGTTTCAGATACACCTACTAGCTGAGCCTGACCAGTCCTTGCAGGACCAAAGCCTACTCTTCTATTCAAACCACTAGGGTCGTCATACTGTACATAACGTGGGTCTCTAGCTGCTTCCTGTTCACGAGACTTAATCTTAGTTTCAAAGTTACTACGTTGAGGGACTACTCTTGTAAGTCTACCAACTTCAGCAAAGTACTCAAACATCTCACGACCAAGGATAAGACCTAACGAACCTACGTTCTTATTAAGAGTCTTTATGTCAACACCTAGTGGTGTTAATGCAAACTCAACAAGAGACATTGGAGCTGCTAGCCCTAGCATAGTTAAGGTAGCTGTTAAGGTTATAGCTTTCTGTGTACCTCTAAGTGCATCACTTTCGATACGCTTATAGTTACCAGAGTCAGCGTTAATAAGATCTCTAACACCCTTGGCAAGATCAGAAGCAGTTGCATTAGCCTCAGCTTCCCTTTCTGAACCTGCTTCAGCACCCTTGCTAAGTTCTGCATAAACCTTTTCCATCATAGATGTAAGAAGTTTACTATCAGAACCTACGAACTTAGTCATAGTCATGTAACGAGATGCAGACTTCATGGCATTCTCAGTGTTCTCAAAGAGATTCTGCTCAAAGAACTCATCAAACTTAACGTTATCTGATATGTCTAGGGTTCTACGCTTGTGAGTCTTAGGGACTAGTCCACCTTTAGTTAAGTCAAAAGCTTCGTCTAAGGTATGTATCTCAGCATTATCTAACAAAGAGTTAGTTATCTCAGATGCAAACTCAATAGACAACCCTTTCTCTGAAACAAGAAGTTGTATAAACTTATCTTTGTTCTTAGAGATAGCACTCTTAAGGAACCCTTTACTTCTAAAGATGTGATCCTGAAGATCACCAATAGTGTACGGCTCCCCTGCTTGACGTTGCCTAGCAGTCACACCTTCGTACATAGATCTATCTACAGAGTAAAACTCTTGTAGTAGTTCTTTAATCTGACTTGAGTTCTCTTGGAACTTAGGGTTAGCTAAGTTATCCCAATCAATAGCAGCAACTATTTGATCAGCTGTCATCCAAGTTGCATTAGTATCTTCGTTAGCTGTTATAGGTTTAACATGTGTGTTAAAGAAGCTATACATTAAGGTAGATAGTTCCTTGCGCATAGCACCAGAACCTTTTGCTTCTAACTTAAACTTAGAATATAGATTTTCAACAGGTGTAAGCAAAGATTCAAAAGTTCTAAAGTTACCTACCTTATCACTATGGAAATCAACACCACCATGTACCTTCTTATCCCTACCGCCCATCATGTCATACAGTTTTCTAAGAGTAGGGCTACGATCTAAGATGTCTTTGGTAAACAAAGTATCTCTTGCATCCCTTAGTAGAAAGCCTGCATCTTTAAGGCCATCACCAAGGTTCTCGGTAACAGTTTTCCCGTCACTTTGTACTTGCCCTGCGTCAGCTCTCTCTGTAAAAGAAAGACCTTCACCCTCTGGTTTAATCTTACCCTCTGGTGCTTCAGTTTCAGTAGCCTCAGGGGCCTTAGAGGCCTTAGAGTCTTCCCATTCTTGTCGAATAACTTCGTCTAAGTCTGCAACTCTACCATTAGCATCTCTGGCTTCTGCCTTGTAGCCTTCAGTGGCATCATCAAACATGCCATCATACTTAGCCATAGCAACAGATGCATCTTTCCATTGACCTGCTTCCCATACACCACCGGGTGTAGCAAAAGCAGAACCCATCATGCCTCCAGCAATAAGGGCATTAGTCATTCTATGCTGTAGCTCATCAAAGTCCCAAGTCTTTTCAGACCCAAGGACTGCTGCAGTGTACTGTGTAAGTTCCTGAAACATCTCAGTGCTGCCCTCAAAGGCTGCACCAGTAGTCAGTCTACCAGCAAGTCGTTTAACTAAGGCACCCTTCTGTAACTGTGTGTTAGCAAACTTAGCTGCATCGTCTGCATAGCTAGATATCTGCCTCTTAGTCATAGAAGCTAGTGCAACAGTAGCCTGTTCTTTACTAAGACCTCTGGCAGTAGCCGCAGCTTGTTGTTCTACAGGCAGTAAGGCAGCAGCTCTGGCTCTTTGAGGCCCTTGGGCTCTCATAACCATACGAACAGCTTCCTCTTTACCCTCTTTAGTGATAAACTGTGAAGGTCTAATGATACCCATAGCACCTTTGATACCAAATACGTCCAGTGCAGCAGCAATAGCGCCACCAGCGATAGCAATACCATAGCTTTTGTCGTCTTGCTCACCTTCCATCTCGTCTAGTATCATACCTGAGTACATAGCTACGGGTATAGTAAGACTACCACCCATAGTTACCCCAGCAGATGCAATAGATGCAACAGTAACACCCATAAACGGCAGAGAAGTTGCTAAGTTGTTACCAAGAAACTCTCCAACCTGTCCAATATCAGTAAAGTCTACGTCTCTGTAGTCTAAACGGACCCCAGGGGACTCTGCTAGCTGACTCTTAGAGTATGCAATGCCACCTAACAGGTAAGCTTCAGCATCATCGTAGCCTAGTATATCAGAACCCATGACAGCTACCTGTTTAAAGGAGTTACCTACCATAGTTACTGCAGAATCCCATGACTGGGACATAGGGTGTATAGCTCTACCTTCCATATCGGATGCGTAGTTACGAAGAACTACACCAGAGAACAGTTCAGGGGCTCTAGCATACTCTCTTTCGTTGAGAGCTAGCTTCTTAGCTACATACTCACCACCTGAGTTCTCAAGACCTGAAGCTCTGATGATAGCAGCTGCTCTCTCTACCGTAGACAGTTTAGTGTCGGGGTCTTTACCTGCTCTAGCCGCTAGGCCATACAGGTAACGAGAGTAATCTTCATCACTCATCATCATGTCAGTCTTGCCAATAAACTTAGGCTTAGCTATACCAGATGATACTAAGAAGTTTTGAAAAGAGTTACCATCTTTGTCAACTAAGTCACCGATCTTTCGGCCATACCCAGCTTTCTTGTCGGTAGTCTTAGCGTTAGTGAATCCATACTCGTTTGCAAGACTAGCTACGTATTGTTTAGTAACTTGACCAGAGGCTTCACCCATCTGATACCCGCTTTGTCTAAGGAACTTCTCAACTTCCGCTAAGTCTATCCCTTCGAATCGGTAGCTTTGACCAGTCTCTTTATCACGGAAAGTATCACCATCAACCAGCTTGTACCCTGAGTCACCGATGTCATAGTCGGCTTTGGAAAAGGCAGCCTCAGGTGCTGCTCTCCTCTTTTCTGAATGAGCAGCTACAGCGTCTGATACTTTCTTCATTCGTCTGTGTACGCCACTATCAGTTTCTAATGAGTTGCGGTAATCTTTGTTATCAAGAAACTCTAAGGATGCTTGATTGTAGTTACCTTCATTAAGTAGTTTTATAAAATTGGGAGAATGTCCTAAGTCACCTCGGTACTCAGCTTGTATAAGCTCAGCCTGAAGTTCCTTTGGGTATGTCCCAAGATTAGGTATTCTTGATTGTGCTCTATCTACGTGGTGCTGGTATGCGGCTTCAAAGCCCTTCTCAATCCACTCACCTGTCTGACCTACACCTTGGGTAGTGATACCTTTAGTGTCGGTGTAAGGGGTAGCAACGTACCCCTCCTCTTCCACAACTCTCTGCTCAGCATACGTAAGAGGACGACCAATGTTCGCCTCTACTTGTGCTATAGCGTCTGATCCGTGGTAGACTTCCTTGTCCACCTTCATATCAACTGTAGGATTTAAGTCAGAACTTACATCGTCTATGTAGCCTTGCTCTATTAATTGCTCTTGTGTTAACTTAGTGTCGTCGTTCATTCCGACTATCTCCTATGTTTAATAATTTATTTAACTTACAGTTTTGGAACTATATCTTTTAATGAACCAGCATTAAACTTGCTAGATGTATTGCCTAGTGACATTACCCAAAGAAGTTGAGGTGATGCTGCTTCCTCATTACCTTTCTTAACAGAAGCGTCTGAGGCACCTAACCAGTGCTTTGTAAACGCAGTACCTTGAGCTGCTTCCTGTTCATTATAAAGTCTTTCTAAGTTAGACCACATAGCCGTTTTATTAATACGATTAGGGTCCATCTTATTATAATCAGCAAAAGCTGACTTTAAGTTTTTAACTTTATTAGAAGCTTTACTAAAGACATTAATTCCAGTTTTATCTGTAGCGCCTTTAAGCTTAGGTATTGCTAAGAAACCATCAGATATTCTGTTTCGAGAATCTGATTTAATCTGTTGCATCTCTAAGAAACCTGCAAGTTGTTTAGAGCCTGCACTGCTTCTTCCATCAGCAATAGCAATAGCGTACTGCTCTATACCATTGTTCAACGCTAGTCTCATTTCAGGGGTATCGTAGTTAGTGTTAGCCGGTAACATGCTTGTAAACAAAGTAACACCGCCTTCAAGCTGTGAGGTAGTTAAGCTACCCTTTATACGAGCGTCAAGGGCCTTTTCGTCTTTACTTTCAAGACCTCTTCTTTGAGCAACGTTGCTGACTACGCTATCAATAGTGTTACTAAGGTTATCGGACACATACGAAGTTAATTCTTTTTGTATGTCTTGAGAAGTGTCACCCTTACCTAAAATATACTGACCATCAGTCATCTGCCTTAAAGCCGCAACAGATACTACACGGTTCTCTGGGGTTAACCCAAAGACTTCTGGGTTGTCAAGTGAAATAAGCTGACCGTTCTTAGAGAAAGAACCCGTAAGGTTTCTTTGATTTACGGTGTCGTATATCTCAGCAGTCTTAGAGAAATCAATTGACTGATCATCCATTAGTTTCTTCCGTGCAGCTATAACTTCCTTACCGTATATCTTTTCTAATTCAAAGTCTTGTTTCTTCTGAGCAGCTTCTTGCTTCCACTCATTCTCAAGGACTTGACCAGCAAAGGTTACACCATCGTAGCCTACAGCTCTTGAAGCTATGTAAGCAAAGAGAGTCCTACGGACCTTAGGGTCATCAAGCTGTTCTTTAAAGAAACCAGAGACACCGTTCCACACACGCTTAAGGAATGACTCCTCAGGTTCATCATCTTCCTTTTCACCAAGGTTTTCGATAACCTTATCAGCATCCTTCTTAAGAGTAGGTTCAATTGTTTTAACAACTGTTTCAGCTTCTTTAACTGTAATCTCTTTCTCAGCCTCAGCGTTAGCAGCCTCTTGCTCTACTAAATCCTCTTCACCGTCTTGATAGAAAGGGGAAAGGTTATTAGCAATCCTTTTCTCAGCATGTGCTTTAGCTTTGTCTATAATAGACTGAGGTGGCAACGAGCCTTCAGGTAAGTTCCTAAGAACCTCTATCTCTTCTGCAGTTAACCCCGGGATCATAGATGGTACAAGTACTTCACCATTCCCAAAGTTTACACCTATGCTTAACTCAGTTCTTAAAGAGTTATCATTGCCCTTAATAGGGCCAAGGAATCCTTTCGTTGACTTTGTAGTACCGTCAGGTCGAAGGAGGGAAGGGTCTACTACAGGTTCAACCACGGGGATATTAGATCCTTCTGGTTTAGGTACATTTGGCTCAAGGGTGAAAGGTTGTTCTTCAGTATACTCATCTACAGTATCATTAGTGAGAGATTGATAGTAACCAATAGGGTCTCTCTCTAGAAGAGCTAAAGCCTTAGGGTCCGCCTCAATACGCTTTCTAACATCATCTCTATCAAAGTAGTCTCTAACTTCTACAGTAAGCTCTCTTTGACTTTCTTGATCTGGAGTGTCTGTAAAGTAGCCTGATGCTCTGTTAAATAAACCTCCGCCTAAAATAGCTTTAGACTTCATACCACCTTTAGTTGGAAGGCCTCCGCTAGCTAAGGGTTGAATAGCTCGATCGTAAAGGGCTCTTGTATTAACGACTCTAGTAGAGCCTTCTACGTCTGCGTCAAACTGAGACTGATCTTCCCCACGTACAGTAGGGGGTGCGTTTAACTCAACTTGATACTTCGGTACATCTGGGAGCCGATAAGGGCCGGAAGACTCAGGTACTACTGGTTCAGGTGCTTCAGGTAAACCTTGAGCAGATTCTCCTAACACTACCTGTTCAGGTGGACGTAGGACAAAGTTATCAGAGTTTGGAAGAGGAGCAGCTGTAGGTATTGTAGGCTGAGGTATGTTCATTTGCACAGGGGGTACAACACCGATGTTATCAAAAGACTCTGGTGTATACTGTTGGTTAAATGCTGTGTCTACTGGCATTAGCTTAGATGGGTCCATATTTTGCTGGAATGCTAATTCCTGAGAGGTCTCTTGTAGCGGAATAAACTGCTGAGGTGCCATAGGTATCTGAACCTGAGGGATCTGCTGTTGTGTCATTTGAGGAACTTGGAATCTATTTACATCCTCCGCATCCATATCATCCACTAGGCCCCTAAGGAGCTTTGATAAATCTGTTATATTAGACATATTAGTCTCCTTTAAATAAACCTACGAGGACCACCGCCACCAGATTGCTTCATTCGTTGTTGACGATTCAAAGCTGCTCTTTGGTACGGACTAACTTGTTCTTGTCCTGAACCTTTAAGTGCAAGGCTTGGGCCTTGTTGTATTTGTGCTTGCGGCTGTGGTTTCATCAAGCCAATTGCACCTTGAGCTGCTATGGTTTTAGCAGTGTCACTTGTCAAAGCTTCTTTGCCTTTAGCCATAGCAGCATTAGTCATAGCACCTACCTTACTAG
>Ga0209504_1000878_pt1 | contig 24574 bp, 20 predicted proteins | sample COGITO_mtgs_1005_FD_184791 | JGI IMG/M metagenome (GOLD analysis project Ga0209504, IMG submission 184791) | Pelagic marine microbial communities from North Sea - COGITO_mtgs_100511 (SPAdes) (version 2) | ecosystem: Environmental > Aquatic > Marine > Epipelagic ...
AATGCTGCAGGACCTAATGGTAGTTATTTTAGAGATCCTAGTGGTGGATGGACTGCTAACTTTTCAGATTCAGAAGGATTTAATATTATGAATTTTGACCAAGCTACAGCAGGAAGTTTAACTATGGATTGGGCTTTTGGTACAGGATTAGAAAATAGGACTTTTAATAATGATAAAACGGCTGATGCATTTAGGGATGCAAGAGTTGTAAATCAAGCAAGAGATTATTGGTACAAAGAAGTGAATGCTGGTAGGAAGGGTGTTAATGATGGAGTTACTAATTTTTTAGGTCAAAAAGCTTGGACTGGGGGGAATTTTGGTTTTAAAGGTTTTTTTTCAGCAGGTTTAGATCCGATGGAACAATTTGTAGGGAGTTTTACACCTGAGATAAGTAGTGATAGTAAAAATTTAACGTTTAAAATTCGAAATACTACTAGTTTTAAATCATTAATGTATGGTATTGGTCCCGATTGGTCTCGTTCAACGCTTCGTTTAGGAGGTAATATGGGGCAGACTTACATTTTTACAGAACCAATAAACTTTAATAGAATTAAATGAAAAGAACAATAAGTTATATATTTTTTTTAGCATTATTAGTTCTTCAAGGTTGTGTAGGAGGTGTTTATTTTGAAAAGATTGTTAATGGTTATTTTTTGTCTGCAATTGATGTAAAAACTGATATGTTGCTTGGCTATCAAGATGGAGATTTTGGAGTTGGTGTGGTAGGTTCAACAGTTTTTGCAGTAGGTTACAATGACGAATACATAATAGTAAAACAACATCCTAGAAAGTTTCCAAATCCACCAGACAAGTCAATAACTAATTATTTTATTGTACCGATAAAGGATAAGGTTCATGCGTCTCCAGATGAAAATAAAATAGGCCCGTTGACAAAAGAGGAATTTGTAATCAAGAGAAAAGAACTTGGTATTTCAGATAGTTTGACTTTTACAAAAGTATTTTCTGAGTTAGAGTAAACCAATAGAGTTTTTTAACTAAAAACAATTTTCATCACTATGAAATTTAAGTTCAAAACCCCCTGAGCGATCTGGGGGTTTTTTTGGCCTGTTTTTTGGCTTTAATAGCACCTTTGTAATTTTTGATTATATTTTTAATGCTACCTCTGTTGTTGTAGCAATTTCTGTAAGAATCATTAATTCCACACCTTTTAGAGATTGTGTGTCTGTTTTTTATCAGCGAGAACGGTGTGCAAAAAAAGTAAACGAATTTGTTTACGATCACTGCAAAAAAATGGCGATGGTTTATTGAGGGAAAGCATTATAAAAAAGGAGCGTCCTGAAAATCCTAAAGAGTAGGGAGTGGTTGCCGAAAAACTTAAGAGTAGGTAAAATGTAATAATGTATGAAATGAAAATGAATAGAATTTTATTAGCGGGATTGTTTTTTTCTTCAGTCTTTATGGCAAAGGCCCAAACAGAAAAGGGAAAGGTTCTTTTGGGAATCAATGCTTCATTTGTAAGTCATTATGAGGGTTTTAAAATACAGAAAAAGTATGTGGAGACTGCAAAAACTAAGAATTTTAATTTTTCTCCGATAGTTGGCTCTTTCGTAACCGATCATTTGGTTTTGGGAATAGGAGTACCCATATCTTATTCTCAAAGAGAAACCGACAATGGTATTTTAACCAAAAGCACTTCTGCGTTAACATACTTCATGAGGAAATATTTTGATACAAACCCCAATCATCTAAAGACATATTTGCAGGGAGGGATTGGCTTTGGAAGGATGACAGAAAAATATGATTCGGGGGTAGGTCCTTACCCAGAGCCTGACATACAAAAAATGTTGTTGTGTGATCTCAGTTTTGGATTGGCCTTTTTTTTGGGTGAAAAAGTTTCCTTAGATGTTGGTGTCGGCTATTCTTCAGTTACTTTGAAACCTAAGAAATATACCGGTGATGAACGTAAAATCATTTCAAATGGCTTTTCCAGTACCATGGGTATTGTAATGGTATTGTAAAGGAAAAGGCAGTTTGCCGTTGAATTTTATAAATTTTTTTCGTGGAAAAAGTAAACGAATGTATTTACGATCACTGCAAAAAATGGCGATGGTTTATTGAGGGAAAGCATTATAAAAAAAGGAGCGTCCTGAAAACCTTAAAGAGTAGGGAGTGGTTGCCGAAAAACTTAAGAGTAGGTATATGTAATAAAATAAATAATGAAAAATTTAAGTCTATTTTTAGTAACATTAACCCTGGCATTGTCTGTAAATGCGAAAGACGTTCTTACCCTAAAAAATCAGCAAAAGTTTGAAGGAAAAATTTTGAGAATAAAAGATTGTTCAATTGTATTTAAAACGAATCGAGTTAAATACACAATCCCTTCGGATGATATCTACTCTGTAGAATTTGACAACCTTCAAAATAAAGTTTACAAGAACTATGTGAATCGTTTGGCTAGTGGAGAAAACCTGTGTCTGAAAGCTAAAGCGGACGCACAAAGGTTTCATGGTAAAAAAGCGGGTCATGTTATACTGGGTGTTCTATTTGGACCCTTCGCCATCATTGGTACTGCACTTTCAGACCCTTCACCATACAAAAGTTCAAAAACACTAATTAGGTCTGAAAACAGAGAACAATTTAATGAACCAGAATATTTAATCTGTTACAGGAAAAAGGCGAAAGGTCAATTGATTGCTATGGAAGCCGTCGGTTGGTTTATAGCAATAATGATTTCATCTTCTGCAAATAATTAAATTTGACGAAAGCACATATTGTGCATAAAATAGAAATCTAGTCCCAATTCGCATTTTTTAAAAGGAGCTGTTCGATTTCTTTCAATTCAGCTTTGAAAGCATTGGGGCAGCTTCCTTTGAACTTTATTTGGTACTTGTTATTTATGGTGAGTGTGGTTTGAGGTAGGTCTTGTACCGCCAAATTATGTGTGGAACTTCTCTTGAATTTTTCTAAAAGTAGTTTTTTAATTATTTGAAAATCTTTATTCTCGATTCGCCATTCGTACAGCCCCTCATTTTTGGTAAATCGTATGCCCCGGTATTTTACCAGTCCACTATTGTAGAGACTTAAGTTGTAAATAGGGCAGGTGCCGTAGCAGCCTCCTCTGTGCATTTCAAAAATAATGGATTCTGATTTTTCAGCAACCGGCTTATTTTGAATGCTTTTACAAGAAATGACGACCAAAGCCAGTAGAAGAATCTGTTTAAGTTTTTGTATCACGGATGGATATGCTTATCTTTCATATTACATATATAACTCATGCAAGTACATTTTATTGCCATAGGTGGAGCAGCCATGCATAATTTAGCATTAGCGCTTCATGAAAAAGGAGATGTAGTTACAGGTTCGGATGATGCCATTTACAACCCCTCCAAGTCTCGACTCGATGAAGTTGGTATTTTACCTCCTGAAATGGGTTGGTTCCCTGAAAAAATTCATGAAGCATTAGATGCGGTTATTTTGGGCATGCATGCTCGAGAGGATAATCCAGAACTTCTAAAAGCTCAAAGCTTAGGTTTAAGTATATATTCTTATCCGGAGTATTTGTATGAACAGTCGAAAAATAAATTAAGAGTCGTTGTTGGAGGTAGTCATGGTAAAACAACCATCACCTCGATGATACTCCATGTATTGCAAAATGTTCAAATGGATTGCGATTATATGGTTGGAGCACAGTTGGACGGCTTTAAAACCATGGTGAAGTTGAGTGATGCCCCTGTAATCGTTTTGGAAGGAGATGAATATTTATCATCCCCCATCGACAGACGTCCTAAATTTCATTTATACAGACCCCATGTGGCGCTGCTTAGTGGTATTGCTTGGGATCACATCAACGTATTCCCGACCTTTAGCAATTACTTAAAACAGTTTGAGTTGTTTATCGATCAAATTCAAGACGGAGGGTATTTGACTTATTGTTCTGAAGACGAGACTCTGAATATCATCTCATCTTCAAACCCAGAGATTGAAACAGAGCCTTATCAACTTCCGGAATATAAAATTGAGAATGGTAAAACCTACATCACGCATGAAGGTGGTGAAACGGAACTTGAAATATTCGGTGCTCACAACTTATTGAACATGATGGGCGCCTTAAACGTTTGCAAACAATTGGGCTTGTCGGAAGGTTCTTTCTTTAAAGCTATGGCCAGTTTTAAGGGAGCCTCAAGACGTCTGGAGAAAATCTTCGAGCGAGAGGGCATGATGGTCTACAAAGACTTTGCTCATTCACCTTCCAAGGTTCGCGCAACGGTAAAGGCCGTAAAAGAACAGTTTAAAGATTATAAGGTGATCACGGGCTTGGAACTTCATACCTTTAGTAGTTTGAATAAGTCCTTTTTGGCAGAATACAAACACACCATGAGTGGTGTCGATGTTGCTTATGTTTATTTTGATCCTGAGTCGGTTGCTCACAAGAATCTAGAAGATCTTTCTGAAGCTTTGGTTTACGAGTCTTTCGACCGAAAAGATCTAAAGGTATTTGTAGACAGTTCCAAATATTGCGAATCCATTCGGAAAGAAGTAAATTCTAAAACAGTAGTCCTGTTGATGAGCTCAGGTGATTTTGGCGGCGTGGTTTTAGAGGACTTTGCAAAAAGTTTATAGACAATCGAGTAACTGTTCGAGCTTCATCCCTCGAGAACCTTTGATCAGGACAAATGCCTCTTTCATTTGATTCCTTTTGAAGTATTGCTTCAATTCATTCGTAGTTTTAAACGACTTGTAAGCTGTTTGATTTAAACGATTGAAAATGTCTCCAACAAAATAGACTTCTTTTATTCCTGAGTTCAGAGATTGATTTATGACGTTGACGTGTTCTTTATCTTGCTCTTGTCCCAGCTCAAACATATCACCTAAAATCATGATTTTATTCGAATGATTGATGTTGCTTAAGTTCTGAATGGCTTTTTCCACACTCATTGGGTTTGCGTTGTATGCGTCTAACAGGACCGTATTTAATTGGGTCTTAATGATTTGAGATCTGTTGTTCGTGGGAGCGTATTCTTCAATCCCTTTTTTTATTTTTTTGAGATCAATTCCAAATTCCAATCCAATCGCTATGCTTAGCGCAATGTTGTCAAAATTGTAATCACCAATCAATTGACTTTGAATTTCTTCACTTTCAACTTCAACTCTTACGTAGGGTTGGGCTCCTTTGTAGGTTATTTGGTAACGGCTATCACCCATTTGTCCGAATGAAATTTTAGGACAACCTTCGGGTAAATTTTCGATTAAGATCTGTTGATTGTCCTTTACAAATACAGAACCATTTTTTTTTGCAAGAAACCTGTACAGTTCTGTTTTAGTTTCCAGTACCCCGTCAAGTGAACCAAAGCCTTCCAGATGAGCTTTGCCAACGTTGGTAATAACCCCGTAGTTGGGGTCGGCGATCTCACTTAAGAATTTGATTTCACCGAGGTGATTGGCTCCCATTTCTATAATCGCAAACTCCGTGTCTAAAGGAATAGACAACAGCGAAAGAGGGACTCCAATGTGATTGTTTAAATTTCCGAGCGTTGCTACGGTCTTGAATTTTTGTTTCAAGACTTGAAGACACAACTCTTTACTTGTGGTTTTTCCGTTGGTTCCCGTGATACCCAATATTGGACATCGTAGTTTTTTTCTATGGTGTTTCGCCAGTTGTTGAAGCGTTTTTAGTACGTCATCTACCAGAATATAGCGATGGTCCAATACGTATTTTTCTTCATCAACGATGGCAAAGGAAGCCCCGCTTTTCAAGGCTTCTATAGCCAATTCATTGGCATTGAAGTTGGGCCCTTTTAGTGCAAAAAAGAGCGCACCTCTTCTTATTTTCCGGGTATCTATAGAGATCCAAGGGTTTTCGAGATATATGTCGTAAATCTTGTTAATCATTCCGGTGTGAAAATAGGGAAAATTGAAATGGTTTCGAAAACGTATGTCTTGAAACGAGTTCGTTTGTCCAAAAAAAAAGCCTCACAATTGTGAGGCTTTTTTTTAATATCTGGAAGCTTTTTTCTTGTTAGGCTCTAGATTTTGTGAGCCCATTCGATCTGTTACACAACGGAATCCGATGTTGTCGGATGCTAAGTCACTGTTTAAAAATCTTCGTGAACCTGGGTTTAACCAATAGGCACGGTCTTTCCATGATCCGCCTTTGTAAACGTGGACATTGTCATTGATAAGCGTCGTTTTACCGTAGTCGTACATAGCAGCTTCTCCACCTGTATCTCCTTTAGAGTAGTAAATGCTTGACTCTAAGTCACCATCTCCTATGTTGGCATTTTTTGCTTTTCTATAGTTTCTTCGGTTGTTTTCCGCAAGAGCTTCTGTGGTTTGAATTCTACCCAATGAATCTGCCTCTAAGTAATAACCCTCTTCATCTTTCGCCTTGTCTGCGAAAACATTACCTCTAAAAGGCATGAAGTCATCACCATCTGATCTTTGAGGTCGGTATACGTCCAAGACCCATTCAGCAACATTCCCAGCCATGTCGAACAATCCATAGTCGTTTGGAGGAAATGATTTTGCTTCCATGGTTCGCGCTCCAGCATCATTTAGTTTGCCTGCAACACCCATATTGTCTCCCGCACCTCGTTTGAAGTTCGCAAGCAATTCTCCCTGGAAAGGTTTTCTATTGTCTCGAACGGAATTTCTATTCCAAGGGAAATACCGGCCTTCCGATACGTTTCCATTGATGGAGTTTCCAACATGACCCCATGCAGCGTATTCCCACTCGGCTTCTGTTGGAAGTCTATAGCTTGATGTAAGTACACCATCTTCCAGGCGTCCTCTTCTTCCATCTTTATTTTTTGGGTTGGCTAAATCGCGGTATCCTTTTTTCTGAGCACCGGTGTATTGGGCTGTTTTGTAAGCTTCTGTGTTGAAGTTGTCGTCGTCAAATTGCTCCGTGTTGTGTTTTAAAGCACCAGCTTTGATCAAGGCCAATTCGTTAACACGATCTGTTCTCCATGCACAATAGTCTTGAGCTTGATCCCAGGATACACCTACAACCGGATAGCTGCTGAATCCAGCATGGCGAAGGTAATTATTTACCATTGGATCGTTGAAGCCCAATTCGCTTCTCCAGGCATTGGTGTCAGGAATGGCATTCCAATACACTTCTGGGTAACTTTCACCATAGACTCTCTGCAGCCAAAAAAGATATTCTCTGTAGGCCACGTTGGTTACTTCGGTTTGATCCATGTAAAACGAGGCAACAGATACTTGGCGTGGACTTGCATTGTTGTCCATCAAGATGTCTTCTCCGGTTTGTCCCATAACGAAGGATCCTCCTTCAACAAAAACCATTCCTACTGGAGTTTGTTGCTCGTAGTTTAATTGAGCCTCAAAACCACCATTGCCTGAGGTGTTGATTTTCCAGCCTGTGGTCGTGGAAATACCTTCTTGAGTGCTACTGCCGCAAGACGAAAGAAATGCAGCAATTGCGATGCTATATATTTTAGATAAAGTTTTAGACATTTTCATGGTATGCTTATCTTGTTTGTAGTGCTTATTTATTTAGCGGGACTAAAATACCTAAAATTTAGGGCATTTTATCGCTTTTAGTTTTTTTCTTTTGTCTTTACAGTCTAATTGTAAGGTAAGAGACACTTCATGAGCACCTCCTGTGGACCCCATGAGTTCAGAAATAGTATAGTCATAACTGTAGCCAACGCGTATGCCTCCTCTCGTATACCCCATCACTAATAACAATGCATCTGAGTTAGAGAAGTTGTTTCGGAAGTAGAGCCCACCGGACAAACTTTGATTGGTTAGAGACATCCCCACATTCAATTGGCGCGCTCCGTTTTGAGACATGTATAAAATGTTTGGTGTAACGAAGGGCTCGTCTGTGGTAAGGCCTAAGTTTCTTGATTTACCCACAGAGAAATTGGTTCCTGCGTGTATTGTGAGTCTTCTTGGTAAATTACTGTTCGCAATAAATGCGTCTTCAGGTTCCGTTAGGTGGTGTATGGCTATTCCTCCAAAATATTTTTTTGTGTAAGCTATAATTCCCAATGAAATATCTGCATAACCCACATTGTCTGCGAATTGATTGATGTTTTCTTTTGTAGGGAGAACAAATCCATAATTGGGGTCTATTTGATCCCCAAATTGCAATTTTGTTTTGTCTAAAGCTCTTTGTTGGTAACTCGCCTGTATACCTGTTACGAGGGTGAGTTTCCTTGAAGCTTGTAGTTGGTAGGAGTACATAACACTAACTTGAGTGTTTTTGAGGGCACCTTCTCCTTCAATGTCCTTAACGATCTGAAGACCAACACCACCACGTAATTCTTCGAAATTTCGATCAAATGAAATGCTGTTTGTAACAAATGATGACTTTATGTTTGGCCATTGATTCCTGTGATGCAGAGAGATTCTGGGGCAATTTGCTGAACCTGCCATTGCAGGGTTTAGGTAAATTGGATTTCCGTAGAACTGCGAAAAGGCAGGGTCTTGAGCTTGTACATTTTGCGAGAGAGCAAAAATGAGTACCGCAACAAGGGCAAAAAATCTATTTTTAGACATATTACTTTCGGATTATGATGCACAATAATACAATAATTTTTCAAATTTTTGAGAATGCTTCCCAACCATAAACTGCTTTAATGACTACACAACCGAAATAATTGTGCCAAAAGCTTCTTGTTTCATGTAATATGTATTTATTTTGAACGTTGTAAGTTTCTGAAGGTCAATAAACGCTGTCTCTGTGATTTTTTTTAGATTTTTTTTAACCCTACTGCTTGTAGTAATTCATACATCCTCTGTTGCCCAATCTGAGGGTGTGGTGACTTTACATTGGGATTCTCCTAAGTTTATGACGGTTCTGGATGATGAACAAGAGGTTTTGAGCTTTTCGGGGGCTTATTATGACTTTGATAAGCATGATTATCCGGTTTACTTGAAGAAAATCAGATTGCCTGAAAACACAGATGAAGTTAATGTAACGATAGACGTTGTTGAGAAAAGTAGGCTAAGTTTAGCGGAGGCCCGTATTGCAGAGAGATTGCATCCAGTAAATACCTTATCGTGGGTGATTTCATACGAGCGAAAAATCCCTTACTTAATCCTTTCATACATCCCCTTTCAGTCAGGTTTCAAAATCAATCGGTTTAATTATCAAATAAACCTTTCCTACAAAAATGTAGATGTTTTGTACCGAAAAGCTTCAGTGAACTCCGTTCTCTCGCAGGGGGATTGGTATAAGCTACAAGTAGCAGAAGAGGGTTTGTATCGGATTGATTATGATTTTTTAAAGGGAATGGGTTTGAATCCCTCGGAGATCGATCCGAGAAAAATTCAAGTGTATGGAAACGGCGGAGCAATGCTTCCGGAGTATAATGGAGAATTTAGGAATGCCGATCTTGTTGAAAATTCAATACACGTTAAGGATCAAGATGACGGTCGTTTTGATGTCGATGATTGGGTGCTTTTTTATGGGCAATCTCCCCACCAATGGACTTTAGATGATGAGAAAAATTTCAAACACATACTCAACATATACGACGATCATAATTACTATTTTCTGCACATAGGGAATCAAATCGGAAAGCGAGTTGCTGTTTTTGAAAGCGACTTGAATTCAACGATTGAAATGGATTATTATACGGATCGAAAATTTCATGAAATTGAAAGTACGAATCTTAAAAATACCGGTAGGCAATGGTTTGGGGAGTATTTCTCTTTTGGAGAACGGTACCCAATTGGTTTTGATTTTAAAAATCGAATTAAAAGCGAGCCTCTTCGAATTGCTGCTCGAGCTGTAGGGCGCTCATCAAGTTCGTCGAGTGTGAATTTCGAGCACGGAGGTAGCAAGGTTTTAGAGCTGGTTATTGGTACTCAGGTAAGTGCATCTACTTACGTGGATGATGGAGAGGCCTTTGATGAATTCTACAGCAATCTAGATCGGATAGAATTAAATGCTACTTATGACAAAATGGGGAATTCTACTGCTTTTGCCTACTTAGACTATGTTGAAGTTCAGTCCAAATGCGATTTGAATTATACAGGTGGGCAATTGTTTTTTAGGGAGCCATCTTCGGTTGGTCCGGGGAATTTAACCAAGTTTAATCTTACCTCAACAGAAGATAACTTCGTGGTTTGGGATGTTACAAATCCTTTTCTAATAAGCGAACAGATGGTTGACGAATCACTCAGTTTTACAGCTGCTACAGAAGATTTGAAAACATTTGTAATTCACGACTTAAAAAAGACCAGCTATAAAACTCCGATTTTTGACCAAAAGGTTCCCAATCAAAATTTACACGGACAAGAACCGGCAGATTTATTAATCATTACAGCTCCTGAGTTTCTCGAGTCAGCAAATCGTTTGGCACAAATTCACGTTGTAGAAGATGGAATCAAGGTTCAGGTTGCTACTACCGATGCGATATACAACGAATTCAGTTCTGGAAAACAAGATCTGGTTGCGATTAGGTCATACATTCGTATGATGTACGACAAAGCAGAGGGGGATGAGGTACCTGATAACGTCTTGTTGTTTGGCGATGCAAGTTTCGATTACAAAGGGATTGGTGCGTTGAAAAATCAGTACACGAATCAAAACTTTGTCCCGACCTTTCAGTCAGAATATTCTTTTAAACTCGGCCCTTCTTATTGCACAGATGATTTTTTAGCTTACTTGGATGCTTCAGAGGGTGCTCAGGCTACCATGAGAAGCGACGGTATGGATGTCGGACTCGGACGTTTGGTGGTTCAAACAAAAGCGGAGGCACAAGCCGTCGTAGATAAGATTGAGGCTTATTACTCTCAAGAGTCTTTTGGTGAATGGCGAGGGAATATTTGTTTTATAGCCGATGATGTCGATGAGCCTTGGGAGAAAAGATTGCAAGAAAATATTGATAAAATCGCAGAAAGTATTGATACGTCTTTCCACAATTACAACCTTTCTAAGATCTATCTTGATGCTTATCCGCAAGAGTCTTCCTCAGGAGGAGAACGATATCCAGATGCTCAGCAAGCGATTGTAGATAATGTGAATAAAGGTTCCCTCATCGTCCATTATTATGGTCATGGTGGTGAGGTGGGATGGGCTGAAGAGCGCGTTTTGGAAATGGATGACATCAATTCCTGGGAGAACCTACACAATTTACCAGTTTTCGTAACAGCAACCTGTGAGTTTGCTCGATACGATGATGCAAAACGTGTTTCTGCAGGCGAGAGAGTTTTGTTAAATCCCAAGGGTGGTGGTATAGCATTGTTTACGACGACCCGGACGATTACGGAGTCAGATGCTAAAAATTTATCAGAAGCCTTTTACAACCATGCACTTCCCGAAAAAGCTGGATCGTTGTTGACTTTTGGTGAAGTGATGAGAGCGCTCAAAAACGACCTCAATTCCAGCGGGATTTCAACGACCAATAAAATGAAATTCACTTTGTTGGGAGATCCAGCTCTAAAATTACCTATTCCGCAAAATAAGCTTGTCATCAATCAGGTGCTTCATGCGAATACCAATGAACCCGTTGACACTCTAAAAGCTTTAACCAAAGTTGTAATTAAAGGAGAGGTGCAGTCTGCTGATGGACTTGTTTTAGATTCGTTTAATGGTAGTCTTAAGCCTAGAATGTTTGATAAGACACAGCAAATGCAAACGCTCAGTAATGATCAACAGGATTTAGAGTCTTTTTATTTTAATCTTCAGCAAAGTGTTCTGTATGCTGGTAATGTATCCGTGACAAACGGCTCCTTTGAGTTTGAGTTCGTTGTTCCAAAAGACATTGCATTTACCGATGGAAAAGGGAAAATTTCCTTGTACGCATACAATGATAGTATAGATGCTATTGGTTCCTTCTCAGATTTATATGTAACGGGTTTTGATGAAGCTTCAGAGCAAGATGTTGATGGGCCTTCGGTTCATTTGTACATGAACAATTCGGATTTTAGATATGGGGGAATTACCGATGCATCACCCAGTTTGTATGCTTTGATTGCCGATGCGTCTGGAATCAATACCACAGGGAACGGAATAGGTCATGATATCGTTGCTACACTCGATGATGCCAAAGAATCTTCTGTGGTGTTGAATCATTATTATGAATCCGACTTGGATTCCTATCAAAGTGGATTCGTGAAATATCCCTTTGCAGAACTGGATGAAGGATTGCATCGATTGAAATTAAAGGTTTGGGACGTTCATAACAATTCGACGGAAGCATTCACAGAGTTTGTCGTTGTTGAAAATCCTCAATTGATTTTAGATAATTTGATGAATTACCCAAATCCATTCAGCGATTATACTCGTATTCACTTCGAACACAATCGACCCAACGAAACATTGGATGTTCAAATAGAGATTCATGACCTAAATGGAGCGTTAATAAAGCAAGACCAAATTCGCATATCAAATTCGTCTTATGCGAATTCTGATTTTACATGGAATGGAACGTCACTTACTGGTGCTCCCGTTAGTAGTGGTTTGTATCTGTGTCGAATTGTTGTTTCATCTTTGAATTCTGACGAAGAAGAGGTCATCAGCAATCAAATGATACTAATCAAGTAATTTTTGCGTTATAAATTCATAAATTTGTCACTAGATTAAACCCCTTTACATGAAAAAAACAATTTTTGCAGCGTTCGTTGTACTTATAAATACGAGCCTAATTGCTCAAAATCTAACGAATGATTATTTAAATAATCTCAACACCATTTCTACCTCAGTTCCTTTTTTGTCTATTGCACCTGATTCTAGGGCAGGTGCCATGGGGGATGTGGGTGTAGCCACTTCACCCGATCAAAATTCCATTCACTGGAATGCATCGAAATTAGCTTTTATTACTGAGGAGCAAGGCTTGTCAATGTCTTATACACCTTGGTTGCAAGATTTGGTTCCGGAAATTAGTTTGAGTTACTTGTCAGCCTACAAAAAACTTAATTCTAAAAGTGCTGTGGCAACAAGTCTAAGATATTTTTCTTTAGGTGAGATACAGTTTACAGGTGGTGATGGGCAGGATTTAAAGAAATTTAGCCCGAACGAATTTGCTCTTGATGGCGCCTATGCGATGAAGCTTTCAGAGAATTTTTCTGCGGGTGTAGCCATGCGTTATATCTACTCAAATTTAACCGGAGGTATAAATGTTGAAGGTGGAGGTGCTACCAAACCTGGCAACTCATTTGCGGTTGATTTATCTTCGTATTATCAGAGCGATGAATTTGAGATTGAAGAAAAAGATGCGTACTGGGCAGCCGGAATAAATCTCTCCAATATGGGGAACAAAATCTCATACACCGATGGTGGAGAGGAACACTTCTTGCCGATGAATGCTCGAGTAGGGGGTAGCTTGTTTATGGAGTTGGATGAATTTAACACCATTTCTTTTGCTGTTGACGTGAATAAATTATTGGTGCCAACCACACCGGTTTACGATTCAGTTGGAACAGGTCCAGAAAACATTGTTGCGGGTCAAGACCCAAATGTGGGCGTTATACAGGGAATATTCCAATCTTTTTCTGATGCTCCAGGGGGTTCAAAAGAAGAACTCAATGAGTTGATGTTCTCTGTCGGTGCTGAATATTGGTACATGAAGCAATTTGCGCTTAGAGGAGGGTATTTTTACGAGCACGAAACCAAAGGGGGAAGAAAATACTTTACCGTTGGTTTGGGCTTAAAAATGAATGTATTCTCATTAGATGCTGCCTTTTTATTGCCAGCTACCAGTGGGGTGAAGAGTCCGTTAGCGAACACGCTTCGTTTTACCTTATTGTTTGATATGGAGTCTTTGTACGCAACCAATAAAAATTAAATCATGAACATTAGAGTTGGTTTTGGGTTTGATGTCCATCAATTAAAAGAAGGAGAGGACTTTTGGTTGGGAGGAATGTTAGTTCCACACAATAAAGGAGCGGTAGGTCATTCTGATGCTGATGTATTGATTCATACCATATGCGATGCACTTTTGGGGGCAGCAAACCTTAGGGATATTGGCTTCCATTTTCCGGATACGGATCAGAAGTACAAAGGTGTAGATAGTAAAATCCTTCTCAAAGAAGTCATGTCAATTCTCAGAAAAGAAGGTTACGAGTTAGGGAATGTGGATGCAACCATAGCACTGCAAAAGCCTAAAATTAATCCGTACATCCCCGAAATGCAAAAAGTGTTGGCGGATGTTATGTCTGTTTCACCCGCTCAGATTTCTTTAAAAGCGACGACCACAGAGAAGTTGAGTTTTGTGGGTCGAGAAGAAGGCGTGTCTGCCTATGCTGTGGCACTTGTTCAAAAGATTGATTAAAACCCACTCACAACTGCATTCGATAGCTCAAAATGAGCTTTATTAATCACGTTCTTTTCCCTTCAGAAACCTTTTGGTTTTCGCCCTCTGAAAAAACACTTTCAGCGTTCTATTGGCTTGATTAATTGTTTCCTTCACACATTTGTGTCTTTTGCCTGGTTTAATGTTGGTTGAATAACAAACAAATTAGTACATTTGCTTTTTGAAAAAATAAGACAAATGGCAAAGTTGAAGTATACAAAAGAAACGTATTTGAATTGGTATGAAAATATGTTGCTCTGGAGAAAGTTTGAGGACAAAACAGGTGCACTTTATATACAACAAAAAATTCGAGGTTTTCTCCATTTATACAATGGACAAGAAGCTGTTTTAGCAGGTTCTATTCATGCGATTGATCCAAAGAAAGATAAAATGATTACGGCTTACCGTGATCACGTTCAACCCATTGCTATGGGCGTGAGTCCAAACAACATTATGGCAGAGCTTTTTGGTAAGGTCACAGGTGTTTCTGGAGGTAAGGGCGGATCCATGCACATGTTTTCGAAAGAATTTAATTTTTTTGGAGGTCATGGCATTGTGGGTGCTCAAGTACCCCTAGGCGCAGGACTTGCCTTTGCCGATCAATACAACGGAAGCGATGCTGTAACCTTGTGTTACATGGGTGATGGAGCCGTAAGACAAGGAGCCATTCACGAAACATTCAACATGGCGATGATGTGGAAGTTACCTGTGATATTCATTTGTGAAAACAATGGTTATGCCATGGGTACCTCTGTAGAACGAAGTGCAAACCATTCCGAAATATGGAAGTTAGGCTTGTCTTATGAAATGCCTTCAGCACCTGTTGATGGTATGGATCCTGTTGCTGTTGCAGAAGCTGTAAATGAAGCTGTAATTCGTGCACGAAAAGGAGACGGTCCTACCTTCTTAGAAATGAAGACTTATCGATATAAAGGACATTCTATGTCTGATGCTCAGAAATATCGTACCAAAGACGAGATTGCTGAATACCAGAAAATTGATCCAATGAATCAGGTTCTTGAGCACATTAAGAAAAATAAGTGGGCTACAGAAGCTGAGATTCAAGCGACACAAGATAAAATCAAGGGGATTGTCAAAGAGGCTGTTGATTTTGCAGAAGAGTCACCATTCCCATCGAATGATGCTTTGTATAATAATGTTTACGTTGAGGATTACCCTTTTATAAAAGAATAAACTATGGCTGAAATTGTACGCATGCCGCGTTTGAGTGATACGATGACTGAAGGTACAGTCGCGAAGTGGCACAAAAAAGTTGGAGATACTATTTCTGAAGGTGATTTACTTGCAGAGATTGAAACTGATAAGGCTACTATGGAATTTGAGTCTTTTCAAGAAGGTGTGCTTTTGCACATCGGAGTTGATGAGGCGTCTACCGCTCCTGTAGACTGTATTTTAGCCGTTTTGGGAGAAGAAGGTGAAGATGTTTCTGCAGTCCTTGAAGCTGATGCCGCTCCTGCTGAAGAGGTGAAAGAGGAACCTGTTGTTGAGACTCCTGTTAAAGAAGTTGTTGTAGAAGCTCCAAAAACTGCTTCTGCGCCCGCACCTTCACCAGCAAGTCCTGCTCCTGCGCCTGTCGTTTCTTCAGGTTTATCAAATGGAAAAGTAAAAGCTTCACCTCTGGCAAAGCGACTTGCCGAGGAAAAGGGTCTTAATCTTGCACTAATTCCAGGTTCTGGAGATGGCGGTCGAGTAATTAAGCGCGATGTTGATAATTATCAAGGTGGTGTTGTTCGAACAGGATTGACAGAAGAAAGATTCACTGAGCAGCCTGTTTCGCAGATGCGGAAAACGATTGCACGTAGATTATCAGAGTCTAAGTTTACCGCACCGCATTTTTATCTGTCGATTTCGGTAAACATGGACAATGCGATTACTTCTCGTAAAGCGATCAATGCGATGGGTGGTCAGAAAATATCATTCAATGATATCATTGTAAAAGCTACAGCGATGTCCTTGAGAACCCATACCGTAATCAATTCCTCTTGGCGAGGTGACGCCATTCGTGCAAATGAGCACGTGAACGTTGGGGTTGCAGTAGCTGTAGAAGATGGATTGTTGGTTCCTGTTGTTCGTTACACGGATACCAAAACATTAGCGGAAATATCTACTGAAGTTAAAGGTTTTGCTCAAGCGGCTAAGGATAAGAAATTGCAACCAGCAGATTGGGAGGGTAGTACCTTTACCATTTCAAACTTGGGAATGTTCGGCATCGATGAATTTACGGCCATCATAAATACTCCTGATGCTTGTATTCTTGCTGTAGGAGGCATTCAGCAAGTTCCTGTAGTTAAAGAGGGACAAATTGTTCCCGGAAACGTTATGAAGTTGACACTGTCTTGTGACCACCGTGTGGTAGACGGAGCTTCTGGAGCTTCTTTCCTGCAAAGTTTAAAATCGTACATAGAAAATCCGATAACGATGTTCGTGTAATAAAATTAGAACCAAAAAAAAAGCCTCCATTCGGAGGCTTTTTTTTTGCTGACACTTATTAAAGTAAAATTTGCTTATCGATACTTTGCTCGAGGGAGATGATGGTTTCGGTTCTTTGTATGCCGGTTACCGATTGTATCTCTTCATTCAATACCTGCCTCATGTGTTTGGTGTTTTTACAGCGTATTTTTGCAAAGATGCTATACACACCAGTTGTGTAATGAGCTTCTACAATTTCAGGTACTTGATTCAATTGCTCAATAACATCTTTGTAATTAGAGCCCTTTTCTAGATAAATTCCCAAAAAAGAAGTCATGTCATAACCCAAGAGTTCGTAATTCACATTAAGTCGACTTTTTTTTACGATACCCGCCTCTTCCATTTTTTTCATCCGAACATGAATGGTTCCCGCTGAAACGATTAGAGATTTAGCGATTTCTGTGTATGGAGTTTTAGCATCCCTCATTAAAATGCTTAAAATATTTCGGTCGATATTGTCAATTTGATAATTTGAGTCCATTTCTGCCGTCTTAAATTTTTATTTACGCAATCAAAGGTACTTTATATTGCTTTATTTTCAAAAATATAATGTTTTATTTGCATTATTTGTAATTGGTTGTGCTTTTGTTCTATATTTACATCAGTTAATCACTACAACACTGTGGGGTGATGAAACTGGCAGACATGCCCTCCTGTCTCGAGGGTGAAGGTACTGGAATAAATCACTAGACTAACCACTTCGTGGAGGTTCGAATCCTTCTCCTACAGCAAACAAAATCCTCTTGAGTTTACTCGAGGGGATTTTTTAGTTGATTGCATTTTTAATCTCCGTGATCGGCTGAGCTATCGATTGAATTTTTTTCCTTTCAGACGAATATAAAGACTGTTGTGTCGAAAATTGTATTTTTTGCATCCACAAATTCAGCCTAAACATTTTAAAATCGAGTACTTGTATTGCCAAATTGATAAATGAAGCATACATACGCGATCAAAATTATGTTTAATATAATTTAGTATGCGTAATATTGTATTATACTTAAATTTAAATCCTTTATATTGATTCATTTGCAATGAGCTACGGTATTGTTCTATATTTACATCAGTTAATCACTACAACACTGTGGGGTGATGAAACTGGCAGACATGCCCTCCTGTCTCGAGGGTGAAGGTTCTGGAATAAATCTTTGTGACTAACCACTTCGTGGAGGTTCGAATCCTTCTCCTACAGCAACAAAAATCCTCTTTCGACTTATCCGAAAGAGGATTTTTTAGTTTAATTGGTTTTATAGGTGGTGGTTTTCTTTATCTGTTGATGACTAATTTTCGGGTGTTACTTCCGCATTTCACCAGGTAAACACCCGGGTCTAAATTTGAGATGTCAATAGTGTTCGGGCCAGGTTTAATGGATGTGTTCAAAAGCATTTGTCCGTTTAGGGCGTGGATCGTCATGTTGTAATGGACATCACTTTTTATGCTGAATTGATTGTTGGAAGGGTTTGGGGAAATTTTATGGGATACAGATTCTTGTTTCTCGACTGAAAGATTACAGGGCGTTGCTTGTATTTTAAAAGTGTTTAGTGCCCTAGTAAGTGAGGGTATTTGACAAGTTGTGTGATCAAATAGATCTCCTACATTGGTGATTTCTACATTGGTGCCTTGTACAGCATTCATTTTTTCATGTGCATCCATTGAATTTTCTGGACTCACCTGTTTGTCACCTCCGCAATAATAGAAATGAATAGGAGCTTTAGGCGTCCAGTCTGTTAAATCATTTTCTTTTAAAGCAAGACGGAGTGGGTTGTTAGAATTATTTATAAAATCAGTGTAAAAGTTGGCTTTGAGCATGTCCTTTGGTTTTTTTGGTAGATATGCATTTATCTGATCGGTACTCAATTGCCCGGTAAAGTAGTTGCTCACTGAGTTGTAGGGGTTTGCAAAGAGATCCTCTACAGGGCAATCGTTTAGGCTCGGATATATCGAGTGATAGCTCAAAATAACGTAAGGAACATAGAATGGGTTTGGGTATTCATCGTCTCCCAAAACGAGATCTTTTTGCACCCCAGATAAATCATAGGGTCCAGACATAGGAATGGAGTACTTGATGTTGAATTCATCTGCATGTTCTTTTTCGATGAGCTGATGCAAGGCAAGCGTAGCGTGTCCTCCTTGAGAATATCCAAAAATAAATAAGTCATCATTCAAGTAAATACTGTATTTCTGACAAAATTCTTTGGTTGCTCGTAGCATATCCAGTGAGGCTGAAGCTTCCGTTTTAGCATGCATATAAGGATGTAGTCCTGGCGAATCACCTAATCCTAAATAATCTGGGAGTGCTACCACAGCTCCTACAATAGCTGCTCCAAAAGAACCCAATTGAGCTTCATTACTGAATTTGGAGGGCACATCATCTTTCTTAACAACAGTCCCGTGTAAATAAGTCATTAAGCTCCAGGAACAATTGTTATTCGCGGGGATGACAATTAAGCCTGAAGCAAGACTTTCTTGACTGTTGATGTCTTTGGTTTTGTAGGTGATTTTGTAAGCTTTGATTCCATGCTCTACACGGTCCGCTAATTCCCGCTGACCAATAGCGTTAAGTAAAAATGAAAGCTGTTGTTTGCTGTATTCTTTTATTAAAGTTTCTGAGACAAGTGTCTGAGTATTTTGTGCATGTAAGACATGGCTCAAAAATAGTAAACCAATGAAGAGAACAGAAGATCTAAGTTTATCTGTACGCATGGCAATATAATTTAGTTAATTCTTTTATTAAATGTAATAAAATAATTTAATATATGTATGGTCTAATACATCAGGAGCTCTGCAACTACTTTTTCTACTTTATCTGCGTTGGGAATCATCGCAGCTTCCAGCGTGCTATTCAGTGGTATGGCAGGTAGATTTTCAGCTCCAAGGACCTTTACGGGTGCATCCAGGTTTTCAAAACACGCTTGTTGTATTTCTCCAGCAAGTGCTTGAGCAAAGCCAAAACCTATGGATTCTTCGGTTAGTACCATGCACTTGCTGTGTTTTCGAACCGACTTGAAGATGGCCTCTCTGTCAAGCGGAACTAGAGTTCTTAAGTCCAGAATTTCGATCTGTCCTGCGTGACACTTTGCTGCTTTCCTCGCCCAATGCACCCCCATGCCATAGGTAACAACGACCAAGCTATGCTGTGAGTTTTTCGCTGAGTAGTCAGCTTCCAAAACAATCCGAGATTTCCCTAGGGGAATCATGTAGTTGGCTTCGGGTTCAATACTTTTCGCCTCCTCAGTATCTTTGATTTTAGACCAGTACAAGCCTTTATGCTCTAGCATAACCACCGGGTTTGGATCGTAGTAAGCAGCTTTCATTAGGCCTTTCAAATCGGCAGCGCAGGAGGGGTAGGCTATTTTAATCCCACGAATATTTGTTAGAATAGATTCTACAGATGACGAGTGGTAGGGCCCCCCACAACCGTATGCCCCGATGGGAACGCGTATGATTGTACTTATTGGCCACTTGCCATTGGATAAGTAGCAGGAACGACTCACTTCACTAAACAATTGGTTAAGACCGGGCCAGATGTAATCAGCAAACTGTACTTCAACAATGGGTTTACAGCCTACGGCAGACATTCCCACGGTAGATCCAATGATGAAGGCTTCTTGGATGGGGGTGTTGAAAACGCGATCATCACCAAATTTATCGGCCAATGTGGCCGCTTCTCGAAAAACCCCTCCCAGGCGCGCTCCTACATCTTGACCGTACATCAGTGCTTCGGGATGTTTCTCTAAAATTTCCTGCGTAGCATAGAGCGCCGCGTCTACCATCATGATTTTTTTACCACCTAAGGGTTCTCTTTCACCGGTTTCCTTTGTAATGGGCGTAGGTGCAAAATCGTGAGTAAATAAATCTTCTGGGGATGGATCTTCCGCATTCAATGCTTTCTCAAAGTCGTCCTTAACGGTTTTGGTCAATTTTGTGTCGATAGCACTGATTTCTTCTTGACTTAAACCGATGTCTATGAGTTGTTTTTGAAGTTTAGGAAGCGGGTCTCTTTTTTCATGTTCTTTTAGATCATCTCGATACCACTCTTTTCTCACTCCAGAAGTGTGATGTCCTAATAAAGGTACTTTTGCATGTATTAAAAAGGGACGGCGTTCTTTGCGAATGGTTTTTAAAACCTCCTTTATGCCGATGTAGGATTCTATAAAATCACTTCCGTTTAGTGTTTTTAGCTCAATACCTTTAAACCCTTGTATAAATTTTGAAGCATCGTTGGGTAGGATTTCACAAGCACGCGCTGAAATGTTCCATTCGTTATCTTGCACCAGATATAAAATGGGGAATTGTTTTAAGGCTGCCATATGTAGCGCTTCAGAGACTTCTCCCTCAGACATCGCAGCATCGCCAATGGAGCAAACGACTACAGGTTTTTCTTCTCGATAATCTTTGGCTAAGCCTTGCTCTTCCATATACTGAATCCCCATAGCTACTCCCGTAGTTGGTATCGCTTGCATGCCTGTTGCGGAGGATTGGTGTGGAATTTTGGGGAGGTCTTCCCTGTTTAAGCTGGGGTGTGCGTAATAGGTTCTACCCCCGGAGAAAGGATCGTCTTTTTTTGCCAGAAGTTGAAGCATTAAATCGTAGGGTTGAAGACCTAGGCTCAGCAACATGGCGTCATCTCGATAATAAGGGGAAACCCAGTCCTGAGGTTTTAATTGTGTGCCTAAAGCTATTTGTATGGCTTCGTGGCCTCGAGAGCATGCATGCACATATTTGCTTGTTGTTGCAGCATTCTCCTCGTAAAGATCAGACATGGACCTTGCCGTCCGCATCATGCCATAGGCTTTTACTAGTGTTTTTTTCGAAACGATAATTTCTGTATTAAAGGGTTAAAATGATTTCACACATTTAATACTGAGGGATGTCGATTTTATTTTTTGAAGTTTTTAAGCGCTTTTTGAGTAAATTCTGAAAGGACCAGCTTTCCACTAATTTCGGCTCTTTTTGAAAGGAGTTCGTCCCAATGATCAGTCCCTTCCCAAAAGGTTTTTTTTAGAGCTTTTAAGGCATCGGGATTTGATTTACTAAGTTTCATGGCAAGCGACTTTAGGGCTTCATCCATTTCGGGAATGTTGTCGTATATTTCTGCGTAGAGGCCCTTTTCTTTTGCCCATGCTGCAGATTTCCATTCGCTGGCGTTAAGGGTGAGGCAGCTTGTGTTTGCTAGTCCAATTTTTCTTTCAATTATCGGCCCAACCACAAAAGGACCAATGCCAATTGCTAATTCGCTCAATTTAACATCGGCAAACTTTGTAGCAAAACAATAGTCGGTACATGCTAGGATGCCCACGCCACCTCCAACAGCTTTTCCTTGAATTCGACCCAGGATGATTTTAGGACACTTTCGAGCGGCATTGATGACTTGAGCAAAACCGCTAAAGAATATTTTACCTTCTTCTGGTGATGAAATACGACTTAACTCATCAAAGGATGCGCCTGCACAAAAGGCTTTTTCACCTGTGCTTTTTAGAACAATCACAGAGACTTCGTTTTGCTTACCCATTTCGGAAATCGTCTCGGCGATTTTTTTCAGAAGGACTCCCGGCAAAGAATTGCTAAGTGGATGGTAAAATTCAATCGTAGCAATTCCATTTGCTATGGATGAGTGAACGTGGCCTTGCTCTGTAGAATTGGTCATTTGTTGCGGTGCTTGTTTGAGAATCTATAAGTTATTACAGTCGTCATATTTTATATGAAGCCAAATTACAAAAAAAAAATAGACGCTTTTTGTTGACCTGCCATCGACGTATCCTAAAATATGAATTTAATGTTATTGACAAGTGGTTGTTCCTTACGTGTACAGTTTTGCTGGATTTACAGGATCAAAAGTCACGCAAAGAATCTTTTTACTCAAACGATAAAGCTTCAATGAGGAATTGTATATTTTTGTAGCAAAGAATTAAATATGGCTAATTTTCACACGCTTAAAATTAAAGAGGTTAGGAGAGAGACTGCAGAAGCCGTTTCTATTCTGTTTGATGTACCTCAAGATTTAAAAGATTCCTTTCAGTTTGTTCAGGGACAGTACCTGACTTTGAAGGCTCTCATTGATGGTGAGGATGTGCGTAGATCCTACTCTATATGTTCATCTCCCGCAGATGAAGAATTACGAGTTGCCGTGAAACAAATCCCTAAGGGTAAGTTTTCTACTTACGCCAATACAGGTATTGTTTCTGGTGACGCCATAGAAGTTATGGCACCTCTTGGGAATTTTAACACCAAAGTTTCTGAGGGCCAAGAAAAGCGATATGCAGCTTTTGCTTCGGGTTCGGGAATAACGCCAATCATGTCTATCATTCGTACCGTTTTGAAAACAGAATCAAAAAGTGTTTTCACTCTTTTTTATGGGAATAAGTCTAAGGATACCATCATCTTTAATAGTGGTTTGGAAGCCTTGCAAGGCCAATACCCAAATCGTTTAAACATACACCACATACTAAGTAGAGATCCTAAAGTTGAAGAAAAGTTCAGCGGAAGGTTGTCTGCTGAAAAGTGTCAAGCTTACCATCAAGATTTACTCGATATGAATGAACTTGATGAGGTCTTTTTGTGTGGTCCAGAATCTATGATCTTTGATATAAAAGAAGCTTTGCTTGATATAGGTCTTAAGGAATCGTCCATACATTTTGAATTGTTTACGACCAATGCTTCCGAGAAAAGTGAGATTGCTGAGGTTGAAGGTGCTGTTGTGAATAGTCAGGTGGAGGTTGTTGTTTATGGAGAATCTTTTCACTTTGAATTGTCCAGTGATGGTGATACGATTTTAGATGCAGCCATGACTGCAGATGCCGATGCGCCTTTTGCTTGCAAGGGAGGTGTCTGCTGTGCTTGTAGGGCGAAAGTTGTAGAAGGCTCCGTAAAAATGGACGTGAATTTCGGATTGGATGAAGGAGAGGTGCAAGAGGGGTATATACTCGCTTGTCAGTCTCACCCAACTTCAGAGAAGGTAGTAATCGATTTTGATGATATATAATGAGTAAGAAGGTTGTTGTAACAGGAGCAAGTAGAGGTATCGGATTTGAGTTGGTGAAGCAGTATGCTGAGGCCGGTCACGAAGTCCTAGCCATTTCCAGAAATTTAAGTCGCTTAGAATTCTTAAAGGAGGAATGTAACCGTTTGAACCCTGAATCGAAGGTTCATGTTTTTTCTTTTGATTTAGCCGATGGTGATTTTGAATCTGACTTGATGCCATTCGTTTCTGAATGTTTTAATGAAGTAGACGTTTTGGTTAACAATGCGGGTGCCTTAGTTTTAAAGCCTTTTACCGAGATTCTTCCCGAAGAGTTGGATCGCGTTTATCGTGTAAACGTGACATCAGTATTTAGATTGACGCAATCAATGATGCCAAAATTCGCTCATGATGCTCACATACTTAATATAAGTAGTGTTGGAGGTGTTCAGGGATCTGTAAAGTTTCCAGGTTTAACTGCTTACAGTTCTTCTAAGGCAGCCTTGGTAAGTTTAACGGAATGTTTGGCGGAAGAGTATAAGGAAACCTCCATGTCATTTAATTGTCTTGCTTTGGGAGCGGTACAAACCGAAATGCTTGAGGAAGCATTTCCGGGATATGAAGCTCCAACATCCGCTAAAGAAATGGCGACTTACGTATTGGATTTTTCTTTAACAGGGCCTCAGTTTTACAACGGAAAGATTCTCACGGTTTCAAAATCGACACCCTAACGACATTTATTGACGGTTTGCTTCCATCAAAAGCCACATTGTTGCAAGTCTTTTACACTGATATATAGGGGCTTCGATATTTCCTTAAAAATAAGCTTTGCTGGGGTTTGCATGAATGAAAAAAGAGGTTACATTTGCCTGCGCTAAAAAAATAACAGCGTCGATCT
>Ga0209504_1000889_pt1 | contig 24493 bp, 15 predicted proteins | sample COGITO_mtgs_1005_FD_184791 | JGI IMG/M metagenome (GOLD analysis project Ga0209504, IMG submission 184791) | Pelagic marine microbial communities from North Sea - COGITO_mtgs_100511 (SPAdes) (version 2) | ecosystem: Environmental > Aquatic > Marine > Epipelagic ...
ATTACAACATTTTTTTGAAAAAAACTATGCACGCATAGTAAAAAAAGACCATTATTTTTAGAACTTAGTACATGGGGTATCAGTAAGTTGGATTCTTAGCGGGTTTTTGAAGCTGTTTGTTTTCCATGTGACTGCCTGATTTTTAAGACTTGAAATGTCAAAAGTTATCAGAAAAAAAAGAGAGCAACAATTGGCATTCGGTGGACGCTTTCTTTTTTTTGTTTTTTTTAAAAGAGAAATTCCTAGAATGCCATGAAAATCCTTATTTTTGTTGCCTCATAAAGAAGATACCTATGAAAACGATACAGTTTAGAGAAGCTATTTGCGAAGCCATGAGTGAAGAGATGCGTTTGGATGAAAGCGTATACTTGATTGGAGAAGAAGTAGCGGAATACAACGGAGCTTACAAAGCTTCCAAAGGAATGTTGGACGAATTTGGAGAGAAGCGTGTGATTGACGCCCCCATTGCCGAGCTTGGTTTTGGTGGAATAGCCGTGGGATCTACCATGACGGGCAACCGTCCTATTGTAGAATACATGACTTTTAATTTTGCTTTGGTTGGAATTGATCAAATCATCAACAACGCTGCCAAAATTCGTCAAATGTCGGGAGGACAATTTCCTTGTCCTATCGTATTTAGAGGACCTACAGCTTCTGCAGGCCAATTGGGTGCGACCCACTCACAAGCTTTTGAAAACTGGTTTGCAAACACTCCGGGATTGAAAGTAGTGGTTCCCTCGAATCCCTACGATGCAAAAGGGCTCTTAAAAGCCTCGATTCGAGACAACGACCCGGTGATATTTATGGAGTCTGAGCAAATGTATGGCGACAAGGGAGAAGTTCCAGAAGGAGAATACATCATTCCTTTGGGAGTGGCTGACATCAAAAGAAAAGGAACGGATGTGACGGTGGTTTCTTTTGGTAAAATTATAAAAGAGGCATACAAAGCTGCAGAAATTTTAGAAAAAGAAGGCATTTCGATAGAAATCATTGATTTGAGAACCATCCGACCTTTGGACATTGATGCCATCATAGCGTCGGTCAAAAAAACCAACAGGTTGGTCATTTTGGAAGAAGCGTGGCCTTATGGTAACATTTCTACTGAAATCACCTATCAGATTCAAGAAAAAGCGTTCAACTATTTGGATGCGCCGATCAAACGCATCAACACAGCGGACACGCCTGCACCTTATTCACCCGTATTGTTGGCAGAATGGTTGCCAGATCACACAGACGTAATCAAAGAAGTAAAGGAAGTGTTGTATGCAAAGTAAACAGTTTTTTTAAACAGCAAAACCACCAATTCCTTTCTCGTTTGAGAAAGGAATTTTTTTTTGGAACAAACGGGCCTGTGTTAAGTTTGTGTATTTTTTTGAAAAATCAAAGTGTCAATTGACTGATTTTGCTATTTTTGCAAAAAATTTAAGCACCCAATCACAAAAATATGAATGCAAAAGCAGTAGAAACTTTTGATGTCTTGGTAGAGATTCCAAAAGGAAGTAGAAATAAGTACGAATACGACTTCGACCTTCACAAAATTCGTTTTGACAGAATGTTGTTTTCTTCCATGATGTATCCAGGAGATTACGGTTTTATTCCTGAAACGTTGGCCTTGGACCAAGATCCATTGGACGTCTTGGTATTGGGACACCAGCCCATGTATCCGATGACCGTTGTTGAAGTACGTCCAATCGGTGTCTTTCACATGGCTGATGAAAAAGGACCGGATGAAAAAGTCATCTGCGTGCCAATTTCCGATCCCATTTGGAACGATAAAAAAGACATCGCTGATTTGAATCCACACCGATTGAAAGAAATCGAACATTTCTTCCAAGTGTACAAAGATTTGGAAGAAAAGAAAGTAGATGTCGGTGGATGGGGAGATGCTCAAGAAGCCAGAGAAATCTATGTAAAATGTGTAGAGCGTTACGAAAATAGCGAGCACAAAGCCAAGGGAAGTTTCAAGATATAAAACAGTTTTTCAACTCTTTTTAAAACACCGTGTTTATTTAAATAAACACGGTGTTTTTTTATCTGCCATTTTTTTCTATTTTTAGGCAACCAAATTTTAATCATTTAAACTTAAACCAAACTAAGAATGGAATTAATTGTAAACTACCTACCCCTCTTTGGAGTAGTCGCACTCGCCTTTGTGTTTTTTAAAAACACATGGGTTTCTAAACAAGATGAAGGAAACGAAAAAATGGCACGGATTGCAAAAAACATTGCAGACGGCGCCATGTCTTTTTTAAAGGCAGAATACAAGATACTCTCACTTTTTGTGGTGGCCGTCGCTATTTTGCTCTTTCTCAAAGGAAGTGCAGAAACCGGATCCAATGGAATGGTAGCTGTTTCTTTTATCGTCGGAGCGATTTGTTCTGCTTTGGCAGGCTTTATCGGAATGAAAGTGGCTACCAAAGCGAATGTAAGAACCACCCAAGCAGCGCGTACCTCATTGGGCACTGCTTTGGAAGTCGCCTTTGCAGGAGGCGCTGTGATGGGGCTCGGTGTTGTTGGATTGGGCGTATTGGGTCTGAGCGGACTCTTTATGATTTACAGTGCTCAAGGTTGGGCAGTTGGGGAAGTGCTGAACGTGCTTTCTGGTTTTTCATTGGGAGCTTCTTCCATTGCCTTGTTTGCCCGTGTGGGAGGAGGAATTTATACAAAAGCGGCAGATGTCGGTGCGGATTTGGTCGGAAAAGTAGAGGCTGGAATCCCTGAGGACCATCCCTTGAACCCTGCAACCATTGCAGACAATGTAGGAGACAATGTCGGAGATGTTGCCGGAATGGGTGCCGATTTGTTTGAATCCTATGTAGGATCCATTATCGGAACCATGGTCTTGGGAGCAATCTATGCTAAATTGCCTGAGTTTTCAGCTGCTTTTGACGGACTGGGAGCTGTTTATTTGCCGATGGTCTTGGCTGCAGTAGGAATAATCATGTCCATTGTTGGAACGTTCTTTGTCAAAGTCAAAGACGGAGGCTCTCCACATGCCGCGCTGAACATCGGCGAATTTGGTTCTGCTGCTTTGATGTTGATCGCTTCGTATTTTATCATTCAAGAAATGCTTCCGGCCGCCTGGAACTATAAAGGTATTGACTATACTTCTATGGGCGTCTTTTGGGCGACCATTACGGGATTGGTCGCTGGCTTGCTGGTAGGAAAAGTAACCGAATATTATACAGGAACTGGAACCAAGCCGGTGAACGCGATCATCGCACAGTCTGAAACAGGAGCGGCTACCAATATCATTGCTGGTTTGGGAGTGGGGATGATGTCTACGGCATTGCCGATTTTATTGATTGCTGCAGCAATCATAATTTCTCACCATTTTGCAGGTTTGTACGGAATTGCAATTGCAGCCGTCGGGATGTTGGCCAATACAGGAATTCAATTGGCAGTAGATGCTTACGGACCGATTTCTGACAATGCGGGAGGGATTGCTGAAATGGCAGAATTGCCAAGCGAAGTTCGCGAACGTACAGACAAATTGGATGCCGTAGGAAATACGACAGCTGCAATTGGAAAAGGTTTTGCCATTGCTTCTGCAGCATTGACTGCTTTGGCTTTGTTTGCGGCATTTATGGAAACTGCCAATGTAGTGGCCATCGACGTTTCTCAGCCTAAAATCATGGCGGGTCTCTTGATCGGAGGGATGCTGCCTTTTGTTTTTTCTGCCTTGTCTATGAATGCGGTCGGAAGAGCGGCTATGGCAATGATTGAAGAAGTTCGTCGTCAGTTTCGGGACATTCCTGCCTTGAAAGCGGCATTGGAGGTCATGCGAAAATACGATTCAGACATGTCAAAAGCGTCCGATGCAGACCGTGCTATTTTTGATGCTGCCGACGGCGTTGCGGATTATGGGAAATGTGTAGACATCTCCACAAAAGCTTCTTTGAAAGAAATGGTGTTTCCGGGATTGCTAGCGATTGCGGTACCTGTAGCGATTGGTTTTGTAGGGGGTCCAGAAATGTTGGGCGGTCTTTTGGCTGGTGTGACGACATGTGGGGTCTTGATGGCAATTTTCCAGTCCAATGCCGGAGGCGCTTGGGACAATGCAAAGAAAACCATTGAAGAACAAGGAAAAAAAGGAACGGACGTGCACAAAGCAGCTGTGGTAGGGGATACCGTAGGAGATCCTTTCAAAGATACTTCTGGACCCTCTTTGAACATCTTATTAAAATTGATGTCGGTTGTGGCTTTGGTGATTGCACCGAGTATTGCCAATTCAGAGGCAGTGGCGAACTACGTGCAAGAAAAAAACGCGCAACAGCCTGCTATTGAGTTGGTTTTACCAGCTGAAGAAGTTGTCAAGGAAGTTGTTTCTGAAACAAGTACATTTGTTTCTAATGAGCAGATACTTGTCGGAATCAAGAAGGTCCATGCAGTTAAAAGAAAAGAGTTGGAAAGCGCTTCTTAGCAATTTTCAATGTAAAAAAAAAGGTTCTCATCTGATGAGAACCTTTTTTTTTGTTTTTTGTTTTGAGAAAGACTGCTTGAAGGTTTTTTAAAACAAGCCGTGGATGTGGGCATCTACGCGGCCAATGACTTTTCCCAAATCTTCTGGGTTTTCCACAAAGTCGATGTCGTCGACATCGATGATGAGTAATTTTCCTTTGTCGTATTGAGAGACCCACGCTTCGTAGCGTTCGTTCAAACGACTGAGGTAGTCGATGCTGATGGTGTTTTCATAAGCCCTTCCGCGTTTGTGAATTTGCCCCACCAGTGTTTTGATGTCTGCTCGTAGGTAAATCAACAAATCGGGAGGCGTGACCAGGTTTTCCATCAAATCGAACAAGTTGTTGTAGTTGTTGAAATCTCGATTGGTCAACAGGCCCATGGCGTGAAGGTTGGGTGCAAATATTTTGGCGTCTTCGTAGATCGTTCGGTCTTGTATGATGTTTTGACCGCTTTTTTGAATTTCAAGAATTTGTCCAAACCGATTGTTTAAAAAATAGACCTGCAGGTTGAAAGACCAGCGTTCCATCTCGCCGTAAAAATCGTCCAAATAGGGATTGTCGTCCACGGTTTCAAAATGGGAGTTCCATCGGTAATGGTTTGCCAAAAGCTCGGTAAGTGTGGTTTTTCCGGCGCCTATATTGCCTGCGATTGCTACGTGCATGGATGGATTTTTTTTAAGATTAGGATGCTAATTTAGTCATTTTTATCAATTAAAAAATGATGTCGTTGAATTCCATCAAAAAGATACAGGTCATTTTTAAAAACAAAAAAACTTTTGATGGAAATTTCTTTTGGAAGCTCAATTTCTTCACGTGTATTTGAGACTCGAAACAATTTTTCCTTGGACAGTACATAGCGGTATGTGCCTTCGATTGCAAATTGTGTTGCCGAAGGGTCGTGGTATACATCGCTGAGGTTGCCGAGGTAGTCGTAGGTATAGATTCCATGGTCGCTTAGTAAAAAAACAAAGTTGAGATCACTTTTCATATCCCTGATACGTGTATGTGGTAGTGGGGGACTGCTGCTGCTGATGCGATGGGTTTTGGTGTCGTAGTTTTCTAGCTGCTGGGCATCTGCATTGTAGCGCCACAAATGATGCCCACTGCTTTTTCTTACAAAGGAAATATTTGCCTCAAATGAAATTGTCTCCAGTTCATTGAGTCGGTTGTCTAACAAGACCACAGTGTTGAAGTTTCTGTAAAAAACCACAATTTTTAAAGGGTTGCTAATGTCTACAGAATGGATGTCTCCGTAGCGGAGGTTTGTGTATGTGTAGGTTTTTTGCCCGCTTTTCTTGTACAAAACCGAGGCGGTTCTGTGGTAGTGGCTTTTAAGAAAGTCGACTCCTACATAATAATCCGTTTGGACGGCTGTGGTTTCCAAAAATTGACAGCTGATTTGCCCGCGGCAAAAAAGTGAAAAAAGCAAGATGGTATATGTTATTTTTATAGGCATCTCAACAAATCTACAAAACTATAGGTGTTTTCTGCTACGCATTTGTTGTTTCTTTGTGGAGCTAATCCAAATGTTTCTTTCGGTAGGCTTTGTTTACAGATAAATGAGTGCTGTTTGATCGAATTTTTATTTTATTACTAGCCCGTTGAAAGTGGGGGGAGAGCACTTTTTACTTGGGTGAAAATAAAAAACAAAATGTTTGCCCTTTTTTTAAAAAGCACTATATTTGCCATCGCTAAATGCCACGGTCTGGTAGTTCAGCTGGTTAGAATACCTGCCTGTCACGCAGGGGGTCGCGGGTTCGAGTCCCGTCCAGACCGCGAAAAGCACCTCAATAGAGGTGTTTTTTTTGTTTTAGTAAATTTTATCATAAATAGTTTTTTAATTTTATATATTACACTTTCAACTATAAATTTACACAGAATGAAAAAAGCACTAGCAGTAATTTGTTTGGCCATGGCTTCGTTTGCTGTCAATGCACAAGAGTCCAAGTTTTATTTGGGAGTCGGAGTTGGCTACGCCACCAAAGGCGGAGATGTAGATGAAGGTCATAAAAGTGGCCTCAATTTAAATTTAGTGAATTTAGGGTTTCGTTTTTCCGAGACTTGGGGTATGACAGCCAATTTGAGTTTATCTGACCATGCAATAAATGATACTGACGGTGCTATTGGTATTGGTGTTGTAAGTTTTGGACCCATGGTTAGTTTTCCTATTGGATGCAATGTGTCTTGGGATTTAAAGCCTCAATACGCCCTTAGGATGAAAGGAATTTTAACAGGAGATGACGTTGAAGCTATAGATGATATTAACTTGTCAGGAAATGGTTTTTTATTTGGAAACTCTCTAGTTTTTGGAAATTGCGGAAGTGGTTTTGGCTTTTCACTTGATTTTGATTATCTGTGGGGCAGCTTCAATGAAGGGACTCTGTCTGGGATAACAATAGATACTAATGAAAATTACAACAGTTTGAAAATAGGAATAGGGTTGCGTTACAATTTCTAAAAAAAACCACAAACTCTCCTCAAACATTCGAGGAGAGTTTTTTTTTGATAAATAAAGCAAAAGAATACAGGCTCCCTAAAGCTATCTGTCTATTAAAACCGTTTGGAGTTCAGTTGGTTATAACACCTTACTGTCACGCAGGGGGTCGCGTATTCGAGTCCTGTCCAGACCTCGAAAAGCACCTCAACTGAGGTGCTTTTTTTGTTTTTAATCTCTTTAATGTATAAAACCCAATGTTGCATTGTCAATCACCGTTGAGGGACTAGTTAAGGGATTCTTTTTTTAATTCAAAATGATATTCAACATAAGAATACAAGGTATCATCTCCAAATGACCATTCATCTAGGTCTTCTAAGTTTTCGTAAAATTCAAATAAAGATTCCAAATGACACAACATCATTTCTTGACATATCATTGCATAACCCTCTTCATTTTGTTCTATGGTTTCAGGGATTTCGCCTTTTTTTACCAAGGATAAAATGTCTGCTGCAGGTTCAGAATCTCCATTTGTGAATTCATCTAACTTTAGTCTTACCACGATAATATATTCTTTTTCTGTAACCCAGAACTCATAACTTAAATCCCCGCTAGAACCCGGCATTCCCATCATTGCGTGCGGGTGTTTCATACTTCCAATGGCAAAGCCTTTATCAAGCTCTTCATACTCTGGCATCGCATGTGTTCCATTTAAATAAACTTGTAAGCCATGAAATGTAGTTGTTGGTGTTTCTGAACTACCTTCTATAAGGCCACTTCCAATGATTAATGACTTGTTTAAAATGTTTTGATTTAAGGCCAGATAATTCATGTGATTTTGTGCTTCCATATATTGATTATTTTACTAGATTCTTTTTATTTTTTTTAAAATAACGACTTAGATATGCAATGTAGTTGCATAGAATTATTATATTTGATTTTAGGGATTCTTTTAAATGGTCTACTCTCGTAAACTCTACTAAGTTTCAAAAATATTTTATGCCTCAAAATAAAAACTTTCAAAAGCGTATCACCATTTTGGATGAGTGTTTTTCTAGTAGAACAGGACAATTTACCTTAGAAAAGTTAATAGAGACTATAGCATCTAAATTGGAAATCAGTGTCTCGAGAAAGACTATTCAGAATGACATTAAGTATGTTAGAGAAACTATTGAAAATGAAAATAGTGCTCATATAGATTTTGATGAGTTTCCTGTATTTATCTCCAAACTATTTGAGGGTAAAAAAACGGTATTTAAATATTCAAATCCAGATTTAGCTCTTGGAAATCAGTTGTTGTCCAAAACAGACCAGGAACAATTGGGAGAAACCCTGGCTATCTTATCGAGATATAGAAATCGTCAAGATTTCTTTTGGTTGAATGAATTGTTTCCACGTATAAAATCAGCTTTTAATCTTGTACATGAAGATTACAATGGTTTGATAAGCTATCAGAGCAATAGGGATTACTCAGGCCAATCATGGGTTGGTAAAATTTATAATCAGCTTATTCGTAAAAAAATAGTAATAATAGAATACAAGGGTTTCAAGGATGCTGAGTCTTATCTTCGTAGAATACACCCCTATCATTTAAAGCAATATAATAATAGGTGGTTTTTATTCGGCTGGGAGGAGTCTGAAAACTACACGGGCATTACCAATTTGGCTTTAGATAGAATTATTAAGATATCTGAAACCATCGAGGATATTATACCAAACGAGGTAGATTGGGCAGACTATTTTGACGAAATGATTGGTGTGTCAAGACCAAATGATAAAGAGGCTGTAGAGGTTAAATTAAGGTTCTCTGCAAAACGAATGCCTTATGTAATCACCAAACCGATTCATGGAGCAAGTCAGCGCCTTGACAGAAATGATCCTGAAAAGCGAACTGTAATTTTAAACTTGTTACCTAACTATGAAATGTATCAAACCATACTATCTTTTGGGAGAGATGTAGAAGTGCTTTCTCCAACTGAGGTTGTTAATAAAATGAGAGTTATTAGTGAAAAAATGAAAGAATATTATAATTAGCAAAGGTGTGTAGAACTATTGCATATTTACCGAGTATATTTGACATGTTCAATTGTAAAATTAAGTTATGAAAGACAATACCGTAAAATGCCCAAGTTGTAAAGAAGTTTTTAAAGTAGACGATTCTGTGTATACAGACATTGTAAAACAGGTGCGTGACCAGCAATTTGAGGACGAATTAAATTCTAGAATACAAGCTGAAAAAAAGGCCAAAGAATCGGCCTTAAAAACAGCTGAATTAGAATTAAGTAATAAATTTCAGATAGAATTAGCCAATAAACAAGGTGAAATTGATGTTTTAAAGGCAAATAGCAAAGCTGATTTAATGGAGGAAGTCTCTAAAAAGGAGTCAAAGATTCAGGCACTAGAATCAAAAATTAATCAGGCTGAGACTGAAAAAAAGTTAGCACTTTCAGTTGCAATTAGAGCAATAGAAAAAGAAAAAGATCAGTTGGAAAACAATTTAAAGGCGAAGGATACAGAAAAAGAACTTTCAGAAAAGTCTTTAAAAGAAGAATTTAGACTCGAAAAAGATCATATAGTAAAAACGTTAAAAATTAAAGAGGAAGAAATTGAACGCTTAAAGGATTATAAGCAGAAATTGTCTACTAAAATGCTTGGTGAAACGTTAGAACAACATTGTGAGATTGCCTTTAATCAATTACGGGCAACCGCATTTCCTAATGCTTATTTTGAAAAAGATAACGATGCCTCTCAAGGCACAAAAGGCGATTATATTTATAAGGAAACAGATCAAAATGACAATGAAATCATTTCCATTATGTTTGAAATGAAAAACGAAAATGACCATACCGTTTCCAAAAAGAAAAACGAAGAATTCTTTGCAAAATTAGACAAAGACCGCAACGATAAAGGTTGCGAATATGCAGTACTCGTTTCGTTGTTAGAGGCAGACAACGAGCTGTACAATACAGGTATTATCGATGTGTCTTACAAATACCCGAAAATGTATGTTATTCGTCCACAATTTTTTATCCCAATAATTACTTTATTAAGAAATGCCGGAATGAAATCGCTAGAATACAAAGCAGAGCTAAGTATAATGCGGAATCAAAATATTGACATTACAAATTTTGAAGACAAAATAAATGATTTTAAAACGGGTTTTGCACGCAATTATGATCTAGCAAGCCGCCAGTTTAAAACTGCTATTGATGAGATAGATAAAACAATGAGTCATTTGCAAAAAACAAAGGAGAGCTTGCTTTCTTCTGTAAATAATTTACGTTTGGCAAATAATAAAGCAGATGACTTGACCATAAAAAAACTTACTTATGGAAATGCTACTATGAAAGAAAAATTTGATAATTTAAAAATTTAATAGGAATGTAATTACACTGCATATATCTATGTTTATTTTGTAGGATTAATTTAAAACACTTTTTTATGAATGCTTATAAAAATTGGAACAAGGCATTAGTTAAACATTATTTTAACGAAGAAAATAAAAACAAGGAAGTGATTTTATATGCCGATAAAGAATTAATCTCAAAGATCGGTCAAAAGAATGGTCTAGGAGATTATGATGATTTCCTTAAAACTATTTTATTAGGTTTTCATGCCAAAATAAAGCTCTTTGATGATATGTACTATAGCAAAAGAGATGTCACTGTAACTAAGAAACTAAAAAAGAAAATCATTGACTTTCCTAACTTATTGTTTTCAACAAACAAAAAGAATAATATAAGCTATTTCAATTATATAATCTTTTACATATCCATATATGTTGGCAATGATAAAACATCTTTCTACCAATTCCTGAATTCAAAAGTTCAAGAATTTTTACCAACCGAAAAACAAAAAATAACAAGACTAAACGAATTAGATATTTTATTTGATGAATTAGAAAAATGGTCTATAGAACAGAAAAATGGAAACTTCAGATCTAGAAGGATCGGCAAGCTTTCTTATTTAGGCTTACTAAACTATCAAGTAATTTTAAAACCTCATGAAGCAAGACAACTCGAAGAACAATTATACAAATACCAAATTGAGTTGGATGACAATGCGATCTATCCAGAGTTTGCTAATAAAATACTACCATATGTTGAAAAAGGAGGGCTTAGAAGTAAAATTATAAAAGCGATTAAAGATCCTGTATACGCACAATGGTTTTTAAACAAGGTGCATAGTTTCGATTTCTCTGAATATGCAAAGTCAAAAAATGGAGAAAACATTACGATACATCGTAAGGCGAAACTAGCATATAAGATAGTTAACAATAATCAACTTTGTCTTGTAACCGATATATTACCGCATGATGATGAAGAAATTATCGGGTTCGTTTTTCCACAATCCGGAAAAGATAGCAGTGGTTATTACGCTGCTCTACTTTCTAGTGAAGATAAGGTGATATTTGAAGAGAAAGTACTAGATAGTTCAAACAATATAACAGAGTACAAAACGGTAACGATCAGCGACGTTAATTTCTTTTATAAATCGGAAGGAAATTATATACAAACATTGCATCCCCAAGCAAACTATGACCTTCTTATTGTTGTGAAAAACAATAAAAAAAGCATAATTAGTTGGGAAAAATGGGCTGAAAATCCAACGAACATTGCTTCTTCGAACAAAAATAATGCACAAGTATTAACTGACATGTTCGGTTCAGAATATGTTTTCTACACAGCAAAAAATATTCAAAAAAGTTTTTATAAAAACAAAATAAATGATACTGTTTATACGACAACTTTTAAAGATGAATTAACAGTTAAAAAATTGGGGGGAATCAAGGTAGAACGAAATATATACCTCGACGCAGGTCTACCATTTTTTCAGATCATGGAAGAAAATTTCTTTGAAGAAAATTATAGTTTTAAAGCTTTTAGGAATGGTACTCTCGATAAAGATATCAAACACTTCTGTGAAGGGAATAAAGTGTATTTCTACCTAAATAAAGAAATAACCTTAAACGAAACTTCTTTAGTGATTGTTAAAATTAAGGACAAGAGATCCAGTATTGAAAAATCTTTCGACTTTCATGTGAAGAGTACGAAGCTAAAGACACCTGAAACTGAAAACATGTTTGAATACAACAGCTGGGGTGACACTAATTTAAACTCAAAAAACTACATTAAAGGTCATTATTTCTCAGGAAATAATGCAGTTCCATTAGGGCGAGGTAAACATACTTTGTTAAATCTTAAAGAAAAAACAACTTACGAGACTAACTACTTTATTTACATATTGACAGCATTATTTTACAATTCAAAAAAAGACTATATCAATAAGGTAAAAATCAATAACGCTATCGATACGGCTATAGGCTATCTAAAGGCAAAGGGGTACCAAGTAATTGAAAATAAATACTCTAAATATACACTCATTAAAAACCTTATTGCATTAGGTTATATGAACTGTAAGATAGACAAAGAGGGCAATCAGTATTACCAGCTCATGCCTCCTGGAATTAAGAGAATCGAGAAATCCTTTAAAAATAATGGTAACCAAATATACCAAACAACTGGTGCTAGAACAAAATTCATGAAGCAAAGACTTGAACAGTTTTGTGAAGAAAATAGTATCTCCATTAGATACATGCATTCAGTTAACAGCGATAAAATAGAACCGGTTGAAGATCTGTTAATACCAGAAAACATGTATTTAGATCTGTCAGGTAAGATTAAATTGTACAAACAATTCGTCAAAGATAATTATGAAATTGATATGTACTTTGAAGACCATGTACATATTGGTGACACCTTATTAAACTTTACTTCCTCGGTTAACTTATTTGATCAAAAATATTTACAAAAAGACGTAAACCTAACAAATTACCCTCTTAGGAAATCCGATAAAAATGATTTTCCAAGAATTAGAACTGCAGTTGCGGAAACTAGGTTTAGAGGAGAAGATTACGATCACAACTTTTTAGAAAACACTTCCGGGAAATTCTTCAAAATAGAAAACAAATCATGGACAAACCTTTACATCGCCAATCAACAACAAAAAACCATGGCAATCATGGGAAGAGTTTGGGATGGAAAAGGCTATAATTATAAACCTGAAGTATTAATCCCTTCTAGAATAAATTTACCAAATCTTATATACGCTGCTTTTTGTCAAATAAACCATGGTATTCCTAAAACTAAAAAGGTCTTTCTTAAAAATGCAAAGTCGGAATTCTTAGCGGAAAACAAAACTTTCCTTTACTTCGATCAATATAAATTATCTTCAAAAGAAGGAAGGAGAGATAGAATAGCTGAGATTATTACTGGCTCAAGAGATCTTGATACGAATCCTCAAATCAAATACTTTGAAAAAGCCAAACTTGAATTCAGCATGAAATTCACAAAAGGTTCACTAGAAAGTGATAGAGCATCGTCTGTCATTATTGAAGACAATAATAAATTAGTGGCTGTGATTACAAATTACAAAGAAATATTCGTAAACACAGAACATCTTGCAGAGGAACTAACTGTGCACAATTTAAAACTCGACGACAAACAATATAGTATGCTTCAAGTACTGAAAAAAGAGGAGAGCTTAAATACTATAATATCTAAAATACTTGAGAGGGATTTCGAATTCAAATACAAAAGCCCCAATAAGAAAGATCTAAATATAGTAAGTGAGTATTCAGAAAACATCATCATCAAAGAATTACATTAATTATGAAAAAGAATACATACGAAAATTTATTATCTATAGATCCTGTAGGAGCTTTTAATAAAATCAAAGAAAATTACCTTAGGTATTTCCAAACAATGTATCGTTTCAATGATGCCGAATTAGACAAACGAAAAAACAATGCGTTACAGTCTAGAAATACATTGTTTAGAGATCCGTATTTAGAAATACTACCTGAATATACCACAACAAGTATAAACGGCGAGGAGATCACAAGTATCTCACAAATTAGTGTTCCTCTTGCAACGGCTTTCGGAGAGAAAAGTATAGCTGAAGACTTTGTTGAGAAATTTATTGCCAAAGGGTTAATGAGTTACCCTCCATACCAACACCAATTTGAAATGCTATTAAAAGCGTTTGTAAACAAACAAAATACGGTGATCAATTCTGGTACAGGATCTGGAAAAACAGAAGCCTTTTTATTGCCTTTATTTGCCGAGCTGTATAGGGAAGCAAAAATGTGGAGTAAACCTGAATACACATATTCTGACTGGTTCTGTCAAGAAGATAAAGCCAAAGGGTACAAACCTGTACAAAGATTGGGTGAAAAAAGAACGGCGGCTGTAAGATCGTTAATTCTCTATCCTATGAATGCGTTGGTAGAAGATCAAATGACACGTCTTCGAAAAGCATTGGATAGTGATGAGGTTAGAGAGCATTTTGAGAACCAACAGGGGTTAAATGGGAATCGTATTTATTTCGGACAATACAATGGTAATACAATTAAATCGGGTGATTATGCACACAAATCTGAACACAAAAAAAATAGAGAAGCATGTCTTCGAGGGTTAAATGAGATAGCAACCAATGCGTCTAAAATTGAAAAATTCTCTATCCAAAACCCAAAAGAGAAAGACAATGTAAGCTACATCGCTCCTAGACTAAGCAAAACAGCTAGAACGGCAGAAATGGCAACTCGATGGGACATGCAAGCAACTCCACCAGACATACTAATCACCAACTTTTCAATGTTGAGCGTAATGCTCATGCGAGATATAGAATCTAATATTTTCGAAAGCACAAACAAATGGCTAGCAGAAAACCCCGCTAATGTTTTCCATTTAATTGTAGATGAGTTGCATTTATTTAGAGGAACTTCTGGTACCGAAATTGCTTATCTAATCAGAATGTACTTAGATGCAATTGGACTACGTCCTTTGATCAATACAGAGAATGGGAATATTCCAAACCCACAACTAAGAATTCTAGCTTCGAGTGCTTCTTTGGGAGAAGAAGACAAAACACAAGAGTACTTAGAGCAATTCTTTGGTGTGTATTTTGAAAAAGGAAATAAACATGCATTCTCTATTCAAAAAGGGAGTGACTATATACCAAATGAGGATGGAAATATTGTCTATGAAAATTTTGAAGGCCTAGACTCAAGTTACTTGGTCTTATCTGAATCTGAACAGAAAATTGAAAAAGACAAAATAGCAAAAGTATTAGGGCACCCATCTATCACAGACTTTTTCCAAACAAATCACGAATTGATTTTTTCAGATTTTATTAAATTATCTAAAAGCGAATCAGGTGTTTTAAAACCAATCGACATAAAGAAACTGAAAACGGTATTGTTCAATGGAAACGAAAAAGCACTCCGCAACTTTCTAATCCTAAGAGGCGATAAGCAAGTAGTTGCATTAAAGGGAATCCGATTACCTCGATTAAGGTTTCATCAATTTTACAAATATATTGAAGGACTTTGGGCGGAACTAATTCCACAAGAGGAGGGCCAAACAAAACAAAAACCTTTTGGTGCATTAATGTACACTCCTCAATCTGTTAAGTATAGTCCCGTTGATAAAATACACAAGATTTTAGAGACTTTACGTTGTGAGAAATGTGCAACACCATTTATTGGCGGGAATAAAAAAGTACATGAGGAGTACAATGGTGTCTTGAAATTTGAACTTTCATTAAATAGTCCAAATCTTGATAAAATACCAAACAACCAAGTCACTCCAATGGTACAAAATAAAAAATATGGAGAGTACGCTGTGTTTTGGCCCACAAACGAAGTTACAAACAACTACGCCTCTGTAAAAATGAATGATGGTAGTTTAAGAGATGATTTCAAACACACCAATAGCAATGGTGAATCTGCCTTTAATAAAACCAAAGTAAGAGGGAATTGGAAAAAATCTTTCTTAAACCCTTACAATGGAGAACTGCATTTTAGCAATAACAAACCAAAACCTTTTTACATCAAAGGATACACATTTGTTTTAACGGACGATAAGAAAAACTCTGACAAGCCAATTGATTTTTTAGGTATACGCGAAACTTCTTTTACTGCTTTACCTCATGTCTGCCCATCGTGTAATTCAGATTATTCTAACCGTCTATACACCAAATCTCCAATTAGGAGTTTTAGAACAGGTATGGCTAGAAGTAACCAAGTTCTAAGCAAGGAGCTTATTTACCAACTTGATGAAAATAACAGAAAACTAGTCGGTTTTTCTGATTCTCGACAAGATGCTGCCAAACAAGCGTATGGTATAGAAGTGGAGCACTTTAGAGATGTGGTTAGAATTTTGTTTTTAGATTGTATAAAAGAGCTTACGGCACCTGACCCAAAAGTCATGGAGCTTATTCAAAAAGCTGAGGAAAAAGGTGGAACTATTTTTTCTAACATGGACTATATAACATCCGTTGAAGATGGGGCAATGATAGTGGGTTACGTAATAGCAAATAACAAAGCTGAACTTAAGAAATATAAAGAGCCGCATACTTCTTTCAGTATAAAACAATTGGTGGAAACAGAAGACAATCAATTAAACGGTCTTTTAGTTAAGAAACTATTAGAATTAGGTATCAATCCCAATGGAGTAGGAAACAATAATAGCTTTGTAGTAAATGAAAAAGACAAATCAAACAACGAAAAAATTCATTGGAGTAATTTCTTTGATTTCGAAAATGGAAAAATAGCCACAGGCGACCAGGTAAGAAACCGCATAAAAGACAATAATTACACAATACCATCTGAATTTATAGATAGTACGAGAGAAGCACTCTTTGCTACTATCTTTAGCAATAGTTTTGGTTTGTATATGGATGTAAATTCCGAAAGTGCAGGAATTGGATATTTAAAACTCAAACACCAAGAGAACAATCCCGATTATAAAAAACTTAAAGCTGCTTTCCCAACGAATATAGATAATATACTCAATGCATTTCTGCGTATAATGGGAGATAACTATAGATACGACAACCCAGATAACGGATTCGGAGTTTCTACATATGAGTCCTACAGCAAACTACCCACAAAATTCAAAAAAACGATAATAAAAATTGCTGAAAAACAAGGGTGTTATGCAGAGGAAATAGGGGAGTATATTTTTGATTATTTTTCTAAAATATTTGGAAACCCTGGATTTATGATAAAACCTAGTGGGGTAGAATTTCATTCTGTTTCTGAGTTAGATGCTTATTATCAATGTGCTAATTGTAAAAAAACACACCTACATTATGGCTCGGGTTTATGTACAAACATCCAATGTCTTACAGAGCTTTCTGATATTCCTACAGGAATCGTAAAAGATTTAAGAGAGTCTAATTTTATTAGTTACGATGTTTTAAAAGAACCTAGAAAGACAATAAGAATAAGAACAGAAGAACTAACTGGGCAAACAGACAATCAAGCAGAAAGGCAACTCCAGTTCAAAGGAGTAATTGTAGATAACGATACTACAGAACATCGTAAAGAACGTCTCTCTAAAGAAATCGACATGATTAATGTAACAACCACCATGGAAGTAGGTGTAGATATTGGTAGCTTACAAGCTGTATATCAAGGAAACATGCCTCCTACTCGTTACAATTACCAGCAAAGAGTTGGTCGTGGTGGTCGTAGAGGACAGGCTTACAGTGCCGCATTAACTTTTTGTAGAAGTAAAAGTCACGATACATACTATTATTACGATGGGATTGAAGAAATCATTGGAGGAGTTGCTCCTGCACCAATTTTAGCTTTGAAACCAACTATTCATGAAGGAAAACATGAAATTAAAGTACCTATTGTACAACGAATGCTGACAAAGACTATTCTAAAATTAGCTTTCCACACCTGTCAAGTAGATAGACTCCCAACAGATACACACGGTGAGTTTGGTTTGGCAGAAAACTGGAGCAATCTCCGTGGTCAGATTACGAATTGGTTAATTGAGAATAGCAATACCATAGACAACTATGTTGAATATTTCTTATGTCAGTTTAATGCGAATGGGGTGATAAACGAAGATGTCCAGAACATGAAAAACTGGCTAAAAATCGAATTGATTGCTGAAATTGACAAAGCAGTAAATAAAAGCACATATACAAAAGGTTTAGCGCAAACATTAGCGGAAGCAGGCTTGCTACCTATGTTTGGAATGCCTTCTGATATGAGAAGTTTTTACCATTCAAAATCAAACAAAGGACTTCATACAATGGACCGGAATTTGGAGCTAGCCATTTCTGAATTTGCTCCAGGCTCTATAAAAACCAAAGACAAAGGCGAATATGAATCCATTGGATTAACGGTTCCTTTAAACCTAGGGAGCTCCTATACAAATAAAAGCAGAAAATACATTAAGACAATTGCTAATTATAATGGCAATAACCATAATGAATTAGATCCATTGGAACATAGCTACAAGTTGATGTTAGATGAGCAAAACAACATCCAAAAAATAGAAGAGTTTGAAGGCTTTGATTCGGAAGCTGAAAATGAAAAAAGATTAGTCATTCCAAAAGCATTTCGCACAAATGAACTGGAAACAAATAAAGGGGACAGCATTGATAAAACAGATGCAAACAGTCCGTTTTCTACAACAAGAATCTTTGCCAATGAAAACGACAAACCTGAAAACACATTAAATGAACACAATTTCTCTTTAGAATACTTCAATAACAAATCAGACATTTGGCACATCAATAACAACAATGATCAATATTTTCAAGGAGTGGAGACCAAAGATTTTAGAACCCCATCTAAAAGATATGATAACACAACAGTAAAAAACCAATCAACCGAGCCAAACGAAGAAGTATCTTGTAAACCTAATTTCATTATTTCTAAATACATCTCTATTAATGAAACAGATGAGCAACAAGAAATAGCATTGGGTGCAAAGAAATCAACAGAATTATTGAAAATTCAAATAAATAAAACACCTCTATCAATAAATTTAAATCTTTTTACCGGAAATCGTGCTGCTATCAATGCAGCAATGTATTCAGCTGCTTTTATTTTACAAAGAGTAACAGCAGACATATTAGATATTGATCCACAGGAAATTGAAATAAGTGAATTAAAGAACAAGCATGGTGTGCCTTATTTGTTTTTAAGTGATGCAGCTCCAAATGGTTCTGGGTTTGTAAATTATTTGTTTCAAAACTTCAACGAAATTTTAGATAGTATCATAGAGGTAAAACATCCTTTTGTCAAAGCATTAATTGCGCATAGAGAGCACTGTGCTACTTCATGTCAAAAATGCCTGAATAGCTACAATAACTCAGGGTATCATCATGTACTAGACTGGAGATTAGGATTAGGAGTTTTACGTCTATTAAAAGACCCTAGTTATACTTTTGGATTCGAGTATCTAACTGAAAAACATGTGGAGAACAAGGATCTTAAAATAATTATTAACAAACTAGCAGAAACAAAAGCAGGTCTTAGTAAAAACAACAGCCTTATGACAGGTCCTGTTTTTAACTATACACAGCGTGAAATTGGAGATTTTGGTGGAGAAAAAGTACATGAATTTGTTGCACATCCATTGTGGGATCTAGATTTTATAAAAACAAAATCAGTTGAGTTATATGGAGCGCAGATAAACGATAGTGAAGACATTGAAAATAGTTTTGAAGCACTTAGAATTATTAAGTTTTCAAAATCATAATATATAGTCGTAAATGTAAAGAAAAGAGTGTGAAATAGTAGCCGCTAAAATCGACGAAACAATGTCATACCTTTTTAAAAAAAAATGGAATCAGTTAATAATTTGCGATTAGCTAACAACAAAGCAGAGGATTTAACCATTAAAAAATTAACCTATAATAATCCTACAATGACAGAGAAGTTTAGTGCATTAATTGACGAAGATAATGTCTAACAAAACTAAATACGACGCCAATTTCACCGCAGGAGGTATTCTCTTTAATGAATTTACGGCCATGGAGGACATGCTGTTAAGTGAAAAATTTGACGAACGTATTTCTATTGAGGAAGAAGAAAACAATGTCATGGGTGTAGCTACAAATTCTGCTCGAAAAAGAATAATCTCTGAAATAAAAAGAAGATATAATGTGGCGCCAAATGATTTTTGGATTCATTTTTTCGGATGGAATGAGAACGAAAAAAAACTTGCACTATTTTATTTGTGTTTAAAGACCTATCCTTTAATTTTTGATATTCATTTTGAAGTAACCTTAAAGAAATTTAAAGTAGGAAATCCTTTAAATACATATGATATTCAAATGCAAATAGATGAGATTGCCTCTTCAGATGAAGATGTTGTAAGTTGGTCGGATTCAACCTTAAAAAAAATAAACGTACAATACAGAAAAGCATTGAAAGACGTGGGACTCTGGAATGGAGAACGATTCCTAGAAGCAACGAATACTAGTTCTCAATTTTGGAGTTACTTTGAAGACCATCAAGAAGCATGGTTTTTATCAGCTTGTTTTAAAAATTAAAATTAATATGACGATAACCGAATTATACACGCAATTAGAAAATAAGGATTTTCAAGACCATCAGACTGGAAACCTTTTCTTCCCCGCCTATATGTATATGTATGACGCTCAAAAGGAGTATGAGATTAATAAGCAAATACTAGCTATTAAAAACAGATTACACAGACCTAACAATTATTTAGATGTGATGGTTATTGATCTTTTTGAAACATTTTGCACCTATTTGAAACAGGAAAAATTTGGAAAAAGTAATAAGTATGATTTTTATACAGCTAACGAACTCAAAAAACCTGAAGCTGTTCAGAAAGCCTTAGAAAAGGATGCTTATAACGATCGGTTTTTAAATTATTTAGACCTTAAAATTAAAGAGCATTTAAAAAACACTACGGATTATGAAGTGGCCTATGTTTTTGTAAAAGGATTTGGCAATGCCTTTCCATACATAAGAGCAAGTCGCTTTATGAATAATTTTGAGAAGTTTATAAACGGCTATAAACTCATTATGTTTTACCCTGGAGAGGCAAAAAACTACTACAGTTTATTTGGCTTATTAAAAGACGAAAATTTATACAGAGCAATAAAATTAATCAACGCATAGAATATGTTATTAAGAGAAATATACGACCGAAAAATTGACAGAAACATTAACCCTGCTGTTGTTGTAAGCGACAAAAAGAAGGAAACCATAAAAGCTGAAATCGATGAGTACGTCTTCACAGACGAATTGATCGAGAAGTTATTTATTATGATAGATACGGTGCTAAATAAACGCTCTGGTAAATCTGGAATTTGGGTAAATGGCTACTATGGTTCTGGTAAATCGCACTTTATTAAATATGTGCATTATCTTTTAGATGCAGATACTTCTGAGTTGGCCTTTACTGCCTATATAAAAGCAGTTTCAGGCTATGATGCTATGGGTTCTGGAGCCAACGAAAATATTACAACGAGTAATTTAAAACTGTTACAAAAACGAGTAGCTTCCTCACATTGTGACAATATCATGTTTAACGTTGAGGATGAAACGGACGATGGTAGTGAAGAACGTTTAACACGTATCTTTTTAAACATGTTTAATAAGTTTAGAGGCTATAATTCGGATGATATTCCTTTAGCGATTCTATTGGAAAAGCAACTCGATAAAAAAGGGGTTTTTGAAGATTTTAAAGTAAGAGTTGAAGAAGTAACGGGTTTTAATTGGGAAACGGATGCGGCTGATGCTGCGGCATTTCAATTAGATGATGTTTTAGATATTGCCAAAGAGTTTCATCCGGCCATCGACAAGGTTTCCTTACATGCAAAACTATCTAATCCAGATAGTTTTAAAATTGGAATTAACGCCACGTTAATACCAGAATTAAAGGCATTTTTAAAGGAAAAAGATGAAAACTATAGATTGTTGTTTCTGGTAGATGAGGTTTCGCAGTATGTGGGTTCTAATAAAGAAATACTCCTCAACTTTCAGAATATTATTGAACGAGTGAGTGACGATTGTAACAACCAAGTTTGGATTGCCTGTACGGCACAACAGACGTTGGATGAGGTTTCTGTAGGTACTGATGGAGTTGCGGATGTTCAAGATGAATTTGGAAAAATTTTAGGGCGTTTTGATACCCGTATTTCATTGCAGAGTAACGATGCATCATATATTACTCAACGAAGAGTTTTAGATAAAAATAGCATTGGGATCGCTGCCTTGAGTAAAATGTATGCCCAGCATAAAGATTATATTGAAAATCAGTTTAAAATCAACCACGATTTATACAAAGGCTATAAGGATGAAGACGAGTTTATCATTGGCTATCCATTTGTACCCTATCAATTTAAATTAATCGCCCATGTTTTTGAAGCATTTCAGCAATTGGGATTTGTCATAAAACAGGTAAAGGACAACGAGCGTTCCATACTTGGTATTACACATTTTACGGCAAAAGAACATGCCGATGATGAAATGGGTGATTTTATGCCCTTTGATGCTTTTTACAACAAACAATTCAACACCAACTTAACCAATAGGGGCGCGAAGGCCATACATAATGCCTTGGAATTACCCTATGTTAAAAACAATCCTTTTGCCGAACGTGTGGTGAAAGTATTGTTTATGATTTCCAATTTACTGGAAAATCAACGCCAGACATTCCCTTCTACTATTGAAAATATTGCGGTGCTATTGATGGATACACTTGATCAAAATAAAATGCAGCTCCAAAAAGAGATTGGTACTGTTTTAAACAAATTGGTGGAGGAGAGTATCATCCGAGAAGAAAAAGGCAGCTTCTTTTTCTTTAATGAAGATGAAATGGATGTACAAAACCTTATTAAAAATCAAACCATCATTTTAGAAGATCGTTTAACGACTTTTGATGGCTTTTTTAGACCCTTAGTTAAACTAAGTGCCAAGGTAAATTATGGACAAAATGATTTTAAAATAGGCTACGCTATAGAAGGCAAGGAATTTTTTAGAAATGGTGATTTTGACTTAACGGTTTTACTCACAGATAATATGCCTATTGAACAAAAAGCATTAGACCTTAATAAGAAAGATTTAGTGATTTGTGTGAACGAGTGGTTTAATACTGATGAGGCATTAAGAAAGGAATTTGAATGGTATTGCAGAACAAACAAATATTTCTTAAACAATTCTGGTGGGGGTACTGGTGACCGTTCTCGAACCAACGAAAACTTTAAAATTAGAAACAGCCAGTTAAAAGATAAAATAGAGGGCATTCTAAAGCATAAATTTCAAGAAACCCGTTTTATTTCACAAAATAATATTATAGAAAGTGCTCAAATTAACGGAACCACTGCAGCAGATCGCGTCAATAATTTAATAGAACTGCATTTGTCTGGTATTTATAAGTACCATCAATTATCTTCAGATTATGCGCGCAATCAACAGGAGTTAAAGCGGTCGGCTGCCGATCCACAAATACCAATGCCAACCCTAACACCAGCAGAACAATTTGTAAACGATTTTATTACCGCCAACAACAATCAAATTACAGTACATGATTTAATTAATAAATACAAGGAGGAGCCTTTTGGATGGCGTTTTGAAGCGGTATTAGATGTTTTAATTGCCTTGGTTAAGAAGAAAAAACGTGAGTTTGTGTACAAGGGGCAACAGCGCTTTCCTATTGTAGACTTTATAAACAAAGCGGTGTCTACCTCAGAGCGCATGTCTTGTGAGGTGGTAACCGGAGAGGAGATAGATCAAGCCATTTTAGATGATGTGGTTACAGCATACAAAGCTATTTTTAACGAAACTTTAGCTACAGCCACAGATAAGAATATTCTCTTCGAAGACCTGGTGGCAGCATTACAAAAAAAATTATTAAAACATCAAGAATTAGAGACTGCTTATTATGGTAGGTATCCTTTTGGAAACTGTTTTAAGAAAGCGGTGAAACAATTAACCGATTGGGTACAAACAAGAGACCTGAAAAAACTCTTTACCTATTTTATAGATGCGCAAGATCCATCTAAAGAATTATTTGATATTACCAAAGGAATGGAAGATTTTGCAGCAAGATCTCTTAATGATGTGATTGATATTCAGGGCTTTATGCGTGATAACAATGATGATTTTAAAACCTTACCAGCAGATGCACTAGAAAAAGTGAAGAGTATCAATTCTTTTTTAGCATTAGAAGATCCTAGACGTGAATTTCGACATGTAAAAAAGGCCTATGATGAAGTGAAAAAAGCATTAAACGATCATTTGGTTGAACTCAAAAAAGTAGTAAAGGCTCTCTATGAAGATGCTTTTAAAGAACTTGAAGCTGAGGCTGCTAAGCGTAAGGTTAGCAAAGATAAATATGCCGATAAGGACTATACCTTAGGTGGCATAGATAATTTATCATCATTGGAGTCTTTAAGAAACAAGCAACTGAGTGTCGGCCATTTTAAAGATGCCGAACTCGAAAAAATAATTGCAGCGACGGTTACAGCTTCTGGGCAGGTAGTATCAGAACCGCAAGCTTATTATGTGACACGAGGCGCAACCACTATTTCTACCAAAGAAGAATTGGACGCTTATTTAGAAAAAGTAAGAAAAGAGATGACCAAACTCATCATTGAAAACAAAACCATTATCCTTAAGTAAATGAATACCAAAACTTTCGCACAACAATCTCGGAATTTATTAATAGATGGTGTAGCCAAAAAGCTACTGTATTGGGGTTTTGACACCAACGGTACTATTCTAGAACAGCCCAATAAACTCTCT
>Ga0209504_1000898_pt1 | contig 24343 bp, 21 predicted proteins | sample COGITO_mtgs_1005_FD_184791 | JGI IMG/M metagenome (GOLD analysis project Ga0209504, IMG submission 184791) | Pelagic marine microbial communities from North Sea - COGITO_mtgs_100511 (SPAdes) (version 2) | ecosystem: Environmental > Aquatic > Marine > Epipelagic ...
GCCCATTTCCAGCCACAGCCCACCGCCATTGCGCTCGACACGCTGGACCCGGCCCTGAATCAGAGCAAAGCCGCCACGGCTCAGCTGCTTGGGCGCTTGCACCGGCGAACGCTGCCAGAGCCCGACATGCGCCTGCCGGGCCTTGCGTTCAGCAGCCTGCTGGCACTGCACCAGGGCCAGGTTGGGCGCGACAGCCACCAGGTAACCGAGGCCCTCGGCCAGCAGCTGCGCCTCCAGGTTACGCCCCCGACTGTCATAAGCGTGCGCCAGGGTGCGCCCGTAGTGATCTTTAGCCTGTTTGCCGTACTGCAACGTGACGCGCTCATCGCTTGCAGCCACCAGCGCCTGCAAGCGTTTGCGCGCAGCTTCGGCAAAGGGTTCGGCAGAACGGCCTTGGCGGCCCATTTCCGGGCTGTTCAACCCGATCAAACGCACACTGCGGCCATCGACGAGGCGCAAGGTATCGCCATCGACCACGCGTTGCACCTTGACGCTCGGCAGCGTGCCGGGAGCAGGGCAGTACGCCAGGGCCGCCTCGAAATAAACGCCGAAAATGAAAAAGGCGCCCACAAGGGACGCCTTTTTCAGTAGCGCGGGGCAACCCATGCGGGTCTCCGTCGCTGCGCGCAAGCTTACTGCTTGGCGCCGAACATGCCGAAACGCTGCTTGAAGCGATCAACACGGCCGCCGGTATCCAGCATTTTCTGCTTGCCGGTGTAGAACGGGTGGCATTCGTTGCACACGTCCAGGCTCAGTGGCTTGGCCAGAGTGGAGCGCGTTTCGATCACGTTGCCACAGCTGCAAGTAGCAGTCAGGGCTTCATAAGTCGGGTGGATATCGGCTTTCATGGTAATTCCTCAGGCTGTCGTGCCGCCACCAAACACTATTGTCAGGTACCGCACGGAATTAGGCCGGCGATAATAACAGAGCATCGCAGTGACGCAAGGCCGGTCGTCGACTGACTGCATGCTAAGATCGCGCCCTTTGTGCTGGAGCCTTTGCGTGCCCGACGTCATTCTGCGCCTCGCCCTGCCCTCGCCGCTGCGCCGCCTGTTCGACTACCGCGCGCCCGCCGGTGTGCCGCGTAGCGCGCTACAGCCAGGTGCGCGGCTGCGTGTGCCGTTTGGGCGGCGCGAGATGATCGGTATTCTGATTGAGGTAACGGATCACAGCGACGTGCCGGCAGACAAGCTCAAGCCCGCCCTGCAATTGCTTGACGCACAATCGCCGCTGCCGCCGGCGCTGTTCAAGCTGTGCCTGTGGACAGCGCAGTATTACCAGCACAGCCTCGGCGACACGTTAAGTTGGGCGCTGCCGGTGCTGCTGCGCCAGGGCGAGCCGGCCGAAGCGCGTCAAGAGCGCTTCTGGTCTGCCGCTGAGGGTGCGCAGCTGGATGATCCGCGCCTAAGCCGTGCGCCACGCCAACGCGACACGTTGCAAACCCTGGCCCAACACCCCCATGGCGTGCCCCATCCGCTGCTGAGCAAACTGCAGCTGAATAAGGACAGCCTCGACCTGCTGCTGGAAAAGGGGCTGGTTCAGGTGGAAGTCCGCCGTCACGCCCCCAGCGAGCGCCACGCTAATTGGCTCGCGCAGCTAGAGCTGCCACTGAATGCCGAGCAACGCGTCGCCACCGACGCCATTCGCTCAGGCCTTGGCAGCTTCAATGCCTTTTTGCTCGCTGGGGTCACCGGCAGCGGCAAGACCGAGGTTTACCTGCAGCTGATCCGCGAAACCCTGGAGGCTGGCAAGCAAGCCTTGGTGCTGATCCCTGAAATCAACCTGGGCCCACAAACCTTGGCGCGTTTCGAGCAGCGCTTCAATGCACGCATCGCCCTGCTGCATTCGGCGGTCAATGACCGCGAGCGCCTGGATGCCTGGCTGGCGGCCCGCGATGGTGAGGCCGACATCATCATCGGCACCCGCTCGGCTCTGTTCACCCCGATGCAGCGCCCGGGGTTGATCATCATCGATGAAGAGCACGACGCCTCTTATAAACAGCAGGAAGGTTTGCGTTACCACGCTCGCGATCTGGCCGTGGTGCGCGCCCGCCAGGAGAACATCCCGATTGTGCTCGGCTCGGCCACGCCGTCACTGGAAAGCTTGCACAACGCCCACAGCGGTCGCTACGCCATGCTGCACCTGCGCGAGCGCGCTGGCGGGGCCAAGCAGCCACGTTTTCTGCGCCTGGACGTAAAAAGCCGACCACTGGACTCCGGCATCTCCGGCCCTATGCAGCAGGCCATCGCCCAGACACTTGCGGCCGGCCAGCAGGTATTGGTATTCCTCAACCGCCGCGGCTTTGCTCCGACCTTGCTGTGCCATGACTGCGGTTGGTTATCCGAATGCCCACGCTGCGATGCGCGCATGACCGTGCATCAGCGCTCGCGCGAACTGCGCTGCCACCATTGCGGGCACAGCGAACGCCAGCCGAGCAATTGCCCGAAGTGCCAGAACGTCGACTTGCGCCCCGTAGGCGCGGGTACCGAGCGTGCCGAAGAGCGCCTGGAGATCCTCTTCCCCGAGGTACCGGTATTGCGCGTTGATCGCGACAGCACCTCACGCAAAGAGGCCATGACCACCCTGTTCAACACCGTGCAACGCGGCGAGCCGTGCATCCTGGTCGGTACGCAGATGCTCGCCAAAGGCCACCACTTCCCGCGCGTCACCCTGGTAGCGATTCTGGATGCTGACGGCGGCCTGTTCTCGGCAGACTTTCGCGCCAGCGAACGGATGGCCCAGCTGATCGTCCAGGTCGCCGGTCGTGCCGGCCGCGCCGAAGAACCGGGCAAAGTGATTATCCAGAGCCACCTGGCCGACCATCCTTTATTGGTGCAATTGACCGAACAGGGCTACTTCGCCTTCGCCGAACAAGCCCTCAGCGAACGCCGTGGTGCTGGCCTGCCGCCGTTCTGCCATCTGGCATTGCTGCGCGCCGAGGCGCACAAGCCGGGCCAGGCCGAAGGCTTCCTCGATAACGCCTGCACAGAAGCCGAGTTGTTATTGACCGAGCTAAAGCTCAGCGGCATCGAGCTGCTCGGCCCAGTCCCCGCCCCCATGGAGCGCCGCGCCGGGCGCTACCGGGCGCAATTGTTGGTGCAAGCCAACGCCCGCGCGCCGTTGCATCGGCTGCTCAATAGCTGGATGTTGGCCCTGGAGCAGATGCCGAGCGGCCGTGCGGTGCGCTGGTCGTTGGATGTCGACCCGATCGATTTATTCTGAGCACCGCAAAGACCAGCCGACCGTTAGAGATAAGCCGCTGCGCCCAGCCTGTTACACTGCACGCCATTTCGTTTAGCAGGCCTGTACCGTGACCAACACCGCGTTTTCTTCTCTGCCGCTTTCTCCCGCCATGCTGGCGAACCTCGAGTCCCTCGGTTACACCGAGATGACCCCGATTCAAGCGCAGAGCCTGCCGGTAATGCTCAAAGGTATGGACCTGATTGCCCAGGCCAAAACCGGTAGCGGTAAGACTGCAGCCTTCGGTATTGGCCTGCTCAACCCGCTCAACCCGCGTTTCTTCGGCTGCCAGGCGCTGGTGATCTGCCCGACCCGCGAGCTGGCCGACCAAGTGGCCAAAGAACTGCGTCGCCTGGCGCGCTCGGCCGACAACATCAAAATCCTTACCCTGTGCGGCGGCGTGCCATTCGGTCCGCAAATCGGCTCGCTGGAACACGGCGCGCAGATCATCGTCGGCACCCCGGGGCGCATTCAGCAGCACCTGAGCAAAGGCACGCTGAAACTCGACGGCCTTAATACCCTGGTGCTCGATGAAGCCGATCGCATGCTCGACATGGGCTTCTACGACAGCATCGCCGAAATCATTGAGCAGACCCCGGCGCGCCGGCAAACCCTGCTGTTCTCCGCCACCTACCCGAGCGGCATCAAACAGCTGTCCGCTAAGTTCATGCGTGATCCGCAGCAGGTCAAAGCCGACGCCTTTCATGACGATACGCAAATCGAACAGCGCTTCTATGAAATCTCCCCCGAGGAGCGTATGGAAGCCGTGGTCAAGCTGCTCAACTGCTACCGCCCACAGTCCTGCGTAGCCTTCTGCTTTACCAAGCAGCAGTGCCAGGAAGTGGTCGACCACCTGACCGCTAAAGGCATCTCGGCCGCCGCGCTGAACGGTGACCTGGAACAACGCGACCGTGACCAAGTGCTGGCGATGTTCGCTAACCGCAGCTTGTCCGTACTGGTGGCCACCGATGTGGCGGCGCGCGGCCTGGATATCGATGCGCTTGACATGGTGATCAATGTCGAACTGGCGCGCGACTCGGAAATTCACATTCACCGCGTCGGCCGTACCGGTCGCGCGGGCGAGAAAGGCCTGGCCATGAGCTTGGTTGCCCCGGCTGAAGGTCACCGTGCCCAGGCCATCGAAACCTTGCAACGGGCGCCGCTCAACTGGCACCCACTGAGCAGCCTCAAGCACCAAGGCGGCGCGCCGCTGCAACCGCCCATGATTACCATGTGCATCAGCGCCGGACGCAAAGACAAACTGCGCCCCGGCGATATTCTCGGCGCCCTCACTGGCGATGCTGGCATCCCTGGCACCCAGGTCGGCAAGATCGCCATCTTCGATTTCCAGGCCTATGTGGCCGTTGAGCGAAGCGTGGCCATGCAGGCACTCAAGTGCCTCAGCGAAGGCAAGATCAAGGGCCGCTCACTGCGCGTGCGTACCCTATAGTTAGTTGCAACACGCAAATAGACAGCCGCAGTGATGTGGCCCGCGGTAGAGGAACGCTCCTTGCGCAATATTCTGGTGGTCGAAGACAGCCCCCTGGTGCTGAAAATTCTTGAGCACCTGTTTCGCAAGGAAAGCGCATTCCAGCCGATCTTTTGCGCCTCCCTGGGCGAAGCCCAGGTGATGCTGGAAACCTCAGCCGAGCTGTTCTTCGCCGCCATCGTCGACCTCAACCTGCCAGACGCCCCGGATGGTGAGATTGTCGATGTGGTGATGACCTACCGCCTGCCCTGCATCGTGCTTAGCGGCACCTACAACGAACAGCGCCGCGACCAGATGCTGCTCAAGGGCGTGGTCGATTACGTGCTCAAGGAAAGCCAACACTCCTACGAGTACGCCTTCCGCCTGCTGCATCGCCTGGAAAGCAACAGCGCGGTGAAGATCCTCATCGCCGAGGACTCCGACGCCACCCGCCACTACATCCGCCACGTCCTGACCCCCCATCGCTATCAGATCATCGAAGCCTGCGATGGCGACGAAGCCTTGCGCATCCTCAAAGAGCAGCCGGATATCGACCTGCTGGTGGTTGATCACAGCATGCCCGGTATCAGCGGCTTTGATCTGGTCAAACTGCTACGGCAGAAAATGAAGCGTCACGAGCTGATCATTCTCGGGCTCTCGGCCGACACCAAAGGCTCGCTCAGCGCCAAGTTCATCAAGCACGGCGCCGATGATTTCCTGCGCAAACCCTTCTGCTCGGAAGAACTCAACTGTCGGGTCATGTCGACCCTGGAGCGGCGCGACCTGCTGCGCGCACTCAAGCAGGCGGCGCAGTTTGATGCCCTGACCAGCTTGAATAACCGTCGCGCGTTCTATGAGCACGGCCAGCAACTGTTCCAACTGGCGCGTAGCGGCGGCCGGGACCTGAGCGTGGCAATGCTCGACCTGGACTTTTTCAAACGCATCAACGACGAACACGGCCACGCCAGTGGTGATGCCGCTTTGATCGCGTTCTCCCGGGCGCTGTCCAGCGCCTTCCCTGACGCGTTGCTTGGGCGCCTGGGCGGCGAGGAGTTCGCCATGATCAGCCAGCAGGATGCTGCCACCCTAAGCAGCACCCTCGACCAGTTGCGCAGCCACTGCGCCAACCTAAAGTACGCCATCGGTGCACCGCCGCTGTGTTTCAGCGCAGGCATCTACCATGGCGCACCGGATGACCTGGAAAGCTTGCTGCACCAGGCCGACCTGCGCCTGTATCAGGCCAAGAACCAGGGTCGCGGGCGTAATTGCTGGCAGTAGCCAGGGTCTGTTGACGTTTAATTCGCGGCCGCGCCGGAGCCCGCTTTAGCGCGAAGCAAGGCACGAGACACGAAGTTTGGTTGTTCCAAATGAGTGTCGAGAAACGCAGCATCGCGCTAAAACAGCGCCCGGCCCTTCGGGTTGCGCAGCAACGCGGCTCACGATGAAACGTCAACAGACCCTAAAGCCCATGCCGCTGAAAAATCTGCGCATAGCTACCATCGGCACGCATTTCCTCAATCGCCTTATTGAAAGCATCGGCAATCTGCTGATGCTGCGGGTGTTTGCGGCTGATCAGAATATGCAGGCCGTTCTCACTTAACGGTTGCGGCAGAAACTCCAATTGATCGCGAACCCCTGCCAAGCTGCGACTCAAATGAAAACGCGCCACCAACTCATCCTCCAGGGTCAGCTGCACCCGCCGGGCGTGCAGCATGCGCGCGGCCAGCTCAAAGCTGACAACCTCCACCTTGTTTAACTTTGCGTCCAGGCCAAATGCTGGGGAATAGGCGTAATCACGCACCACGGCAATGCTGTAGGGGTACAGGTCGGACAATTGAGTGAAATTAATCCCCGCATTTTTACGCTGTAAAAAGCGCACGCGGTTAACCAGATACGGCTTGGAGTAGTGGCCATACACCGCACGCTCGTCGGTGTACCAGGCATTGATCAGCACGTCGTAGGCTTCCTGCTGCAAGCCACGCACCGCTCGGGCCCAAGGTACCTGAGCGTAGGTGGTAAGGTAACCAGCCCGCTCCAAGGCTGTGGTTACCAGATCGGAAGCCAACCCGTTGTTCAGCAACGTCTGGTCATTGAACGGCGGCCAGGGATCGGCCACCAGACGCAACGTCTGCGCCGCGTGACCACACAATGGCGCCAATAGCATCCACAACAGCAGGCAGGCCCGCAGTCCATTCATCAACGACTGTCCAGAAAGTGCAGAGTACTCATCCTAGCCGATCACCGGCCTCGTCACACGGTGTCGACCATCAGTTAAGATGCGCGCTGTTTTGCGCCAGTTCTGGCGCGCGTCGCATGCCGAGGAAGAGTCGTGCTTACACCCCAGGTCGTGATTATCGGAGCCGGTGCCGCCGGGCTTATGTGTGCACTGACGGCGGCGGCGCGTGGGCGGCAAGTGTTGCTGCTCGATCACGCGAACAAAGCCGGCAAGAAAATCCTCATGTCTGGTGGTGGGCGCTGCAATTTCACCAATATGTACTGCGAGCCAAACAACTTCCTCTCGCAAAACCCACACTTCTGCAAATCGGCCTTGGCGCGCTACACCCAGTGGGACTTTATCGGCCTGGTGGCCAAACACGGCGTGGCGTACCACGAGAAGAAACTCGGCCAGCTGTTCTGCGATAACAAGGCCAGCGACATCCTCGGCCTGCTACTCAGCGAATGCGATGACGCCGGCGTCGAGCTGCGCCTGGACACTTCGGTGAGCGAGATCACCAAACTGGACAGCGGCTACCAGCTGCAAACCAGCGCCGGGGCCGTGCGTTGTGAATCGCTGGTGATTGCCACTGGCGGGCTGTCGATTCCAACGCTCGGGGCCAGCGGTTTTGGCTATCAGGTGGCCAAACAGTTCGGCCACGAGCTGCTGCCGACCCGCGCCGGCCTGGTGCCTTTCACCATTACCGATCCGCAGCTCAAAGAACTCTGCGTTGAGCTGTCCGGCACCTCGGTGGAAGACTGCGTGGTGAGCTGCAACGGCCAAAGTTTCAAAGAAAATATTCTCTTCACCCACCGCGGCCTCAGTGGCCCGGCGATTCTGCAGATTTCCTCATTCTGGCAACCGGGTGACGCCATCAGCATCAACCTGCTGCCGCACATAGATCTGCCCGAGTGGCTAGAGCAGCAACAAGGCCAGCGCCCCAACAGTGAGTTGAAAACCCTGCTCGCCGAGCTGTTCACCAAGAAAATGGCCGGGCTGCTGGCAGATAACTGGTTTGCTTCCAAGCCGATGAAGCAATACACCCACGCTGAACTCAAAGCCATTGCCGAACGGCTCGGCGACTGGCAGCTGGTGCCGGCGGGCACCGAAGGTTATCGCACGGCCGAGGTCACCTTGGGCGGTGTAGACACCCGTGAGGTGTCCTCAAAAACCATGGAGTCGCTGAAATCGCCAGGGCTGTATTTTGTCGGAGAGGTGCTCGACGTCACGGGTCACCTGGGCGGTTTCAACTTCCAATGGGCCTGGGCGTCGGGCTATGCGGCCGCGCAATACGCCTAAGCCAGCATTTATGCCACCGCAACACCCACAGTATTTTGCTAAGCGGCTGCTTCCAGCAGCCCTTCTCTAAGGATCGCTTGCCAACATGACCCAAGACCAAGGACTGATTTTCGCCATTCTCGCGGCCACCATGGGGCTGTTTTTGTGGGGGCGCTGGCGGCACGATATCGTCGCGCTTGGCGCACTCTTGGCCTGCGTGATCGCAGGCCTGGTGCCCGACGCGCAAGCCTTTGTCGGCTTCGGCCATCCCGCCGTGATTACTGTGGCCTGCGTGCTGGTACTCAGCTTCGGTTTGCAGCGAACCGGTGCAGTAGATGTCATGGCGCAACGGGTGTTGCCAGCCAATGCCGGCCCCATGCTCTCGATCGCGGCCCTGACCGGGCTTGGCGCGCTATTGTCGGCCTTTATGAACAACGTCGGCGCACTCGCGCTGCTGATGCCAATTGCCCTGAAAATTGCCGGCAAGCAAGACTTACCGCCTGGGCGCCTGCTGATGCCGCTGGCCTTCGGCACCATTTTGGGCGGCATGACCACGTTGATCGGCACGCCGCCCAACTTGATCGTATCCAGCTTCCGCGCAAAGACCGATGCCGGTCCATTCGCCATGTTCGACTTCAGCCCTGTGGGTGTTGCCGTTGCCCTGGCCGGTGTGCTGTTTATTACCCTGATCGGTTGGCGGCTGGTACCGCGCCGGGAAGTAGCAAGCGTCGCTAGCTTCGACACGGGCACCTACATTACCGAGGCGCGGGTAAAGGAAGGCGCTAAAGCCGTAGGCAAGAGTCTGCGCGAAGTCGAACAGCTATTGGAGGAGGCCGATGCCCAAGTGGTGGGCATGGTGCGCAACAAGTTGCGCCTGTCGGCGCCCAACCCGCGGCGCATTCTTCAGGTAGATGACGTGTTGATGATTGAGGCTGAGCCCGAATCCCTCGGCGACGTCCTCAGCACGCTGGGCTTGACGCTGGAAGCCGCCAAACAGCCGTCGCCTGACGCGGACGAAGGTGCTGACGAAAGCGAATCTGCCAAGAGTAAAACCGACGACAAAAAAGACACCCACAATGACGAGAGAGTGCTGCAGGAACTGTTGGTACGCACCGACTCACGGCTGATCGGGCTGGCCGCCAGCAACATCCGCCTGCGTCACCGTTACAGCATCAACCTACTGGCGATCTCGCGGCAGAATCACCGTTCAATCAAACGCCTGCGCTCTACCCAGTTCGAGCGCGGCGATGTCTTGCTGCTGCAAGGTGAAGCGAGCGATATCGCCGACTTTGCCAGTGATTATGAATGCGTACCCCTAGCCGACCGTGCCATCAGCATTCCTAACCCGACCCAGGCCGGCTTTGCGGTGGGCGTCATGCTGCTGGCCGTAGCGCTGGCTGCGTTCGGCGTACTGTCGGCGGCCGTGGCCTTCGCTGCCGGCATGTTGATATTTATGGTGGCCCGTGTGGTGCCCCTCCGTCAGCTCTACGAGGCCATTGACTGGCCGGTGATTGTGCTATTAGGCGCCATGATCCCGGTCGCCGGGGCCATGTCCGAAACCGGCGCGGCCGACTTACTGGCGCGCCTGCTGATGGAACATCTCGCACAGGGCAATCCGGTGGTAATGCTGACGCTGCTGCTGGTGGTAACCATGACCCTCTCAGACTTCATGAACAATGCCGCCACCGCCGCCGTGATGTGCCCCATCGCCTTGAGCGCGGCCAGCCAACTCGGCGTCAGCCCGGACACCCTACTAATGGCGGTGGCGATTGGTGCCTCCTGCTCATTCCTGACCCCCATTGGCCACCAGAACAACACACTAATTCTTACTCCAGGTGGCTTTCGCTTCGGCGATTATTGGCGCCTCGGCTTGCCGATGGAAATCATCGTGGTGGTGGTCAGCGTGCCTCTGTTGCTGTTGGTCTGGCCGCTGTAACGAGCGGACTGCGCCGCAAGCATGCCCGTCGATGTAACCGTTAGGTCCTGCGTGCCCCGCCAACCGTTTTAGCAGTTGGTGGGTGTTACGAGCGAGAGGACGTGCTGCTGGGCGGGTTATTCCATTAGTCTTCATCGTACGTCCACGCCAAGGCCCCGATTCAATGTCGTCACCTTCGCTCCGTCATTCGCTGCGTCGCCTCTGGGCGCAGGACAAATTCAGCTACAGCCTGCGGGTATTGATCGCCCTTAGCGGCGCGCTGCTGCTGTGCTGGTCGCAAGGCTGGATGCACGCGTTGATTCCGTTGTTTCTGGGCGTAATCGCCAGCGCCCTGGCGGAAACCGACGACAGCTGGCAAGGCCGTTTGGTCGCGCTGCTGGTGACTCTGGCCTGTTTCAGCGTGGCGGCCTACGCCGTGGAGTTCCTGTTCCCCTACCCCTGGTTATTTGTCAGCGCGCTAGCCCTGGCCAGCTTTGCCCTGACCATGCTCGGCGCTTTAGGTGAACGCTACGCCACCCTCGGCGCAGCCACGCTGATTCTCGCGGTGTACAGCATGATTGGCGTGGAACAACGCGGCGGCGCAGCGGGGCACTGGCAAGAGCCACTGCTATTGGTCGCCGGGGCGGCCTGGTATGGCGGGCTGTCGGTGCTGTGGAATGCGCTGTTCGCCAATCAACCGGTGCAGCACAGCCTGGCCCGACTGTTTCGCGAACTGGGTCAGTACCTCAAGCTCAAGGCGGCGCTGTTCGAACCTTTGCGCCAGCTGGATGTAGAGGAGCGGCGCCTGGCCTTGGCCAAGCAGAATGGTCGCGTGGTCGCGGCACTCAACGCAGCCAAAGAAATCATCCTGCACCGCGTGGGCAACGGCCGCCCAGGGCGCAAGGTCAGCCGTTACCTGAAGCTGTACTTTCTCGCCCAGGACATTCACGAGCGCGCCAGCTCATCGCACTACCCCTACAACGAACTGGCCGAAGCGTTCTTCCACAGTGATGTGCTGTTTCGCTGCCAGCGCTTGTTACGTTTGCACGGCGAGGCCTGCCAACGTCTGGCCCAGGCCATTGAGCTGCGCCAACCCTTTGAATACCGCGAACTGTGCCACCAGGCCCTGGGCGACCTGCACGACTCCCTCGAACACCTGCGCGTGCAAAGCAATCCGGCCTGGCGCCACCTACTGCGCTCACTTGGCGCGCTGGCCGGTAACCTGCACAGCCTGGATGTGCTCTTGGGCAATGCCAGCAACCCCGACGCCCTGGCTGAGGAGCAGGACAGCAGCCTGCTCGACCGCGAACCACACTCACTGAAGGATGTTTGGGATCGTTTGCGCCTGCAGCTGACGCCAACCTCATTGCTGTTCCGTCACGCCCTGCGCCTGTCCATCGCCCTGGCGGCCGGCTACGGCGTGTTGCACTGGATTCACCCAACCCAAGGTTACTGGATTCTGCTAACAACGCTGTTTGTCTGCCAACCCAACTACGGCGCCACCCGCCTAAAACTGGTGCAGCGCATCGCGGGCACAGTGCTCGGTCTATTGCTCGGCTGGGCACTGTTCGACCTGTTCCCCAACCCACTGATGCAAGCGTTGTTTGCGGTGGCGGCCGGGGTGGCATTCTTCGCCCTGCGCAGCAGCCGCTACACCTTGGCCACCGCGGCCATTACCCTGCTGGTGTTGTTCTGCTTCAACCAGGTCGGCGATGGTTATGGCCTGTTTATCCCGCGCTTGGTCGACACCTTGCTCGGCAGCCTCATCGCCGGGTTGGCAGTGCTATTGATTCTGCCGGACTGGCAAGGCCGGCGCCTGAATCGCTTACTGGCCAATACCCTGAGTTGCAACAGCCGCTACCTGCAACAAATAATCCAGCAGTACGCCAGCGGCAAGCGCGACGACCTGGCCTACCGCTTGGCTCGGCGTAACGCACACAACGCCGACGCCACGCTGTCGACCACGCTCGGCAATATGCTGATGGAGCCCGGGCATTTCCGTAAGGAAGCGGATATTGGCTTTCGCTTCCTGGTGCTGTCGCACACGCTCTTGAGTTACCTCTCAGGCCTTGGCGCACACCGTGGCGAAACCAGTTTGAGTGGCCAAGACCATCCGCTGCTGGCCAGCGCCAGCCAGATGGCAGCCAGCCTGGAGGAAATTGCCAACTGCCTGCATAACGAGCGCCCAGTGGCGATTCACAGCGATGCCGAAGAGCAGTTGGCCGCTGAGCTGGAGCGGCTCAGCGAGAACCTGGATGACCAGCAGCGGCTGGTACAAACCCAGCTGGCACTTATCTGCCGTCAGCTAGGGCCGCTGCGTACGCTGGCTGGCCACCTGCTCAAACCGCAGCGTTAAACCGTATTAGCCGCCTCGCGCGGCTGTGCCCGGAATAGACTCGACATGAACAAGACCGAACTGCTCAACCAAGTGCTCGAACGTTTGCAAAGTGATCTTCTGCAAGCCCGGCAAGCCGCTCAAACAGCCTATGAGACGGCGACGCACGAAGAAAATATTGCCGAAAATAAATATGACACGCTCGGCCTTGAGGCGTCTTACCTGGCTACCGGACAGGCCCGCCGCGCAGAGACCATTGCGCAAACGCTGAACAGCTGGAAGCAACTGTTGTTGCGCCCCTACAGCGACCAGCAGGGTATCGGTCTCGGTGCACTGGTGGAGGTGAGTGATGATGCAGGCAATCGCCAGCATCTTTTTCTCGGCCCAAACGGGGCCTCAATGAAGCTGCAGCAGGCGGGGCACAGTGTGCAAGTGCTCGGCCCCCAAGCGCCGCTGGGGCGTGCACTGCTCGGCAAGCAGGTTGGTGAGGAAATCACCCTGCAACTGGCCAGCGGCGTGCAACTGTTGGAAGTTCTCTCGGTCGACTGATAGCGGCTATAACTGAAAGGCCGCTCCGAAACCGCTCAGGAGTCACCTATGTACCCGCAAAATCACGACCTACCCAGCTTATTCAAGCAACTCGGTTTAGCCCATGACACCGCTGGTATCGAACGTTTTATTGAGCAACATTCGCCCTTAGCAGAAGACTGCAAACTGGCCGACGCGCCTTTCTGGGACACCGCCCAAGCCAGCTTTCTGCGTGAAGAGATCCGTGAAGACGCCGACTGGGCTGAGGTGGTTGACCAACTCAACCTATTGTTGCGGGGCTAAAAGGCCTACCGTGCTGCCGGGCAGCTCGCGCCACGTCAGGTACACACGCAGGTCAAATTCCAGCTGATGGTAACCGGGCAGCATGTATTCGCAGAGTTTGTAAAAGGCCTTGTTGTGCTCGGCTTCTTTCAGGTGCGCCAGCTCGTGTACCACGATCATCTGCAAAAACTCCGGCGCGGCCTCGCGGAACAACGAGGCCACGCGGATTTCCTTCTTGGCTTTGAGCTTGCCGCCCTGTACCCGCGAGATCGCCGTGTGCAAACCCAAGGCGCGATGGGTTAGATCGAGACGATTGTCGTAAAGCACCTTGTCGATGGCCGGTGCATTTCGCAGGTGTTCCTGCTTGAGGCCCTGGATATAGGCATACAGCGCCTTGTCGCTTTGAATCCCGTGCTTAGCGCTGTAAGAACGCGCCAGGTAATCACCCAGGCGCTGCTCCGCGATCAGCTGACGGATCTTCTCTTGCAGATGGTCGGGGTAAGCTTGCAGGTATTTAAGCGGGGTCATGGGCGATGTGCAGGGGCGCAATAAGGCCGTCGATTATGCCGCAAGCCGCACTCATCGAGCTGCGGCTTTTAGCGCTACTGGCTCGGCACCACGCGCAGCAAACGCCCCTCGGCGCTGTCGGTAAGCAGGTACAAGGCGCCATCGGGGCCGCCGCGTACGTCACGGATGCGCTCATCAAGCTCATCGAACAACACCTCCTGACCAGCGAGCTTGCCATCTTGCATGCGAATACGGCGCACGCTGCGCTCAGCCAGGGTCGAGGCAAACAAATCACCCTGCCACTGTGGAAACAAGGCGCCGCGGTACAGCGTTAAGCTTGACGGTGCCACCGACGGCGTCCAGTGCAGCAGGGGCTGCTGCAGGCCCGGCAACTCGGTGTAAGGTGAAATCTGCGCACCGTTGTAATCGATGCCGTAAGTGATCAGCGGCCAGCCATAGTTGTTGCCCGCCTCGATCAGATTTAGCTCGTCGCCACCGCGCGGGCCGTGCTCGTGGCTGTACAGACGCTGCAGCTCGCCGTCATAGACGATGCCCTGCACATTGCGATGGCCAAAACTGTAAATTTCCTCAGCGGCACCTACCTGGCCCACCAGTGGATTATCCCCAGGGATGCTGCCATCGCGGTTGAGGCGCACGATCTTGCCCAGGTGGTTGCTCGTGTCTTGGGCTTGCTCGCGCAGATCAAAACCATCCCCCAGTGTCAGCACCAATGTGTTGTCTGGAAGAAAGGCCATGCGCCCACCGTAATGCGCGGCTCCGGCCTTGGCCGGCAGTGCACTGAAGAGCACCTGAACATTCTGCAGCTGTCCGTCGACCAAACGCGCTTTGGCCAACCGGGTGTTGTTGGCTTGCGTGGTGCCGTAGGCGTAGCTGAAATACAGCTGCTGATTACTGGCGAAGTCGGGGTCAAGCATGACCTCCATCAGCCCGGCCTGAGACGCGACAAAGCCCTCGGGTAAACCACCAACCGGATGCGGATTGAGGCTGCCGTCCGGCTCGATGATGCGCAGGCGCCCCACCCGCTCGGTGACCAGCATGCGCCCATCTGGCAGGAAGGCCATTGACCACGGATGCTCCAGGCCGCTGGTCACGGTTTCGATGCGGTAGTCCATGGCCTGCGCCAGGCTGCTGCCAAGCAGGCCAAGCAATAACAGAGCGCGGGAAGTATTCAGCATGGCACGGGCCTTTTCGTTGAAGAGGGGAACATCAGGCGTGAACAGCAGGCGTACACCGCGCTAAAGTGGCGAAGAGCAATGCGCCCACGCTGCCGCAGGCCATCAGCCCAAGGGTGCCCGCCAAGCTACGGTTGGCGCCGATCAATGTCGGCATGGGTAACAGTGCATTGGCCAGCGTCATCGCCGCCAGCACCGCCAGCCCACCGGCCAGGGCAAAAACGGCCCAACGCGTTACAGGCCAGCGACGCGCCAGCAGGCTCGCGGCGGGCAAAGCAAAGATAAACCCAAGAATCACCAGCACCGCAAAGGTTGGGCTAAACCCCAATAGGTCCAGGCAGGTGGTGTGCAGGCGAACCGCCATCGGCATGGGCGCACCGAGGGCTTGTAAGTAGGCCAGATTGAACTGGGTTTGCAACACAGTGCCCAGCACGCTCGCCAGCAAGACGGCGAGGAGGAAGTACAGCAAGGTACGGGATTTACTCGACATACGGACTGATTTCCAGAGGCAACAGTGGCCCGAGTATGGACCAGTACGCTTAGCTGCATATCGCCGGAGTTTTACATGGTTTTACCAAGCCCTCGGATAGGCGATAAGCGCAGCTGCCAACGTTATATGCATGCAGCACCGCACGCTTCTCGCTCAAGACCACACGTATTACTCGAGAGAGCAGACGGCCACGCTGAAAGCACAGGGCTGGTCCGCCAGGTAGCTGCGGTAGATCTGCAGCAGTTGCTCAACCGTCAGACGACAGGCCGTTGCCCGGCACTGCGCATTAAAAGCAAAGGCGCTCTGCTCGGCTTCGGCCAGACGGATAGTCAGCGCCGGCCAATCGGTGACGGACGCATCGGCTGAGGTAAACAGCAACCGTCCTTCGCGCTGCACCAGCGGCGCCCCGGCCGCCGCGTAGTCAAAGACAAACAACAGCGTGCGCGACAGCTTGGTGCTGCACTCGACGCGGGTAAGGCAGTGCTGCGCATCAGTTGCCACAACCACCTGAGCAGTCGGCGCAGGCATCTGCGGTTGAGCTGCACACCCCACCAACACCAGCGTCGCAACCAAAAGCCCACACAACCGATTCATCACTCACTCCCTGGCAGATAACAAAAAGCCCCGCATCGGCGGGGCTCTCGGTACAGCAACAGGCTTAGTTGACCTTAGCGGCCAGTTCACCCTTGGCATACCGCTGGAACATGGCTTCCAGGTTCATCGGCTTGATCTTCGAGGCATTACCGGCGGTGCCGAAGGCTTCGTAGCGGGCGATGCAGATGTCGCGCATGGCCGTTACGGTGGCGCCGAAGAACTTACGCGGGTCGAACTCACTCGGGTTCTCCGCCATCAGGCGGCGCATGGCACCCGTAGAGGCCAGGCGCAGGTCGGTATCGATGTTGACCTTGCGCACGCCGTACTTGATGCCTTCAACAATTTCTTCAACCGGCACGCCGTAGGTTTCTTTGATGTCGCCGCCGTACTGGTTGATGATCGCCAGCCACTCTTGCGGCACCGAGCTGGAGCCGTGCATCACCAAATGGGTATTGGGGATGCGCGCATGGATCGCCTTGATGCGGTCGATGGCGAGAATGTCGCCGGTAGGCGGCTTGGTAAACTTGTAGGCGCCGTGGCTGGTGCCGATGGCGATGGCCAGGGCATCGACTTGAGTCTGCTTGACGAAGTCAGCGGCCTCTTCCGGGTCGGTGAGCATCTGGCTATGGTCAAGAATACCTTCGGCGCCAACGCCGTCTTCTTCACCGGCCATGCCGGTTTCCAGGCTGCCCAGGCAACCCAACTCGCCTTCCACGGACACACCACAGGCGTGGGCAAACGCCACGGTCTGCTGGGTCACGCGCACGTTGTAGTCGTAATCGGCCGGAGTTTTACCGTCTTCTTTTAGCGAGCCATCCATCATCACCGAGCTAAAGCCCAGCTGGATCGAGCGCTGGCACACGTCAGGGCTGGTGCCGTGGTCCTGGTGCATGCACACCGGGATATGCGGGAATTCTTCGATGGCGGCGAGAATCAGGTGACGCAGGAACGGTGCGCCGGCGTATTTGCGGGCACCGGCAGAAGCCTGAACGATCACAGGGGAGTCGGTTTTGTCGGCCGCTTCCATGATCGCGCGCATTTGCTCGAGGTTGTTGACGTTGAAGGCCGGCACGCCGTAGCCGAATTCGGCGGCGTGGTCGAGCATCTGACGCATGCTAATAAGTGCCATGGTTTTCCTGTCTCCCAAAAGGGTCGTTAATCGTTGCCAGCCTGCCACTGGGGCAGACCATGTTCAGGTTTCTGGGCACTGGGCTTATCCCGTCCCGCCTCGCACGTCATGGCGCGAGGGTAAAGCTGGAAGGCTATACGGCCCGCCATGCATGTCTTTATTACTGAGCCTGACAGCCTCGACCGATCAGGTCGTCATCCGCCACTCGGTACACTAATCCTTGATCACCCTTAGTGTGAAAGGCCAGCATTCCGTCACTGTAAAGCGCACCAGAGCCCGCGGGTTCCAGCTTAAGACGGTGGACGATATCGTCGCCCCCCAAACGCAAATCGATGGCCTCGCGGCTGCCATCGGTAAAGCGCCACTGTACTTCAGCTTGGCTGTCGCAAACCCAGCGAGTCCATCCGCTATTAGGGGCTGGCTGACTGGCACATGCACCCAACAACAGCATTGAAGCTGCTACAGCGGTGATGCCTTTATTCTTCATACGCCTTCCCGGTTAGCAGCGTTGGTCCGGCATTCCGCCGTCAGAGCCGCTGCCGCTTTGGCCATCAATACGCTGATCATCCTGGCTGGTTGGCGTTTCGATCTGCGCAGGGCTGAGGACCTTGCAGGCCTCTTCCCGAACGTTATCGCCGCAGCCAACCAGCAACAAACCGATGGCACCCACTATGAAAAACCTGCCCATCGCCACTCTCCTTGCTTGGTTAATCAGACCACCCGTACGGCTCAGGGCTACCCATGCCGACACAGAGACTCGTGCTTCACCCTAGCAGGGCCACATTGGCCATGCACCCCACCCTTAAGGCTCAACCCTTCGCGCGGGTTTCGAGCACTTCTACAGCCGGCAGCACTTTGCCTTCAACAAACTCAAGGAACGCGCCGCCGCCGGTGGAGATATAGCTGATCTGCGCGCCAATGCCGTACTTGTCGATAGCCGCCAGGGTGTCGCCACCACCGGCGATGGAGAACGCCGGGCTGTCGGCGATGGCCTGAGCCAGGACCTTGGTACCGTTACCGAACTGATCGAACTCAAATACGCCGACCGGACCGTTCCACAGAATGGTCTTCGATGATTTCAGTAGCTCAGCGAACTGCGCGGCAGTCTGCGGACCAATGTCGAGGATCATGTCGTCTTCCGCCACATCGGCCACCAGCTTGACGGTGGCTTCGGCGTCTTCAGCGAAGGCCTTGGCCACTACTACGTCCACTGGCAGCGGCACGCTGACCTTGGCGGCAATGGCTTTGGCGGTGTCGAGCAGATCCGCTTCATACAACGACTTGCCTACCGGGAAACCAGCGGCAGCGAGGAAGGTGTTGGCAATGCCGCCGCCGACAATCAACTGGTCGCAGATCTGGCTCAGGCTGTTGAGCACATCGAGCTTGGTCGAGACCTTGGAGCCCGCGACGATAGCGGCCATCGGCTTGGCTGGGTTACCCAAGGCTTTGCCCAAGGCATCTAACTCGGCGGCCAGCAAAGGACCTGCGCAGGCCACTTTGGCGAACTTGGCCACGCCATGGGTCGAACCCTCGGCGCGGTGAGCGGTGCCGAAGGCGTCCATCACAAACACGTCGCACAGCGCGGCATATTGCTGGGCCAGCTCATCAGCGTTTTTCTTCTCGCCCTTATTGAAGCGCACGTTCTCGAACAGCACGATCTCGCCGGCTTTAAGCTCAACGCCACCCAAATAGTCGGCGACCAATGGCACGTCGCGACCCAGCGCTTTGCTCAGGTAGTCGGCGACTGGCTGCAGGCTGTTCTCAGCACTGAACTCACCTTCGGTCGGACGACCCAGGTGCGAGCAGACCATGACCGCTGCGCCCTTCTCCAACGCCAGCTTGATAGTCGGCAGAGAGGCGAGGATGCGCGCGTCGCTCTTCACCGCACCGTCTTTTACCGGCACGTTGAGGTCTTCGCGGATCAGCACGCGCTTACCGGCGAGGTCGAGGTCGGTCATCTTCAGAACAGTCATATATCAGTCCTTCACGGGGGCTGGAGTAGTCAGGGAGAGAAAGTGTTCAGCAACATCGAGCATACGGTTAGCAAAGCCCCACTCGTTGTCGAACCAGGCCAACAGATTCACCAACCGCGGGCCAGAGACACGGGTTTGACTGCCGTCGACAATCGCCGAATGCGGGTCATGGTTGAAATCGCAACTGGCGTGCGGCAACTCGGTGTAGGCCAACAAGCCCTTGAGCGGGCCGCTCTCAGCCGCCTGCCGCAGCACGGCATTGATCTCGGCCGCCGAGGTGTCGCGGGCAGTCTGCAGGGTGATATCCAAACACGAGACATTCACCGTTGGCACACGAATGGCTTTGGCCTGGATTCGCCCAGCAAGTTCCGGCAGCAGACGCTCGATACCGCGAGCCAGGCCGGTGGACACCGGAATCACTGACTGAAAGGCCGAGCGCGTACGGCGCAGGTCCTCGTGGTGGTAGGCATCGATCACCGGCTGGTCGTTCATCGCCGAGTGAATGGTGGTGATCGACACGTACTCGATGCCCACCGTCTCGTTAAGCAATTTAAGCAGCGGCACACCGCAATTAGTGGTGCAAGACGCGTTCGACACCAGCTGCTCGCGGCCGCTCAGACAATCCTGATTGACCCCGAACACCACCGTGGCATCGATATCCGCCTCGCTGGCCATCGGTTGCGACAGCAGCAAGCGTGGCGCGCCCGCATCGATAAAGCGCTGCGCATCGACGCGCGTGGTGTATTGGCCAGAGCATTCGAGCAGCAGGTCGATATCCAGCGCAGCCCAGTCAACGCCTTCAGGCGTCGCCTGGCGCAGTACTTTCACGCAGTCGCCATTGATATGCAGGCAATCGCCCTCGACCTTCACCTCACCAGGGAAACGCCCGTGGGTGGAGTCGAAACGCGTCAGGTATTCGATGCTGGCCTGATCGGCCAGATCATTCAGCGCGACGATTTCCAGCTGCGCCCCCGCACCACGCTCATGCAACGCGCGCAGCACGCAGCGGCCGATACGGCCGTAGCCGTTGAGGGCAATTCGATAAGGGCGCTTGGACATCGGGTATCTCGAATGAACGTAGGGTGGATCGCGCTTCAGCGATCCACCGGCGGTGTAACGGTGGATGAAAACAGCATCATCCACCGTACGGCGTCGTTCTCACTCAGGCTTCCAACAGCTCGGCAGCGGTTTCCAGGATGTTTTCGACGGTAAAGCCGAATTCCTCGAACAGCGCCGGGGCCGGCGCGGACTCACCGAAGGTGGTCATGCCGATGATGCGGCCTTCAAGACCGACGTACTTGTACCAGTAGTCCGCGTGTGAGGCTTCGATGGCGATACGCGCACCCACCTGCACCGGCAGCACGGCCTGCTTGTAGCCGGCATCCTGCTGGTCAAACACGCTGGTGGACGGCATCGACACCACACGCACCTGACGGCCTTCGGCAGTCAGTTTGTCGTAAGCAGCCACGGCCAGGCCAATTTCCGAACCGGTGGAAATCAGAATCAGCTCCGGCTCACCGGCGCAGTCTTTCAGCACATAGCCACCGCGCGCCACGTCCGCCAATTGCTGGGCATCGCGGCTCTGGTGCGGCAGGTTCTGCCGGCTAAAGATCAGCGCGCTTGGACCGTCATGACGCTCGATCGCGTACTTCCAGGCCACGGCCGATTCCACGGCGTCACAAGGGCGCCAGGTGTCGAGGTTCGGCGTGCCACGCAGGCTGGCCAGCTGCTCGATTGGCTGGTGGGTCGGGCCGTCTTCACCCAGGCCAATGGAGTCGTGAGTGAACACAAACAGCACGCGCTGCTTCATCAGAGAAGCCATACGCACGGCGTTACGGGCGTACTCCATAAAGATCAGGAAGGTTGCGCCGTACGGCACGAAGCCGCCGTGCAGAGCCACGCCGTTCATGATCGCGCTCATGCCGAATTCACGTACACCGTAGAACATGTAGTTGCCGGACGCGTCGGCAGCCGACACGCCCTTGCAGCCTTTCCACAAGGTCAGGTTGGAACCGGCAAGGTCAGCCGAACCGCCGAGGAACTCTGGCAGCAGCGGGCCAAACGCATTCAGCGCGTTCTGGCTGGCCTTGCGGCTGGCGATGGTTTCGCCCTTGTCAGCGACTTCCTGGATATAGGCAGCGGCTTTCTCGGCGAAATCAGCCGGCAGCTCACCACTCATACGGCGCTTAAGCTCGCTGGCCAGCTCCGGGTAGGCGGCGGCGTAGGCGGCAAAACGCTGGTCCCACTCGGCTTCGGCGGCAGCACCGGCTTGCTTGGCGTCCCACTCGGCATAGATATCCGCCGGAATTTCGAACGGGCCGTGGTTCCAGCCCAGGGTGGCGCGGGTCAGGGCGATTTCGTCATTGCCCAGCGGTGCGCCGTGGCAGTCTTCCTTGCCCTGCTTGTTCGGCGAGCCAAAGCCGATGGTGGTTTTGCAGCAGATCAGGGTCGGACGGTCACTGGTTTTGCGCGCCGTCTCGATGGCAATCTTGATTTCGTCGGCGTCGTGACCATCAACATTGCGAATCACCTGCCAGCCGTAAGCTTCAAAGCGCGCCGGGGTGTCGTCGGTGAACCAGCCCTCGACTTCGCCGTCGATGGAGATGCCGTTGTCGTCGTAAAACGCCACCAGCTTACCCAGACCCAGGGTGCCGGCCAGCGAGCAGACTTCATGGCTGATGCCTTCCATCATGCAGCCGTCGCCGAGGAAGGAGTAGGTGAAGTGGTCAACGATCTGGTGGCCGTCGCGGTTGAACTGCGCGCCCAGCACTTTTTCCGCCAAGGCGAAGCCTACGGCGTTGGCGATGCCCTGGCCGAGCGGCCCGGTGGTGGTCTCAACACCTGGGGTGTAGCCGTATTCCGGGTGGCCAGGAGTGCGACTGTGCAGCTGGCGGAAGTTTTTCAGGTCTTCGATGCCCAGGTCGTAACCGGTCAGGTGCAGCAGCGAGTAGATCAACATCGAGCCGTGGCCGTTGGACAGCACGAAGCGGTCGCGGTCGGCGAAGTTCGGGTTACTCGGGTTGTGCTTGAGGAAGTCGCGCCACAGTACTTCGGCGATGTCGGCCATGCCCATCGGGGCACCCGGGTGGCCGCTGTTGGCTTTCTGCACGGCATCCATGCTCAGGGCACGAATGGCATTGGCTCGCTCACGACGGCTGGGCATCACTGAATCTCCTACGGGCTGCGTTGGCAACTGGGGGTCGAAAAAGGCGGCTATTTTCGCCCACTGGGGCCTGTCGGGGCAATGACAGATAGTCGTAAGGCCGAGCTTTTCTGGCTTTAACGCCCAGCAACACCAATATCAAAAAGTTTTGATATTGGTGTTGCTGGATGAAAAATGACCGACTAGACTGCCCCACCTATGAATATGCGCGCCTCCTATTTGGCTTTTGAGCCGGTCGACGCCCTCGCCGCCCTGTGCAAGGCCAGCGGCGACTCATTGCGCCTGAACATTCTGCGCGCACTGGCCAACGACTCGTTCGGCGTACTGGAATTGGCGCAGATTTTTGCCACCGGGCAATCAGGGATCAGTCATCACCTGAAAGTCTTGGCGCAAGCCGGGCTGGTGGCGACACGCCGCGAAGGCAATGCGATTTTCTACCGCCGCGCCTTGGCTCAGGGCGAGCAGCTCGGCAGCCGCCTGCACGCTGCGCTGCTGGATGAAGTTGACCACCTGCAGCTGCCGCTGGAGATACAACAGCGCATCGCCGCCGTACACAGCCAGCGCGCCGCCGCCAGCCAGGCGTTTTTCACCCGCTGCGCGGCGAGCTTCCAGGCGCAACAAGACTTGATCGCCGGCCTGCCGCAATACCGCGACAGTGTGCTGGCGTTGCTCGACTCTCTGGGTTTTGCCGCCAACGCCTGCGCGGTGGAAGTCGGCCCGGGCGACGGCGGTTTTCTCCCCGAGCTGGCACGGCGCTTTAAGCAGGTGCTCGCACTGGATAACAGCGCGGCGATGCTGGAATTGGCCCGCCTGCGTTGTGCCGAAGAAGGCCTGGATAATGTTGAGCTGCAACTGGCAGACGCGTTACATGACGAATATCCAGCCGCCGACTGCCTGGTGCTAAACATGGTGTTGCACCATTTCGCAGCCCCGGCAGAGGCACTCAAACAGCTTGCACAGCGTTTGAAGCCTGGCGGCAGCCTGCTGATCACTGAGCTGTGCAGCCACAACCAGAGCTGGGCGCGCGAAGCGTGCGGCGATCTCTGGCTGGGCTTCGAACAAGATGACTTGGCGCGCTGGGCTGATGCTGCCGGCCTCAATACCTGCGAAAGCCTGTATGTAGGCTTACGCAATGGCTTCCAAATTCAGGTGCGGCACTTTGCCAAGCCTTCACTACCTCATGGCCCACGGGCTGCAATTACCGGTCACTCACAGGAACCCGAACGATGAGCGAATACTCCCTTTTTACCTCCGAGTCCGTCTCCGAAGGCCATCCCGACAAGATTGCCGACCAGATTTCCGATGCGGTGCTGGACGCCATCATCGCCCAGGACAAACACGCCCGCGTCGCCTGCGAAACCATGGTTAAGACCGGTGTGGCCATCGTCTCTGGCGAAGTCACCACCAGCGCCTGGGTCGATCTGGAAGAAATCACCCGCAAGGTAATCTGCGACATCGGCTACACCAGCTCCGACGTCGGCTTCGACGGTAATACCTGCGGCATCATCAACATCATTGGCAAGCAGTCCCCGGACATTAACCAGGGTGTCGACCGTGCCAAGCCAGAAGATCAGGGCGCCGGCGACCAAGGCTTGATGTTCGGCTACGCCAGCAACGAAACCGACGTGTTGATGCCCGCGCCGATCGTGTTCAGCCACCGCCTGGTTGAGCGCCAGGCCGAAGCTCGCAAATCCGGCCTGCTGCCGTGGCTGCGCCCGGATGCCAAATCCCAGGTCACCTGCCGCTATGACGGCGGTAAAGTCGTCGGCATCGACGCCGTGGTGCTGTCCACCCAGCACAACCCGGATGTCTCGCTGGACGACCTACGCGAAGCGGTGATGGAGCTGATCATCAAGCACACCCTGCCCGCTGAACTGCTGCACAAAGACACCCAGTTCCACATCAATCCAACCGGCAACTTCGTTATCGGTGGCCCGGTGGGCGACTGCGGCCTGACCGGCCGTAAGATCATCGTCGACTCCTACGGCGGCATGGCCCGCCACGGTGGCGGCGCATTCTCCGGCAAGGACCCA
>Ga0209504_1000906_pt1 | contig 24191 bp, 24 predicted proteins | sample COGITO_mtgs_1005_FD_184791 | JGI IMG/M metagenome (GOLD analysis project Ga0209504, IMG submission 184791) | Pelagic marine microbial communities from North Sea - COGITO_mtgs_100511 (SPAdes) (version 2) | ecosystem: Environmental > Aquatic > Marine > Epipelagic ...
GCGCCAGATTGGATGGAAGTTCACCCTGTTCTTACAGAACCATTCGTTGTTGCTGTTGCAAAAGGTACTATTGATCACAATCAAAATATCCAAAAACAATTATTTGATTTACCATTTATCCACTACTCCGCAAGAACTGTAATGGGTCGCCAAATTGAGAGTCATTTGACCCGTCAGAGGATAAGATTACCAAATCAATTTGAGTTTAATAACTACCACGCCATTTTATCGATGGTTGCAGATAAAACAGGGTGGACTATAACTACTCCTCTTGGTTTTTTGAGAGCACAAAGATTTCAAGAGAATGTTGAATTAATACCATTGCCATTTGAAAAAATGTCCCGAACGATTTCTTTAACTGCAAGAAAGGATGCTATGGTAAGAATGCCTCAAGAAGTTGCAAAGATACTTAGACCCATTATTCAGGAACAGGTAGTAGCTTCGCTAACTAATAGAATGCCATGGTTGAAAGAAAGTTTTCGATTATTAGATTGATTTTATTTTAAATAAAAAGATTTCTTAGGCTCTTTTGTAAAATGCTTCAAATTGATTAGCTATTTCTTTTGCATCAAGGTCTTCCATTAGGTTATTACGGGCATTCTCTAAGATTTTGTCGTCGATTAATCCAATGCCTCTAGCATCGATTAATTCGCGTATATATGTGTTTGAAAATTCTGGGTGAGGTTGCATTGTGAAAGCTTTTTGCCCGTAAGTTATAATAGCATTTTTACAATTTTCATTGCCAGAAATTTTTGTTGCACACTTAGGTGCAGATATCACCTGATCTTGATGATAGGCATTTAATTTAATTTTATTTCCGTTATCACTTTCATATACTTGGCGGCCTACTGTCCATCCACCTTTGAACTTTTCAACGATACCACCCAATGCTTGAGCAATTATCTGATGACCAAAACAAACACCAATCAGAGGTATGTCTGCTTCATATAAATCACAAATAAACTTTTCTAAAGGTGGTATCCAATCATGCTTTTCGTATGCTCCATGTCTTGAGCCTGTCACTAACCAGCCATCGCAATCGTTAATACCATCAGGAAAGATATTATTTATTACTTCATATACTTCAAACTCAAATCCACGGTTTTGTAAAAAGTTTTTAAAATTATCAGGGTAATCACCGTGTTTTGTAATTAAAGCGTCTGCTGCAATACCGGTTTGTAATATGCCTATTTTCATTTAATTGCCTGCTTCTTTTCTGATTGGTTCAGTGCGATTTTGAAGATTCCAATAAGGATGTACTAATTTTTCTTTTTTTACTAATAAATATTTTTTAAAGACAGTAAAATAGTTTTTGTAATAATAATTATCGTTGCTTGTTAGGAATTTGTTTTTGTTTAACTTAAACATTGAAGGTAAATTGTACCATGGTACACTGGGATATGAATGGTGTACTGCATGAAAGTTATTATTCAAAAATAGTATTGATAATAAACCTCTATCGCAAACAATAACTGATCTAGCATTTGTAATTGAATGAGCCCTATGTTCGATAAAAGTGCGAATTTTTAATATACTTAATGCAGAATAGGCTGCTATTGCATATTCCCAAACTTGCACAGTTCCAAAATAATACAACCAAAGAAGCACTATCATCAATGCAGGAATAAAGTGCAACCAACCATAAAAGACTTGTTTGTTGCCTTGAAAAATTAAATTCAGATCTGATTGAATGAAAGTTATTGTACCAATTAAAGGCCCAATTAATATCCGTCCCAATAATGTATTATTAAATTGTAAAATTATTTTAATATAATTTGGAAATCTCATCCAAAATGTTGCTTCGTAATAGCCTGTTTCAGGGTCATCAAAGGGATCTGTTAATTGTTCGTTTATGTGGTGCGCTAGATGTAAATCTCTAAATCGAGAATATGGAACTACCATACCTAATGCCGGTGATGCTAACAAAATACTTAAAACAGGCCACTGAGGTTCAAGTATGTGAATTGTTTCATGCTGTAGTGAAGAATGTATAGTTAAAAGTATTGCAAGAATTACAATAATCGCAAATGACGGTAAATATTGAGCATAAATTGTTGCTATTGCAAAAAGTAAATATGTGGAAAAAAAGAGTGCAAGAGTGGGCCATTCTAGCCAACGTGTTTGACGCAATTTATTCATACATATAGCCTACTCATGATGTATTTTTATTTTCAACACTTTGACGAGCTAGCGCACTGTCTCTGTCGTTAACACCAAGCAAACTAGAAATTAGCCGCATGGAATTATTTTCTTCTGCGTCTCTCTTGCCATCTGATAAAACAACTGACCATAAATCTTTAACAACTGATTTACGATTTTCAAAAGGTATTGTGTCTTTAATTAGGCGTGTAAATCGCACTGTATCAGGAGCTTTAGCTTCTAACTCCTCTGCTTCTTTTCTTATACTTTCAGATTGATCACTTTCTAAATTATATCGGGACTGAAGCATTTTGTTTATTAATATTTTTTCATCATTATCATAATCTTCATCTGATCGAGCTATACGTACAAGAAGTGCTGCCATTGCTATTCTAGCATCTTCAGTTTTTAAAGTTGAAGGCTCTGATGTTTTAAAAGCATTTAGAATATCTTTAAGCATAAATTATACTTTCAATTAAATTATCCAAATATAGTGATATTAATTAATAAAATCACTACACCAAACGACTTTGCTCAAGCGCAGCTTTAACAAAATCACGAAATAATGGATGTGGAGCAAACGGTTTTGATTTAAGTTCAGGATGGTATTGAACTCCAATATACCAGGGATGGTCAACAATCTCAACAATTTCAGGAAGTTTGCCGTCAGGGGACATGCCAGAAAAAACCAAACCACATTCTTCTAGTTGTTTTTTATATTTTACGTCAACTTCATAACGATGCCTATGGCGCTCTGATATGGCTGTTTTACCATATATTTTTGCAACTTTAGATTCTTCCATAAGTGTAGCATTATATGCGCCTAAACGCATTGTGCCTCCTTTATCATCATTCACTGCGCGTTCAATTGTTCTATTACCTTCAACCCATTCTTTTAAGTGATAAACCACTGGCTCAAAGCGTTTTTGACCAGCTTCATGATCAAACTCCTCTGATCCTGCAGTTTCTATATTGGCCAAATTTCGGGCAGCTTCAATAACAGCCATCTGCATACCAAGACATATACCTAGATACGGTATTTTATTTTCTCGGGCATATTTTGCTGCTTTGATTTTACCCTCTGTACCTCTTTCACCAAAACCACCTGGTACCAATACTGCGTGAAAACCTGATAGTGTAGATGTCACATTATCAGCCTTTTCAAATATTTCAGCATCGATCCATTCAAGTTTAACTTTTACTCTATTAAACATACCGCCATGAGTTAATGCTTCTGAGATTGACTTATATGCATCTTCAAGTTGAGTGTATTTTCCCACTACGGCTACTTTTACTTCTCCATCTGGTTTGTGCATTCGGTCAGAAACGTCTTCCCATACAGAAAGTTCTGGTTCTGGAGAATCTTCTAATATTCCAAATGCTTCTAATACAGCTCTATCCATTCCTGCATTATGGTAAGCCAATGGAGCATCATAAATTGTTTTTAAATCATAGGCGGGTATGACTGCGTCAGGTCTAACGTTGCAAAACAATGCTAATTTTGCTTTTTCTTTTTCTGGAATTTCTTTATCTGAACGACAAACTAAAATATCTGGAGTTATGCCGATCGATCGTAATTCTTTAACTGAATGCTGTGTAGGTTTAGTTTTTAGTTCACCTGATGCACCAAGGTATGGCAACAAAGTCAAATGCATGAAAATGCATTGGCCTCTCGGCTTGTCCTGAGAGAACTGCCTTATGGATTCGAAAAAAGGCAGACCTTCAATATCTCCAACTGTTCCACCAATTTCGCATAACATAAAATCAACTTCGTCATCACCTATTTCAATGAAGTCTTTTATTTCATTTGTTACGTGAGGAATAACCTGAATAGTCTTACCAAGATAATCACCTCTACGCTCTTTTTCCAAGACTGTTGTGTAAACACGCCCTGATGAAATTGAGTCAGTTTGGCGTGCTGCAACGCCAGTAAATCGCTCATAATGCCCTAAATCAAGATCAGTTTCAGCGCCATCATCGGTTACAAAGACTTCACCATGCTCAAACGGCGACATTGTTCCCGGATCAACATTCAAATAAGGATCTAGTTTTCTTAGGCGAACTGAATACCCTCTGGCTTGTAATAATGCTCCAAGAGCTGCTGATGCTAGGCCTTTACCTAATGAGGAAACCACACCGCCTGTAATAAATATATAGCGTGCCATGGTGTTGAATCTCCCGTGATTATTACTATTTTATAATGAATTACAGATGTAAAAAACACTGTACTCACGGGATTTGATAAATACGAGATTTGTATGATTCTGGCAAGGATAAACATAATTATTTATATTATTTTATTTATTTGCCGTTTGCGTAAAAAACAAATGCTTAAACCAAAAATGATTTAAGCATTTAATAATATTGTGTTTGAAGTACTTTATTCAGCTTTTGGTGGTAAAGCTGGTTCGTCTGCTGCTGACGGTGGTAACAAATTACCTTCCAGCGACTTTGGTAATTCTAATGTATCTGTATCTGTTTCTATTGTACTAAAACCATCTGTTACAGAACTTCCACCTGAATTTTTTGCAGCAATAATAGTTAAAGTAATTGAAGTAATTAAAAATGCGATTGCAATAATCCAAGTAACTTTTGCCAGTGGGGCTGCTTTAGGTCGACCACCGCCACTATTATTACCCCCGCCACCAATACCTAATCCACCACCCTCAGATCGTTGAAGTAATACTATACCTATCAATGAAACTGAAAGTATTAAGTGAATAACAAGTACAACGTTTTGCATAATCAAAGCCTATATGTTCAAAATAACTTGTCGCTTTTTAGGGTAAACTATAGGGGCTGTCGATGGGTTATTTTATCGATATGCATCATGATACCTAGTAGTATTATGATTGTCGCGACAAATTGGGTATTTAATGCATTGATTTGGCACTATATAGAGATCATAAGATTCTAAAAAAGAAAGATAATCTTATGGCTAATGTCGTTGTCGTTGGTGCCCAGTGGGGTGACGAAGGTAAAGGTAAAATTGTAGACTGGCTATCTGAAAGAGCAGATATTATTGCACGGTTTCAAGGTGGCCATAATGCTGGCCATACTTTGGTAATAGACTCGAAAGTCTATAAATTACATGCTTTACCTTCAGGTGTTGTTAGAGGTGGAAAGTTATCTGTGATTGGTAATGGGGTTGTTCTTGATCCCTGGCATTTATTAAATGAAATTAAAACCATTGAGTCGCAGGGAATTTCTATCAACCCTGAGAATCTCATGATTGCAGAAAATACGCCATTAATATTACCTCTTCACGGTGAATTAGACAGGTTACGTGAAGAAGCTGCAAGCAAGGGTACTAAAATTGGCACTACTGGACGCGGTATTGGTCCTGCATACGAAGATAAAGTAGGTAGGCGTGCAATTAGAGTTGCAGACTTAGCAGATATGACAACGCTCGAAGCACGCATTGATCGTGCTCTACAGCATCATAACCCACTCAGAAAAGGCTTAGGATTTGATGAAATAGATCGTGATAAACTATTGTCAGATCTTAAAGAAATTGCTCCAAAAATTCTTCCTTACGCTGCGCCAGTTTGGAAAGTCTTAAATGAAAAAAGAAAATCAGGAAAACGAATTTTATTTGAGGGAGCTCAAGGGGCACTTTTAGATATTGATTTTGGAACATATCCTTTTGTTACTTCATCTAATGTAATTGCAGGCCAAGCCGCTACCGGTGTTGGTTTGGGCCCAACTGCTATAGATTATGTTCTTGGTATTGTTAAAGCTTACACTACGCGGGTTGGTGAAGGGCCATTTCCATCAGAATTAGATGATGATGATGGTCAAAGATTAGGTGAGAGAGGTCATGAGTTTGGTACCACAACTGGAAGAAAACGCCGATGTGGTTGGTTTGATGCTGCTTTGCTAAGACAAACTTGTGCCACATCTGGAATTACAGGAATATGCCTTACTAAACTAGATGTCCTCGATGGATTTGAAACCTTAAAAATATGTGTCGCATATGATTTAGATGGCAAAAGACTTGATTATTTGCCTACAGCAGCCGAAGAGCAATCAAAATGTGTGCCTATTTATGAAGATATGCCTGGATGGTCTGAAAGTACTGAAGGTGCACGTTCATGGAATGACCTACCTGCTGCAGCAATAAAATATGTTCGAAGAGTTGAGGAATTAATTGATTGTCCAGTTGCTCTTGTTTCAACAAGCCCAGAACGTGAAGATACGATTCTGGTCACAGACCCATTTGCAGACTAATGGCATTATCATACAAGGCAAAAAGACGTTGGTCTTTAATTATTCTTTTGATAGGGCTTCCAGCCTATATCATACTATGTGTAGTACTAACTAATTTACTTCCACGTCCTAACATAATTTTGGAATTTATAATTTATGTTGCCCTAGGAATTATATGGATTTTCCCATTTAAAAAAATATTCCTTGGTGTTGGACAAGTTGACCCAAATGAATCCTCAAAAGAAGATTAACCAGCAAAATTATTATGACAAATAGCAGCCATTTTTCTGTTACCCAAGGCGTTAACCTTATAGGTGGTGGTTTGGTAAATGAGCAAGACATAAATGATATCAGAAAAAGTGGTAAGAGTTTATTTTGTGCAGACTCAGGTCTAAACTATGCCTTAAAAAATAATCTTTTAGTATCAGGGTTGATTGGAGATTTAGACAGTGTTGATAGTCAAAAAGATGCTACCTATCCAGTGATTTTTGATCAAAGCCAGGACACAAATGATCTGGAAAAGTCATTAGATGCAATAAATGCCAAATATATAATTTGCTATGGGTTTCTTGGAGGCCGATTGGATCATTCATTGGCTTCATTTAATGTTATTTCAAAGACAAAACAGGTAGTTTTTTTGATTGGCGAAGAAGATGTTTGTGTGGTTTGTCCTAAAAATTTAAAGTTAAATTTACCAATTGGTACAAGGTTTGCATTATTCCCTATGGATAAAACATTCGCAAAGTCCAAAGGTTTAATGTGGAATTTAGACGGTATACTTATGTCACCTAATGGGAGAATATCTACATCTAATGAAAGCATAGAAAAGCATATCGAAATATGGATAGATGATGGATTGGCACTTGCTATATTTCCAAGGAATACTTTACCAACAATTATAAACCAATGGCCATTTTAGCACTCAGGTAAGTTAACAGCCAAACCACCAAGCGATGTTTCTTTATATTTTGAATTCATATCTATGCCAGTTTGTCTCATGGTTTCTATACAAGCGTCTAATGAAACTAAATGAATTCCATCACCCCGTAACGCTAAGGAAGCAGCTGAAACGGCTTTGATAGCTCCTAATCCATTGCGCTCAATGCAGGGAGCCTGAACTAAGCCTTTAATTGGGTCACATGTCATGCCTAAATGGTGCTCAAGAGCTATCTCTGCTGCATTTTCCACTTGTTGGGGTGTTCCACCTAAGATTGCGCATAAACCCGCAGCTGCCATTGCTGCAGCAGAACCGACTTCTCCTTGGCAACCTACTTCTGCACCAGAAATTGAAGCATTATTTTTTATTAGGCCTCCAATTGCAGCAGCAGTGAGCAAGAATTCTGGAATCTTTGAAATTGAAGCTGAAGGCACATGATCAAGATAATATCTTAAAGTTGCTGGAATAACTCCTGCTGCACCATTTGTAGGTGCAGTAACAATTTGTGCCCCAGCAGCATTTTGCTCATTTACTGCCATAGCATAACAGGACATCCAATCATTTATTATATGTGGTGGTGCTATATTTCTGCTCTGTTCTTTTCGTAAAGATTCATGAATGCCCTTTGCTCTTCTCTTGACAAATAATCCGCCAGGTAAGATTCCTTCTTTTTTTAGGCCTTCTTCAATGCAATTATTCATTACATCCCAAATCTTATTGATACCTTGTGAAAGATCAGACTTATTTATATTTGCTTGTTCGTTTTCTGATTTTAGTTCGGCTATAGATTTGCCTGTACTTACACACATTTCAAGCATTTCAGATGCGTTTTTAAATGGATAAGGTGTTGTATTTTTTAGTTTAGAATGAGAAATACCTGATGCTAATTCAGAGGCTGTTTGGACAAAGCCTCCACCTACTGAATAATACGTTTCTTCAAAAAGAATGGTTCCTATTGAGTCATAAGCATAAAAAATCATGCCATTTGCGTGCCCATCAAGACTTTTTTCAAAATCGAATCTTATAGCTGTATTTGGATTAAATAAATATTCAGAGTGACCTTCAGGTTGGATCTTACCTGTTTGAGATACCTCATCTAATGCTTGTTGAGCGACATTAGAATTAAATGTTTGAGGTTTAAATCCTATCAAGCCCATAATCGTAGCATAATCAGTATGATGACCTTTGCCTGTAAAAGCTAAGGAGCCATGAAGTGATGCACTTAAACTTACAGCTTTTATTTTATGTTCTAATAATTGATCTAAAAATTTTCCAGCAGCAACCATAGGTCCCATTGTATGAGAGCTAGATGGTCCGATACCTATTTTGAAGATGTCAAAGATTGAAAGAAACATAAATAAAAATCCTATTTATATTTATCATATCAAAAAAATAAATTTTTAAATTATAAAACACGTCATATTTGAGAGATTTTAGACATATATTCCGATTTGAACGTGCAGTACTCAATTAATAAAGATACAAGGAGCGAGAATCTCTAATAAAAGGACTTGCATATGACACTTGATTTGAGCCCATCTGAAATTGGGAAGTTTACATCTGCTTACCGAGCGTTAGATTTTGTTGAATCTGATATGAAATTGGGTCTAGGCACGGGTTCAACGGCTGCCTGGTTGGTAAAACTTTTAGCATATGAAATAAATAACAAGGGTTTAAATATTTCTGCATGTGCTACATCTTCGGAGACAACCAAGCTAGCAGAGAGTTTAGGAATTAAAATCTCTAATTTAGACGAATTGGGCCAATTAGATCTAGCGATTGATGGTGCTGATGAATTTGATCAAAATTTGAATTTAATAAAAGGTGGTGGTGCAGCTCTTTTGCAAGAAAAGATTGTTGAAACAGCTGCTAATAAATTGGTGGTAATTACTGATGCATCAAAACAAGTCGATGACCTGGGAACATTTGACTTGCCTGTCGAAGTTGTGAAATTTGGATGGAAAACTACAAAGCGACTCATAGAAAATGTTTTAATTGACCAAGATGTCGATTGCCGGATTGTCACTAGAAGAAATAATCACACACCAGTTATTACAGATGAAAATCATTATATTTTAGATTTAAAATTAAACAGAATTGGAAATCCTAATGCACTTTCAGATGCATTATTAAATATTGCTGGAGTCGTTGAAACAGGCCTTTTTTTAGGAATGACACATTCTATTATAATGGGTAATGAAAATGGGTTGGCTCGAGTGAAATCGACTGGTTCGTTAGATTGGGTAGATACATCTTATGACATACAAAGCCTATCTCAATTTATAAAAAATATTAATGACATTTGAGGTGTTAAAGTGAATTATGATTTTGATCTTTTTGTTATAGGCGCGGGTTCTGGTGGAGTAAGAGCTGCAAGATTGTCCGCTCAAAATGGACAAAAAGTAGCTTTGGCAGAAGAATTTCGCTATGGAGGTACGTGCGTTATTAGAGGGTGTGTACCAAAAAAACTAATGGTTTATGCATCTGAGTTTTCTGAATTGTTCCATGATGCAAACGGCTATGGTTGGTCAATTGGTGAGTACTCATTTAGCTGGGAAAAATTCATTGTTGCTAAAGACAAAGAGATTAACAGGCTAGAAAATATCTATTCTAATATTTTAACAAACAATAATGTTAAACACTATAATTCTCGTGCCACTTTAAAGAATTATAATACTGTTGAACTTTCAACAGGTGAAGTTATCACTGCTAAAACTATATTAATAGCAACAGGTGGTCGTCCATTTATACCAAATATTCCTGGAAGTGAGTACGCAATTACTTCAAATGAAATTTTCGATCTACCAACAAAGCCAAATAATGTATTGATTGTTGGTGGTGGTTATATTGCTTGTGAATTTGCCTGTATTTTAAATGGTTTAGGTGTTGCAACAACGCAGTTTTATAGAGGAGATCAAATTCTTCGAGGATTTGACTCAGAGGTTCAAGAATTAGTTTCTAAAGAAATGCAAAATAAAGGAATTAACCTTAGCCTAAATAATGATGTTGAAAGCATTTCAAAAGTAGCAGACGGATATATCGTTAAAGATAAATTAAATAATGAAATCATTGTTGACCAAATATTATATGCAACTGGTCGGGTTCCAAATAGTGAGAATATTGGGCTTGAGGGTTTAGATATTAAAACGGGCCTTAAAGGTGAGATCATAGTTGATAAATACTCTAAAACTAATGTCGAAAACATATACGCCATCGGTGATGTCACAAACAGGGTTCAATTAACGCCAGTTGCTATAGTAGAGGCTGTTGCTTTTGTAGAGACTGTATATAAATCAAACCCCACAATGCCAGATCATGAACTTATTGCTACTGCTGTTTTTACTCAACCTGAAATTGGGACTGTAGGACTGACTGAAGAGGAAGCGTTGAAAAAATGTGATATAGAAATTTATTCTACGACATTTAGACCAATGAAGGTTATTTTGGCTGGTCGCAATGAACGAATGCTGATGAAGTTAATAGTATCAAAAGAGAGTCGTATAATACTGGGTTGTCATATTGTTGGACATGCAGCTGCTGAAATGATTCAATTGGCAGGTGTTGCTATTAAAATGGGTGCAACAAAAGAAGATTTTGATAAAACAATGGCTATTCATCCGACAGCAGCGGAAGAATTAGTAACAATGAATAATCCTACTAGATAAAATATAAATTATTATCTGTGACTCTTTATAAGATTTAAACAAATAGAGACTTGAAATTTTTACGAAAAATGTCAATTAGTAGTAAAGTAAATACAAGTTCTTAGGAGGAATTTGAACAAATGGCTGGTAATGGCACAGGTGGCCCATGGGGTAATGGCGGCGGTAATCGCGGCTCAGGTAATAATGGTGGCGGCGATCGTCCACCATCTAATGGTGGACAAGGTCCAGATTTAGATGACTTGGTTCGAAAGGGGCAAGAACAACTACGTGTTCTGATGGGTGGCAAAGGTGGTGCTAACAATAAAAATAAGCCTCCAAAAGGTGGCGGAGCAGGATTTGGATTTGGTGGTTTTGGATTGATATTCATTGCAATATTTGGATTATGGGTCTTCAATAGCTTTTATAGAGTAGACACATCAGAACAGTCCGTAGAGTTGTTTTTTGGTGAGTATTACAAAACAGGAAATGAAGGTTTGAATTTTGCCCCATGGCCTGTTGTAACAAAACAAATACTTCCAGTAACTAGAGAAAACTCAGAAGATATTGGCGTTGGTCGTGGTGCAAGAGCAGACGAAGGTTTGATGCTGACTGGTGATGAAAATATAGTTGATATTGATTTCCAAGTTGTTTGGAATATCACAGATGCTCAACAATTCTTGTTCAACTTACAAGATCCAAAAGAAACAATACGAGCAGTTTCTGAGTCCGCTATGAGAGAAATTATTGCTAGAAGCAATTTATCTCCAATTTTGAACAAAGACCGTGGAGCTATCACAGCTGAACTAAAAAAATTAATTCAGGATACATTAGATATTTATGGTTCTGATAGTGATGGAAATGTTACTGGTTCAGGAATTAATATCATTCGTGTAAACTTGCTAGGTGCAAACCCACCTCGTGAAGTTATCGACGCCTTTCGTGAAGTGCAAGCGGCAGAACAAACACGTGATACACTCGAAAAACAGGCAGATGCATACTCAAATAGAGTGGTTGCTGAAGCAAGGGGTAAGGCAGCTCAGTTGATGGAGCAAGCTGAAGGTTATCGTGCACAAACAATTAATGAAGCTGAGGGTGAAGCATCGAGATTTGTCTCTGTGTACCAAGAATATGCAAAAGCACCTGAAGTAACACGAAAACGTTTGTACCTTGAAACTATAGAAAAAGTTTATGGAAGTGTTAACAAAGTAGTAATTGATGAAAGTAGTAGTGGTCAGGGTGTAGTCCCATATCTTCCATTAAATGAGCTGACAAAACAAAAGACAGGAGGCAACTAATGAAACGCTTTAATAATTTATTACTGCCAATTCTGGCAGCTATTGGATTTCTGGTTATGTCTTCAGTTTATGTGGTTGATGAACGTGAAAAGGCACTTAGGTTATGGTTTGGTGAGGTAACAGCAGTAATCGTTGATCCTGGCTTGAATTTCAAAGTTCCATTTTTACATGAAGTAGTCAAATATGAAGACCGTATTTTACCACTCGATGTTCAACCTGATGAGTTTACGCCTCTTGATGATCGCAGATTAGTTGTTGATGGATTTGCTTTGTGGCGAATTCAAGATCCTGTTCAGTTTAGAAGAGCTGTTGGATCAGGTGGACAAAGATCTGCAACGCAAAAACTTGATGGTATCATGAATGATGGAATGAGATCAGTACTTGGTCGTGTAACTTCTAATGAGATCCTATCAACTGACAGAACTGCTTTAATGGCTGAGATTCGTGATGCAGTTCGTGAGCAAGCAACTGTTTTAGGTGTTGAAATAGTTGATGTTCGTATAAAACGTGCTGATCTTCCAGAGCAAAACCTTGAGGCAACTTTTGGCAGGATGCGTGCTGAACGTGAACGAGAAGCAGCAGATGAGATTGCGCGAGGAAATGAAGCTGCTCAAAGAGTTAGAGCATCTGCAGATAGAACTGTTGTTGAGACTACATCTGTAGCACAAAAAGAAGCGGATATTATCCGAGGGCAAGCTGATGGTAAGCGAAATGCCATCTTTGCTGAAGCGTTTGGCCGTGATCCAGAGTTCTTTGCTTTCTATAGATCTCTAACTGCATACGAAAAATCCTTGAACGGTGATAATGCCACAATGATTATTTCACCAAATAGCGAATTCTTTGACTATTTGAATTCAGACTCGCTAAATGAATGATTTTTTGACAGCAATTGGATTAGTTGCTGTTATTGAGGGGCTGGTACTTGTACTGGCCCCATCTCGTTTTGAGGATATAATTCGTGCCTTAGGTTCAATGAGTTTGGAAACAAGACGTAACTTAGGATTAATTTTCGTAGTAGTAGGGCTTGTAATAATATGGGCTGTAAAGGCGCTATAACTAATATTAGTTTGATATTAATTTGATAAAGAAACAATTTGTTTATTAAAATTTGACAGAATTTAATTAAAACATACTTATAAAGAAGTCATAAATTTTATTTCAATATTCTGAACAAAAAATACATCTCCAGGAGGAAAATGTCGTGAAAAATTTCACAACTACAAAAAGACTAACAATAAGACAAATACACTCTGTCATAATTAATACGCTTTTTGTTTTTTCCATATTAATGTTATTAACTGTATCTGCACATGCTAGAGGCGCTCCAGAGAGCTTTGCTGATCTTGCTGAAGAACTATCACCGTCAGTTGTAAATATTACTACATCGACAACTATTGCTGGTGTGACTGATCAAGCAAGGCCACAAATCCCAGAGGGAAGCCCTTTTGAGGACTTATTTAGAGATTTTTTTAATAACGGTGAAGGAGGTCAAGCAAGGCCAAGAAGAAGTAGTGCTCTTGGTTCAGGATTTGTTGTATCGTCTGATGGATATATCGTGACCAATAACCATGTTATTGATAAAGCAGATGAAATTGTAATAGAGTTTTTTGATGGAAAAGAACTTGTTGCAAAACTGGTTGGCCGTGATCCTAAAACCGATATTGCTGTGTTAAAAGTCGAAGCCTCTGAACCTCTACCATTTGTAGGCTTTGGGGACAGCGATATTGCTCGAGTTGGTGATTGGGTGATGGCAATTGGAAACCCATTAGGACAAGGTTTCTCTGTGTCTGCGGGTATAATATCTGCGCGAAATAGGACGCTTAGATCAGGACCATATGATGATTTTATACAAACCGATGCTGCTATTAATCGTGGTAATTCTGGTGGTCCATTATTCAATATGAGTGGTGAAGTTATTGGCGTCAATACTGCAATAATATCACCCAATGGCGGATCTATAGGTTTAGGCTTTTCTATGTCGTCTAGAGTTGTGGGGCGAGTGGTGAAACAATTAAAAGAATATGGTGAAACTAGACGTGGTTGGTTAGGTGTTCAAATACAAGATATAGACAGTGACATGGCAGAAGCTTTGGGATTAGAAAAAGTATCTGGTGCATTAGTTAGCGGGGTGCCTGAAGGTCCAGGTGCAGATGCTGGAATTCAATCAGGCGATGTAATTATCTCTTTTGATGGGGTCGAAGTAGAGGATACACGTGGATTAGATGCTGGAATTCAATCAGGCGATGTAATTATCTCTTTTGATGGGGTCGAAGTAGAGGATACACGTGGATTGGTCACAGCTGTAGGCAATGCAGATGTTGGTAAAGTAGTTAGGGTCATTATTTTTAGAGATGGAAAAACAAAAACTATCAAAGTTACTCTTGGAAGACGTGAAGCTGCTGAAAAAGAAAAACTAGTACCAGTAACAAAAGCTCCTGAAAAAATTAAAGAAACAGAAAAGTTTGGAATGAAGTTACTAACAATAAATTCTGAGTCTCGGATACAATTGAACTTACCAGAAGATTTAGAAGGTGTTGCTGTTTTAGATGTCTCTGAAACATCAGACGCTTTTGAAAAAGGTATTAGAGCTGGTGATGTAATAGTCGAGGCGGGGCGGACTAAAATCGCTGATGTAAATGATATATCCAAAATTTTTGAAGATGCTATAGAAGCTGGGCGTAAATCTATTCTTCTATTAGTTTTAAGAGGAGATAACTCTCGGTTTGTAGGTTTGTCACTTTCTGAAAAATAAATTTCAATCGCCTGAAAATTAAATTAACAAAAAGAAGTTTCGGGCGATTTTATAATCAAAAAAAATTAGAAACAGTTTATTTGAAAAAAAATGCTGGCTATCTTTTTTTTCTGTGTTAACACACTCGAAATTTTATATGGAGACACTCATGCCTAAGATAACATTTATTGAACATAATGGTACTCATCATGAAGTTCAGGTTGCGGTAGGTCTTTCAGTTATGGAAGCTGCTCGAGATAATAATGTACCTGGCATAGAGGCTGATTGCGGTGGTGCATGTGCATGTTCAACATGTCATGTATATGTTGACACAAGCTGGAACGAAAAATTACCAGTTAAGGATGCAATGGAAGAAGATATGTTAGATTTTGCTTGGGAGCCAAGTGAATTATCAAGATTAACATGCCAGATACGTGTGACTGAGGATCTTGATGGTTTGATTGTAAGAATGCCTGAAAAACAAATTTAAAGAGCTCTCCATCCTATATCATTCCTATAAAATCCATTTTCCCATTGAATCTTTTCAATTGTTTCATAAGCAAGTCTATGTGCTTCTTTGAGACTTGATCCTCTGGCAGTGATATTAAGCACGCGGCCACCAGTGGCTATGATATTATTTTCTTCCTCTTTCGTACCTGCATGGAAAACTTGGATATTTGTTGATTCTGATATTGTATCAAGTCCAAGAATGTTAGAGCCTTTTTCATAAGTTCCAGGGTAACCTTTAGCTGCGTAAACAATTGTTAAAGCGTGATCATCTGCCCAATTTAGTTTATAATTATTAAGTTCACCTTTGGCACATGCTAACATTGCGTCTAAAGCTTGTGCTCCAAGCCTCATCATTAAAGCTTGGCACTCAGGATCTCCAAATCTTACATTATATTCAACTAATTTTGGTTCTCCATCTTTTATCATGAAGCCCGCATACAATACACCTTGGTAAGGTATGCCACGTTTTGCCATTTCGTCTATGGTAGGTTGTATGATTTGTGAAATTGCTTTTGATGTTACGTCTTTTGTCATTATTGGTGCGGGCGAATATGCACCCATTCCACCTGTATTTGGTCCAGTATCACCATCAAACACTCGCTTATGATCTTGTGCTGTGCCGATTGGCAGAATATTTTTGCCATCTGAAAGGATGAAAAAGCTTGCTTCTTCACCTTCCATAAATTCCTCAATAACGACTTCCGCTCCTGCTTTCCCAAAAGCCCCAGAAAAAATATCTTTCAAACCATTGATTGCTTCATCTAGTGTCATTGCAACTATAACACCTTTGCCGCCTGCTAAGCCATCTGCTTTGACTACGATTGGTGCGCCTTGTTCATGAACATATTCAATTGCTAATTCTAATTCTGTAAATCTGGCGTATTTTGCCGTTGGTGCATTACATGAATCACATACTCCTTTAGTAAAAGCTTTTGAAGATTCTAATTTTGCTGCAGATGCTGAAGGGCCAAAAGTTAAAATATTATTTGCGCGCAAATCATCAGCAATACCCATTGCTAATGGAGCTTCTGGTCCAATTATTACAAATTGAATTCTTTCATCCAAACAAAATTTTAATACGTCAGAACTATTTTCAATATTTAAATCAACGCATTGTGCAACTTTTGATATTCCAGCATTGCCAGGCGCACAATATAAAATATCACATTTTGGGTTTTGATTAACTGCCCAAGCCAACGAATGTTCGCGGCCACCAGAGCCTAAAATAAGTATATTCATGTTTTTTAATTTCCTTGGCCTTTTAAAATTATGGTTCTATTGTTTGCTACACAAAAAGCCAAGAGAGGATGCATAAATGTCAGATCTAATTGACAGCCCAGTTAAGGGGGAAAATGCTCCTGAATTTTCTGTATCTGAATTATCAAGCGTTCTTAAGCGGATGATAGAGGGTGAGTTTTCAAACGTCCGTATAAGAGGAGAAGTTGGGCGTGTTTCGAGGCCGGCATCGGGGCATCTGTATTTTGATTTAAAAGATGATAAATCTGTTATTGCATCTGTTACTTGGAAAGGCCAAGCCTCAAAGTTAGTAACTCAGCCAGAAGAAGGTTTAGAGGTTGTTGCTACTGGAAAAATTACAACCTTTGCAGGGCAATCACGGTATCAAATGATAGTATCCGAAATGTCTGTGGCAGGCATTGGTGCCTTGATGGCTCAATTAGAAAAGCGGAAAAAGAAGTTAGAAGCAGAGGGTCTGTTTGATAAAAGTATAAAAAAAGAAATTCCATATTTGCCTGAAATTATTGGAGTGGTGACTTCTCCATCAGGCGCCGTAATTCAGGATATACTTCATCGCTTGAGTGATAGATTTCCACGCAAAGTTCTTTTATGGCCTGTGGCTGTTCAAGGTGAAAGATGTGCCCCTGATGTAGCGGCTGCAATAAATGGCTTTAATCGACTAACACCTGGTGGTGCAATGCCGAGACCAGAATTGATAATTGTAGCAAGAGGCGGCGGTTCAATTGAAGATTTATGGGGATTTAATGAAGAATCTGTTGTACGTGCTGCAGCAGAAAGTGAAATTCCATTAATATCTGCTGTTGGGCATGAAACAGATACAACACTAATAGATTTCGCTTCTGATTTGCGTGCACCAACTCCAACTGCAGCTGCAGAATATGCCGTACCAGTAAGAGCTGACTTAATGGGTTGGCTCTCTTCTATGGATGAACGAAGAGTTCGTTCGTTATCTGCCGGTTTGGAGATAAAGCGACAAAGATTAAAAGATCTTAGCCGAGGATTGCCAGCTCCTGATGAGCTAGTAGCCATGTCTACTCAACGTTTAGATTCAATATCTGAAAGATTACCAAGGGCTTTGATCACTGTAAGTAATAATAAACGAACTATGCTACTACAAACTAGTGCTGGTTTAAGGGGAAGTTTACTTAAAAATAAATTAGTTGATAGATCTGAAGCAATAAATCGATTTGTTAAAAGTATACAATCCAATATGAAAGTAATAATTCAACGCAACCAAAGTGCGTTAGAAAGTTTAGAACGATTACGGCAAACACTTGGATATGAAGCTACTTTGCAAAGAGGTTATGCAGTTATCCGTAATGAAAAAGGTGGGATTGTAACTAGCGTAAAAGTTGCTGATGTCAGTAAATCACTGGAAATTGAGTTTCAAGATGGTAAAACTTCACTATATAAATAAAATGATTACGAATTTTTCGACTTAGAAGTCGTTTTTTTAGGTCACAAATGTATTTTTTTTGGTTAGAAAAAATAAAATCAACAGGGCGTATATAATGGCTTTAGATCAAAAAACTGACGGCATATGGAAATCGGGCAAAGGCAAAGGGCGCAAAACGCCAAAAGGTCGTCAGGTCAGCGAAGATGCTATAGCAGATGTAAAATCATTATTGGGCAATCGAGAACGCAGAGCTGATCTCCTGATTGAGTATCTTCATTTGATACAAGATAAATTTAAGCACCTATCTACACAACACCTTGCAGCCCTCGCGGAAGAGCTGCGACTTTCTCAAACTGAAGTTTATGAAGTTGCAAGCTTTTATGCACATTTTGATATAGTAAAGGAAGATGAGGAAATTCCACCAAGTCTCACAATTCGGGTTTGTGATAGCCTTTCATGTGAGTTGGCTGGTGCTCAGGATTTGTTGTTCAAATTAGGTGAAAAATACAATGGTGGAGGAAAAGTGCGCGTAGTTAGAGCTCCGTGTATGGGTAGATGCGACACGGCACCAACATTGGAAATAGGTCATAATCACATTGATAATGCTAATGAAGAAAAAGTAGAGAAAGCAATAATTACAAAAGATTTTCATCCAAAGATCCCTAACTATGAAAATTTAAAAGATTATTCTGCAAATGGAGGTTACGCCGAACTTCAAAATTTACGAGATGGATCAAGAACACCAGACCAAATTCAAGATGAAATTCTTGAAAGCGGTCTTCGTGGCATGGGCGGTGCTGGATTTCCTTCAGGAAAAAAATGGTCTTTTGTAAGAATGAATGAAGGTGTTAGGTATTTAGCTGTAAATGGTGACGAAGGTGAGCCTGGAACATTTAAAGATCGTTATTTTCTAGAAAGAGAGCCCCATTTTTTCTTAGAAGGCATGCTGATTGCTGCTTGGGCAGTAAATGCTGAAAAATGTTTTATTTACATGCGTGATGAATACCCAGCAGTTTTAGAAATTTTAGCCAAAGAAATAAGTGCGCTTGAAACTTCAGGTATAGTTGAAAGTGGCTATATTGATTTGCGCCGTGGAGCTGGTGCTTATATTTGTGGCGAAGAGAGCGCCATGATTGAAAGTATTGAAGGCAAAAAAGGTTTACCACGACATCGCCCGCCATTTGTTGCTAGTGTTGGGATATTTAATAAGCCAACATTGGTTCATAACGTTGAGACGCTTCACTGGATTGCTAAAATATCGCGTGAAGGCTCTGCTGTATTTGGTGCACATGGTGCAAATGGGCGAAAAGGTTTGAGAAGTTATTCTGTTTCTGGTCGTGTTAGAAATCCTGGAATAAAATTGGCCCCAGCTGGAACAACAGTTCGAGAGTTGATTGAAGATTATTCTGGGGGCATGCTTGAAGGACATTCATTTAAAGCATACCAACCAGGTGGACCGTCTTCAGGGTTATTGCCAGCATCAATGGGAGATATTCCCCTCGATTTTGATACACTTCAAGAATATGGAACGTTTATAGGCTCCGCTGCGGTTGTAGTTTTATCTAATCATGATAGTGCGAAAGAAGCTGCCTTAAATATGCTTCGATTTTTTGAAGATGAAAGCTGTGGTCAATGCACACCATGCCGAGTCGGATGTGAAAAAGCTGTTAAGCTAATGAGCCAAGATAAATGGGATCAAAATTTATTAGAAGAATTATCGGTTGCAATGGTGGATGCTTCTATTTGTGGGTTAGGTCAAGCAGCCCCTAATCCAATAAGAATGGTGATAAAACATTTTAATGATGAAATTTAAAAGCAATACTTATTGCTTATGTAATTTAATTTAAAACTTATCTTTATATTATATTAGAATGTGCTTTATTGAAGCCTTTAACTTAATGTATGATAAGATTAAATTAATTTAAATTATATGGCCAAAAAATGTCTTTTTTCAAAAAACTGAAATCAAAACTTTTTAGATCTTCATCAAAGATTGAAGAAGGTCTCGATGCTATTGTCGATAATGAAGAGCAGGTAGATGATAATATCTCATTAAATGATGAAGATATTACTGGACAAGAGACAGAAATTGGAATGCATTCAGAGCCAGAGCCAGAGCCAGAGCCAGAGCCAGAGCCAGAGCCAGAGCCAGAGCCAGAGCCAGAGCCAGAGCCAGAGCCAGAGCCAGAGCCAGAGCCAAAAGAAAATATAGCAAAAAGTAATAAAAAGTAATAAAAGTTTAGAAAGTACTTCTAAGAACAATGAAACTTTGGTTGCCGAAGAAAGTAAGCCAGTAAAAAAGAAATTTTTTGATAGGGTATTTAAACGTAAAGAAGAAATTGAGAAAACTGAGAAAAAGCGATTATTTGACGATAATATGCTAGAAAGTCTTGAAGAACTTTTAATCAGTGCTGATATGGGGGTTGATACATCGTTGCGTGTCTCTGCCAATATGGCAGACGGTAATTTGGGCAAAAAAGTTTCAGTTAATGAAGTAAAAATCCTATTAGGAAATGAGGTGGCGCGAATTCTAGAGCCAGTAGCAAAGCCTATGCCTCTATATTCTCAAAAGCCTCAAGTTGTATTAGTCGTAGGTGTTAATGGATCAGGTAAAACAACTACAATAGGTAAGCTTGCGTCTCAATTTCGGTCTGCTGGTAAATCTGTAGTAATAGCCGCAGGAGATACTTTTCGTGCTGCTGCAGTTGAACAACTGCAAGTATGGGGTGAAAGAGCTGGTGTTCCAGTATTGACAGCGCCTGAGGGATCTGACCCTGCTTCGTTGGCTTTTGATGCAATGAATAAGTGTAAAAATGATAATGTAGATTTACTTATGATTGATACTGCAGGTCGTTTGCAAAATCGCAAAGATTTGATGGAAGAACTTGATAAAATAGTTCGAGTAATCCAGAAGAATGACCCATCTGCACCTCATAATACGTTATTAGTTCTTGATGCTACGACAGGACAAAATGCGATCAGACAGGTTGAAGTTTTTCAAGAAGTATCAAAAGTCACTGGCTTAGTTATGACTAAACTGGATGGTACAGCAAAGGGTGGCGTACTAGTGGCATTGGCTGATAAATTTGGATTACCTATTCATGCAATTGGTGTGGGTGAACAAATTGATGATTTGCAAGCTTTTGATCCAAAGGATTTTGCAAAAGCTTTAACTGGAAGTGATAAATAACTAATTAAATTATGAAGAGCCAATAAAATCAACCAAATGATCTGTTAACATTAAGTCTAATAACATTTACTGCTCTATCTGTAGAGCTTGGAGAATAAATTATGAGCGACAAAACAATCCAACCTTGGGTTAAAACCACACTTGAGATGGGACCAGTAATTTTATTTTTTATTTTTTATTCAAAGTTAAAAAATAACGAATATGTGCTTTTAGGTGAAACATATGAGGGATTTATCGTTGCAACAGCACTGTTTATTCCAGTTTTATTAATTGCTACTGCTATTTTATATTTCCTAACAGGAAAATTATCTAAAATGCAGGTTTTTACTGCAGTATTGGTAGTTGTTTTTGGTGGTTTGGGAATTTGGTTTAATGATGAGAAATTTTTTAAGATGAAGCCGACTATGATATATTTGTTATTTGGAGGTATATTAGGTTTTGGATTATTTAAGGGGCAATCTTATTTACAAGTAGTAATGGATGGTGCTTTGCCAATGTCTCGTGACGGTTGGATGATATTAACTAAAAGATTTATGTATTTCTTTTTTGGATTAGCGCTTGCAAATGAAATAATTTGGCGAAGTCTATCCACTGATATTTGGGTTAACTTTAAAACTTTTGGATTGCCATTGGCCATGTTTGTATTTTTTATTACTCAGGCAAAAGTGATTTCTAAGTATTCAACTGAAAACGACTAAAAATAATTTAAAAGCTAATGATCTTGTTGACCTCTAAAATTTCAAAGAGTAGAGACGAATTGTGGCGATTTGTAACCGGATTGTGGGCCACTTTAAATATGCCACTAAAAAGTTGAGACAAATTAATCCAACTTCGGCTAAATTTTATGGGATTGATCCCAGGATAATATGATGAAAAATTGGAAAACACGCACAAAATTAGTACATTCAGGAACAAAGCGCAGTCAGTTCGGAGAACTTTCCGAGGCACTTTTCTTAACTCAAGGGTTCGCTTACGACACTGCTGAGCAAGCCGAATCTCGATTTATTAATAATTCTCCAGATGAATATATTTATGGTAGATACGGAAACCCTACAGTAAGAATGTTTGAAGAAAGAATGATTGCGATCGAGGGTGCTGAAGACGCATTCGCGACCGCTACTGGGATGGCTGCTGTGTCAGGCGCTTTATTCTGTATGTTAAAGCAGGGTGATCATCTAATTTCCTCAAAAGCATTGTTTGGATCATGTATGTTTGTAGTTGATAATATACTACGAAGATGGGGTATTGAAGTTACATTGGTCGAAGGTACTGATTTAAATCAGTGGCGTGATGCAATGCAGCCAAATACTAAAGTTTGTTTTCTTGAATCCATCTCAAATCCTACATTGGAAGTTTGTGATATTGCTGGTGTTGCAAAGATTGCCCATGAAGGTGGCGCCAAACTAGTTGTTGATAATGTGTTTGCCACTCCATTATTTCAACAAACCTTAAAATTAGGCGCAGATGTCGTAATATATTCAGCGACAAAACATATTGATGGGCAGGGGCGTTGTCTAGGTGGAGTTGTCCTTGGAACAGAAGAATATATTCAAGATGTATTTATTCCATTTAACAAGCATACTGGGCCTGCAATGAGCCCTTTTAATGCTTGGGTAATGCTAAAAGGTTTGGAAACTATTTCATTACGATGTGAAGCACAGGCCGAAAATGCTGAAAAAATCGTAAATGCTTTAAAAGGCCATAAAAATATTACTAGAATCTTGTACCCAACGGATGTTTCACATCCTCAATATGAGCTCGCTATCTCTCAAATGACAAAAGGTGGAACTGTTGTATCATTTGAATTGAGCGGAGGAAAAAAAGCAGCTTTTAGTTTTCTAAATGCTTTAGAAATTATTACTATTTCTAATAATTTAGGAGATGCAAAAAGCTTAGCCACTCATCCAGTTACAACAACACATAAAAATATGGCAGCTGAAGCAAGAGAAGCTGCTGGCATTACAGATGGATTTGTAAGACTTTCAGTTGGAATAGAGGATCCAGAAGATCTTATTGTTGATTTGTTGGAAGCTCTTGAAAAAGTTTAATAATGTGGCAGATCAGTAAAAAAAATACCTTATGTCTTTTCTATAATGAAAATTGCCGTTTAATTCGTGAACGGTCTGGTAATCTGCATGTTAAACATTTAAAAACAATAAACATGGTTAAACCAAGGAGTAAGTGATGAATATTCACGATCCAGCTATTGAGACCCAAGAAGAAGTTATTAAGCCTTCCCAAGCTGAAGCTGAAGCTGCTGTTCAAACGCTATTAAGATGGGCAGGAGATAATCCTTCAAGAGAGGGTTTATTAGAAACTCCAAGTAGAGTTGTCAAAGCATACAGCCAATGGTTCAGAGGTTATAGAGAAGATCCACAAGCTTTGCTTCAGCGTACTTTTGAAGAAGTTGAAGGCTATAATGAGATGGTGTTATTAAAAGACATACGCTTTGAAAGCTATTGTGAACACCACATGGCCCCAATTATTGGAACTGCACATGTTGCTTATGTTCCAACTGACAGAGTAGTTGGTATCTCAAAACTAGCCAGAGTTGTTGATGCTTTTGCTAAAAGGCTACAAGTTCAAGAAAAAATGACTGCTCAAATTGCAAATACAATTGATGAAGTTCTTCGCCCAAGAGGAGTCGCAGTTGTTTTGGAGGGAGAGCATCATTGCATGTCCACACGTGGTGTTAATAAGCATGGAGTATCTATGGTAACATCTGCAATGCGTGGAGATTTTCAAAAAGATCGTGAACTTAGGCGAGATTTTATGGGAATAATAGGCAATCCTCGTTCATCAATTTAAATAAATATTATTTATTAGAAATCAGAATTTACAGAGATTTCTTGACACTTAGGTAGGCATTCGCCAAATCTGCAG
>Ga0209504_1000915_pt1 | contig 24095 bp, 12 predicted proteins | sample COGITO_mtgs_1005_FD_184791 | JGI IMG/M metagenome (GOLD analysis project Ga0209504, IMG submission 184791) | Pelagic marine microbial communities from North Sea - COGITO_mtgs_100511 (SPAdes) (version 2) | ecosystem: Environmental > Aquatic > Marine > Epipelagic ...
TTCCCATCCCGAACAGAGTAGTTAAGCCCGCCTGCGCAGATGGTACTGCAGTTATGTGGGAGAGTATGTCGTCGCCTTTCTTTTTAAAACCCTATCCAAATCGGATAGGGTTTTTTGTTTTATAGCGTTTTTTAAATTCTTGCGTGCTTTGCGTAATGCTTTGCGAACTTTGCGGTTAAAAAACAGATCGCGGATTGTACGGATTCGCTATGCGAAAACGCGGATTAGAACGGATTTTTTTGTTTATTTTTATGTATTAGTTGCTAAGGGCTAGGTTGTTCTTTTGAGATTAGGCATTTGCTCTTTCAGAGCAATATTTACGCATAATACTCTTAAATATTAATAAGGGCTGAAAGCCCGAAAAGCAGAAAGCATAGTGCGAAGCGCTATGAAATAAATAGCAATAATATCATTTTCGCCCTGAAAGGGCAGAAGCCTCGATATAAAGAGAAAAATTTATATCATTTTGAACAGCATTTTCTGGATCAATATAAAATGTTGTGGGGTTGTTGATAGAAGTTATTTCTTTTACTAACGATTTCAGCTCTTCATTTAAGAGATTATTTTATTGCAGCTGATTTTATAATTAGTGTTCTCTTTCGGTATAAATATTTTAAATGTTTAAAAAGACTTGAAAGCGTAAAAGCATAAAAATAGTGCAACGCACTATAAATTAAGATAATGAATCATATTGTACTGAAGAGGCATAAGCAGTTATTAATAAAGTATAAGATGTTGATTAAAAGTTGCTTACTCTCGGAAATGACATAAAATAAGATATGTGCTTTTTGGGTTATGCTTTCGCCTTTACAGGACTTAAAGAAATGCTCACCATTATTCATGGCACTTCGTGCCATGTTACTGCTAAGGCTCTTTCAGAGCAACAGATTCCAAATAGCGGTCTCTATGGGGTAAGCTGTAAATTATTATTTTGGAATTAAGAAATTTTAGGAAAATGTAAATCTTTAAAAGATTGCAAAAGGCTGCCACTTTCATTCCTAAAGTGATTTACGGTAAAGAGAATATTATTTTTATCACTCCACAACTTTTGAACCTGATTCTTTTTAGACCGACTAATATTTATGTCCAATTTTATAAATCCACAGGTTTTCGTATTGATCCTATCCTTTTGCGATACCTGAGGTTTTTTAAGATCATATTATGTTTTTCCATGCTTGAAATATCATAGTGTACATTGAGCTTTATATGATTCTAAAAAACGAAATAGGGTTATAATAGGGCGCAGATGTTTTTTCCGTCATGATCAAAAAAAACAAAATTGATTTATAGTTGCCAAAATGAGACTTCATTGAAAAAAAAATAACTAAATATATACTACATCCAGACTATTAATTGCTGTTTGGGCTTTATTTAACGCTTCGTCATGATCATCTTCAACAACAATGACATACGCTAGTCTGTCTTCAGACCTTTTTGTAAAATTCTCGAGGGTTTTAAATTTTGCTTGAATTGCTTCGGCTTTTAATACGCCAAAAGTACTATAGGTCTCGGAAATACCTTTTATATGATCAAGTACTCCCGCTTTGTTTGAATGTTTGAACCAGACTACTCCGGTTTTTTCGGAATGCTTGGATTTTTTAATTTCATCAATGATTGTACTTCCTAGAAATTGATGAATCCATAACGTTTGAATATCAATGTTGTATAGTTTTTCAATCAGATAAGGTACATGCGCTCCACATGCCCGTGTATGTGTTTCAACGATTACAGGACCGGAGGGCGAGAATATTAATTCCGTATGTGTGGGTCCATTTGTTATTCCCAAGCCACTTAGACATGAGAAAACATATTTCTTCATCCTAAATAAATCAGAAGAGTTTAAGTCAGCAGGAATCCTATGTCCCATTCCAACACAATAAACCTCAGATTTAAATTTTTCAACAACACAAATTAATTCGTGGTTACCATTCTCTGAGAAGCATTCAAAGCTATACTCCTTACCGATAATGTATTTTTCTAATAACATTATTTGATTTTTTGCGTTTTTTTCAAACAATTGAATTGCTTTTTTTAATTCGCGGCTATCTTGTATAATGTTAACGGCCAAACTTCCTTGTGATGATAAAGGTTTCATAACCAAAGGATAACCGTAATCTTCAATAAATTTATCAATTTCTGTTTCGTCATTAATAATTTTGTATGGTAAATTATCGAGTCCCTTACTGCTTAAAATATTTCGGGTGACAGCCTTGTTTCTAACGGAGTCACAAACTCCGTGATCATAAGGAAACCAAAACCCATGCATTCGGGCAATTTTACCAGCAATTTCCTGATACTTATCATCAAACGAAAGAATGTGTTTGATGTTTTTCGTTTTAACTATTGAAATAGCCAAATCTATAATGTCATTGTTAGTGAGCGTGTTTACCTCGATAATCTGTTCGTATCCAAAGTCTTTGTACGTACTGGGTTTGTCGTCATTTTGATCCGTAATCAGATACATTTTACCAATCAAAGGATATAACTTTTTATGTAGATTTAAACATCGGTCAATTAGCAATACATTATCCATTGTATGATTGTTATTCATCAGATAAAATTTAGGTTAATTATATTTTTATTCTGTGTGTGCTTCAAAATTATTTATTACTTCAAAAAACAACTTCTCAATCTGCTCATAAGGGCTGTCACTATGAAGCCGAATTTCCCAATCAGAAATTTCATCTAGGTTAATATCATGATCGATAATAAAAACGTCACCCATTCCGCGACTGGCTACAGGAGGCAGATAGGTATAATCACCAATCGCATCGAAAATATGAAAGAAAGCCAATTTTTCTTTCAGACTGATTATTTTATCAAGTCCAATTAATTTCTTGACAATACCTTCTTTTTGCGCCCATAAATTAATCATGATTCCGGGTTTTCTAAATTTAATGCGTTCATCGTTCTCCAGGCCACAAGCCTGAAGTGCCATTGCCCGAATAGAATTAAAACCTGTTGCATGTTTTAAAGCCGTTTGCATATAAGCGCCACCTGGACGTAGTGCCGTTTCTATTAACCTTATCTTATAATATTGATTTTCATATATGACATCAAAATTATGGTGGTCTCCGGATTCGATCCTAAATTCGGTATGAGAACAGCCCGTTCGGGCACCAATCCCATTGTTTATTATGTTGACATAATGTATTAATTTTTCTTTAAATAGTACCGGCACTCTTGAATGCATGCGCCATAAAAATTCTTCGCCGTATTTTGAGTTATTTCTGAGAAGTTTATCTGTAATTGAGTAGACAAAAGTTTTATTTCCTTGAATAAAACCTTCAACACTCAATTCAAAACATGGGAATTCTACACCCAATAATTGATCGTGAAGAAAATTTGTTCCGCTCAGAAGTTCTTCCATCAGGAGAAAATATTCGCCATTTTTAAATTGTTCTTCAAACAAAGGATCACCTTTTGTTCTTAATAAGCTTTCATCAAAAATATAATCCCATTCCCGTTTTAATTGATCTAGGGAATCTATACGCAAACAAAATGAGCTTCCTCCGAGACAGGGTGGTTTCAAAAATAAAGATCCACCATTAAATTCTTCCTGATAAATTGCAGAGGCTTCTTTTATGGAGGAGGCTTTATAAAACTTGGGTTGCGATAAGCCCAATTCCTTAACTTTTTCCCTCATCATATATTTATTCCGGGCAATTCTTGCACAATAGGGAAAGTTACCCGGCAGATTTAGTTTTTGAGTACAATCTGCCAAAAGACTTACTGCTCCTTCCGACAAAGTAATCATGCCCTGTATTTTTGAATGTTTATTATATTCAATTACCTGATGGATTACACTGTCAGGGGAATGATAATCAGCAACTATATAATGGTCACAAAATCCTTTTAAATACGAAAGATCCATATTGGTGATTAATAGAATCTGGAATTGATTTCTTAAGTCATTGACCAATTCCAGATTACCAAATCTTGTCGGATTATGCCAATAGAATACTCCAAGTATTTGCTTCATATTCTAAAAGTATATTTTATTGAACTGTTGCGGCTGTTTTATTAAACAAAGTTGTTTTGGCTATTTTTTTATCGAGTAAGTTTTCAACACGCCAGCATGACGGATCTGATCCTACCCAGCTTTCGTATTCCGAAAATCCATTTGATTTTAATGTTTGATAAACCGTTCCCCGACAACCGCCATAACACTCTCTTGACTTGAACAGATCACATTCTTTACAGTCTCCTTCAATGTATTTTTCCAGATTTCGGATAATATCAAGTGATTGAGAATTGAGAACTTCAGCCAATGAAATTTTATTTAAATTACCAATATTTGTTTCTATTCCTGGACAAGGTTTTACATTTCCATCGGCATGTATATCAAGTCTGTGAAGATTTTCATAACATGTTCCTCCTATATAGGGAGGTTTTATATCATAATAATTGAATCCATCCGCATAGTCTTCATCTCTCACAGTTTCAAACAACCACTGAAGTTTTTCTTTAGATATCGTGAGATTTGGATTTGCTTTTGCAAACCCCTGAAGTTTTGTTACTTCTATATGCGCGTAAATATTCAGGTTTCTTAATTGTCGTATCAGTTTAGGCATAAACTCCAAGTTAAGGTTTGTAATAACTGATTCTACTCCAAATCTCGTGCTTCCATCTGTTTGTTTTTCATTAAATCCTATGTCAATGAATTTCTGAATTAATTCTTTTTGATTTTCGTAGATTTTTGTTTTTTCGCTTTTTAATCCGCTTAGTTCTTTCTGGATATCACAAAACCTATCATAATTTGGGTCTGTACTATCTGCTATCGGTACATTTAGTTTTGTTAACACATTAACGCCAGACTTGTAAAGTCTTTCTATATCATCATCTTTTAATAACAATCCATTTGTTACCAATGTTGTAGCAAGATTTTCACTTCGACAAAAATCAATGACATTATAAAGATCTTTTGAAGTAGTCGGTTCAAAAGTACCATTTAACGTAACGGCTTTAGCTCCAAGTTCAATTCCTTGTAAAATCCAGCCTTTCATTCTCTCGAACCAAAAGGGATCTTTACTTAAGTCATGAGTAACATTACCTTGATCGTCAAGTTTTTGCGGACGCAATTTTGATTTTTCATCGCCAACATAACAATAGGGACAGGACCAATTGCAAATATTTGGAGTATTAAGTTTTATACCTAATCTAAATAATTTTTTGTTTTGTGCCATGAAATATCTTTCATCTATTTCAATACTAAAACCACTAAAAGCCGGAATTTTACGATCTAATTTATTCATAGTTAATATTTTAAAATTTTTAAAAGAATAGCAACAGAATATATTGGGAATGATAACTTTCTTACAATTAATTATTATAAATGCTTTTGTTCCTGGTAATAATTTTAATTATCCTTTAACTTTAAAATAACTTTATTTTATTTTAAATATCAGTTATTTAAGGTTTTGCGTTTTGTAATCTAAATATTTAAAAAGTAAACTTAATTATTTAATACGTAAAAGAGTACAGTATAATTACCTGTTTTTATTTTATTGATTAGAAAAAAAACTTAATATGATGAAAAAAATAATTGTTTATTAAATGGATGAGCACCTAAAAACGGCGAATTTGTAAAAGCGAACTATTAATAAAATTGAATTTGTATAGATGCGGATATTCCGATTCAAAGTGAATCGTTTTTGATGATAATCATTAGTTTTTTTTCTTTTACTACTACAATATTAGAATGTATTAGTAGTAACATCATTAATGAATTTTATCACTCCTTTCATGAATATTTGCTGGTCATCCCACATGGCAAGATGACTTCCGTTTGGGCAATATAAGTATCGTCCTTTTTTGACTAATTTGCTTTGTTCTTCCATTGCTTTTGGATCCATAGTATCATATTTTGCGCCAATCATTAAGGTCGGAACTGCAATTTCATGCAAGCGATTTTTAATATCCCAATGGGCTAAACGGCCACTAATACCAAATTCACTTGGTCCTTGCATCAATGAATATATATCATTATTAATGTGTTTGCTGGCACGATTTAACCCGTCTGGCCATTCTTTTAGTCTACATAAATGTTTTTGATAAAAATTTGGAAGAAGTAATTCCATATATCTGGGATTGCTAAAATCTTTTTTGGCTTCAAGTGCTCTAATTTCTGTTAAGATTTCCGGTTTCATTTGTTTTGAAAGCACTTCATCAGCATATTTCCCGTAATCGGGTGCACTGGCCATCATGTTTGAAACAAGTAAGCCCTTCATGTTTTGTTGGTATTTCAAGGCATATTCCATTGCTAAAATTCCGCCCCATGAATTTCCCAGGACATAAAAATTACTATTGTCTGCCCCGATAGCTTTACGAACTTGTTCTACTTCTTCTACAAAACGTTCTGTAGTCCATAAACTGCTATCTTTTGGTTGATCACTATAGTAGGAGCCCAATTGATCGTATTCGTAAAATTCGTAGCCTTCACGTTGAAAAAAGGTTTCGAAACATTCCATATATTCATGAGTCATAGCAGGGCCCCCATGCAGTAATAGTATTTTTATTTTCGGATTGTTTCCAAAACGTTTTGTCCACACTTTAAATTCTCCTATCGGTGTTTTTATCGGAATCATTTTCACTCCTGCAGATTCAACATTGGAGTCCTGATTGTAGGTAAAGTAATTGGATAATATATTGGTTTTTGGCTCATTTTTACAAGACAACAACATTAAAAGACTAAGAAGGGCAATACTATAACGCATAGTTTTGGTTTTAGTGGGTTAGAAATTTAAAAATACGAATATATTTTTTGATATGACTTAATAGGTTTATTATGAGTTAATTATTGCTTTTGTGTAATTTTACCGAGATGTCTTCTTATTTGATTTGGATTTTAAAGAGCTAATTTGGAGAGATTTTCCCGAGGTAAAATAGTTTATATTTACACATTGCTTTAAAGTAGTGCTTAAAAAAGCACATTTCCGATTTGGATATTATACAGCAGTAAATAATTTGAGATAAAAATCCGTTTCTTCTTTTGTCAATATGAATATACTTACACTTCCTGATGAGTTAAATTTTGAAGGATCAAATCTAATTGAGGTTTATGACTACAATAGCTCTAAAAAGGTTTCGAAGCAGCAAATCATTCTGAGTCAGCATGCATTTAGTTTTTTAATGGAAGGAACAAAAGAAGTCGTTTTTGGAAATTCGGCTGTAGCAATAGACGCTTCAAAGTTTCTTATGATGAAATCAGGACATTGCTTAATGACTGAAAAACTTTCTGCTGTTTCTAATTACAGAAGTATTGTTTTATTTTTTTCAAATGAAATGGTATTGCGATTTATTAGAAAAATGGAATGGAGTAAACTGGAAGTAAAAGAATCTAATTCTGTTTATGCTTTTGAATATGATGTATTCCTTAAACGATTTGTAAATAGTCTGGTGGATATTTCGAAATTATCGATAGCAATTAAAAGTAAACTACTGGAAGTGAAGTTTGAAGAGTTAATGCTTTATCTGACGGAGATTCATGGTACAGAATTTCTATATTCTCTAGTTGCTAACCGTAGTGATTCTTCACAAAAATTCATTCAAATTATTGAAAGTAGTCATTTGAGTAAATTGTCGTTAAGAGAATTGGCCTTTTTGTGTAATATGAGTGTTTCGACATTTAAAAGAGAATTTGAAAAGCATTATTTGGAATCACCCATTAAATGGTTTCAAAATAAAAGACTTGAATTTGCCAATTATTTGCTTCATCAGGAGCAAAAAAGTCCTTCAGAGGTTTATTTTGAGGTAGGTTACGAAAGTTTATCCAGTTTTACTCAGGCTTATAAATCAAAGTATGGAGTGACCCCAAAACAAGGGCAACTAAAATGAGCTTTTGGCTATAGTTTTTGAGCCTTTACCTCAATTTATTTTTCATCCTCAGGGCTAAATTTGTTTAAAATTTTAAACCACAGAAAAATGAAAAAAGTAAATTTAATTTTGATAATATTTTTAATTTTCACAACCACAATTTTCGGACAAAAGACTTTTACGCTCAGCAGTAAAGACCTTGGAGGAGAGGCGACTAAAACACAGGAGTTTAAGGGATTTGGCTGTACCGGAGAGAATCAATCGCCTGAATTGTCCTGGAAAAATGCACCGGCGGGAACAAAAAGTTTTGCTGTGACGATGTATGATCCTGATGCACCCACCGGAAGTGGTTTTTGGCACTGGATTGTATTTGATATCCCATCAGATATAAATGAACTGGTAACTAATGCAGGTAACAAAGATAAATTTGCAATAAAAGGTGCAACACAAAGCATCACCGATTACGGAATTAAAGGATTTGGAGGGCCTTGCCCGCCTGAGGGGCATGGATTTCATCAATACATCATCACTGTTTATGCTCTTAAAACCGACAAACTGGGGCTTGATGAGAATACAAACCCGGCCATCGTAGGGTTTAATCTATGGAATCAGACATTGGCTAAAGCCAGTATCGTGGCTTATTACAAAAGATAGATATAAATTGATTTTGAAATTATAAAGCAGGATGTTTCGAGCATCCTGCTTTTTTATGAGGTACTGAATTAATTAAATGATTGTGATCGCTGTTAGTGATAATGTTAATGGGATTTGCAATATCGGTACATAACTATCGGTTACAGAATAAGCAGTCAGCATGAAGGTATAGGCTCCGGCATTAGTTTGCGGACTATTGCTTTCTATCCAGCTGTTTATTCCTCCGGATATCAAATCGGCCATACTTTTTCCGTGGTCTGCGACTGTCAATTCAGTAGGAGTAACGAGTAATACAGGTATGTCTACAGGGAAAGTGGTTCCCGGAATGACATAGCTATAATCACATTGCATTTTTATCGTAAACCCAGTAATCGCAGGATCTATGTTTTCGGTTAAAGCGTCAAACAAGGCCAATAGCTGTACATTGAGTGTACGGGTTGGCTGTACTGGATAAGTAGGTGTTGAAATGGTGTTAATGTCTATAGCATTATTCGCATTCAATAATGGAATAAGTTTGTTATAGAACATTACCTGTGGTGTTTGATAGATAAACGACTTATTGGTAGTTTGCCATGTACTATCCTCGTTTTGCAACAGTTCTTCGTTTCTTATTACAGCTACACTACTCCAGGCATTCTGCGCTGTAAGGATATCGAGATCATTAAGCTGAACGGTTCTTGAAGGATCATTATTTCGGTCTTCATATAACAGATATATTTTATTTCCTTCATTGTCAGTAGTGTAATACAAATATTCATTTGTTTTACCTTCAATCGGTTCGCTTGTATAGCCTGTAATTGATACGTCGATCGTAACATTGGCAGATTGTTGGTTCGTAGAATCAATAGTGACAATTAAGTACTCCGTTTCTTCCTGAGGGCTTTCGGTAATCGTGTAAGACAATGTAAATGGTGGCGCAGGAGCGGTCGAGAATGCTCTTGCTCCTAACGTCGTTTTTCTAGGGTTGACCTGATTGGTAACGGACCATTGATCGGCGACCTGATTTACGATATCGATAAAAGCCAACATCGCATAGCGGGCATTAATAGCCAAAGTTGAATCGGCTTTTAAAGTTGCCGGAGTAAGAAGGGCAAGACAATTATCGAAATCGGCATTAATTAACGGATAAGAATCAATGAATTGAGCAAATGCCTGATACAGCCCTAAATTTGGTGTATTTGCACTGGCATAAAAACTCTGATTTTGATCGGTAACATTAAACTGAATTTCTGTTACAATAGTATCCTGCGCAGCCGAAGGGTTTTGATAGGTATAATAATACTCCCATTGACGTGCTTCTGCTATCGTGATTGGCTGTAGCTGAGTAAATTCGTTTACCGGGTAATCAAAATTCTGTGCCGATATTGAAGGAGGTGTTGGGTAAGCACGCAACGGAACGGGTATTGCAGTTTCTCCAACATCGCTCATATTGGCAAGCGGACTGTCTTTATGATCTATTTGACCGTCAAGCGGAACGATAAAAGTCAGCCACGAAGAAGCAAGATAATCTGCTAAATCTGGTATTTGGGTAATGTCAAATTCCAGGTGACTCACGTTGTATTCCATTTCACTAAAAGAAAAACTACGGCTTTCGGCTGCATCTTTGGCTTCAAACATGTAGGTCAACCAGGAATTACCGTTGGCAGTTGGAACTTTTGCGGTGGACAATGAATATTCAGTCGATTTCAGAATGGTATCAGAGCCGGCGGCAGTAGGATCAAGACCTAACATTTTTCCGTAAAGCGAAGGAACATAAGGTTGCTGTGGTGGTACATTGTTGGAATTGGCGTATTCCGCACCTTTATAAGCCGAACTTATGCTGGCAGTAGTTTGTACAGAGGCGATATAGCGATAAGCATTTGCCAGTTGTATAAGGATCTGTTGTTTCCATTTTTCCTGTGCGTTACCAATATTTGAAGGTTCTTTCCCAGCACTTGGCTCAATGATAAAATCGATCGTTCCTTCAATAGCTTCAGCCAGCTTTTGTTTGGCGTCGAGTATCAACTGTAAATAATCAGGATCTCCGGCAAAAACATCATTTGCGGTCAATAAAAAGGCAGGAACGGAATAAGAAGGGCTAAGGAATTTGTCTACGGCCTGTAAAAATTGTAGTCCCCAGCTGTCCATATCAATACTAGTATAATTTTTGGTGATGCCATTGTCTGTAGTGTAAGGTTTTCCTTGTTGATACGAATTTATCTTAGCAGAGAACGATTGTAAACTTGTTGCCAACGGAATAGGAGCGAAGTAGTATACTTGCTGATTGTTAAATCCGAATTTAAGACCATTCACCCCGGTGCTGTCAAAACGAACCATCCAGAGTGGTGCATTTGCGGTTGTATCGCTGTTGCCTTTGGTAAGATTGGCTCCGGTAGCAGCTTTAAGTACGATGCCGGTATTAGGCTGATTGATAAAAGCAGCTTCAAATTGCTCGGCAAAATAAGTAAGTGCCAGCATAGCATTTACACCGTTCTCGGATAAAGGCTGAATAACAGTGCTGGATAAAGCGACTCCTGCAACATTAACAAAATTTGGATCTAAGTTCGCAACACGTTTCATCGTCAGACTTGTGGATACCAATGAAATTTCGGGCAAAGTGATGATATTGGTGGTTGATACGGCTGAATTTATGGTATACGTCTGAACTGCAACCGGTGCCTGACCTGCTATGATCGCATTTAAATACACGATAATAGGATTTATAAAATGATTCAATAAATCACTGTTTGCAATACTATGATCTGTTGGAGTAATCACTCCTTGTGTATTAGCCTGATCTTCTACCGTTGTGGTGTAATGAATAACCATATCGCTATTACTAAGCTGATAATAGATGTTCATAAATGTAATGATATCGATCTGAGCATTATTCTGTGCGCCTTCGCCTACATAACGTACCGTATTGAAATTAAAGTTAAGACCGATGTTTGGTTTACCGCTAACAGGGCTGAACAAATAGGATACCGATACTGATGGCCATTGACTTAGTGCAATGATCGCATCTGCATATAAAAGCTGCATAGAAGCATTTAACGGTGTTGTACCCTTTGGGGGCACATTTCCAAACATATCCTGCCAGTTCATTACCATTTGTACAGTAGTTCCTATACCTGCATATGGATTCGGATATTTAGGATCTGTTCCTTGCGGTTGTACATATTTGTAATACGGAACAACAGCGCTGTAATTCCAATCTTCAACATCGTCATTGGCCGAAGCGTTTCCGTTTTTGGTGTTTTGAATGGCTTCGTCGTCCATTGAATCTACAGGGCCAGCCGGTGTTGGATTGATATAAGCCGGTATGGCCGGCACGGTTAATCCGATAAGATTGAATTGCGTTTGCAGGTAGATCTGATCCTCAGCTAATGTTGGTACTGGTTGTGTAGGCACATAATCCCCAGGGTTTTTACGCGATACTTCGTAACCTACTGTTCCCGGTAATAAAGTAGCCACGCGGGTTGTGTATTGTTGTGCTATTGGAGCAGTATCCGGTGACTGAACGTAAACGGAAGTATTTGTCGTATCAATGGTATCACCTATAACAACACTGTTTACAAATGGGCTTAATATTAAGTTATCGTAAGTAACAACCAATGCTATATTAGCGATTCCGTTACCGGCAAAAAGGGTATCCGGTAGTCCTTTATTCTCACTGTTATTGTAATAGAAATAGAAACCGCCGCTGCGAACAATACTGCATTCCCATAACAACTTGATAAAGTCACCTGCGTTATTGAGGGTATTATAATCTCGCTCCGGAATTTCAGCTATAAAACTTCTCGCGAACATTGCTTCTGCCGGGTTGGTTTCTGTTGACAGATTGGCCTGAACGATGGCCGTTTTATAACCTCCATTTAGATCTGAAATATAACCTCCATTGCCATTTTCAGTCGGATCCGGCTGATACAATATCTGAATTTGCTGAATGGTTTTGGTTCCGTCACTATCGCCATGCGTATTCAGATACGTTAGTAATTCTTGTAAAAAAACAGTTCCTGCGTCATCGGCACCTACCAAATTGTACATGTTGTTTGATAAAGGTGTAATTTGACCATCAACTGCCGTTATCTTTTGCAGCGCGAAATTAACGACTGTACCCCAGGTATAATTTTTTACTGTTGCCTTGGTCGTACCAGTATCGGTGGTAGTTAAAGTTTTAACATCAAAAAGCCAGTTTCCTTCTTCGGCAAAAATGGTTGTTAAATTGGATGGTAACTTCCATATCACAGGTTGATTGGTTATACCTGGATAGTAATCACCCGGATATTGCCACAATGCAGGAGCTCCTAATGAGAAGGTTTGCGGAGTATCATTGTAGTTGATCAGTGCCGTTGGTCCGTACGAAAGTGTTGGCGATAAAGTAATCGCCGCCACATCGTTTATGTGCTGTATTTCACTATCATCAATGGTTATGGTAAGGACATTATTGGTACCTGAAACCATAGTAATCCAGGGTGCATTTGGATTTTGCAACAGCACCGAATATTTATCACCTGCTTTTAAGGCTGAAGGTATTGCAATCTGTTGTCCTGTTAATACATACAACGGTTGTGTAACTCCTTTTGAAGCGTCTGGTGGCTGAGGTAATCTCAGGCCATGAAGCATAAAACGGGAAGCCATACCGCCAATTCCCTGTACGCTGTCGGTAACCGCATTCGAAACGACATCACTTACTTTGGCAGAAGGTGTTCCTTGTTTGTCGAGATAATCGGCTGCTGCCTGTAGGGCCTGTTTGGCGAGCAGTGCCACAAAATCGGTAAACATAAAGGTAGGGAAGGACAGATTATGCTGCTCTTCGTAAGTTGGATCGGATACGTTACTGCAATCAGAAGTATCGTAATATTCTGCTGTAATACTGGATTGATAATCGACAGCAGATGAGGCGAGCAGTACGGTTATATCGCTGATGTAATTTTGAGTACCTGTCATGTTTTGGGTAGCAAAATTAATCGGAGTACCCGCAGTACCGTTTAGATCGGTATTCAGAATTAATTCCGGCACTACAGGGAAAACTGCTGCATCCATACTTCCGCTTTGCGTTGCATCAACAGCACGTATATTTAGTTGAAAATAAGTACTGAAGAAAGTTCGAATATCATTGTTTGTCGCATTTATATAGTTGAATGGTGCAACATGATTTGGTCTTGTGTTAAAGTAGCAAAGCAGTGTACTGATTTGATATGCTGTGATTTCCTGCTCTTTTAGCCAGTTCATACCTGTATTTTCACTGGTATTTCCTATAAGTGCATTGATGGCCCAGTAAAGAACTCCTTCGGTTAAGGCAGCGAGACTGTTGTCGTTAGGATCGGTGTTGATGTATAGCATCGAAGCATATTGAGGCCCTGCAGATCCAGATTCTCCCGATACTGTAAGCTGTGGAAAAAATAATAAGTCAAGTGGCACTTTTGTCGTGGGTTGAATAGGCTGCCATTTTAGATAAACCGGAGCGGTATCCAGACTCATCGCATTAAAAGTTCTGCTGGCCATATCCAACGATAGTCGCTCTCCTGATCCTTTTACCGGACAAATATTCCATGGTGCAGAGGCTGATGTATCGCTTCCAATGACAAATGAAGCACTGATGGTAGCGCTAAAGTGCAGCGATACTTTGATAGAGAATAATCCGAGATTAATTTTAACGGTAAGTTTAACCGAAACTCCGGCTTCAAAAGTGATTGGTATCTTTTTGTAGCTTTCGATAATCAAGGTGATATAGGCGTAGGCCATAATATCAAGTCTCGCAGAGATAATAGCAAAATTAATCTCCCCATAGATATGACCTGTTAACCCAAAGGTTCCCTGAATTTTAAAATAAGTATCGTCATTTGTCTGTAAAGAAGTGTTGGCCGTAAAAAAGCCCAATACCCCCTGAAAGATACCAACAGCCGTAAGTGAAAGCCCGGCTTTTAAAATCCCCTGATCGACGGTTTTACCAACTCCCAATGAAAGCCCTAAACCAAATTCGATAACGGGATTGAACACACCACATTTAGTGGCTGGTACACTAGTAGAGGTTGCCCCGCTAAGGTAACCGAAATAGAATCCTCCGAATCCCACAAACGGAAATACCTGTACCGAGAAGGAACGTGAGAAATCGGTTATGCTGGCCGGGAACCCAAAGTCGAGGTAAAAATTACCATTTGTATATACCTTTACACCAATGATAGGAAGTGTAATAGAAACGGCTCCAAATTCAAGATGCCTGAACTGATCCGGTAATTGCAGATCGATCTGATACATTCCGATAGAGTCGTTTATTTTTTTATAAAGAATCTCAAACTGAAGATTTTTAAAAGCGCCTGCATCCTTACTTACTCCAACCAGTAACCCGTACATATTAGGATCGTTGAATACAGCGGCAATACGATAAAATTTGGCTACTGTAAAATCGGTTCCTATCAGCCAGTTGCTGTCCTGATCGAATACCAATGTTCCCGGTTTTGTGGTTGCTGTTGCTGCGGGTACCGGTATTGTAGTTGAACCCTCATCGGATGAGGTGGTAAATGCGGTTGACAATGCTGTAATTGCGGCATCTACCGAATTCAGACTTGGAACGTCATATAGGGTAACGTGTTGTCCCATAGCCAGTAGTTTCAGGTCGAAAAACTCGCTTCCCATTCCTGGTACAGCAGGCATTTTTGTGGCATCACTTCCCTTGCCGTCTTTTTGAAGAGGGGAATCACTTCCGATAGGAAGCCCTAAGAAGGTACCTTCAATAAAGATGTAAACACCACTTCCGGTAACCGAATCGTCTTTGGTGATTTTAAGGGATTTTATATTGATGAAACCTAAATCTACTTTTATCGGAATGGTCGCTACAATGCTGCTCTGCGCTGAATCTTTGTATCGGGTGTAGGTAAACTCAAAATTGGAAAGATCTATACTGTTTAAGATGTTCCAGGGGGCAGATAAACTGAAACCCGGACTGAAGGTGCCCACCAATGTAGAGACAATTTCTCCAAGTGATATTTTATCAAATTTAATATCAATGATATCGTATTTGATATTACTGGTATATGTAATCGTACTGGCAAATTCGGGTATTTTTAAGTAAACTTCGGTATCCGGCGTGCCAAATTTATAGCCTACTATAAAAGTCAATCCGAGCATTTGTTTGGCATCGGCTGTACCGGTAATGGTTCCTGATGTTTTGCCATCAGTATAGGTAATATCAACGTTAGCACTGAGATCTAAGTTAAAAGAGCTGTATTGCAGGTGCCAGGCTACATCACCTTTTAGGTTATAGGTTGTCAGCTTATTTTTGTCATCCGGAACGACCATAAGAAAACTTACATTGTTTATATTTGGAAGGTTATCACTTACCCATGATGGTATGTCTTCCATTCCAAATGCCGTTAGAAATGTAAACGTGATATCCCCCAGGGATATAGTTTGATTTGTTCCAGTATTGGCTCCAAAACTCCAGGCAGTTCCGTTATAGCCTGCAAATATATTCAGATCAACACCAGTGTCAGGTGCGCTTGGACCGATATGAAACATTCCAGCTATTTTTCCTGTTGTTAATCCTTGCTGGCTGTTAATTTCTAGTGCCAGACCTGTCATAGTAAAACTGAGATCCGGATTTGTGATAGTGAAGAAAACCCAGTTGCTGACAATTACACAATTAAGGAAATAGTTTTTGGACTCTGGTTCAATTTGAATAAAAAGCGTGACAATTTCTGACTGTAGGTCAATTGTGGTACCGCTCCAGAATATGGTTAATAAATCTCCTAATTGTATTGTTCCTGAATCGAGAGAAATATTTGCTGAGAAATTAGGATATGTTGCCGTGACAACCAGCAGATTTGAATCTGGTGCTCCAATTGTAAAATCGCCACTGATCGTAAAGGCAGTACTACTGTCTTTTCTCAACGGATTAAGAACCAAAGCCGTTATCCCGATATTGTTGATCGCCAGTTTAGGAAGTATTTGCCATTGATAATCCGGTTCTGTACTGATAGCTACTGCAATATATTTAACAAGGCTGGTTTGGGTATCATAGGAGAGATCAAGTTGTTTTAGTCCAAGCTCGGTTAATGTACTGAAAGGTTGTGGTAGTGCATTTTTAAGATTTACACCTCCCACCATCTGATAAAAATTAGAAATACTAGGGTAGGGGCTTTCAAAACTTCCCTGTAGCAACCAGGTATCGGCGGCTATGGGATAACGCATAGCCAGCTCAAGGATAATTTCAGAATTTATATTTACTTTACCTCCTGTTTGTCCGACAACAGGAAGACTGGTATCATAAACCTGAATACCTACGAACGGATCAGTAAGGGTAAACCAGCTAATACCAGCAATTGGCCATGTACCGTTTGTCAGGATTGATTTTAAATTAGACAAAATTCCTGTGTCGGTATCACTAAAAATAATAGAGAGTTGCATATCACCGGTTCCAAACGAAGAACTGTCCCCCAATAGAGTAAATTCAGTTAGAGAATCACTCCATGTAGCGGGTTGCAAAACGGATTTGTTTATTGTAAAAGTACCTCCCGGAATTAAATCTGTATAGAATTTACCGATAGGGTCTTCTGTATTTAAAATAGTAGGAACAAGATTAAATGTACCGGAACCATTATCTATTTGTGTCTGTATTTCCTGATAAAGACTTTTTAGCGTTAAAGTATCGTTTTGGTTCATAATCTTTAATTTATATCTTTTGTATAATTCAGCATATACAGTAATGCAATGGTTAATTTATCATTTTGCTGCTGGTGAAAATAATGTGATAATCCAGCGAGGTACGTATTTATAGGATTATCCGGAGTATAGGCATTTTGCATAAATTGTGCTGCGGTATACAATGCCGTACCCTCAATTCCTGCATTATGTAATTTCGTATTTGTGGTAGCAAACGCTTCGATTAACCTGAATGTAGTCGTATTACAGGTTATCGCCTGAGCTGAGGCGGCAGTTTCAGCTTGTAAAATTTTTATGTTTTGTAATGGCAACGTTGGATAAACGTATCTTCTGTTTAAGTTAGAATTAGTCAAATTGAAAAAAGGAAGAGGCAGGTTTAGTACCAAAGAAGCTGTTCCTTTTCCTTCAAAAACACATGGGAGTGTACTCTTTGAATACATATAGTTAAAAGGCGCACCAGGCAAACCATTCATTTTGACAAGTAGAATTTTTTGATTGGAGGCAGCTACTGCTGCTAATTGATCACCAAAATCTTCAGCATTATAATCGATAATATCAACCCTGTTGTCCAGATTTTCCTGTAAAATATAGGCATTAAGATCTGGGACCTCTGCATTTTGTCCCGCCAATAAAGCTATTAAATTGGTATAACAAGGTTCAGTAATAGTCGCGATGACAACAATTACAGCTCCTTTCTTCAAATGTTCTGCATCACCGTATCTTTGGGTACGGGCAACTGAAGCCAATAAATTAAATAAGACACTTTCCGGTCGTGCGCCCATTGATTCGATCATTCCTCCTAAATCTCCAAGACCATAGACAGGCATCATATTAATTGTAGGATTCTCGCCGGTACTCGCTTCAAGGATTGCTCGATAGGGAGGAACTTTAGCAGGGGTAGCTGTTGTAAATTGTTCATAATCAGTTTCAGACATTTGCGGAACAGGCAGGTAATAATTCTGTCTTGTAAAAATAAAATTTCCTAAAACTTCTACATCAGATAAATTAATTATGGTTTGGTTTTCTTCACCCGGCCCTCTGTTTATGTATAATGAGTTTACTTCTCTCCAACAATAAGGCTGTAATTTAAGAAAGATGCTGGTCTTGGTTAAAAGGGCTAGATTGGTTGCACTGTCATCATATCCTCCTGTGATACCAAATACCAGTTGATCTTGTGGTGTTGTAGCAAAATTTGTGGTACTGATAAAATAAACGGTTACATTTTCGTTAATATCAACGGGTTCTGGATTAATTGGATCAAGACCAGGAATCAATGTGGCAAGCTTTACAATGTTTGTTGGCACTGTTTCTGTATCATCATAGATCATTTGGATATCTTGGTTAAATCCTGCAGCTATAAGGCTGTACATTATATTGACTGTATTAGCCTGATGTCCATATCCTGGTGAAGCAGGAACGTAAATACGTATCTGTGCATTTTCCGAATTTTGCAAAAAAGCGGTTAACAACAATTGATTTGCTGCAAAAGTATTAGTATTGGTATTTTCTTCGACCCCAAACAAATTGGTTATAAATTGCTGAAACGGCATGGTTGTTTATTTATCAAATTATTAATTGCTCTTTACATATGATCCGTACCAGCCCAAACTCTCAGGTTTTGCATTGGCAGCTGGATTGCCAAATAGCATAAAACATATATTTCCTCCCGGAGGAAAGGATAAACTAAATACCTCTAAGGCAATATTGTTTATTTTCATTAAATAAGCCGTACTTTCTGTACCGGTTGCTTTTTGCAACAGGATCGAACCAATATTCAGCTTAAGCACACCCTGTAAACTAAAAGAAGGAGCTTGAGGGTTAACACCCGGTAATTTTACTCCTGCCCAGGCGCCTTTTGCTCCCACACACCAGGCCATCATGAAGGTTGAGGTAAATCCGGCTGAACTGGCCAGTGACCCCAGGGTTCCCATATTGAGGTTGAAGATCAATGCATACCATTGACCGCTTACACTTTGCTGCTGTTGCAACGCAGGTATGGCTACATTCAGAAAACCCTGAGATGTTGGGCTATTGGTGGCATCCCCGTTTGTAATTCCGGACAATTGCAGAGGAAAATGCGAATACAAGCTGTCTTTTCGTGGCGTACTTTGTCCAACATCAAATGACATCTGACTGATATCAAAGAGAAAAGTTTTAGTAGTAGGAGTTTCCAATTGAAACGTAAGATCGACATACATATTAGAATAGGACAGTCCTCTGAAATTGTTTGTGGTGCTATCGGGTTCCGTTCCAAAAGAGAACAAATCAAACCCTTCCAGATCATTGTAATTGATAAAGCCCCAAAAAGAGAATTTAGCATTAACCGTGTCACTGGTCACATCGTTTTGGGATACTGTGGTGATAAATGCTGTTTTTATTATTTCGACATCCGTAATGATATTGGTATTGACTAAATTCAATACATTATCGGAAGTATTGGTAAAGGTATAGGACGGAACTCCATTGCTGTTTTCGTAAGTACCGGTAAGTATAATTAAATTAGCACGGTTTGTTGCATCAACCTTTTCTCCAAAAAGTTTATTGACTGTTAAAGCCAGATAACTGTTGTAGTTGTATATTTTACTGTTGGTAAATACAATTTTTAACTGTAATACCACAAAATCATAATCAACTGCACCGTTGATCGGAGCATTCGTTTTATAGGCAACAGGATCGGCACCCATACCTTCAAAAGTAGCATCTTCATAATCTATAAGGGCAAACATTGAACTGGTAGGCTGCATGGATACGGTTCCCTTATTATTGTTTACAATACTAATGTCAACGCCGAAATGATGGGCGTAAAAATTATCCAAATCGATACCAGCCAGTAACCCTTGTAGTTCCTTTGGAAAGTCCTGTACGCTGATGTCAACTCCAAGTGAGAGAATACCTTGCCAGTTGGGGTTTGTGGCTATATTGTAAAAATTGAGATAGTCATTGTCGTGCTGTACCGTATATTTGTCCATTCCACTTTGTATGTACTGTTCTAACCACATACTCAGATTGGGAAGTCCATTACTGCTGGTATCATTAAAGGTATTTGGCGAGTTCCAGCCCTGAATGTTCTTGACTTTATCGGTTAGTGTACCGGTACAGAATTTAAAAACAAGAACGTTTTTATACTTGCCATTTGTTTGTTCTTTTGGAACATTCAATATAAAAGGCCATTCGGTAATTTCCATTTCATTACTGAAATTATCCAGTACATAAGTGCCGTCGCTCAGTTTTTGATTGTAAGAAATCACCAAAAACAACTGATTTGACTGTAAAGCCGTTTGAAGAGTAGCACTTGGCGGTGTAAATTGTAAATTAAAGATCTTAGAAAGTGTACCGTCAGAAGTTAAAAACTGATTACTTGCCAGCTGTAAAGTATTCCATTTTCCGTCAGTCGGATCAACGTTAACATAAAATCCTTGTGGACTGGTGGAGGATATTCCACTGGCATTTTCGTTTACGCTTGCTCTGGAATTTAATAAACGACTGACCGTTGGCGGAATATTTTGGGTACTCATTACATTAGCTATAATGGCTTTTCGGGTCGGGTTGAGTATTTGTTTTTCAAATAATGAAAAATCAACATTCTTGGACGGAGTAGCCAATGTTGCTCCATAAGGTACCAAAGGAAAAAAGATGTTTTCACTTGCAGCCGATAATACACCCGATCCGGTTGTGAGATGACTGAATAAAGGAGATTGGGAATCTTTATCAGGAGAGAACAAGGGAGAGCCCTGTGGTTGCGCATGATAAACTACCGGAGTCTCATTTTGATTGGCCAGAACAACGCCATTCCATCCGGTGATGTAACTGTTCGAGAGTTCTTGTTGAGAGGTATTACTACCCACTATATTCTGAGTAGCCTGAATAGGAAACTGAGGAGCGAAGGCATTTTGGTTGGTTTTATAGTAAAGCCAGTCTCCGGTACCTGTAACCACATTATTTGGATCAATAAACTGAGGTGTAAAACTGATCGTTTCCGTAGAACCCAGTCCACACATCAATTGCACTTGATTATTAACATCAATATTTTTCTGATACGAAATGTCAAGGGTAAGTATTGATGCTCCCTCAGGCGTCATATACCAAACGGCATTTGGATCGTTCGGAGTCTGTTCGCTAAATACCAGTAGCGAACTGTTTTGTGTTGGATAATTTAAAGAAACACCATTGTTTACAAAATTGGTATAAGGAATCAGAATTAAAGGATAGCCGAAATTAGTGAGGTAATAAGACGGCAGAGCCGAAATTCGGGTTTGCTGTGTAAAAGTATTATAGGTCAGCCCCAAATAGGCAAAATAAGTATTGACACCAGCTTGGTTTAACAAATCACAAGGATAAATACTGCTTTGCATGCTGATGAAATCATTTAAACTTCCCTTTTGTATCAGAGAGTAGGTGACTCTTGTGAGCAGACCCTCATTGGCATTGTTTTTAAAGCTGTATTGATTGCTGACATTGAAACCACTAAAATCTGAAGAAGCATTAAAGCCCAGTATAAATCGGATATGTCCTTGGCCGACTCCTGTAAGTGGTATTTCGATGTTGCCTTGAATTTGACCTGAAGAATCCAGATTGTTAGACGAGAAAGTATAATTAGTTGCTCCTTGCTGACCGGAAATAGTCATTGCATTATTGGTCGTATCCAGTGTCAGAATAACACTGTTGTAACTGATGAACAAGGTTGCATAGTTGTTTCCGAAACTGTAATTAAACCCGCTTAGAACAGAATAAACTCCATTGGCTCCTCCTGTTAAAATGAGTTGAGGTGTATTGATTTGGGTCAACGCTGTGTTAGGGTTCATAAACCAAACTACTGATGCCGACTGATACGTTTGCAATGGCCCAAGAAAGGTATATACATTGGTTACAAATGTATTGATGTCAAGGGTTGGTGCATGTAATGAAAATAGAAAATAACCATTGTAGGCGGAAAGTTCATCCAGCCCAATTGAACCACTTGCCGGTCCTGTAACACCATTTGCCAGAAGATAGGCACACCAGTTACTATCTTTTGTAGCCAGATACAACGAACTGTTGCCTGACGAAGTATTTGTGAATTGTAAGGTTGCCATAAAATCTACTGGGTAAAGTTTAACAAAAGTGTTTAATTACAAGGATTTTATAAAGTCATCTTCATTCTGAAATGTAAAATGTAATATGTAAAATTTAAATTTTATTCATAAATATACCAGCCGACGAGATCACCTTTAAAAGGAAAGCTGGTGTTGTTTGCTTTAACCGAATACGTCAGATCAGCTTTGAGGGTTGAAACTAATGGCGAGAAATTGAGATAAATACTGAGGCTTCCACTCGTGGTACTTTCACCTGATTTCAAGTCAAACTCATAAATCGGACTGGTCGGAGTTAAAGATTGTACTCCTACAAAAACAGTTGCTAAATATAGCGTACAGACAACAACTTTGCCTGTTGGATCAATTGCATACTGTATTAATAAATCACCAAAATAGCGTTCTCCGGTAGTACCGCTTTCGACTATTGGAGCCGTTATTTTTTCAAGGGGCAGAGGTATAGTATCCTGTGAAAAAGCCGTTATAGGAAATGTTATAAGCATCGCTATAAATATCACTTTTAGTAGGATATTTATAGGGTATATTGGATTTGTATATGCTGTTTTTGACTTCATATAGAGTTAACCGCGGGATTTTACGCTGCTATTTTTTAGGACCAGGCCGCAATTTGTTTGGCAAAAATAGCTTCGTTTTCGCCATTTAGATCTGTTGCTTTTCCACGACAAATAACCTGACCGGTATCCAATCCGAACTGAGCTCTGAAACTAATAAGATCTATCTGGATTTTTTGTGAGCCAACGATAAATTTGATGTCTACAGCTTTTGACTGTACAGGTGAAAGAGTGACTGATCCTAAAGTTCCTCCTGATACGTTTGCTGGTTTTGATGAAGAAGGACTGGTTGATGCCTGAGCTCCTAAGGCAGAAGTGAAAGTAGTAACAGATACTTCCATTCCTTCTACATAAGAGACTATAGTTGTCGCTATGATGCTGTTGACTAAAATTGCATCTTGTGAATAGGGATAAATTGCCATAATTTTTAGTATAGTATAGAGGAATTTTCCTGGGTTAATTTTGTATTAAGAAGTGTAGTGCATACCTGTAAAGATCACTTTGTAATACAATCGTTTTTGTTGGTGATTTGGGTTTTATAGGGGGGCAGTTTTTGGCTTCATAAGTATGATTTACCCAGGAAATTACCCTGATGTTTTTTACTTAAGACCAAGCAGCAATTTGTTTCGCAAAAGCAGTTTCGTTGTTACCGTCCTGATCTGTTGCACGTCCGCTTGCTGTAACCTGTCCGCTGTCAAGTCCGAATTGCGCTCTAAAACTGATAAGATCGATTTGCAGTTTTTGTGATCCAGCTTTAAATTCTACATTCGTAGCTGTTGGCTGTACAGGTGAAAGGGTGATTGAGCCTAAATTTCCTGCCGGAGAACTAAAAGTAGTAACGGATACTTGCATTCCTGATACAATAGAAACTACAGTTTTTGCATTGATGCTGTTTACTAATAATGCATCTTGTGAATAAGGATAAGTTGCCATAATTTATTTGTTTGTTGGTTTTCCTACTCGTAAGGCTTTTCGGAATACGCCTCGTTTTTTTTGTAAGTGGGTTCTGACTCCACTTTTTTAATGGTATACAATATTAGGAAAATTATAATTTCACAGAACACGTATAAATACTTGTTTTTAAGTTGTTTATGATTTTTTAACAAGAGAATGCTTTATTGTTTAAATAGCCTGTAACTTCTGTAAGATCTAATGAAAAAGACTGCACAATCTGCAGGGAAAAATATTTACCACATGGAGACACGGGGTTTAGTATGAGTGAAGAGTGAAGAGTGAAGAGTGAAGAGTGAAGAGTGAAGAGTGAAGAGTGAAGAGTGAAGAGTGAAGAGTGAAGAGTGAAGAGTGAAGAGTGAAGAGTGAAGAGTGAAGAGTGAAGAGTGAA
>Ga0209504_1000922_pt1 | contig 24049 bp, 26 predicted proteins | sample COGITO_mtgs_1005_FD_184791 | JGI IMG/M metagenome (GOLD analysis project Ga0209504, IMG submission 184791) | Pelagic marine microbial communities from North Sea - COGITO_mtgs_100511 (SPAdes) (version 2) | ecosystem: Environmental > Aquatic > Marine > Epipelagic ...
CCGGCGCTCTTGAGTAGCTTCAAACATAGCACAAACAACACGAGCACAATGACCCAAGCGATGATGTTACGCGACAGTAGAGCGTCTTTTAGCATTTCCATGACCTAGAATAGTTACGATTGATCACCAGTGAGGCAAGCCTTCACAGCGACAGAATGAACCGTAGCCAAGTGACTACTTTGCCACGCCGATAAATTCCTGCTGCATCCAGTGCTGCAGGCAACTCGGCACCTTCACGCGGCCATCGGCTTGCAGGTTATTTTCAAGGATCGCAGCGAGCACACGCGGCACCGCCAGCGCAGAACCATTCAGGGTGTGAGCCGTCACGGGCTTACCATCTGGCCCGCGATAGCGAATCGCAGCACGACGCGCCTGAAAATCGGTAAAGTTACTACAGCTCGATACTTCCAACCAACGCTGCTGCCCGGCGGCAAACACTTCAAGGTCGTATTGCTTCGCATGTGGGAAACCAATATCGCCGGTGCACATGCGCAGCACACGGTAGGGCAGCTCAAGTTTCTGTAAGAGTTGCTCGACGTCGCCACGCAGTTTTTCGAGCTCTTCCATGCTGCTTTCGGCATCGGTCCACTTAACCAGCTCGACCTTATCGAACTGGTGCAAGCGATTCAGACCACGCACATGCGCGCCCCAGCTGCCCGCCTCACGGCGAAAGCACGGCGAGTATGCGCAACGGCGCACTGGTAATTGATCCGCATCGAGAATCTCGTCGCGATAAAAGTTAGTCACTGGCACCTCCGCGGTCGGGATCAGATAGAGCCCCTCTTTGGGGTCGACGTACATCTGCCCTTCTTTGTCCGGTAATTGACCGGTCGCAGTGGCACTCGCCTCATTCACCACGATCGGAGGCAATACCTCTTCGTAGCCAGACAGGCGCGCTTCCTCCAAGAAAAAGTTCACCAACGCCCGCACCATGCGTGACATCTCACCCACATAGAAAGGGAAACCGGCACCAGTCACTTTGACGCCGCGCGCAAAATCGACCCGCGACTCAAACCAAGGGATGTCGAAGTGCGGCAAGGCATGTGGGAACGCCGCGTCGGCATCGCCCCAGGTCGCAGCGACTTCGTTCTCGTCCTCACCCTTACCGATCGGCGTGGACGGATCTGCTAGATTAGGAATCGATAAAAATGCTTGTTGAAAGGCATCATCTGCCGCTTTGGCCACAACTTCCAACTCCTTCGCCTTACCAGCGATCGCCTTCATCTCTTGCACCTTCGCGATAAACTCAGGCGTGCCCTTCGGCAACGCAGCCATCGCTTGATTGGCCGCCTTCTGCGCCGAACGCGCCTGCTCGGCTTCGGTGATCTTCGCACGGCGCGTCGTATCTAACGCCAGAATGGCGTCGATATCGCAGGTGAATTTTTTATGGGCAATGGCAGCACGAACAAAATCCGGCTGCTCGCGGAGGAGCTTAATATCAATCATGACTGAGTCGGTGGAAAGCGCGAATGAGAAGGCAAAGCCGCGAACGCGTCAAGGCGTTGCTTCAGCTTTGTAATCGGATCAGTCAGTCGCATCAAATCCAATCAAAAAATGGGGTGCCGCCTCAAAGGCATACAGCCATATTTTTTTAACTGGTGAATCAGGGATTAACAGGTAAAAGTCCCGCAAATCGAGACATGAAACAAAAATCAATCATCTGGCAAATTAGCGACGGTAAACGCGGACACGAAAATCAAAGCCGTGGTCTAATCGAAGCCATTGCACGCATACAGCCAGCCGAAGTCATTACACTCGAAATTGAAACATGCCACGCCTCATGGCCTCAAGCGCTGCTAGGCAAATTCCCGCCTGCAGATTCCCTACCAAAGCCCGACCTCATCATTGGAACCGGCAGCCGCACCCACTCGACGATTCTCGCCGCCGGCCGCGCCAGCGGAGCATCAACCATCGTCATTATGGCTCCTCCACGCGGCCTCGCATGGTGCTTTAGTCTTTGCATCATTCCCGAGCACGACAGTCGGAACGGGAGTAACATCGTCACTACCAAAGGTGCGATGAACCTAATCCAAGCCAACGAGGCAAAAAAAAGTAGCTGCGGGTTAATCTTGGTAGGTGGCCCCTCGCAACACCACGAGTGGGATTCCGCAAAACTTCTCGAACAGATAGACGCCCTACTGGCCGCATCGCCTGGCACCGAATGGACCGCCACCACTTCTCGCCGCACACCTGCAGAGACGACCGCGAGTCTCATCAAGGAAAACTGCGAGCAATTTAAGCTCGTCCCCTGCGAAGACACTGATGCCGACTGGTTACCCGTCCAACTATCTAGTGCCGCCTGCGCATGGGTGACCGAAGACAGCGTTTCTATGATCTACGAGGCGCTCAGCTCAGGAGCCAAAGTAGGCCTACTCCCAGTTCCTAGAAAAAAGCAGACTTCACGAGTGTTAAAGGGCGTCGATCAGCTGAAGTCCGAAAAAGCAATCTTACCCTTTAATCCAAACGACTGCGACCTCGCCAACTTTCTAGCTCGTCCTAAGCTAAACGAAGCCGAGCGCGTCGCCAAGATCGTTGCCGAGCGTCTATTATCGGTGTAATCGCGAGCCAGATTTCGGCCAGACCTAATCATCTATAAGACTATGTTACTTGAACATGACCACAATTAATATTAACGAAGCGAAGACTCACCTCTCCCGCTACGCAAAGCGCGTCAAAGCTGGCGAAACGATCATCTTATGCGACCGCAACAAACCTTTCGCGGAGATTCGCCCTATCCCAAAAACAAAACCTAGCCGCACACGTAAGCTTGGCCAAATGAAGGGCAGCGTGAATTTCGCCCCTGACTTCTTCGATGCGGACAAGGAGATCGAAGAGCAATTTCTAGGCGGCGTGCTCTTCCCAGATGTAGCAGATAAGTCGGAATGAATCTACTGTTGGACACCTGCACCTTTCCTTGAGCCATTAGTACCCCGGATCAACTGAGTCAGGCAGCGAAGCAAGCACTTGAGGACCGAGATAATCGCCTTTCGCTCAGCCAAGCTTCGATGTGGGAAATCCAGATCAAGTATCAGTCTGGGAAGCTCACACTCACCCATACACCCAAAGAGACGATTGAGCTGGGGATGGAACGTCACGATGTAGACTACCAAAGCCTTGCGAGCGCAGCGATTTGGCAGCTGCAGAAGCTTCCCCTGCTCGACAAAGATCCCTTCGATCGTATTATCATTGCGTCAGCGCTCTGCGAAGGCATTACACTCGTTTCACCCGATCCGGAAATCCATAAATATCCAGTTCCAGTGATCTGGTGACCAGATGCATATCGCCTCATAAACCCAAAAAGATCTGTGCCCAGCTGTGCAACCCGCGGTTAAAAAACCGCCGAAACACAGTCACCATGCAAACTATGAGAACCGCAGTTCACACTGGTACGATATACCCAATCAAAATGAAGCAGCCCTTGACAGACTAGACTATGTAGACTTAGCTAACTTTATGAAGATTGCAAATATGCACACAGCGAAGACGCAACTGTCATCACTGGTTGAAGATGCGCTTGCCGGCGAGGAGGTCATCATTGCGCGTAGGGGGCAGCCCGTAGTGCGCTTACAAGCCATTCAGCAAACCGGAACCTCGCGTAAAATTGGCTCATTGCCCAGCCTTCTCAAGCGGATGCCCGACGATTTCAACGACAGTTTCGACGATTGGGAAGAAACACTCGCGTGATTAGCAATGGCTTATTTACTCGACACGCATACGGTTCTTTGGGCGCTATCCAGTGATCCGCGCCTCTCCAAGCGCGCGGCCCAGAGTTACGAATCAGCAGAAAAAGGCCACTTCAGCGTAGTGACTCTTTGGGAAATTGGAATAAAGTTAGGACTCCGTCGACCAGATTTCGAACTCAGCTTGGGATGGGAGCAACAGATTCCCAACGAGCTCACCCGCCTCGGCTTTGAACGCCTTGATATTGAAGCAAAAGACTGCTTGCAGGTATCGCATCTTCCGCAATATCACAAGGACCCCTTTGACCGAATGCTCATCGCCCAAGCCACACGAAGAAATCTAACCATCATTTCAAAGGATGAAAAGTTCGATGCCTATTCGGTCGAACGCGTCTGGTAGTATGAAGCCATATACCCATACTTGACAATATGGCTAGATGTATTCATAAATAAACCCCATGAAAACTACCATAGAAATTTCAGATAATCTGCTGATCCAAGCAAAGCAGCTTGCGCATGAAGAGAAGGTGACGCTTCGCAGCATTGTTGAAGAAAGCCTCGTCAAAACACTACAAGAGCGCTCGCAGCGCTCAACTAAGCCAATCCAACCAGTTGTATTTGCTGGCAAAGGCCTCAAAGCAGAATTCAAAGACGCCTCTTGGCAAGCCATACGCGATGCGGCCTACGAGGAACATGCCTCATGATTGCCGTCGACACCAATTTACTGATCTACGCCCATCGCACTGATGCTGAATTTCATGAAAGCGCACTACAGGCGCTCTCCCAGTTAGCGCAAAAAGGCAGTCGCTGGACCATCCCCTGGCCCTGTGCCCATGAATTCATTTCAATCACAACACATCCACGAATTTACGATCCACCTAGTCCGATAGAGATTGCGCTAAATGCACTTGAGACATGGCTCGAAAGTCCCCACTGCATTCCACTAGGAGAAGGCTTCGATTATTTTAAAAGACTCAAAAATCTCGCACTCAGCGGAAAGGTTCGAGGCCCCATGATTCACGACGCACGGATCGCCGCCATCTGCCTAGATAATGGCATTCAGGAACTCTGGACCGCCGATCGCGATTTCTCCCGCTTCGGTCCATTAAAAACCCGCAATCCTCTCATATAATCGCTTCTGAAAACACGCGACAGCCATCAAAATATCCGTGCCCATTCGCGAAATCCGTGGTTTAAAAACGAGTCCTAGCCTGCATCCCATGAAAGTCATCCAAATCCTCCCCGAACTGAACGCAGGCGGCGTCGAACGCGGCACGTTGGAGGTCGGCAAATATCTGGTCGAACAAGGCCACGAATCGCTCGTCATTTCCAACGGTGGACGCCAAGTCGCCCAACTCGAAGCCGAAGGCAGTCGCCACATTACACTACCCGTTCATAAAAAACGCCTCCGCTCGCTCAAACAGGTCAAAGTGCTCAGGGAACTTTTCGAAAAGGAACGCCCGGACATTCTACACCTCCGTTCGCGTCTCCCCGCATGGCTGGCTTGGCTGGCCTGGCGAAAGATGAACCCAGCCACTCGCCCCAGGCTGATCACTACGGTGCACGGGATGTATTCCGTGAATTTCTACTCGAAAATCATGACCCGAGGCGAGGCCGTGATCTGCGTCTCTAACAGCGTCAAAGACTACGTCCTCAAAAACTACCCCGACGTGCCAGCAAACAAACTGACCGTCATTCACCGGGGTGTCGATCCGGATCAATTCCCCTATGGCTTCCAACCACCAGCAGGCTGGTTGAAAAAATGGCAGGCCGACTACCCGCAACTCGAAGGCAAATACGTCATCACCCTGCCAGGCCGCATCACTCGCTGGAAGGGGCAACTTGATTTCATCCAAGTCATCGCAGCCCTCAAAGCCCGAGGCCTACCCGCACACGGCCTCCTAGTCGGCGAGCCCCACCCAAAAAAGCTGGAGTTCCTTGGAGAAGTAAAAGCCGCGATTCAATCCGCCGGACTCGAACACGACATGACCCTCGTCGGCCACCGCAGCGACCTGCGCGAGGTCATGGCGGTCTCCGACGTCGTCGTCTCCTGCTCGACCGACCCCGAAGCCTTCGGCCGCGTCACCCTCGAAGCCCTTGCCATCGGCAAACCCGTCGCTGGCTACGACCACGGCGGCGTCCACGAACAACTCGACGCGCTCTTGCCCGAAGGAAAAATCCCTCCCCACTATATCCAGCAACTGGAAGAGCGGTTGAACGAATGGCACACCAATCCTTCATTCCCCCTCAAACAGAACCCTTTCACCCGAAAAGCCATGCTTGAAATGACCCTGCATTCGTATAAAAAAGCTAACCAAGCTTAACAGACTTCACTTACCTCGACTTCAAATGCGAATCACGCCCGAAACATACCTAAAATTAAACACAGGACATTCTCAAAAGTTGGCCTATCACCTAGGTTCACGTTCAGGTTTTTTTGCAGAATATGTAAACATGCTCCAAGGCATTCTCTTTTGCCTAATCAACGGCATTGAGTTCCAGCTCTATTCAAAAGACACAAACTTCTCAACGGGTCGCGGCTGGGAGGAGTTCTTCCAACCCTTTTGTAAGGAACAAACCTCTCCCCTGCACCGGTGCCTCAACCCCCGCTTCCCGACACCTAAATTCCGATTCAAATTACGTAAAGCCTGCGCCCCCGCTCTCAAGTTCATCAGCCGATCCGATTATTTAACTTACGAAGTGTGGGATCAACTTCCCCCGATCCCCAAACGTGATCAAGAGATTCAACTTAAAGCACTCCAACGCGAAGGCAGCCTACTAGAAATATACCGCGAACTCGTCCAAATGACTTGGAGGCTCCAGCCTAAAATCCAGCAGGATATTCAAGCAATTTTTCAAGCACACAAGCTGCCCGAACACTACCTCGCACTCCACATCCGTAGCGGTGACAAAATCAAAGAAGCGCGCTTCTATCCTCTCGAAAGCTACATTGAAAAGTTAAAGAGCCTAAGCCAAACCTCAAATGTGCTCGTCCTGACCGATGATTATTCGAATTACAAGCGTCTCGTCGAAAATTACCCAGAGCTACATTTCTACACTCTAGAAAGCCCGCAACAAACAGGCTACCAACACCGCGTAAATAAACGACATTCCAAAACTGAGAAACGCGCCGACTATATCAAATTCCTAGCAGGCATCGAAGCCAGCGCTCAAGCCGAGCATTTTATCGGCACTTACACTTCAAGCATCGCGACCTTCCTTCGACTGCGCATGCCCGATCACTCTTGCCACGGCGTTGACTACGACGATTGGATTCAATAACAACACAGCCAAATCGTTCAAGATGCCAGAATCCACGACACACAAACAAATCCCTCTGACCTGCTACATTCGCACACTCAACGAAGCTGCTCGGATTGGAGCGGTCATCCAAGAAGTGCAGAAGTTGGGCGCTGAGATCATTGTCATCGATTCAAATTCGACCGATGCCACCCGCCAGATCGCAGAAGATGCAGGCGCCACCGTTATCGTCAAAGACTGGGCGGGGCAAGGCCTTCAAAAACGCTACGGCGAAGACGCCGCAAGCCATGACTGGGTGCTCGATCTAGATGCCGATGAAATTATCAGCGAAGCGCTCCACCAACAAATCAGCGAACTCTTTAAAGACGGCGAACCACAGCCCGCGATTTACAGCCTTAAACTCGTCACCGTGCCTCCCTTCCCCAAAGGAGCCATTTGGAGCGATTGCAACGTCGCCTGGCGCAACAAGCTCTACCCGAAATCTTTAATCCGCATGCCAGCTCATGCGGTCTGGGATCAATTTAAAGTTCCCAAAGAAATCAAACCAATCAAACTGAGTGGCGCACTCGAACACTACTCCTTTCCCAACATCGCCTATCAAATGGGAAAAATGAACAGTTACAGCTCCGACTCTGCCCGCGAATCAAAACTAAAATCCAAAGGGCTCCTACAGCTCCGGATTGTATTCGGATTCCCCATCTACTTCGCCAAAAAACTACTGCTCGCCAAAATGTATAAAGGCGGCATCTATGGGTTTGCTTGTGCCGCAGTCATCGCCTTGAGTCGCTGGCTCAAAGATGTCAAAATGTATGAAATGCACCTCGCAAAAAACGGCCGCAATGAATTATGAAAATGACGTCTTCCAGCCTGCGCATTGTCCACGCATGTAATTTCCACTACGATAAGCACGGTGACAAGTATGACATCATGGATGCGAAACTGCAGCATGGCTTGATTGAGAATGGTCACTACGTCTATGCCTTCCCGATCCATGACATCGCGCGGCAATCCACTTGGCGCAACAGTAAGCGGGCGGGCGCCAAAAAGGCGAACTCAGCACTGATTGAAACCTGCCAGAAAATACATCCGGACATCCTACTGCTTGGTCATTCTAAAAGTATTACGCGAGAAACACTGGAGACGATTCGCGTGCAACACCCTCAAATCAAAATCGCGCAGTGGTTCTGCGACTGGTTCTACAGTGAGCATCGCTACACTTTCGAATTCATTTACGACCGACTCGACCTGCTGGACGTCTTTTTTGCCACCACCGGCGGCACGCACCTTGAATCATTTAATCAGAAAGGCTGCCGAGCTAGCTTTATACCCAATCCAGTACACCCCGCGATCGAGCGCTATCGTGCCTTTGAAAGCGATATCTTTCAATACGACTTGGTCTTTATGGGCACCGATCGCAAAGATCCTGAGCGTAGCGAGACCCTTCGCGAAATCGAGAGCCAGCTCGGTGGCAAATATCGCATCGGCATTTTTGGCTCACTCGGCCGCCCTCCTGTGTTCGGCCATGCCAAAGACCTGATTTTAAGCAAAAGCAAAGCCGCCCTAAATTTGACCCGACTTCCGGAGCCGATGCAGTGGTATAGTTCCGACCGCATCGCCTCGCTGATGGGCAACGGGTTACTCACTTGCACCAGAGCCGAAGCCAGCCTCCACGAGCTCTACGGCGAAGAGAGCATGCTTTATTACACCAGCACTGACGACCTCATGGAGCAACTGGACCGGAGCCTGAGCGATGACACCTGGAAAACCACCGCCGAAGCGGGCTGGCGAATCAATCATAAAAAGTTCAACGCAAAGCGCGTGACCGCACAGCTCATCGACTTCACATTGGATCCAAAATGCCAACCTTTATCGAATTTCAGCAATGAGCAATAAACCCATTAAGCGCATCGCCATCGTCGATGCCGGTCAAATCCCAGATATTGTAAATGCAATACTCCCCTTTATCGAGGACCGCTACGAACTGCAGATCACCCAAGACTACGACGCCGATTACGTATTCCATTCCTGCATGGGTTACGACGTGCTCAAATACTCAGGCATTCGCATTTTTGTAACCGGCGAAAACGTCTCGCCGAACTTCAACATCAGTGACTACGCAATGGCATTTGATAAGATGGACTTTAGCGACCGCTACCGCTGGCTGCCTTCCGCCGTGCTACGCCGCAAGACCTACTCCAACCTAGTTAAACCACGCCGCCCAGCAGATGACGTACTCGCCGAAAAAAAGGGATTCTGCGCCTACGTGATGTCAAACACCAAGAACAGCGCTACAGAGCGGTCCCGGATTTTCGACCTGCTATCGGCTTACAAGCCTGTCGCGTCTGGCGGGAAGTGGCGTAACAACGTCGGCGGACCAGTGGCCGACAAGATCAAGTTCCAATCAAAACACAAGTTCGTCATTGCCTTCGAAAACAGCTCCACACCAGGCTACTTAACCGAAAAATTCACCGAAGCCGCCCAGTCGGATGCCATCCCCGTCTACTGGGGCGACCCAGAAATTGGCAAGATTTTCAATCCGGCATCCTTTGTCAATTGCCACGAGTTCGAATCACTTGAGGCGGCGGTAGAGCGTGTCAAACAGATCGATGCAGATGATGCACTGCACAAAGAAATGGCTTCCGAACCATGGTTCCTTGATGGCAAGGAACCCGAATGCTTACGTGCTGAAAAGTTCGCCAATTTCCTTTCAAAAATCTTAGATCAACCCCACGAGAAGGCCTTCCGTCGAAATCGCGGACGTTGGGGCATGAAATCTGAGCAGCGCTACTACGACATGGCATTTCGCCCGCATCTACAGATCATAAATCTGATCAAAATGAAATTAAAAGCTATTAGAAATAAGAGCTAACTACATATTTAAAGAGAACTAAAATACATGACTCAAAAGACGATCAAGCTCTACTACCAAGGGAAGGGGCGCAATTTCGGAGATGCTATTAACTATGATATTTTCAACAGTTTGTTTAATTGTAATGTCGTTGCGTCACGCCCTTACACAGCAGACTGTATGGCGATTGGAAGTGTCCTCAGCAAAGTGCTATACGACACAAACAAGCATGTACTCGCACGGAAAAACCTAAAGAAAACCTTCTCATCTATATTAATGAACAAGCAGCCGATACATATCCTCGGCAGCGGGTTCATCGAGGATGTACGAAAAACCTATCCAAAGCTAAAACTCTTCCGCCCAGTCAATCTGGTCGCCTTGCGTGGACGACTGACTCGAGAAATCATAGAAGAGATCACTGGCAAGCCGCTTGATACTGTTCCGCTCGGCGACCTGGGTTTACTCGTGTCCGAATTCATTAAAGAGGAAACGATCGCTAAGAAATATAAATTAGGAATCATCCCTCACATTGTCGACAAGCAGTCTCCAATCATTACAGACCTGGAAAAAGAGTCTGGCGTCACTATCATTGACATCGAGAGCCCACCACTTGATTTCCTCCGAAAGGTCGCAGCATGCGAAACCATTGCCTCAACGACTTTGCATGGCCTAATAACAGCAGACAGTCTACATATTCCAAATGCATGGATAAGACTCTCGGATGGATTGCTCGGCGGGGACTTTAAGTTTTTAGACTACTATTCCGCATATAATCAAACTGCTTGCGCTTTAGACCTTCGATCCAGCAGCCCAAACGAGCTCTCATGCGAATTCATTCAAAAAAACTACACCCTAACCACGGTTCAAGTTGAAAAATTAAAGACAAAAATCTACGATACAATCGAGCAATTCGTTAAAATAAATTATCTATGAACAGCTATCTATCAAAACAAGAGCTCCAACAGCTAGGCTTAAAGTCCTTCGGAGAAAATGTTCTAATCAGCCGCAAAGCCTCCATCTACAAGCCCGAAGTAATTTCACTTGGTAGTAATGTTCGGATCGATGACTTTTGCATCTTGTCGGGTGGCAATGGAATTAAAATAGGCAACTTCATCCATATCGCTCCATTCAGCGGACTCTATGGCGGAGGGGAAATTGAAATTCATGATTTCGCCGGCCTTTCTTCTCGCTGCTCCCTTTATTCTGAAAGCGACGACTATTCTGGAAAATCACTCACAAACCCCACGGTTCCAATGGCTTTTAAGCCAACGTTCGCATCGAAGAAGATTATTTTGCAACGCCATACTCTAGTTGGGGTCAACAGCACGATTCTTCCTGGGGTGACAATGTATGAAGGTAGTGTCTGCGGAGCACACAGCCTAGCGACTAAGGACCTCGACAAGTGGGGCATCTACTTTGGCACACCAGCTAAACGCATTAAAACCAGAGATAATAAACTACTCAAACTTGAAGGTGAATTTCTTAGCTGGAAGAACTCCGAAGGATAAAGCAAGAGGCATAAATAGACTCTAATGGACATTTCAATTACCCCGACTATTACTAGCATATTAGTCACATATAATCATGCTAAAACGATCCAAAAGGCTCTGGACTCCATGCTGGCCCAGGAAACCAACTTTTCACAAAAGATCCTGATCGCAGACGATTGCTCCACCGACGGCACCAGCCAAATTTGCCTCGACTACGCTGCACGCTTTCCCACTCGAATAGAATACATCGCCAAAGAAAATAACGTCGGCATTGTCAGAAATATATATGGAGGGATTCAAAGTATCAGCTCCGAATTCTTTGCCGTCCTCGAAGGCGATGACTACTGGTGCGCCCCGAACAAGCTACAGAAACAGGTGGATGCATTAAGAGCACACCCAGAATGTAGCTTTTGTGCCCACAACACTCTCAGCATTGACCAAAACGGAAACCAGCAGCCTCTATACACGTCTAAAAAACATAATATCCGAGAAAAATACCAGTTCCCGGAGCGCTACCGCAAAAGGGATATCGTCAAGGCGCATCCCTCCAGCAGAGTCTTTAGATCCGCCTGCCTAGAACTTAAGAACCTAAAGCTAAAAAATAGTGTCGTCTGGGATTCCTCAGCCTACTGGTATTTCCTATCAAAAGGCAGTTTATTTTATTTTGATGAAATCATGTCGGTCTACAATTATACTGGGATCGGAGCCTTTTCAGGGAGCTCAAAGGTGCGACAACGGTGCATGGCACTGCTGAATCTCTTAAACATAAATGAGGAGCTCAACTTCGAGCACAATCACATCTTCATGCCCCGCATCTTACGCCGCTCAAAATTACTGAATCTATCTCTATGGAGCAGATTGAAGCTGAGATATAATCCACAAAAAAACATGGAATTATATAATTCAACAAGAAGCCAATTAGAAACCAAACTAAACAAGACGAGATAATCTCTTAGCTACTCCTCAAAAAATCCACTCTTTGACGAAAGTGGCAGTTTAGCGCCTATGCGCTTCAGCCACAGATTGATGCTGAAATTGGATCTAATACAGCATGCATCATAGAATCAACATCAGCAGCATAAGACATTGGAAGACAAAGAATACGTTCAGAAACAGACTTTGCAACAGGGTATGAACTCGCAATACTAGTATCCATTAAGTCAAACTGGTTAAGCAATGGGTAAAAATATCGGCGAGGAATCACATTCTTACGTCCTAAGGCTTCAACAGCTACGAGGAGACTCTGCTCTGATTCAAAAATCACGGGATAATACGAATAGTTCCTCGAGGCCTCATCTCGATAGTGCAAGCGCCGAACTCCATCTGGCAAATTTGCGTCATAAGCCTCAGTGAGTAATCGCCTTTGTTGCATGATTGCGTTTACGCGCTTTAGAACGCACAAGCCCATTGCAGCATGAAATTCACTCATTTTAGCGTTAATACCCACACCATGAAACGCTTCAGGACCATTGTGACCAAAACGTCGCATCCACTCCATCTTCTCAGCAATGACAGAATCTTTCGCGACAATAAAGCCACCTTCAACTGAATGCATCAGCTTAGTGGCGTGCATACTTACCATCGAAGCATCCCCATATTCTAAAATACTCTTCCCCTTGTAACTGACTCCAAAAGCATGAGCGGCATCAAATATCAGCGCTAAACCATGCTTTGCGGCAATCGCCTCTAGGGCTTCGACCCCGCATGGATTGCCAAACACATGTGTCGCCAAAATTGCTTCGGTTTGCGGGGTGATCGCCGCTTCAACTGCAGCGGGGTTTATCGTTAAAGAATCTGGCTCGATGTCTGTAAACCTGAGGCTACAACCTTCCCAAATAGGACATGAAGCCGTGGCGACATATGAGAATGGAGTAGTAATCACCCCCCCTCTCACCCCCAGTGCTTTGAGCGCTATCTGCAAGCCTAAAGAACCATTCGCCACGCTGTGCACCAAGATGCTAAGTCGGTGATACTCTTGCAGCTTTTGCTCCAGTTTATTAACCAATGGCCCTTGGTTTGTAAGCCAGTTTCGGTCCCAGATTCCCCTAAGGTGCTCTACGTATTCGTCAAATGGTGGCAGGTAAGGCTCTGTTACGTTAATTTTCTTCATCGCATCTTTTATGCTGTAACCTCAAAACAGCTAGGTTGCAGCAACTCGCTGCAAATAAGAGCCATACCCTGACTTTTCATACTTTTCAGCAAGCAGCATAAGCTGTTTTTTATCAATAAATTTTGAGTAATAAGCCACTTCTTCAATGCAACCAATCTTTGTAGCTTGCCGCTCTTCGATGACACGTACAAATGTCGAGGCCTCGTCCAACGAGGCAAAGGTACCTGTATCTAGCCAGGCAATACCACGATTGAAAACACCGACCTTAAGTTTTTGGCGCTTCAAATAAACCTGATTGATTGCGCTAATCTCATACTCGCCACGAGGAGAAGGCTGAATCCTTTCAGCGATCCCAACAACATCATTATCGTAGAAATAAAGTCCAGGCACCGCATAGGCTGACCTAGGTTCAACAGGCTTTTCTTCGATCGAAATCGCGTTTTTTTGTTCATCAAACTCAACCACTCCATAACGTTCCGGGTCATTGACATGCGCAGCAAATATAGCGGCTCCATCCGGGTCGATGTGTTGGCGAACTTGTTCGCCAAACCCCGAGCCATAGAAAATATTATCCCCAAGAATGAGTGCCACCTTATCACCCGCGATAAACTCTTTTCCGATCACAAAAGCCTGAGCTAGTCCGTTAGGCTTCTCTTGTTTTGCATATTGAAAATCACAACCCAACTCAGCGCCGTCACCCAACAAGCGCTGAAAGGCAGGCTGATCCTCCGGTGTAGTAATTATAAGTATCTCACGAATCCCAGCCAACATGAGCACCGACAAGGGATAGTAGATCATTGGTTTATCATAGACTGGCATTAATTGCTTTGAGACCGCCAAAGTAATTGGATGCAATCGAGTGCCCGAACCACCTGCTAAAATAATACCTTTCATTTTCTCAATCCGACATAGCAAATAATACCTAGCAACATTCAACTTTATAATTCGTAATTCGTAGAGGTGGATTTATTTTGAGAAGCCGCCGCAGACGCTTGATAAATCGGTCACTTAACCGACAAATATATTTAGGCACAGAGACTTTTTTCTTCTCCAATGCCCAATCAGGGAAGAGCTCACGGAGGCCATTTAGAACGATGGGCATGGCGCGCTGTGAAAGGTGTATCGTATCAAAATAATACCAAGTATTTGTTAGGCCTTCCGCGTTCACAAGTGCATCGAAAGTGCTTAGAAAATAAATACCGTTTTCCCGGCAACGGGTCGCCAATCCTTGATTAAAAAGTCGCGTAGCTGCATTCCTTTCCAAGCAACTGCCGATCGCAATGTAATCGGGGTCCTGCCTAGATTTCGTCGGTGCTTTGATGCGCGATGGTATCGCATTATAGACTATAACGGCATGGCCCTAAATCACCACTTCAGCCACAACCGAAAAATAACTGTCTAACAGTTCTTCAAGCACTTCGGAGACCGCAACGCCCCGAACCTTAGCCTGCTTCAAAACATGCGCGCGGCAGTCAATCTCACCAAAAATCAGCATCACATGAGAGCCCATTGGCACACTCGACTCTAAAGCCTGGAATAGAGTCTCACGCCCCCGAATACGGCTCTCCGCCCGAGCTAGATTAAAAGCTAAAGGGGAACCGACCCTAATTACTTAAAAAAACGGAATATGGCATTCTGCCTCGTCCGGCCAATTTGGCTGAATGCGATCCACACCACTAAAAAAAGAGACATGACTATCGCCAATACAATAAAGCACTGAAGCAGGAGAAGCATTCTGATCATGACCATTCATATTTAACAGAGGAGCAACCCAGAAGCTCAAAACCGTTTATGCAACCAAAACCCATCGCAGGGGCTGCGACTCAACACCTGCTCCAACGCTTGATTACAGACTAAAGACAGTGCTCCACGGCTGGGCTTTTCAGAAAGCCCAGATAGATCGACTAAATCGACCGTCAACTTCCACCTTGCAACTCCCACGGTTTCAATCGAGAGCGCCAGCATCGGCGCACCGGAACGGCGATGAAACAGTCCTGGGATCGGCGTACTACTGACTTCGACCCCAAAAAAAGACACCCACTCTCCTTGGCGCATTTTTTGATCTGCCAAAATCCCCAGCATCCCACCGGCACGTAAAAAATCGACTGGCTTATGAAAGCCGTCCCGACGACTGAAGAGCCGTGTATTTCGCGCAGCACGCTGCTCGCGCACCCAATTATCAAGATAGGTATTATTCAACGGACGATACATCGCGCCATGATCCGAAGCCAACTGCGGCAGATGAGCCAGCACCTCCCACGGCCCCATATGCGCGAGCAGCATAATCACACCCTTCCCCTGAGCCAGCACTTCGCGCGCATGCTCCATGCCTTCAATTTCCAAATGCTGTTCCATCTGCTCGGGGCGAAGCCGTGAAAGCGTAAAGCCAGCCAACAGATTGGCCCCGCTGCGCTGAAAGAGCTCCCGGACTTGGTCATCCAGGGATTCAACTTTTCCACTTTCAACTTTCCCACTCTCCTCCATCCAAGCATTCACGATTTTCAGATTCTTACGCACGATCGCGCGACGACGCTTCAGCAACTTCCAGCTCAGCCAACCGACCCCACGCCCCAGTCGAAAAGCCACAGACAAGGGTAAACGCTGAATTAACCCGGCTAATCCGCGCACCAAGAGATACCCACACCATTTCCCTGGCCCTTTAAATCGATCTGCTTCACTGCGTTGCTTCTTTTTCATGAATGCAATCGAATAGATAAGCCCACCGCCCACAGCGCAACCTTAAGCGTCCAGCCGTTCATAAAAGCTGCGACCAATTCGCGTTAAGATCGGTCATTCACGAACGTGACTGTTGCTGTACAGTTGAGAAACTGAAATAATCCGGCAATGACTTAGGCAAGGCAAACGCGAATCACATATCAACGATACGCGGGTTCGAAACCTAAAAAAAAGGTCCATCAGCGATGACCATAAAACTCTTCTGTAAAACAACAGGAGAGTCCGCCTCCGTGGGGACTGCGGCGGTATCGGCTAATGCGGACGACACAGAGGTCGTCCCTCCCGGTTAACTCGACTCCGAATGCTTTCCACCAGACTTCCAGGTCTGCTGACTTTTACCTCGAACTAAGCCTCAACCAGTGCCTTTCCCTGAAAGTGACAATCCACCATACACACTTGACTGCCTGTTCGGCTCCAGCGCTGCACCAAAAAAAGTCTGCGCCTCGTGCCTGCTTTTCCATCAATAAAACATCAAATCACCAAAGATTTTTCATCCGGGATCGACTGTTCTTGAAATGAACTCAATCAGTGCAAAGAGTTGCTCGACGCGCAGCCCCACCTAAGGCTAACCTACATTCATATGTCCGAACCCATTGCTGTCCCACTTCTCGACCTAAAACCACAGTATCTCGCACTTAAGCCCGAGCTCGATGCGGCAGTGGCCGACGTCATTGCGTCCCAATATTTCATCCTCGGGCCAACAGTTGAAAAGTTCGAAACAGCCTGTGCTGAGTACTGCAATACCGAGCACGCTATTGGCGTCTCCTCTGGCACGGACGCCCCGCAAGACCGGCTTGTCTGCAATGAAGTCGAAATTCACATCATTAAAGACGATCTCCCCGCGCACGGGCCGCGGCATGGCAACCGGGGAGGATGACTCCGCCACGGTGTCGGGCTTGCCCGAGATAGATTCAAGCCGGTTAAGGGGCGCTTCTAATTGCTTCAATTGCCCATGAATGCCGCCCAGTTTTTTGATCGGCGAATAGGCCATGTAGAGCGCGATGACCAACGCCAGAAATTCCCCCTGCCCCATCCCGGACTTCACCCCAAGAAAGAGAGAGAGCCCGATTCCGCAAGCAGAGACAAACTCGATCGTCGGCGATATCAGCAAACTCGTGCGGATACTCTTCATCGAAAGCTGGAAAATGACATGGAGCCGATCGACAAAACGCTGAGTCTGCGACGCCTCCAAATTGTAGGCCCTAATTTCAAGAGGCGACTGCACCGATTCGATGGTCGCTGAACTAAGATCCTCGCCATGGCGCACCAACTGCTGCGAGCGCTTGGCTACATATTTGCCGATTCGGCGAATGGGAAAGACCAAAGCTGGCACACTCAACAAACCAATCACCGCAACGAAGAAGCTATCACTAACAAACGATTTATAGACTAAAAATCCCATGGCAGAGAACAGGGTCAGCGGCTGCTTGACCAAATCATTACTCATATCGACCGCCACGCTCTTGATTTGCGCTGGATAGCCCATGATACTGGCGATCAACTCACCGGTTTTATGCCTTTGAAAGAAAGCCAGCTGCATGGATTGCACCTTTTCAAAAACTGCGATTTGGATGGATTGAACCACAAAAATCCCCGTGTAGCTCATAAAATATCCGTTCCCGACCGCACTGACGGCACGCAACCCCATCATGAGCGGCAAAAACAGGCAGCACAGAATCAAAAATCCGCCTTGAACATCATTGGCGAACCAGTGCTCTACAATGGCACGCAGCAACTCCGGAGCCGCCTCGGGACTACCGAACAGGACAGGAAAGACCGTCTCCGCCATGACTGGTAAGCCCAGGCCACTCGACAATGAAAAAAGCACGCCAAAAAATACCCAAGGCGAACTTCCACCTGACCGGCTTGAGGTATTTATAATAAGGGAGGAATTTTTTAAGCTGAAGCATAAGCGGTTGAAGTAACTACCAATAATCGTCGTATTACATACACATATGAATTACATCTAAAGCAACTCAAAGGTATTTTTGAGCCTGCTTACAACGCAGTGGCGGCTGAATTTTAGCAAGCCTGTGTATACGCTTAAAAATACGATCCATCAAACGATCCACCCCAGAAGGAACGGACACCTTCTGCTCCCGCATCCCCCACTCAGGAAAGATCTCGCGCAAGGCATTCAATGCGATAGGCATGGCGCGCTGTGAAAGGTGTATCGTATCAAAATAATACCAAGTATTCGTGAGCCCTTCCGCATCCACAAGTGCATCAAAAGTGCTGAGGAAGTGAATCTCATTATCCCGACAACGGGCCGCCAAACCTTGGTTAAAAAGTTTCGCGGCGGCGTTCCTTTCTAAACAGCTCCCGATCGCGATGTAATCGGGATCCTGCCTAGATTTAGTCGGTGCCTTGATCCTAGAAGGGATGGCATTGTAAACGATCACCTCATACCCCAAAGCAACAACTTCCTCGACCACAGAGAAATAGTTTTGGGCTAACTCCTCAACCACGACAGAAACAGGCACGGATCGACGCGCAGCTTGCTTCAAAACATGTGCTCGGCAATCGATTTCTCCGAAAATCAACATTACGTGCGCTCCCTGAGGAACGGAGGTTTCCAACACTTCAAACAATAGCTCGCGACCTCGTGTGCGACTGCCTTCCACAGATAAGCTATAGGCCAGCGAAGAGCCGATTTTTAACACTTTAAACAGCGGTAGGTAACAATCTACTTCAGTAGGCCAGTTGGGCTGTATACGATCGGCTCCCGCGAAAAAGGACGCATGACTATCACCAATGCAATAGATCAGGGGATTCGATACTGTAGGTTTTTTCGTCATGCGCTGTCTAAATTCAAGAGCCTCCTCTACAGGAGAACGCCGTCGACTTTCTTAAAACGGCTACTCAGCCAAAAGCCATCACAAACACTTTGAGCTAAGCTTAATTCTAGGGCCTGATTGCATTGCTCCGCGAGAATCGTTCGTTTAGAGTAGTCTAAACCTTCGGGAAGTTCGATTTTGCGGACTCGTATCTTCCAACGAGCAGGAGCCAATGTCTCAATCGAGACTGCTAGCAACGGAGCCTGACTGCGACGTAAAAAAAGCCCCGAAATCGGGCTCGTTTTAGCCTCACAACCAAAATAAGAAACCACTACGCCTTCGCGCATCTTTTGATCGGCCAAAATCCCCAACATTCCACCGCCACGGATGAAATCAACGGGCTTATGAAAGCCGTCGCGGCGGCTGAATAGACGAGTGCCACTGGCCTCACGTTGTCGCTTGAACCAGTCGTCGAGATAGGTGTTATTGAGCGGGCGATACATGGCTCCGAAAGGTGCCTCGATACCATGCCGCGAAGCAAAGCCAGGCAACTGCGCCAACGCTTCCCATGGCCCCATGTGGGCGAGGAGCACAATCGCACCCTTCCCTTTCGACAAGGCGGACTGAGCATGCTCCATGCCTTCAATTTCAAGGTGCGCCTCCATCTCCTCCGGTCGAAGGCGTGACAGTGGAAATCCCGCCAACAGATTGGCACCGCTACGCTGAAAGACCTCGCGAACTTGCTCGTCCAGCGATTCAACTTTTCCACGTTCAACTTTCCCACTCTCCTCCATCCAGGCATTCACGATATTCAGATTCTTACGCACGATCGCGCGGCGGCGCTTCATCAATTTCCAAGTAAGCCAACCAGCCCCACGCCCTAGTCGAAAAGCCACAGATAGTGGCATCCACTGCATCAGACTGGCCAAGCCACGCGCGAAAACATACCCGCACCATTTGCTGGGCCCTTTAAACCGATCACCTTCACTGCTTTGCTTCTTTTTCATGAATGTAATCGAATAGATAAGCCCACCGCCCACAGCGCAACCTTAAGCGTCCAGCCATTCATAAAAGCTGCCACCAATTCGGTTAAGATCGCCTCCGTGTGGACCGCAGTCGAATCAAGCAATGCGGACGACACGGAGGTCGTTCCTCCCAGTTAACTCGATTCCGAATGCTCTTCACCAGACTTCCAGATCTGCTGACTTTTACCTCGAACTGAGTCTCAACTAATGCCTTTCTCAGAAAGTGACAATCCACTATACGCACTTGATTGCCTGTTTGACTCCAGCGCTGCATCAGCCTCAAGGTCTGCGCCTCGTGCCCGCTTTTCCATCAATAGAACATCAACCACCAAAGATTTTTCACTCGGGAGTGACTGCTCTTAAAATGAACTCATTCAGTGCAAAGAGTTGCTCGACGCGCAGCCCCACCTAAGACTAACATACAATTTCATGTCTGATCCAATCGCAGTCCCACTTCTCGACCTAAAACCGCAGTATCTTGCCGTTAAGCCCGAGCTCGATGCGGCAGTGGCCGACGTCATTGCATCCCAATATTTCATCCTCGGACCGACGGTTGAAAAGTTCGAAACCGCCTGTGCTGAGTACTGCAATACCGCGCACGCGATTGGCGTCTCTTCTGGTACCGACGCTCTGATCGTCGCCATGATGGCGATGGGCATTGGCGATGGCGATGAAGTCATCACCTCCCCTTACACCTTCTTCGGCACTGTGGGCTCGATCGTGCGCCTCGGTGCAACGCCCGTGTTTGTCGACATCGAGCCCGGGACCTTCAACATTGACGTCGCCAAGATCGAAGCCGTGATCACCGACAAAACTCGCGCGATCGCACCTGTACATTTGTTTGGGCAAATGGCCGATATGCGCGCCATCAATCGACTCGCTCGCGACCACGATCTGCTGGTGATAGAAGACGCCGCGCAAGCGATCGGCGCGAAGCAACACGGTCACCCCGCCTGCTCCTTCGGGCACATGGGCTGTCTGTCCTTTTTCCCGACCAAAAATCTCGGTGGATTCGGCGACGGTGGTATGGTGGTCTGTGACGACGCCGAGTACGCAGATATTATTCGCCAATTGCGCAACCACGGCATGGAGCCGAAATACTTCCATTCCCGCATCGGCGGCAACTTCCGCCTCGATGCCCTGCAAGCCGCCGTGCTCGACGTCAAACTCCCGCACCTCAACAGTTGGCACGAGCAGCGCCGCGAAAATGCCGGGCTCTATCACAAACTCAGCTCGGATGCCGGCATCAGCCGCAGTGTCGACCTACTTGACAGTGGCGACCTGCAAAACGGTATTATCCTGCCCACTGAGAAAGACGGCAATTATCACATTTACAATCAGTTCGTCATTTACTCGGATCAGCGCGATGCATTGATCGATCATCTGCGCGCCAACCGCGTCGGCTGTGAGATTTACTACCCACTGGCCCTGCACGAGCAAGAATGCTTCCGCCTACTGGGCTACAAAAAAGGCGACTTCCCGAACTCCGAGCGCGCTGCAGCGATGAGTCTGGCCTTGCCGATCTTCCCCGATCTGGCACCCGAGCAGATCACCCGCGTGGTCGAAGTCATCACCGATTTCTTCGCAAAGTAAATTTCAAAGCGCACATTTCCACATTCCAACTTTCACACTCAAAATATGTTTCTCAAACGCCTCGGCCCTTACTTCCGCTACCTCAAGCCTGTCCGCGTCCAATTCACGGTCGGACTGCTTGCGGGCGTCATCGCAGCAGCGGCATCCGGGGCCGGACTGCCCTTCGTCATCAAATACCTAGTACCACTGGTCACCAGCGACGAGCCCCGCACCTCTCTGGAGCTGACCCTGATCCTGGCATCCATTCCGATCGTGTTTTCGCTGCGCGCGATCGGCACCTTCCTCAATGCCTACTACATGGCATACGCCGGTATGCATGTGCTTGAGAAACTTCGCCTTCAGGTATTTGAAAAGCTCCAGCACCTGCCACTCGCCTTCTTCCATCGTAACAATGTGGGCGATCTGATGAGCCGCGTCACAGGCGACACGACTCAGTTGCAAACCGCCTTGGTCAGAGTCGTCAACAGCCTGATCAAGGAACCCGCCACCCTGATCTTCGCCATCGGCTTTCTCGTCTACCTAACAATTACAGAATCAGAAGTCGCGTTCATGCTGATCGCCATTGCCTCGGTGCCGGCCTGCGTCCTTCCCATTAAAATCATCGGCTCACGCGTCCTGAAAAAAGCAATACTCGCCCAAGCACAGGCTGGAGAATTGAACAATGTGCTCAACGAAAACCTCTCAGCCGTGCGTGAAGTCCGTGCATACAACTTGCAATCACGCGAACACAATCGATTCGCTGTAGCCTGCCATCAATTCTTCAAGCTCTCCTTAAAGACGATCAAGTACGAAAAGGCCCTGACGCCGTTGATTGAGCTGGTGACTGCGATCGCCATCGTCTTTTCACTCTACATCTGCGTGCAGAAAGATATCAATCCGGAGATCATAGCTTCGATTCTCACCGCGCTCTACATGTGCTATGAGCCGATCAAAAAACTCGGTTCGGTCTCAAATACCGTCCACATAGCCGAAGCGTCCCTCGACCGTCTCGAATACGTACTACACTCCGAGGACACTGTCCCCGAAACCGAAAGCCCGAAAGCACTCGGCAAGGTATCCGGCAAAATCCACTTCGACAATGTCACGTTCCGCTACGCCGAAGAGGCCGCACTCAAGTCCGTCAACGTGACCATCAAAGAAGGAGAAGCCATCGCCCTGGTCGGCCCCAGCGGTGCCGGGAAATCCACTTTCGCCAACCTCGTGCCACGCTTCTACGACGCAACTGAAGGCGCGGTCACGATTGACGGCGTCGATGTGCGCAATGTGCTCAAAGCCGACCTGCGCAGCCAGATCGCACTGGTCTCCCAGGAAGCGATTCTCTTCAACGACAGTATCGCCAACAACATCCGTCTCGGCAAAGCAGACGCCACACTTGAAGAAGTCAAAGAAGCCGCCCGCATGGCACACGCCCACGACTTTATCGAAGCCTTCGAAGACGGCTACGAAACCCTGGTGGGCGAACGCGGCTCACGTCTGTCTGGTGGACAGCGCCAACGCATCGCCATCGCCCGCGCCTTTCTCAAAAACGCACCGATCATCGTGCTCGATGAACCGACCTCGGCACTCGATGCCGAGAGCGAGCACCAGATCCAAGCCGCCCTTGAAGGCCTCTCCAAAGGCCGCACCGTGCTGATTATCGCGCACCGCTTCAGCACCATTCAACACGCGGATCGTATCTTCGTATTCGACGACGGCGAGATCGTCGCCCAAGGCACTCATACTGAACTCTACCAAAGCAACCCGCTCTACACCAGCCTCTACGACAAACAGGCGAAAACGGCCTTAAGCGGTAACAGCGAACCAACCGAAGCTTAGCAAAAACTCAGCCCTAATGAAACCACTACGCAGTATACTCCTACGTCTCCTGATTGCCACCCTACTCGCTACCGCTCTCACGAGCTGCGGAACGACTACCGAAAACGGCGTGACCATCGAACAAGGCGGCAACCCGCTGAAGTTCTGGTAGGCGCAGCAACATGTCTTCCGCCGCAATGCCTGATCGGTTCAGTTGCCAATTCCACACGGATCACACGCTGCGTCAGCTCTACGCGACCGATGCCTCTGAATATCAGGAGCTGCCCGCCGCCGTCGTATTTCCCGAAACGCCGGAGCTTATCGGCGAGCTCATGCTCTAAGCCAATGCGGCTTGGCTCGTTACGGCCTCATCGTGATCGGACGCATAGTAAGCCGTTGCAGCCAAGGGCATAATAACAAGCAACGACGCCACAGTTGATAAAATATCGACGCTGGGAGCTAGTATCGGCTATTTTACGATCAAGCCCGAGCACTAATAAGCCGTATTCACTCACCCCTCTATGAAACAGCACTTACTCCCAAAGACTTTCTGGTGGCATAACCTCACACAATTTGGAGGTGCGATGAATGACAACGTGTTTAAACTGATCATGGTGTATGCGCTGATCGCGTGGAATGCCGCAGCGATTGAAAGTGGCGAGGCGAGTTCCGCGACGATTTTAGCACTTGTTGGCCTCGTGTTTGCGCTGCCATTCCTACTGATCGTGCCGATCG
>Ga0209504_1000926_pt1 | contig 24031 bp, 22 predicted proteins | sample COGITO_mtgs_1005_FD_184791 | JGI IMG/M metagenome (GOLD analysis project Ga0209504, IMG submission 184791) | Pelagic marine microbial communities from North Sea - COGITO_mtgs_100511 (SPAdes) (version 2) | ecosystem: Environmental > Aquatic > Marine > Epipelagic ...
CCTCAAGTCGGTAAAGGTCATCTCCGGTGGTGAGCAAGGCCGCATGTTGTTCGGCAAGCTGATCCTGCAAAAGCCTAACGTGCTGATCATGGACGAACCGACCAACCACTTGGACATGGAATCCATCGAGGCGCTGAACCTGGCGTTGGAAAACTACCCCGGCACGCTGATTTTCGTCAGCCACGACCGTGAGTTCGTAGGCTCTTTGGCTACGCGCATCATCGAGCTGTCGGCCAACGGCATCACCGACTTTAGCGGCACCTACGACGACTACCTGCGCAGCCAGGGCGTAATCGTTTAACCCTTGCGATAACAAAAAGCGCCCCGTTTGCAGAGCCTGCAAACGGGGCGCTTTTGTTTGGCGCGGCCGGACTCAGGCGTAGTGGCGACTCAAAAAATCCAGTAGCAGCTGATTAACCTGCCCGGCCTGTTCGTTCTGAATCCAGTGCCCGCAGTCTTTGAGCACATGCTGCTCTAACTGCACGATGCGCTTGGGCATCTGTTTTAGGGTGTAAGCCTCCAGCGTGCCGACCGGGTCCATGTCGCCGAGCAAGAACAGCGCGGGTTGTTCAATCTGCCGCTCGGCCAATGCCTCGGTGCGCTGCCAGTTACGTTCGAAGTTGCGGTACCAGTTGAGCGCACCATAGAAACCACGGTCTTCAAAGGTTTTCAGGTACTGCGCAAAGGCGTTGGGGTCGCACCAGTCAGGCAGCGTACCAGGGTCTTGCATGCCATCGAAAAGCCCGGCACCGGCCGGTTTCTCCTGCAGAAAGTGATCCCTGGGTACAGCCGCCGAGGTGTTGTGCATCATCATGCGCAGGGTGCGCGGCAGGTCGGCATCCATCTCCGCCTCGGCGACGCCAGGCTTCTGGAAATGCAGGATGTAATGAAAGCGCTCGGCATACAGCTGGCGCATGATCTCAATGGCTGGCTGCTTGGGGCGCCCACCAAACGGTACGGCCATGCCAACAACCGCCTTTACCCGCGCCGGCTCAAGCAAGGCCAGGTGCCAGGCTATCGGCGCGCCCCAGTCGTGCCCCACCACGCACACCTCATGCTGGTCGAGCAGGTCCATGGCGGCCTGAATATCGGCGCAGATGGTGATCACGTCATAGGCAGCAGGGTCACGCGGCGCGCTGCTCTGGCCATAGCCACGCATCTCCGGGATTAGCACCCTATAACCGGCAGCCGCCAAGGGGGCGATCTGCTGTCGCCAGGAATGCCAGCACTCGGGAAAACCATGCAGCAACCAAACCGGGCGGCCCGTGACGGGGCCAGCGCTGTACAGGCTCAGATCGATACCGTTAACCGGTAGAAGGTGGTGCTCAAGTTGGTCCATAGATGCCTCCATTAGCTGAGGCCACTATGACAAAGGCGCACCCTGGGGTGCGCCTTTATTGATCTGCCGAATACAGCGTCAGCAGGTAGTTGCAGCGCTCCTGCACGCCATCACGGCTGCGCCGTGCTCCAGTCAATCCACTGCAACTGCCAGGTCGCCAGAATCAGCAAGCCAAACCCGATGCGGTACCAGGCAAAAGCGGCATAACTGTGCTTGCCAATAAAGCTGAGCAACGCCCGCACCGCAATCATGGCGAAGATAAACGAGGTGACAAAGCCTATGGCAAACACCGGCAGATCTGCGGCCTGGAATAAATCGCGGTACTTATAGCCGGAGTACACCGCGGCACCGACCATGGTCGGCATGGCCAGGAAGAAGGAGAACTCGGTGGCGGCCTTGCGCGACAAGCCGAAGAGCAAGCCGCCAATGATCGTTGCGCCCGAGCGTGAAGTGCCGGGAATCATCGCGAGGCACTGAGCAAAACCAATCTTCAGCGCATCTTGCCAGGTCATGTCATCCACGCTTTCGGCATGCACCAGGTGTTGACGGCGCTCCGCCCAGAGCATGATCACGCCACCCACCACCAGCGCCAGGGCTACGGTGATCGGGTTGAACAGGTAGTGGTGAATAAGATCGGCAAACAGCACGCCCAGCGCCACCGCTGGCAGAAAGGCGATCAGCAAGTTGGCAGTGAAGCATTGCGCCGTGGGCTCTTTGCGCAAGCCCAACGCGATGTCGAGAATCTTGCGCCGGTATTCCCACACCACCGCGAGAATCGCCCCCAGCTGAATGATGATATTGAAGGCCATCGCCCGCTCGCCGCCAAACCCAATCAGATCAGCCACAATGATCTGGTGCCCGGTGCTGGAAATCGGCAGGAACTCGGTAATACCTTCAACAATGCCTAAAATCAGTGCCTGTACGGCAACCCAAAGATCCATCCCCACTCCTAAATGCGTGCGTTATCAGCACGAACAGCACACATGATGATGAACCTGCGAGCGCGTCGGACTGCGACCCTGTAAAAAGGTTCCCGCTGGAAAGAAAAAATAGACAAATCACAGACTTAACCTGCGACGGCGCAAATCCTAGCAGAGAATTTGCACGCGTAGCGCATGCCGTGTGACGTTCGCACTCCCGTTACGCCAAGAAAGCCCATTGAAGACGCGCACTTAAGCATCGTTGACTCATCAACTAGCCTAAGGTCTAACGTAACGATGCACAGCTCTTGGCCTATAAGAAGCGACTAAACGCCTAAGAATAAGGGAGAAACACCCCATGAATAGCCTGCGCAGCCTGCCCATCAACCGCCGCCTATGGCTGATCCTGGTGGTCGCCGTCGTCATGCTGATTATTCAGGGGGCATGGCTACTCAAGCAGATTCATGGCGATCTGTACGCCGCCAAAGCCGAGAAAACCCAGCACGTAGTACAAAGTGCTGCCGGCATTCTTCAGCACTATCAGGGTTTGGAAGCCGCAGGCAGTTTGCCCCGTGAAGAGGCGCAGAAGCAGGCGATGGAAGCCATCCGCGGGCTGCGTTACGCCGGGCAGGAATATTTCTGGATCAATGATCAGACCCCCGTGATGATCATGCACCCGACCAACCCCAAGCTTGAAGGCCAGAACCTATCAGGCTTCAAGGACCCGGACGGTAAAGCCTTATTCAATGAAATGGTCGCCATCAGCAAAAGCCAAGGAGCCGGTCAGGTGGATTACCGCTGGCCCAAACCCGGTGCCAGCGAGCCCGTGCCGAAAATTTCCTATGTGCAGTTGTTTAAGCCCTGGGGGTGGATCATTGGCTCGGGCGTTTATGTTGACGATGTTCAAGCTGAGTTTCAGGCTCAGGCGTTAAAAACCATCGCAGTCGGCCTGGTGATAGCACTGTTGATGGCCATGCTGGTTGTGGTGGTAGTGCGCAGTATTACCGGCCCTTTGCGGCATGCGGTCAGCGCCATGGCTAATATTGCCAGTGGCGACGGTGACCTGACCCACAGCCTCGACACCCATGGCAACGATGAGTTGTCGGCCCTGTCCCGCCATTTCAATGCCTTCACTGACAAACTACGCCTAGTGATCAAGCAGTCCCTCGACTCTGCCGGCCAACTCGACGCGGCTGCGCGCAACCTCGGCCAGGTTTCTGGCCAGGCGCAACAGCACAGCGATCAGCAGTCACAACAGATGGAGTTGGTGGCCACCGCCATCAACGAGGTGACCTATGGCGTGCAGGATGTGGCGAAGAATGCCGAGCACGCTTCAAGCGAGGTTCACGCCGCTGAAGAGCAAGCCCTGCAAGGCCAGAAGAATATCGAGGCCAGCCTGCGCCAAATCAACGAGCTGTCCGCCACTATCGATCAAGCCGTGGCGGTGATTCAGGCGCTTGCCCAGGAAAGTACGCAGATTGGCAGCGTGCTGGAAGTGATTCGCTCGATTGCCGAGCAAACCAACCTGCTCGCGCTCAACGCCGCCATTGAAGCCGCACGTGCTGGCGAACAAGGCCGTGGCTTTGCCGTGGTGGCTGATGAGGTACGCCTGCTGGCTCAGCGCACACAAAAATCCACGGCAGAAATCCAAGTGATGATCGAACGCTTGCAGGGCAACTCGGAAGCCGCAGTTAGGGTCATCAACGACAGCAGCAAAGCCTCGCAGCTGACGATCGAGCAAGCCAGCCAAGCCGGTGCCAGCCTTAACTTGATCGCCAGCGGGTTGCGCAATCTCAGTGGTTTGAATGCTTCCATCGCCAGCGCGACGCTGCAACAATCGCACGTAGTCGAAGACATCAATCAGAACGTCACCCAGGCAGCCAGCCTGGCCCATAACAATGCCATGGCGGCGCAACAGTCCAGTGATGCAGGGCAGCACCTGGGTCAGTTGGCTGAGCAGTTAAATCGGTTGCTTGGACAGTTCAGGGTATGAGAAATAAATGAGCGACATGGAACATCAGGAAGTTGACCTGAGCAAACCGCAGAACCAGGACCTGATCTGGGACTTGGACAGCATCGCCCGCCGCGAGCTGGCAGAGCGTTTTATCAAATTATTCGAGAATCGCTTGTGCGTGTACTCGGAATCGACGCGTCAGCTGTACACCAACTACGACCTGCACTTCCCCAGTGACCTGGGCCGCAAGATGGTGGTGCTGCCCAACCCCTATGCCTTCCATGACACCTTGCATGGCATCGAGTCGCATGCCGTGCGCAAAACCGGACTGTGCGTGCTACCTGGCGTGGTTTTACACAAACCCGGCCTGCTGTTGACCACCATGATCAAGGAAGGCGGCCCTGCGCCGAAGACCATGCCGTTTAAACCGGCGTTAGCGCAAATCATCAGCAATCAGAAAAAAGCCGGTGATATTTTCCTGCCAATCATGATGAAAGGCGATTTGCGCGAGTTTGATCAGAAAATGCCCTACATCCATCTACACCGGCTGCAGGTCAGTCGCCTGACTCGCCTGTCGACCTTCGAACGCGACGATATTCAGCAAACCATCACGCGTAAGCTGCTTACCCTCTATCGCCAAGCCGATAGCCTCAGCTGTCATTAAGAATGACGGGGCATAAAAAAGCGGACCCTCTGTAACAAGGGCCCGCTTTTTTGTATATCAACGGCTAATAACAGTGAAATTTACTCGCTATTGCTGGCTGACCCAAAAAACTGCAGTAACGACGAAGATCACAATCAAGGCGAAAATGGCCTTGGCATCTACCACGCTGTCAGCGTTATCCGGTTCGCTGTGTTCGGTCATGGACTACCCCTCTTGTTGTGTTTATGGGTGAATCTCCAGTTGCAGTTAAGACCAGCGTGCCCGCTTACTCAAGCCATACGGCGATGTTCAGTAGCCTGCTTATCCTTTTAAGTTCTTTCCATATACTCAAACATCACTTTTGCGCATAACCCTGAGCTGGTATCTTCCGCAGCCTCCGCCAGGACTGCGCGGCCGTGCGCGCTGATAAGCTGTAAAAAGCCTGATAACAGGACATGACATGTACGTATACGACCAGTACGACCAAAAAATCGTCGAAGACCGCGTCAAGCAATACCGCGATCAAACCCGCCGTTATCTGGCTGGCGAACTGAGCGGAGAAGAATTCCGCCCACTGCGCCTGCAAAATGGCCTGTATATCCAGCGCTTTGCGCCCATGCTGCGCGTTGCCGTGCCGTACGGTCTGATGTCATCGGCGCAAGTGCGCATGATGGCCAAGATCGCCCGCGACTACGACAAAGGCTATGCACACATTAGTACCCGGCAGAACGTGCAGTTCAACTGGCCGGACCTGGAAGACATCCCGGATATCCTTGCCGAGCTGGCCACCGTGCAGATGCATGCGATCCAGACCAGCGGCAACTGCATCCGTAACACCACCACCGATCAGTTCGCCGGTGTGGCCAAGGATGAAATCGTCGACCCGCGCCTGTGGTGTGAAATCATCCGTCAGTGGTCGACCTTCCACCCTGAGTTCACTCACCTGCCGCGCAAGTTCAAAATCGCGGTCAACGGTGCAGTCAGCGACCGTGCAGCCATTGAGGTGCACGACATCGGCCTTGAAGCCGCGCAGAACGAGGCCGGCGAGTTGGGCTTCCGCGTTTCTGTGGGTGGCGGCCTGGGCCGTACTCCGATCGTAGGCAGCTTTATTAACGAGTTCCTGCCGTGGCAGCACCTGATCAGTTACCTCGACGCCATCTTGCGTGTGTACAACCGCTATGGCCGTCGTGATAACAAGTACAAGGCGCGCATCAAGATTCTGGTCAAGGCACTCACGCCTGCCGTGTTCGCCGAGCGCGTCAATGCTGAGTGGGCCCACCTGAAAGACGGCCCGACCACCCTGACTGACGCTGAAGTGGCGCGGGTTGCCGCGCACTTTATCGACCCAAGCTACAAGGCTCTCGACGATCAGGACGCTGCTCTTAAGGCGCTGGATGCCGAGCACCCAGGCTTTGCCCGCTGGCGTCAGCGCAACACCTTTGCGCACAAAAAGCCGGGCTATGTCGCGGTGACCCTGTCGCTCAAGCCGACCGGCGTGGCGCCAGGTGACGTCACCGACAAGCAGCTCGACGTGATCGCTGATCTGGCCGATCGTTACAGCTTTAGTGAAGTGCGTAATAGTCATAACCAGAACATCATTCTGGCGGATGTCGAGCAGGCGCAGCTGTTTACTCTGTGGGGCGAACTGCGTGAGAACGGTTTCGCCACACCAAACGTGGGCTTGCTAACTGACATCATCTGCTGCCCTGGTGGTGACTTTTGCTCGCTGGCCAACGCCAAGTCGATTCCAATTGCCGAAGCCATCCAGCGCCGCTTCGAAGATCTCGACTACCTGTTCGACATCGGCGATATCGATCTGAACATCTCCGGCTGCATGAACGCCTGTGGTCACCACCACGTGGGCCACATCGGCATCCTCGGCGTGGATAAAAAAGGCCAAGAGTTCTATCAGGTATCGCTCGGCGGCAGCTCTGGCCGTGACGCCAGCCTGGCGCAGATCCTCGGCCCATCCTTCGCAGAAGCGGACATGGCGGATGTGATCGACAAGATCGTCAAGGTCTATGTCGAGCGTCGTAATGAAGAAGAAAGCTTTCTCGACACCTTCCGCCGTATTGGCGTCGACCCGTTCAAGGAGCGCGTATATGCAGCGAATCATTAAGAACGGTCAGCTGATCGATGAAAGCTGGCACCTGTTGCCCAAGGACGCCACGCTGGACGGCATCTCCAACTGCGACGACCTGATCGTGCCGCTGGCGCTTTGGGTCGAACACAGCACCGCACTCAAAGCCCGCGATGGCGGCCTGGGTGTATGGCTGGAGGCTGGTGAGGAAATCGAGGAAATCGCCGATCAGCTGGATAACTTCCAGGTCATCGCGCTGAATTTCCCAGCCTTCACCGATGGCCGGCATTGCTCCACCGCCTATCTGCTGCGCACCCGCTACGGCTACACCGGCGAAGTGCGCGCCATCGGCGACGTGTTGCGCGATCAGCTGTTCTCCTACCTGCGCGTGGGCTTTGACGCCTTTGCCCTGCGTGAAGACAAAGACCCACTGGATGCCTTGAAAGCCTTTGAGGAGTTCAGTGAGGTTTATCAAGCCTCCGGTGATCAGCCGCTGCCGCTGTTCCGCCGCCGCGCCTGAACCAAGCCGGCAACGCAAAAGGCCACCCCTTGGGGTGGCCTTTTTTGTTTCTCGCAACTCAGCCTAGATTGACCAGTACGCGCCCCACTTGTTTGCCCGCAAGCACTTGGGCAATCGCCGCTGGCAATTGCTCAAGCGTGACTTCGCTCACCAACGCATCCAGATCAACCTTCCACTGCACGGACAAGCGGTCCCACATCGAGGCCTTAACCACCAGTGGCAACTCAACCGAGTCGACGCCGAGGAGGTTCACGCCGCGCAAGATAAACGGCAACACACTGCCCTTGAAACCCACCCCGGCCGTCAGCCCACAACAAGCAACGCTGGCACCGTAGCGCAGCGACTTGACCACGTTAAACAGAATGTCGCCGCCCACACAATCCACCGCACCGGCCCATTGCTCCTTGAGCATGGCTTTGTCGGTGCCCTCTTGCAGCGCGCTGCGCAGGACAATGTCATGCGCACCCAGACGCTTGAGGTAATCACCCTGCTCCGCTTTCCCGGTGGACGCGGCAACCTGATAGCCCAGTGTGCTCAACAACGCGACAGCCACACTGCCCACGCCACCAGTGGCTCCGGTCACCAAAACGGTACCGCCATCATTGCTCAGCCCAGCCTGCTCCAGCTTGTCCACACAGAGTGCGGCGGTAAGACCTGCTGTGCCTAACACCATGGCTTCACGCATCGATAAACCCTTGGGCCGTTTCAGCGCCCAACTCGCAGGGATGCGAATGTATTGAGCGAAACCGCCTGAGGTGTTCATACCTAGGTCATAACCCGTGACGATCACTTCATCGCCGACGCTAAACTCAGTCACGCTGGAGGCTTCTACAACACCGGCAGCATCAATGCCCGGCGTGTGCGGAAAACTCTTGGTTACGCCGCGATTGCCACTGGCAGACAAGGCGTCCTTGTAGTTGAGCGAGGAATACTTGACCCGAATCAGCAACTCGCCGGCCGGCAAATCGTCGATCTCTCGCTGGACAATCACTTGTTCGAATTGACCCGCTGCATTCTCACGGGCTTGCAATGCACTGAACTTGCTCATGCTCTTCCTCTTTATGACGGATCGATTACCAGAAGCGCTGTTGGTTTAACCGGCTCAGCCAGTTCAGAACAAAACGATCCAGCGCTACGCTGCCCGCTAGTCCGACACGCTCCTGCAGGGTTTTCTTCTCGGCATAGTGCAAATGAAACAGCTCGGCGCTCTTCGCGCGCTCTGCCAGGTATTCGTCACTGGTTTTGAGCTCATCGACCAGCAGCTTGTCTAACGCTGCCAGGCCCAACCAAACTTCACCGGTGGCTATTTGGTCGATATCCAGTTGCGGCCGGTAGCGTGCGACAAAGCTCTTGAATAATTCATGGGTGGTTTCCAGATCTTCCTGAAATTTCTCCCGACCCTTTTCGGTGTTTTCGCCAAATACGGTCAGGGTGCGCTTGTACTCGCCGGCAGTGAGTACTTCGAAATCGATGTCATGCTTTTTCAGCAAGCGATGCACATTAGGCAGCTGCGCCACCACGCCAATCGACCCCAGAATGGCGAAAGGTGCAGAAATAATCTTTTCACCAATACAGGCCATCATATAACCGCCACTGGCCGCGACCTTATCAATGCAGATGGTCAGCGGTACGCCTGCCTGGCGAATACGCGCTAACTGCGATGAGGCCAAACCATAGCTGTGCACCATACCGCCGCCACTTTCCAAACGCAGCACCACTTCATCCTGCGGTGTCGCCATCGTCAGTAAAGCAGTGATCTCATGACGCAGACTGTCGGTAGCAGAGGCTTTGATGTCGCCATCAAAATCCAGCACATAAACGCGCGGTTTATGAAGACCAGCCTTCTTCTCCTGTTTAGCCGTCTTGGCTTCGACTTTAACGGCGGCTTTCAGCTGATCTTTATCGAGCACCGCGTGCTCCATACGCTGATGCAATTGTTTGAAGAAATCATTGAGCTTATTCACGTGCAACTGGCCAGCGCTCTGGCGGCCCTTGCTGCGCAGGGCTGCGATCGTTACCAGCACCACGACAATGGCCACAACCAGGGTCACTGTTTTGGCCAAAAAGCCGATGTACTCTGCAAAAAACTCCACGTATTCCCCCTTGTCCCAATGGCAGCGCACGCCCATCAATTGCGCTGAGTAGTACTCAAGCATACCGAGGCCATAGGTTGGCGACCAGCAAGCAAGGTCTTACCATTCAGCGCATCCATACAATTCAAACAAGCGTATGTTTTTACGTTGACAGCTCTTAAGCTTCCCCATACCCTCGCGAAACTTTCACCGTACCGGAAACCAGCGGACGTGGGCAGCATCTACTTGATTCGACATGGCCAAGCCTCCTTCGGTGCCGACGATTACGATGTGCTATCGCCTATCGGAATTCGCCAAGCCGAAGTGCTGGGCGCACACCTCGCTCAACTGGGTATACGACTCGATCGCAGCCTCAGTGGCGACTTGCGTCGGCAGCAACATACGGCCAACAGTGCATTGCAGCAGTTGCGCGAGAGCGCCATCACTGTGCCGCAGTTGGAAGTTGATGCCGCATTCAATGAGTTTGATGCTGACGCGGTTATCCGCGCTCTACTCCCGGACATGCTCCTCGAAGAACCTGAAGCGCTGCATATTCTGCGCAACGCTGCGCAGAACCGCGCTGAGTTTCAACGCCTGTTCGCCAAGCTAATAGGCCGCTGGATTTCCGCAGAGCACGACAAACCTGGACTGCAGAGCTGGCAGGGTTTTGTCGAGCAGGTTCAGGGCGGTCTTACTCGCCTGCTTGAGCAAGCCGACAGTAAACAGAACATCGCGGTATTTACCTCGGGCGGTACCATCACCGCCCTGCTACATCTGATTACCGGCATTGCGCCCGTGCAAGCGTTCGAGCTGAACTGGCAAATTGTTAACACCTCACTAAGCTGCCTGAAGTTTCGTGGCAGCCAAGTGAGCCTGGCTTCCTTCAACAGCCATGTGCATTTACAGCTGTTGAAGGCGCCGGAGCTCATCACCTATCGTTGAGCTGCGGCCCACTGCACCCATACGGGCGCTAGAAAAAACCGAGAAAAAGGAAAAAATCATGAGCGTTGCAGACATCATCAATACCATGCAGTCCAAGTTCAACGCCGGTGCCGCTGCAGGCCTGGATTTGGTGTTTCAGTTCAACATCGAAGACGGCGAGAACTACGCTCTGATCGTCAAAGATGGCACCTGCGCCGTTGAGCCAGGCGACAACGCCAATGCCAGCGTGACTCTGATCATGGACACCGAAACCCTGAAAGGCATCACCAGCGGCGAAACCGACGGCATGCAAGCGTTCATGTCGGGCAAACTGCGCGCCGAAGGCGACATGATGCTCGCCATGAAGCTGGGCGAACTGTTCCCGGTTTAAGCATCACGGCTAAAGCAATCCGCCAAAAACCGGAGTCCTCGACTCCGGTTTTTTTATGGCGCAGCACTGGTTAACTTTGCGACTCATTGCTACTGAGCGTCCTTGCGTTTTTTGCGCTCGATAAAGTCCAGCTTCCACTGCTCCAGACCAATACGCTCAGGGTCAAGATTGGCCTCGACTCGGTGCTGGCTCTTCAGCGCGGTAATCTCAGCCGTATGCTCAAGCATAAACTGGTCAAAGCGCTGTAAAAGCTCGGTATGTTTGATGGTTGATAAGTGAAAGCTACCGCGGTTATGCGGCAGCGTGGCATCAAACACCAACGCTCCCGGGCGAGCGCGAATGTTGTCCAGGTAATGGGTGGCCACCACTACGTTGAAGTAGGCGCCGTCGGTATCCTTCTTCAAGGCCTGGCGAATCATCTGGCGCAGATCATCGCTGTAGGTCAGCTCGATCTTGCCGGCATCAATAAGCTCTTGATATCCCCAGGGCGTCCAACCATTGACCATAGCCAAACGCTTGATCTGCTCGATCGACTGACCTTGCCGTTGCGGTGCCACCAGCACGCCATCCACGTAGTTGACCACGCCCTGGCTGTAACTCAGCGCCTTGCCGTTTTTTTGCGCCTGAGCCCAGGTATCGCTGTCTGGGTACTTCAAATCCACCTGGCCATTGAGCAATGCCGGCAGCAACTCCTCAACCGGTAGCACCTTGTAGCTCAACTCCACCCCACTTTTTGCGGCGAACAGGTCAAACAGCTCACGGGCAAAGCCTTGGTACTGACCTTGCGCATCGATGCTGTAGTGCGGCGCAAAGGCCAGTTTTTCCACGCCAATCACGTAGCTTTCAGCGCTGACACCGGTGGCACAGACAAGGGCGAACAAACTGCAGACGTGCGAGTGCTTCACAGCAAACCTCCTGGTTAGTCGTGGGATGACGTAAATATGGAACCGCCCGTAGCGGTAGGGGTGAAGTCGCGCTAGCCGCCGGTCATGCTCATAAACCGCACCACCTGCACCTGAGCATCGTTCTCGAAGTGATGGCGTTCAGGCTTGAGTTGCAGGGCATTGAGCAACGCTTCGCGCAGCCGGTGGCTGTCGCCGGGATGAGTGCGCATTAGGGTTTTTAGGTCGAGGGCATTTTCGTGGCCCAAACACAGCACCAACTTGCCTTCGGCCGTTACCCGCACGCGATTACAGTCACCACAGAAATTGTGGCTGTGGGGTGAAATAAAGCCGACTTGGGTATCACTACCAACCACCTGCCAATAGCGCGACGGGCCACCAGTAAGCTTGCTGCTGCGCACCAGGGTATGGCGCTGTTCGATGCGCTCACGCACTTCATCACTGGAGCAGAATGTTTGCTCGCGCTGATGGCTGGTGATACTGCCCAGGGGCATTTCTTCGATAAAACTGATGTCCAGACCACGGGCCATGGCGAACTCGACCAAATCGAGCACTTCATCGTCGTTACGGCCCTTCTGCACCACGGTATTCAGTTTGATTTTGCTAAAGCCGGCCGCTCGCGCCACTTCAATGCCGTCGAGCACCTGATCAAGCTTGTCGCGCCGGGTAAAGGCGGCAAAGCGTTCGCGCTGTAACGAATCCAGGCTGACATTCAGACGCTTGACTCCGGCCGCGCGCAATTGCGGCGCAAGGTCGGCGAGTTGCGAGCCGTTGGTGGTGATGGCCAGGTCTTCCAGCTCTGGGCGCTGGCCCAAACGTGTGAGCAGACTGATCAGGTTTTTGCGCACCAGCGGCTCACCACCGGTAATGCGGATACGTTTAACCCCAAGGCCGATAAAAGCATCGGTCACGTTATACAGTTCTTCCAGGCTGAGAATCTGCTCACGAGGGGCAAAGACCATGTCTTCGCTCATGCAGTAGGTGCAGCGGAAATCGCAGCGATCGGTAACCGATAACCGCAGGTAGGTGATGCGCCGACCGAAAGGATCAACCAGCTGATTGTTCATGGCATGTCTCCTGGAGCCCAGTGAGCCGAGACTTTTTGTTATGAATGCATAAGACGAGATAAAAACAGAAAAGTTAAATTTTGTATACAACAACCTGACCTTAAAGTCAGATAGCTCGCCAAAGCCCGGCCCGCCCGGCTTGAGCCACGCGCAAAGCCGGTGCTACCATGCCCCGCGCTGCCCAGCGACGGGCGATAGACAGAAGCACAGAGGCTTATGACCAGTATTCGCGAGCGTAACAAAGAGCTGATTTTACGCGCAGCCAGTGAAGAGTTCGCCGACAAGGGCTTTGCCGCCAGCAAAACCAGCGACATCGCCGCCAAGGCTGGCGTGCCCAAGCCCAACGTTTACTACTACTTCAAGTCGAAAGAAAACCTCTACCGCGAAGTGTTGGAAAGCATCATCGAGCCGTTGCTCGAAGCCTCTGCGCCCTTCAACCAGCCGGGCAAACCCGCCGATGTGTTGAAAGCCTATATCCGCTCGAAAATCCGCATCTCCCGCGAGCTGCCGTTTGCCTCCAAGGTATTTGCCAGCGAGATCATGCACGGTGCGCCGCACCTGTCCGCCGAGCAGACCGAACAACTGAATGCCCAGGCCAAGCACAACATCTCTTGCATCCAGGGCTGGATCGACCAGGGCCTGATGGCCAAAGTCGACCCCAATCATTTGCTGTTTAGCATCTGGGCCGCGACCCAGACCTACGCCGACTTCGACTGGCAGATCTCCACCGTCACCGGTAAGCCCAGCCTCGACGAGGCCGACTATGAGGCAGCCATTCAGACCATCACCCGTCTGGTGATCAAAGGTTGTGAGATCGATGAGACCCAGGTCAGCCCCTCTGAAGAAGTCACCCGCGCGTAAGCCCGAGTGCAAGCGCCCTGCCCCTGTCTAAAACGGCCATAAAAAAACGGTGAATGCCTGCACAGCGTTCACCGTTTTTTCATGGGTCACCACAGAACCGTAGGAGGCGCTTTAGCGGCGAGCTTTTAACCGCGGTCATCGCGGCTGAAGCCCCTCCCACAAGACTGCATAATCAGCAGCCCTGCGGTTAAAACTCATCCCACATAGCTGACCAAGGGAAGCAGGCGGTAGAGCGAAGCAGAATGCCTAGGCGCCAAGCTTTGCTCACACGTCCTGAACCATCAAGCAGCAATCCCCGCATCGGCCTTAAGCCCAACTGACTCGACCGCGCTGATCGCGCACTGCTCGTCGATGTCCGAGGTATCCCCGGTGATCCCTACCGCGCCGATTACCTCACCGCGCTCATCGCGGATCAATACACCACCCGGTGCCGGCACCAGTTGGCCGTCGGCCAGGTTGTTCACCGCGCCGATAAACGCTGGGCGTTGCTGCGCATCAGCGGCGATCAAGCGCGAGCCTTTGCCCAGCGCCAATGCGCCCCAGGCCTTGCCGATGGCGATTTGTGGACGCAGCAAGCTGGCGCCGTCCTCGCGCTGCAGGCTGATCAGGTGTCCGCCGGCGTCCAGCACGGCCACGGTCAGGGGTGCGGCTGATATTTCCCGGGCGACAGCCAGTGCACGGTTACTGATGGTGGTGGCGATCTGCAGATTCAACGTACTCATGCTGGGTCTTCCTCAATGCTGATAAATCCTACGAAACGCCCAGGACGCGCCGCCTGTAGGGGTGGCTAACGGTCGCCGGGCAATCCAAAGCTCAGCGCCACTATCTCACCAGAAACAAAAAACTCAATAGTCGAATACAATCTAATAGTGTTTTGTATACAGAAATAATTAGACAATCCCGCAAAGGATCAGGCGCCCCAGCTAAAACGCCCGTTTTAAAAGATTTCCCACTGAGCGATGGCTGGGTGAGAAAACTTATTGACCAGAAGGTCAAGGCCTGAATAGAATCCAAGCCAGCTGTTTTGTATACAATCTGATAACAAACGAGGCACAAGACAATGGCCAAAATGAGAGCAATCGAGGCCGCCGTACTGGTGATGCGCCGCGAAGGCGTTGACACTGCGTTCGGCATCCCCGGCGCCGCCATCAACCCCCTGTACGCTGCACTGAAAAAAGTCGGCGGTATCGACCACGTCCTGGCTCGCCACGTCGAAGGCGCCTCGCACATGGCTGAGGGCTACACCCGTACCAACGCCGGCAACATCGGCGTGTGCATCGGCACTTCCGGCCCAGCCGGCACCGACATGGTTACTGGCCTGTACTCGGCCAGCGCCGACTCCATCCCGATCCTGTGCATCACCGGCCAAGCGCCGCGTGCTCGTATGCACAAGGAAGACTTCCAGGCCGTCGACATCACCAGCATCGTCAAGCCGGTGACCAAGTGGGCGACCACAGTGATGGAGCCGGGCCAAGTGCCGCGCGCCTTCCAGAAAGCCTTCTACGAAATGCGCAGCGGCCGTCCGGGCCCCGTGCTGATCGATCTGCCGTTCGACGTGCAGATGGCCGAGATCGAATTCGATATCGACGCCTACGAACCACTGCCATTGGCCAAACCTGCCGCCAACCGTGTGCAGGCTGAGAAAGCCCTGGCCATGCTGAACGACGCCGGGCGCCCATTGCTGGTCGCCGGCGGCGGTATCTTCAACGCCGACGCCGCAGACAAACTGGTCGAGTTCGCTGAACTGACCGGCGTGCCGGTTATCCCAACCCTGATGGGCTGGGGCGCAATCCCCGACGACCATAAGCTGATGGTCGGCATGGTGGGTTTGCAAACCTCGCACCGCTACGGCAACGCCACCCTGCTGGAATCCGACCTTGTATTCGGTATCGGTAACCGCTGGGCCAACCGTCACACCGGCAGCGTCGATGTGTACACCGAAGGCCGCAAGTTCATCCACGTTGACATCGAACCGACGCAAATCGGCCGCGTGTTCAACCCGGATTTGGGCATCGTTTCCGATGCCGGCGCCGCCCTGGATGCCTTTATCGCCGTGGCCAAGGAATGGAAAGCCGCAGGCAAGCTGAAAGATCGCAGCGCCTGGTTGGAATCCTGCCAGCAGCGCAAGCGCACCCTGCAGCGCAAGACTCACTTCGACAACGTGCCGGTTAAGCCGCAGCGCGTGTACGAAGAGATGAACGAGTTCTTCGGTAAAGACACCTGCTACGTCAGCACCATCGGCCTGTCGCAGATCGCCGGTGCGCAGTTCCTCCACGTCTACAAGCCACGCCACTGGATCAACTGTGGTCAGGCCGGCCCGCTCGGCTGGACCATTCCGGCAGCACTGGGTGTGGTCAAGGCTGATCCGACTCGCAAGGTTGTGGCGTTGTCCGGCGATTACGACTTCCAGTTCATGATCGAAGAGATGGCCGTGGGCGCGCAGTTCAACCTGCCGTACATCCACGTGGTGGTGAATAACTCCTACCTGGGCCTGATCCGTCAGTCGCAGCGCGGTTTCGAGATGGACTACTGCGTGCAGTTGGCCTTCGAAAACATCAACGCACCGGAACTCAACGGTTACGGCGTCGACCACGTAGCCGTGGTTGAAGGTCTGGGTTGCAAGGCCGTCCGCGTGTTCGAGCCGAATGACATCCAGGCTGCACTGGCCAAGGCCAAAGCGCTGATGGAAGAGTTCCGTGTACCGGTCATGGTTGAAATCATCCTGGAGCGCGTCACCAACATCTCCATGGGTGTTGAGATCAACGCTATCAACGAGTTCGAAGAACTCGCCGAGCGCGGTGCCGACGCCCCCACTGCGATTTCCATGCTGGATTGATGCCTCCGTAGGGTGGATGTCGCGAAGCACATCCACCAATTCCACGGTGGAAAACGCTGCGCGGTTTTCCACCCTACGCAACCGAGGAATATTTTATGCCCCGTTTTGCCGCCAACCTATCCATGCTGTTCACCGAAGTGGACTTTCTGGAGCGTTTCGACGCTGCCGCTGCCGCCGGTTTCAGCGGTGTCGAATACCTGTTTCCCTATGACTTTCCGGCCGACGTGATCAAGGCCCGCCTGGACACCAACGCGCTGGAGCAAGTGCTGTTCAACTTACCTGCCGGCGACTGGGCCAAGGGCGAGCGCGGTATCGCTTGCCACCCCGACCGCGTTGAAGAGTTCCGCGCTGGCGTGGACCAAGCCATCGCTTACGCCCAGGTTCTGGGCAACACGCAGATCAACTGCCTGGCCGGCATCCGCCCGCAAAGTTATGACTGCGCCACGGTTGAGCAGACCTACGTTGATAACCTGAAGTTTGCTGCTGAAAAGCTGCAAGCCGCCGGCATCAAGCTGGTGATGGAGATGATCAACACCCGCGACATCCCCGGCTTCTACCTGAACACCACGGCACAGGCCCTGGCCATTCGCGACAAGGTCGCAAGCCCCAACCTGTTCCTGCAATACGACATCTACCACATGCAAATCATGGAAGGTGACCTGGCGCGTACCGTCGAGGCCAACCTGGCCGTGATCAACCATGTGCAGTTGGCCGACAACCCGGGCCGCAACGAGCCGGGTACTGGCGAGATCAACTACCGCTTCCTCTTCGAGCACCTGGACCGCATTGGTTACCAGGGCTGGATCGGCTGTGAATACAAGCCAGCCACCACCACCGCTGCCGGCCTCGGCTGGATGAAAGCGCACAACGCAATCTGAGCCCCACTTTTTAGGAGCACATCTAATGGCTAAAATCGGATTTATCGGCACCGGCATCATGGGCAAGCCTATGGCGCAAAACCTGCAAAAAGCCGGGCACACTCTGTTTTTCTCCGAGCATTTCGACAAAGCGCCGGCTGATCTGCTGGGCGACAACGGCATCGGCCTGGCCAACCCGCGCGAAGTGGCGCAGGAAGCCGAATTTATCATCATCATGGTGCCGGATACCCCCCAGGTTGAAGACGTACTGTTCCGTAAGGACGGCGTAGTTGAAGGCGCCTGCGCCGGTAAAGTTGTGATCGACATGAGCTCGATCTCACCCACCGCCACCAAAGTCTTCGCCGACAAGATCAAAGCCACGGGCGCGGCCTACCTCGACGCGCCGGTATCCGGCGGTGAAGTGGGTGCCAAAGCGGCGACCCTGAGCATCATGATCGGCGGCTGTGAAAAAGCCTTCGAGCGCGCCCTGCCGTTGTTCCAGGCCATGGGTAAGAACATCACCCGCGTTGGTGGTAACGGTGACGGTCAGACCGCCAAGGTTGCCAACCAGATCATCGTCGCTCTAAACATTCAGGCCGTCGCTGAAGCCCTGCTGTTCGCCGCCAAGAACGGCGCCGACCCAGCCAAGGTGCGTGAAGCGCTGATGGGTGGCTTCGCCGGCTCGAAGATTCTTGAAGTACACGGCGAGCGCATGATCAAAGGCACCTTCGACCCAGGTTTCCGTATCAGCCTGCACCAGAAGGACCTCAACCTGGCACTGGCTGGGGCGAAAGAACTGGGCCTTAACCTGCCTAACACCGCCAATGCTCAGCAAGTGTTCAGCACCTGCGCAGCCATCGGCGGCAGCAACTGGGACCACTCGGCGTTGATCAAAGGGTTGGAGCACATGGCCAACTTCAATATCCGCGGCGAGTAAGTAACAGGTTCTGCGGCGGGGTCAGCCGCCGCAGAACAACCCTTTCGATCTGTCCGGCAGGCGGTGTCACGGCCTGCCTGCCGGGTGGGTCGATTCTAGTGCGCAGCGCCTTGCCCCAGGGCGCTGCGCACTAGAATCGAACGTGCTTCAGTAATAAAAAGTTGCTCCGGCCATATCAAGAGAGATCGCCATGTCCATCGATCCGTCTTTCAACCCAACGTCTCTGCTGCGCGACCTGTTCGCCAGCGCCATCGACGCCGCTCACCCGCGCCAGGTTCTGGCGGATTACTTGCCGGCTGACCGCAGCGGCCGCGTCATCGTCATCGGGGCCGGCAAAGCTGCCGCCGCCATGGCTGAAGTGATCGAACAGGAATGGCAAGGTGAGGTCTCCGGCTTGGTGGTCACTCGTTACGAGCACGGCGCCAACTGCCGGAAGATTGAGGTGGTGGAAGCCGCTCATCCGGTGCCCGATGACGCTGGCGAGCGCGTCGCCCGCCGCGTGCTGGAACTGGTCAGCAACCTCAGTGAAGACGACCGGGTGATCTTCCTGCTCTCCGGCGGCGGTTCGTCCCTGCTCGCCCTGCCCGCTGCCGGAATTTCGTTGAGCGACAAGCAGGCGATCAACAAGGCACTACTGAAATCCGGCGCCACGATTGGCGAGATGAACTGCGTGCGCAAGCACCTCTCCGCGATCAAGGGCGGGCGCCTGGCCAAGGCCAGCTGGCCAGCCAGCGTGTACACCTACGCGATTTCCGATGTGCCGGGCGATGAGGCCACGGTAATTGCCTCCGGCCCGACCGTAGCAGATCCAACAACCTCCGCTGAAGCCTTGGCAATTCTCGCCCGCTATCAAATAGAGATTCCGGCCAATGTACGCAGCTGGCTGCAAGATCCGGCGTCGGAAACCGTTAAACCGGGCGACCCTTGCCTCGCGCGCAGCCACTTCCAGCTGATCGCCCGCCCACAGCAATCGCTCGACGCCGCTGCCGCCAAGGCTCGTGCTGCCGGTTTGCCGGTGCTGATTCTGGGTGACCTGGAAGGCGAATCACGCGAGGTGGCCAAGGTGCACGCCGGCATCGCCAAACAGGTGGTGCTGCATGGTCAACCGATCAAGGCGCCTTGCGTGATTCTCTCCGGCGGCGAAACCACCGTGACCGTGCGCGGCAATGGCCGTGGCGGGCGTAACGCCGAATTTTTGCTCAGCCTGACCGACAGCCTAAAAGGCTTGCCTGGGGTTTATGCCCTGGCCGGTGACACCGACGGCATCGACGGTTCGGAAGACAACGCCGGGGCCATCATGACCCCCGACAGCCACGCCCGCGCCGCTGCGCTGGGCCTGAGCAGCAGCGACGAGCTAGATAACAACAATGGCTATGGCTACTTTGCCGCCCTCGATCAACTGATCGTCACCGGGCCGACCCGTACCAACGTCAACGATTTTCGCGCCATTTTGATCCTTGAGGATTCTGCCCAATGAAAGCCGACAAGAAAGTAAAAATCCTCGCCACCCTCGGGCCGGCGATCAAAACCATTGATGACCTGCGCCAGCTGGTCGAGGCCGGGGTTAACCTGTTCCGCCTCAACTTCAGCCACGGCGAACACGCTGACCATGCCGAACGTTACAACTGGGTGCGTGAAGTCGAGCAGCAGCTGAAAACCCCAATCGGCATCCTTATGGACCTGCAAGGGCCAAAACTGCGCGTAGGCAAATTCGCCGAAGGCAAGGTCATGCTCGAACGCGGCCAAAGCCTGCGCTTGGACCTGGACAGCACGCCGGGCAACGCTCAGCGGGTTAACCTGCCGCACCCGGAAATCATCGAAGCGCTGCAACCAGGCATGAGCCTGCTGCTCGACGATGGTCGCCTGCGCCTGGAAGTTACCGCCAAGCACAGCGATGCAGTAGACACCCGCGTGATCGCTGGCGGCGAATTATCTGACCGCAAAGGCGTCAACGTGCCGGAAGCTGTGTTGCAACTCAGCCCGCTGACCGAGAAAGACCGTCGCGACCTGAGCTTTGGTTTGGAACTGGGTGTGGATTGGGTTGCGCTGTCCTTCGTGCAGCGCCCGGAAGACATCATCGAAGCCCGCGAGCTGATCCAAGGCAAAGCCTTGCTGATGGCCAAGATCGAGAAACCTTCGGCGGTCATTCACCTCGAAGAAATCGCCAAGCTGTGCGACGCGATCATGGTCGCCCGTGGCGATTTGGGTGTAGAAGTGCCGGCGGAAAACGTACCGCGCATCCAGAAAGACATCATCCGCACCTGCCGCCAGCTCGGCCGTCCGGTGGTGGTGGCCACACAGATGCTCGAATCCATGCGTTTCTCTCCAGCGCCGACCCGCGCCGAGGTGACCGACGTGGCCAATGCCGTGGCCGAAGGCGCCGATGCGGTGATGCTGTCTGCCGAAACCGCTTCCGGTGATTATCCACTGGAAGCCGTGCAGATGATGAGCAAGATCATCCGCCAGGTAGAAAGCGGCCCGGACTTCCAGGCCCAGCTCGACGTCAGCCGCCCGGTGGCCGAAGCCACCTCTTCCGACGCCATCAGCTGCGCGATCCGCCGTATCAGCACCATCCTGCCAGTGGCTGCGTTGATCAACTACACAGAGTCGGGCAACTCCAGCCTGCGCGCCTCTCGCGAGCGGCCGAAATCACCGATCTTGAGCCTGACGCCGAGCCTTAACACCGCACGCCGCCTGAGCGTGGCCTGGGGCGTGTACTCGGTGGTTAACGAACGCCTGAGCAAAGTCGAGGATGTCACCCGTATCGCCTTGCAAGTCGCGCGCACCTCGGGCTTGGCCGAAACCGGCGACACCGTGGTGATTACCGCTGGTGAACCGTTCGGTCAGCCGGGCAGCACCAACAGCTTGCGTATCGAAACCCTACGTTGAGGTTAACTGCAAACTCGTAAGGTGGATGACGCTTCACCCATCCACCAACCGCGATGCTGGATGAAAAGGCGTCATCCACCCTACACAACTGACAAATCCTGAGGTGAGCCCACAACGCTCACCTCAGCCCGGATATCCCATGCTGGCCTAGCCAGTTTCCAGGCACCGACTGCGCCCGCAGTCGGTGCCTCTTTTTTGCATGGCCTGCCATTTATGGCGACCACCTTACGACCGTCGCAACACACCGTTAAAAATGTCTCCCGGTGATTTTGTTTATTCAGGTTTATCTGCATGTCGCCATTACCGCTGCCACCCCATGCGCTGCAAGGCTTTCGTTGTCTCCTTAACGGCTTCAGCCAGATATTTCTACAAGCCCATCCCGGCTGCGGTTTGTTGGTGCTGTTGGCCATCGCCATTGGTGCACCGCAATTACTCGGCGGCGCATTGCTCGGCGGCCTCAGCAGCACCCTAACCGCGCAGCGTCGTGGTTATGCCAAAGCGGATATCGAGCTGGGTTTGTACGGTTACAACGGCGTCTTGCTGGGCCTGCTGATCAGCCTGCAGTTCAGCTGGTCAGTCCTTGTTCCGCTGCTGATCGTGGCCAGCTCCGGGCTCTCCAGCCTGCTCCTGGTGGCCTGGATGCGGCGCATGCGTGAACAGCACTGGCTGCCCGCCTTCACCTTCCCATTTGTCGCCCTGAGCTGGCTGTTGCTGTGGCTGGCTCCCGCTTTGGAGCTGGATCTGCATCAAGCGACTTCCAACCAGACGCAGGTGCTTGGCTGGTTCAGTGCTTTAGTCGCCATGGCGCGTGGCTTAGGCCAGGTAATTTTTCTCGATCAGCCGCTGGCCGGTCTCTGTCTGCTGTTGGGGTTGTTCTTGGCCGATCGCCGCGCCGCCGTTTGGGCGCTACTCGGATCAACCGGCGGCTTGGTGCTGGCGCTGTATCAGGGCTTTGAGCAGCACAGCGCACTCACCGGTTTGTACGGCTACAACGCAGCACTTGCAGCGATTGCCCTTAGCCAGGTGCATCGCCGACTGTGGGTGCCCGTGCTGGGTATCGCCCTGGCGCTGATCCTACAACCGGGCTTTAGCGCCCTGGGTCTACCTGCGTTGACCATGCCTTTTATCCTCACCTGTTGGCTGGTGGGAGCAAGCCAACGATTGCTGCATCAAGCAGCAGCTGACTGCACTCCGCGGCCTCGTAACCAAGACAAAGGCTTGCATCGCCCCGACAAAACTCCCTAGGCTGCGCCCTAAGCAATACCGCTACGGAGCAGTAAACCACCATGGATACGCCGCAAAGCCTGCGTCAACGCATTTACACCGTCATTTTCCATACCGATACCCCAGCCGGGCAGCGCTTCGATAACCTCTTGTTACTCGCCATCATGGCCAGCCTGGTGGTGGTGATGCTCGACAGTATCGACAGCATTCACCAGCAGTTCGCGCCACAAATCTCAGTGATCGAGTGGGCGTTCACTGCGCTGTTCGCCATTGAATATGCCGTGCGCCTTTACAGCTCACCGAAACCCATGCGGTATGCCTTCAGTTTCTTCGGCCTGATTGATTTACTGGCGATTCTGCCTGGCATCCTCGCCTTGTTCTTTGCCGACGCTCAGTACCTGCTGATCATCCGAGTGATCCGCATGTTGCGGGTGTTTCGGGTACTCAAGCTCAGCCCATACCTGCGCCAGGCCAATTTTCTGATGACCGCACTGCGCGGCAGCAAACAGAAAATCATTGTGTTCTTCGCCTGTATCGCCACCTTGGTCACAGTGTTTGGCACCTTGATGTACGTGATTGAAGGCCCCAAGCATGGTTTTACCAGCATCCCGACCGGGATTTATTGGGCGGTAGTGACCCTGACCACAGTGGGGTTTGGCGATATCGTGCCGAAAACCGCACTGGGCCAGGCACTGTCGACCCTGATAATGATCACCGGTTACTCAATCATCGCCGTACCCACCGGGATCTTCACCGCGGAACTGGCCAGCGCCATGCGCGGCGGTGATCAGCTCAACCACGACTGCCCGGTCTGCGCAAAAAACAACCACGATCACGGCGCCGCCTTCTGCAACCGCTGCGGCAATCCACTATTCCCACGGCAAACCGAGCAAATCTGAACAGCCACAGCTCGACAATAAAAAACCGCAGCGAGCTGCGGTTTTTTATTGTCGGCATTAACCTGGAACGCCCTAACGGCGTATTAAAGGCTTTTAAGCTTTTCGCAGAAAGCTTGCTGCGCCGGCCATGATGTCATCAAGGTATAACGTGTTGTACGGCCGACTTTATGGTCGCGAAAACGCAGATAAACCGGTTCAAATACACGGCGGTCGGCCTTGATCCATCCGCAACCGGCTTGCCTCACTGATTGAGTGCGCAGCCACTTTCGCAAAGACTTTAGCCGCGTCCCAGCAAACGACCGTTAGCTGCGGTCGATGGGCGTCGAGGTCAACTCAAATGGGCTATTGCTGCGCCGTTGGTTGCGGTCTTCGCGCGGGGTGGCGCCGAAGAAGTTGCGGTAGGCGCTGGAGAAATGCGGGCCGGAAGAAAACCCGCAGGACAGGCCAATCTGGATAATCGACTTGCTGGTTTGCATCAGCAATTGGCGGGCTTTGTTCAAGCGCAGTTCCAGGTAGTACTGACTGGGAACGCGGTTGAGGTATTGCTTGAAGATGCGCTCCAGCTGACGACGTGACACGCACACGTGCTGGGCGATTTCATCGGTGGTCAGCGGCTCTTCAATATTGGCCTCCATCAACAGCACCGCTTGGGTCAGCTTGGGATGACTGGAGCCCAGACGGTTCTGCAGCGGGATGCGCTGGCGTTCGCCGCCTTCGCG
>Ga0209504_1000955_pt1 | contig 23537 bp, 17 predicted proteins | sample COGITO_mtgs_1005_FD_184791 | JGI IMG/M metagenome (GOLD analysis project Ga0209504, IMG submission 184791) | Pelagic marine microbial communities from North Sea - COGITO_mtgs_100511 (SPAdes) (version 2) | ecosystem: Environmental > Aquatic > Marine > Epipelagic ...
TATCGCCAGCAGAGTTGATCTTACGCACCGAAACGGCCCCCGCATGAATGATGCACATAAAGGTGCCTGCATCGCCTTCGAGGCAGATGTTCTGGTCTGGAGTGTATGTGCTGACATTGAAATACCCCGCCGCGCTGAGCAGCTCATTGGGTGTCAGGCTATCGAGCAGGCCGCAATCGAGCAGCATGTCGCGTATGTCATCAATCAACTGGGAAGGAGCGGGCATGGACGGCAGCCTGAGTGAACGTAGGGCGAGGTCAGTCATATAGGTTGACCTTAGTCGCCCACTATTGGGCTTGCTAGTGCCGCTGGCAAGCCTGAGCGTTCTAGAAGCTGAAGCGTCGCATCACGCCCTGCAAGCGCCCCGACATGGCCTGCAGCGACTGGATGGCCTGTACAATACCGCCTTGCGCGGCGGAGTTCTCTTCGACGATTTGCGCCACGCGCTCCACACTCATGGCCACTTGCTCGCTGGCAGCCCGCTGCTCTTGCAGCGAAAGCGAAATCCCGCTGACGGCTTGCAGTGATTCATTCAGCGCCAGGCGAATCTCCGTCATCGAGCTGCCCGCCTGGTCAACCAGTTGGGTGCCAATGCTGACCCGTTCACAGCCCGCTGCCATGCTGCTTTTCGCCTTGTTCATGCCGCTGTGAATAGCCTCTACCAGGGCGATAATTTCAGTGGTGGAGTGGGCCGTGCGCCCGGCCAGGCTGCGCACCTCATCGGCCACCACAGCAAAGCCACGGCCTTGCTCGCCGGCGCGTGCGGCCTCGATGGCGGCGTTGAGGGCGAGCAGGTTGGTTTGCTCGGCAATGCCACGAATCACATCGACAATCGCGCTGATATTGCGCGATTGCGCGGCCAGAGTTTCCACATCCTGCGAGCTCTCGGCCACCAGCTCGGCGATCTTGTGCATTTCTGTGGTGGCGCGGGCCATGACCTGAATGCCTGCATCGGTCATGTCGCCGGCTTTCTTCGCCATGTCGTAGGTTTGTTGGGCGTTATCGGCGATGTGGTTGATGCTCACCGCCAGTTGCTCGACGGTGGCGGCCATGGCGGAAGCCGTGTCGCTCTGTACGTTGGCGCTGGTCAGCACCTGTTCGGAAGAGGCGGCCAGTTGCAGGGTGGCGCATTCGATCTGCTCGGAGGCTTCGCCAATATTACCGATCATGTCTTGCAGGCCGCGGCGCATGCTTTGTACGGATTTCATCACGCCGGTCATTACCTGGTTACCCAGGCTCTTACCGCCGCCCAGGCGGCCCTCGGCAATCCGTGCGCTGATTTCTTCCAGCTCGCCAGGCTCGGCCCCCAATTGCTGGCTCATCAGACGAATGAAATAGAGCACCTGCACCAGGCCAATCATCAGGGCAATTAACAACACGCTGATGCTCAGGTTGAGATTGCTGGCATAAGCGGCTTCACCCAGTTGGTACTGGCGCTTGGCTTCGAGCAACTGCACGTCAATAAGCTCAGCAAATTTCTCTGACAGTGGGTCGATCAATGGGTAGAGCCGCTGGCTGGCAAAGGCTTCGATGCCAGCTTTATCGCCACGGTTGAGTAGGCTTTGCAGTTCATCTAGTGGTTGCTGGGCCTGTTGCATAAGCGGGTTGATCTGCTCGATCAACTGGCTTTCTTCACGGATAAGCTCGGTGGCCAGGTACGCCTGCCAGGTTTCCTCGATACGCCCTTGGGCCTGTTCGATCAGCTGTTGTGCGGTTTTTTCATCCAGCTCGCCATTACGCGCCTTGTGGGTGGCGTCGACGATGTTGACGGCATACAGGTCGGCAATCAGTTTGAGGTCACGCAGCGGTACTACACGGTCCAGGTAAACCGTTTGCAGCCCTTTAACGGTGGTCTGCAATCCATATAGACCCAGGCCGCCGACACAGAGCAAACCGAGCAGCAGGCAACCGGCAAGTAGGAAAAGGTGAGTTCTGATCTTCCAGTTTTTCATCACAGGCCGTCCATGGTGAGCAGGCAGTTGAATGGGGGAGATGGCAGTACGCCAGCGTGCCATTCAGGCTAGCTGAACTTGCACGTCAGCCAGGTTAAATCTGCATGAGTGGTCAAGTAATTTTCGCGCTAAACGTCCGTTGTTTAGCGCGAATTACTCTGAGCCGTCGTCGCTCTGTTAGCCCGCATACGAGCGGGCGGCAGAACGGCGGTGTGGACTCAAATCAGGCCGAGTACCTTGAGAATAAAGGCGTATTCCAGGGCGGCGTCTTTGAGGGCTTGGTAGCGGCCGCTCATGCCGCCGTGGCCGGCGTCCAGCTCGGTTTTCAGCAGCAATAAATGGTTATCGGTTTTCTGCACGCGCAGCTTGGCTACCCACTTGGCTGCTTCCCAGTACTGCACGCGACTGTCGTTGTAGCCGGCCACCGCGAGAATCGCCGGGTAGGCCTGGGTCTGAACGTTTTCGTAGGGCGCGTAGTTTTTAATCCGCTCAAATACCTCGGACTGATTGGGGTCGCCCCATTCGTCGTACTCGGTAATGGTCAGTGGCAGATCGGGGTTCTGCATGGTGTTGAGTACATCGACAAACGGCACCTCAGCAATGGCGGCGGCGAACAGATCAGGACGTTGGTTGAGCACCGCGCCCATCAGCAAGCCGCCCGCGCTACCGCCGCTGATAACTAACTGCTGCGCGCGGGTGTAGCCGGTGGCGATCAGGTGTTCAGCGCAGGCGATAAAGTCGCTGAACGAGTTCTGTTTGTGCTCCAGCTTACCGGCGCGGTACCAAGCTTCGCCCAGTTCGCCGCCGCCACGTACGTGGGCGATGGCGAAGACAAAGCCGCGCTCAAGCAACGACAGGCGGGCGTGGGAGAACCAAGGGTCGAGGCATTCGCCGTAGGCGCCATAGCCATACAGGTAGAGTGGAGCGGATGTGCCAAGCACCTCGCGCTTAGCCACCAGGCTGATCGGCACCTGGCTGCCATCGGCGGCAGTGGCCCACAGGCGCTGGCTGACATAGCTGTCGGCATCGAACGGCCCGAGTACTGGGGTTTGCTTGAGCACCAACTGCGCGCCCGTGGCCAGCTCCAGCTGGCGTACCTGCGCCGGGCGATTGAGCGCCTCATAGCGCAGGCGAATCGCGGGGCTGTCGAACTCCAGGCTGTCTTGCACATACAGGCTGTAGGCGGCGTCCGGCAATTGCACACGATAGGTTGCCTGGCCCTGTGGTTGTACTTCGATGACTGGCAGACCGCCCTCACGCAAACTCAGCACCAGCGCCTGTTGATTGAGGCTGAAGCCATCGAGCATCACTTGCGGGTCATGGGCGCGCAGCAGCTGCCAGTGCGGGCGATTCGGTGCCTGTTCAGTGGCACTGAACAGGGCGAAGTTGATGCCATGCTGGTTGCTGCGGATCAGCCAACTCCACTCGCCATTCAGGGTGCCGTGGTCCACGTCATATTCATGGCCGTCTTCGCGCGGGGCCACGCAGCTGAAAGCGGCTTGCGGGGTTGCAGCATCCAACACCCAGGCTTCGCTGGTGGTCTTGCTGCCCAGGTGCACAATCAACTGATGTTCGGAGCTGCTGCGATAGCAACTGAGGAAGAAGCGTCCATCCTCCTCGTGGAACACCAGTTCGGCAGCATCTGTGCCGAGGCGGTGGCGATACAGTTTGTGTGGCCTATGGGTGTCGTCCAGCTCGCCGAAGAACAGGGTCTGGCTGTCATTGGCCCAGGTCATGCTGCCGTCGCACTCCTCGAACGGCAGCTCGATCAGGCTTTCGTCGGCCAGCTCTTTGACAAACAGCTGATAGGTTTCCTCGCCGCTGGTGTCCAGGCTATAGGCCAGACGCTGATGGTCGGGGCTGATGCTGAAAGCCCCGAGCGAGATAAAGCCGCCATCGGCCAAGACATTGGGATCCAGCAGCAGTTGCTCGCTGGCCTCATCGACAGTCAGCGCGCCATCGGCAGGTTTGCGGCAGCGATAATGCCGTGGGTATTCATCGCCAGCAGTGGTGCGCTGGTAATACAGATAAGGGCCCCAGGGCGACGGCAAGCTCAGGTCGGTCTCGCGGATGCGCCCCTTGATCTCCTCAAACAAGGTTTCGCGCAGCGGCAGCTGCTCACAGAGCTGCTGTTCCAGGTAGGCATTTTCCGCCTTGAGGTAATCAAGCACCTCAGTGCTGTCGCGGTTTTCCAGCCAGCGGTACGGGTCGGCAGCGTTATCGACGCGGGCGATGGGGGCGTGAGACATGAAACAACTCCTGTGGATGACGGACGACAGCGGGGACGCCGAAGAACCTGTTCAAAACCTGCTGTGCGTCGGCCCTGCTGCGTTAAAAACAGGCTCGGCAGGCTGCTTGTAGCTAACGCGCTTTAGCGCGGCCCAAAGGGCGAGCGAAGCGAGTACTACTCATTTACAACTTGTAAACTCCGCGTCCTCGCCTGTTTTTGCCTTGCATGTCTCTAGCTCGCGAGCTTTTGAACAGGTTCAAAGCAGGCAAAAGCCGTTATCATAAGCGCCACTTCGCCCGTCGGCTGCTGAAATCTGCGCGCTTGTGCGCGTGCGTAGCTAACCGGCTCTCAATGCCAGAGACTTTGCGTTTTATGACTGAAAACGACTACCTGCTTGCCTGGGGCGCCTATCTGGTAGCTGCTCTTGGTTGTCTGTTGGTGTGGTTTCGCCTGACCAGCTGGATGTGGCGTTACCTGCGTGAGCCGCTGCGTGTGCTGGTACTGGCGCTGCTGTTTAGCCCGACCATTGTTGACCCAGGCAAAGAACAGTTCGCCCCGGCGATCGCCATCACTGCCATGGATCTGCTACTGGGTGTGGGCAACAACGTTTGGCGTGCAGTCGCGGACCTGAGCATGTATGGGTTGATCATGTTTGCCTTGTACCTGCTGTTTGTTGCCGTGCGCTGGCCTGTGGAGCGCTGGTGGCGGGCGCGTTCAGGGCCGGCTCCGATTGCCGATGATGAGCCGACCTTGCGCGAGATGATGGCGCGTGACGAGCAGGATTTTGGCGATACCCGTTACGATGCGCGCGGTGATCGTAGGCTGCGTGTCGAACCCCGTCTGTAACGCAAAACAGCGGCGCCTGACGCCACTGCCCTTGCACCGCCGCACGCACCCGGTCAGCATGACCCTTATCGACTAAGGAGGGGGTTATGGAGTGTGTGTTCTGTGCTATTGCCGCTGAGCAATTGCCGGCCGAGCGTATTTTTGAGGATGAGCACTTCATCGTCCTGTTGGATATTTTCCCCCTGCGGCCAGCCCATGTGCTGATTGTCAGCCGCGAACATGCGCCGTTCCTCAAAGACCTCTCTGCTGTGGCTGCCGATCAACTGCTGCCGCTGGCGCAACGCATGGCCGCCGCCTTGCGCGCCGCTGGCTATGGTGAGCAGGGCATCAACTTTCTGATTAACGATGGGCCGACCTCCAATCAACATGTGCCGCACCTGCATCTGCACCTGATCCCACGGCGCAGCGGTGATGTCATGCAGTTGCTGTGGCGCGCGCTGACGCGTTTTCTGCCCCAGGCGCGCAAACGGATCGAGGCGCGCTTAGCAATTGAGGCGCAGCAACTGCGTGAGGTCTTGAGCGATGTGTGAATTGCTGGGAATGAGCGCCAATGTGCCGACCGATATCGTTTTCAGTTTTACCGGCCTGATGCAGCGCGGTGGGCGTACCGGCCCGCACCGCGATGGCTGGGGTATTGGCTTTTATGAAGGGCGTGGCCTGCGTGTGTTTCAGGACCCGCGTGCCAGCAGCGAATCGGAAGTGGCGCAGTTGGTGCAGCGCTACCCGATCAAGAGCGAAGTGGTGATCGGGCATATCCGTCAGGCCAATGTCGGCCGCGTCTGCCTGGCCAATACCCATCCGTTCGTGCGCGAGATGTGGGGGCGCAACTGGTGCTTTGCACATAACGGCCAGCTCGCAGATTTCGCTCCACAGTTGGATAACTACCGGCCCATTGGCGATACCGACAGCGAAGCGGCTTTTTGTGATCTGCTTAATCGTCTGCGCCAGGCCTTTCCTGAACCGGTGGCGGTGGAGCAGTTGTTGCCCACTCTGGTCAGTGCCTGCACCGGCTATCGTCAGCAAGGTGTATTCAACTGCCTGCTCAGCGATGGCGACTGGCTGTTCAGCTTTTGCAGCAGCAAGCTGGCGCATATCACTCGACGCGCGCCGTTTGGCCCGGCGCATTTGAAAGATGCTGACATGCAGGTGGATTTTCAGGCCGAAACCACGCCCAATGACGTGGTCAGTGTTATAGCCACCGAACCACTGACCGAGAACGAGAACTGGACGCTTTACCAGCCGGGTGAATGGCGTTTGTGGCGTGGTGGTGAATGTGTGGCGCAGGGCGTGAGCGGTTGAACCAGAACATGATTCATGGGGGAGGGGAGTAATGTTTAGAAGTTATCTGCGTTTGGCCTTGTTTGCCTTGGGCTTGTTGGTTGGCGTTCAGGTGCCGGGCTTTATTGATGATTACAGCAAGCGCGTGGACGCCCATCGCATCGAAGCAGAGCTGGGCCTCAAAGGCTTTCGCGAAACGGCGCGACGTTTTTTCAAAGGTGATCTGGTCGCCCTGGTTGGCCATTATCAAGCCAGCGCTGACCCCGTAATGCGCAGCGATGCCCAGAGCCTCGGCAGCTTGGTCGAGCGTTCGGCATTCCTTGAGCGTGAAGCCAAGGCCATGCAAGGCCCTTGGTACGGTCAGGTCTGGCATCTGGCGACAGCGGCAGACCATGAGCTGCTGGAAGAAACCCTCAGCGCTTACCGCTACCAGGTACTGCTGGCCCCCGAAGCCATCGCCTGGGGCATTGCCTGCGCGCTGCTGCTGGCTTGGCTGCTAGAAAGTCTGGTACTGCTGGTCGGCATGCTCTTGGGTGCGGGCCGCAGCCAAAAGGTGCAGCAACGGCATTGGCGCTAGGTTTTGGCGTGAGGTGTTTCAAGAAATTTCATGATGGCGCCGATTTTATTGGCTTGGCGTGCTAGCTTAGCCGGCCAATTAAATAGCGTTTCATGGAGTTTTCATGCTGATCAAGGAACTGATCCTGGCTGCCCTCTTGGCGGCCATCCTACCTGCACAAGCCGCCCAGGCTGTTGATGAGCAGAACACCGCTGCCGACGTCACTGAAGTGCTCACAGAAGACGAAGCCGGCGAAATAAATGCCGAAGAACTGATCGCCAGTCTGAACTTTCAAACCGGCAAAGTGGTGCTCGGTGATCAGTTGGCCACGCTTGATCTACCTGATTCGTTGGTATTTTTGAATAGTGAGGATGCCGAGCGGGTACTGGTCGATATCTGGGGTAATCCACCGGATAACGAGCTTCCGTTGGGCATGATCCTGCCAGCAGGCATCTCGCCACTGGCCGAAGAGTCGTGGGCAGTTACCGTTGAGTATGAAGCCAATGGTTATGTATCCGACGAAGACGCCGCTGACATTGATTACCAAGCCATGTTGCAAGACTTGCAGCAGGAAACGCTTGAGAGCAACGCCTGGCGTGCGGAAAACGGTTATGAGCCCGTGCAACTGGTTGGTTGGGCTGCGGCGCCACGTTATGACGCCCAAGGTAAAAAATTACATTGGGCCAAAGAGCTGAAGTTTGGCGAGACCGATGAAGTGCTCAACTACAACATCCGTGTGCTGGGGCGCAAAGGCGTGCTCGTGCTGAACTTTATCGCCGGGATGAACCAACTGGCCGAAATTGAGCAGCAGGTGCCGGTAGTACTGGCCATGACCGAATTCAACCAAGGTCAGCGCTATGCAGAATTTGACCCTGATATCGATGAGGTAGCGGCTTACGGTATTGGCGCACTGATTGCGGGCAAGTTGGCCGCCAAGGCAGGGCTGCTGGCAGCAGCACTCTTATTACTGAAGAAATTATGGATTGTGCCCGTGCTGGTATTTGGCTGGTTGTTCCGTCGCATCAGCAGTGCTCGCAAGGCTAAGGTTCAGAATGCGCCAACGACAAAGCCGGTTGAGCCTGCAGCAGTACCGCCTGCCCAGACAGTACTGGACATGAACAAGACTGATGGCGATAAGTCTTAGCGCTTGTATTGCTTAAACAGAAAAGGCCCGAAAGGGCCTTTTCTGTTTTGCGGGGCGTTATTTGGACAAGAATCGCATGCCGTCTTCCAGACCTTGCAGGGTCAGTGGATGCATTTGATCATCCAGCAACTCGCGCATGATGTTGGTCGATGCGGTGTAGTTCCAGGTGTCCTTTGGGTAGGGATTGATCCAGATAAGCTTCTTGTACTTCTCCATAAAACGCTTGATCCAGACGTAGCCCGGCTCCTCGTTCCAATGCTCGACGCTGCCACCGGCCTGGGTGATTTCGTAAGGCGCCATCGCGGCATCACCGACGAAGACCACTTTGTAATCGGCGCCGTACTTGTGCAGCAGGTCTTGAGTGGAGAAGCGCTCCGAGGTGCGACGCAGGTTGTTCTTCCACACCGATTCGTACACGCAGTTATGGAAGTAGAAATACTCCATATGCTTGAACTCGGTCTTGCAGGCGCTGAACAACTCTTCGCAGACCTTAACGTGGGCGTCCATCGAGCCGCCGATGTCGAACAGAATCAGCAGCTTCACCGCGTTGCGCCGTTCGGGGCGCATCTGGATATTCAGCAGGCCGCCGTCTTTGGCGGTGTGGTCGATGGTGCCGCTGAGGTCAAGTTCGTCCTCGGCGCCCTGACGCGCGAATTTGCGTAGACGACGCAGGGCCACCTTGATATTGCGCGTGCCCAGCTCGACCTGATCGTCGAGGTTCTTGTACTCACGTTGGTCCCAGACTTTAACTGCCTTGCCCTGGCGCTTACCTGCATCGCCGACGCGGATGCCTTCCGGGTTGAAACCGCCGGAGCCGAACGGGCTGGTGCCGCCGGTGCCGATCCATTTGTTGCCGCCTTCGTGGCGTTCTTTTTGCTCTTCGAGACGTTTCTTGAATTCCTCGATCAGCTTGTCCAGGCCGCCAAGGGATTCGATCTTGGCGCGCTCTTCATCGGTCAGTGAGCGCTCGAATTCCTTGCGCAGCCACTCATCGGGGATCAGCGCCTCGATGTGCTGGTTGAGGTTTTCCAGGCCCTTGAAGTAAGCCCCAAATGCGCGGTCGAACTTGTCGAAGTGGCGCTCGTCCTTGACCAGGATGGTGCGCGAAAGGAAATAGAACTCGTCCATGTCGGCGAACACCACGTTGTGTTTCAACGCGTTGATCAGGTCGAGCAGCTCACGCACCGACACCGGCACCTTGGCGGCGCGCATTTCGTTAAACAGGTTGAGCAACATGGCTGCGCCCTCACAATTGTTAATCGGCTGAGTGCAGCGCTTAACGCTAGGCAACCGATTGAGGTATTCACGGTTAGCGCCGCAAAAGTGGCGCACTGTGTTGGTCGTATCGAAGACCAGCTTGCAGGTGGCTTAATCTGCCTGCCTTTCGGGTAGATCAAGGGCCGCGATAATTTCTTGCAGCAAAGCTTTCTCTTCGACCCGTATACGCTCACTGGCGTGGTAGGGGTATTCCAATACGCAGGCAGCCGCGATATCCATGCAGTGGGCAATAATCGTTTGATTATGCTGTTTATCAGCCCGCGCTTGCAGGCGCTCGAAGGCCAGCTCTTTCAGCTCAGCCAGCAAACTTGGATCAGGTCGGTGGGTGAGAAAGAAATCAACAAACCGATTGGCTTCTGCAACCGAAATGACCTCCAGTCCACCTGCATCCCGACTAAGCATGGCCAAGTGCTTAACTGTAAATTCCTGCAGGATGAGGATTTCTTGGTGCTGGTTTTTACCGTCCACCCAAACCATTTCAATGAGCGGAATCAGCTCCAGCAGGTAGAGGTAGTTAGCGGGCAGGTTATGCCGTTGCAGAATGTGCTGTGCAGTGATCATAAAAGGCCTAAGGCAGCTTGCCGGCTGAGCGTTACAGGGAAGGGCGATTGAATCGCCCTTCAATAATTTAACGGCCCGCGCGGCGGCTCATAAAGGCCAAACGCTCAAGCAGTTGTACGTCCTGCTCGTTCTTAACCAAAGCACCGGCCAGTGGCGGAATCGCTTTGGTCGGGTCGCGTTCGCGCAACACGGCTTCGCCGATGTTGTCGGCCATCAGCAGCTTGAGCCAGTCAACCAGTTCGCTGGTGGATGGCTTCTTCTTCAGGCCCGGCACTTTGCGTACATCGAAGAACACATCCAGCGCTTCAGCGACCAGGTCTTTCTTGATGTTGGGGTAGTGCACGTCGACGATCTTCTGCAAGGTCGCGCGATCCGGGAAAGCGATGTAGTGGAAGAAGCAGCGACGCAGGAAGGCGTCCGGCAGTTCTTTCTCGTTGTTCGAGGTGATGATGATGATCGGGCGTTTGGTGGCCTTGATCGTCTCGTTGGTCTCGTAAACGTAGAACTCCATCTTGTCGAGTTCTTGCAGCAAATCGTTGGGGAACTCGATGTCAGCTTTGTCGATTTCATCGATCAGCAGAATCACCCGCTCTTCGGCCTCGAAGGCTTCCCACAGCTTGCCCTTCTTGATGTAGTTGCGCACATCGTGAACTTTGTCCGAGTCCAGCTGCGAGTCACGTAGACGGCTGACCGCGTCGTACTCGTACAGACCTTGGTGGGCCTTGGTGGTGGATTTGATGTGCCAGGTGATCAGGCGTGCACCAAAGGACTCAGCCAGTTGTTCAGCCAGCATGGTTTTACCGGTACCCGGCTCACCCTTGACCAACAGTGGACGCTCCAAGGTAATAGCGGCATTCACCGCGAGCTTGAGGTCGTCGGTGGCGACGTAGGACTGGGTGCCTTCGAACTTCATCGGTAAATCCTCGAACGGTAACGCGCAGGGCCATACCCGCGGGTTCAGTATTTAAAAGCAGACTATAACGCGCAGCCTTGGTGACTGTGAACGTAGACGGGCCATTCAGTCACTGAATGGCGGGTCACTTACGCCTTGTCACGGCTCTTGGCTGTCAAAGCGACTGTTAAAAGCTTGCACAAAGGCGTTGCGCAGAATGGCTTTGAAAGCTTGCCAGCGGCTAACGTCATAGGCGTTGAGGTCGCCGTCGATCTCCACGCGGGTGGCGAACTGGTCTTTACGCTGGTTTTTCAGCAGCCAGCTACCACCGCCAACCAGTGCCTCCCAGGCGCCTGTGAGCAGGTTCTTGTCTTTGGCCGCGACATCCTGTTGCCAGTCGAAGACTTCCATATCGCGCAGCAGCGGCTTGGCATAGCCCTTGAGTTTGCCTTGGCGAGCGTCCAGCTCCATGACGAAGTCACCATGGCCGGCAGCAAAATCGAAGTCGGCATAGGCGCGGGTAAAGCTGTTGAGCTGTTTGAGCTGGATGTCGGTGATGCGCAGGCGCAGGTCGAAGTCATCCAGTTGGCCGAGTGGGCCAAAGTTGGCATCGGCTTGCAGAGGCGCTTGTTCGAATACCTTGGCAGTGGCTTGCAGGTTGGCCGGACGCGGGTTATCGGAGATGTTGACGTTGCTTAGGTTGAGCAAGCGGGCGTCGATCTCATTGGCCTGTAGATCTATCGGCGGCTTGGCATTGAAGTTGCGAAAAGCCAGGGTGCCGTCATGAACACGGATTTCGTTGATGTGAATCGGCAACAAACCTTTGAGTTGGGCGCGCCAGTCAACCCCCTCACCGGTTTGCGAGCTGGCGGCGGTACCGCCATCGACGAACGTCAGTTGCGGCCGTTCGAAGGCAACTTCGGCAACCACTGAGCGGGTTTCCCACAACGCCCGCCAGCTGACGGACAGGTCGATGACCGGTGCTTCGAGCAGCGGCACCGGCACCTTGCCATTGAGCTTGACGATATTCAGGCCGTTAATCTGATAGGCCCCGCGCCACAGCGCCAGGTCAATATCGCTGATATGACCGCGGTAGTCGCCCATATTGGCCAGCCGATCATTCAGGTAGTCGCGCAGCAGCCAGGGCAGGGCGATATGCAGGCCGACCAAGACAATGGCCAGACTCAGTAAGGTCCAGAGGGGAAAACGATAGCGCTTTTTCATATAAGAGCAGACAGATCCTGTCGCAATAGGTTTCCAGTTGGGCTGCGCACATGGCTGGACGGCTGCCTTAACGGGCCTTAGGCTTGAGAGCTTACTCGGCAACGCATAAAAAAGGACCCCGCCATGAGCCGTATCTTCGCTGACAACGCACAAGCAATCGGCAATACCCCGCTGGTTCGGATCAATCGCCTGGGCCCGGCTGGCGTGACCATCCTGGCCAAGATTGAAGGTCGCAACCCAGCCTATTCGGTGAAATGCCGCATCGGCGCCAGCATGGTCTGGGATGCCGAGGAGCGCGGTGTACTTAAGCCGGGTATGACTATTGTCGAGCCGACCTCCGGCAACACCGGTATTGGTCTGGCCTTCGTCGCGGCCGCGCGCGGTTACAAGCTGCTGCTGACCATGCCGGCTTCGATGAGCCTGGAGCGGCGCAAGGTGCTTAAGGCATTGGGCGCTGAACTGGTGCTAACTGAACCGGCCAAAGGCATGAAGGGTGCTATCGACAAGGCCGCAGAAATCGCCGCCTCCGACAGCAACACCTACTTTATGCCGCAGCAATTCAATAACCCGGCCAATCCGGCCATTCATGAAAAGACCACCGGCCCGGAAATCTGGAATGACACAGACGGTGCGATTGATGTGTTGGTGTCTGGCGTCGGCACCGGCGGCACCATCACCGGTATCTCGCGCTATATCAAACAAACCCAGGGCAAAGCGATTCTCTCGGTGGCGGTTGAGCCGATCGGCTCGCCGGTAATCACCCAGACCATCGCCGGTGATGAAGTCAAACCCAGCCCGCACAAGATTCAGGGTATCGGTGCCGGTTTTGTACCGGGCAATCTGGACTTGAGCATGGTTGACCGGGTCGAGCTGGTCAGCGATGACGACGCCAAGGCGGTAGCTTTACGTTTGATGCGTGAGGAGGGGATTCTCTGCGGCATCTCCTGCGGTGCGGCCATGGCTGCCGCGCTGCGGCTGGCGGCTGAGCCGGGCATGCAGGGCAAAACCATCGTGGTGATCCTGCCGGACTCCGGTGAGCGTTACCTGTCGAGCATGTTGTTTGCCGACATGTTTACCGAGCAGGAACTGCAGCAGTAAAGGTATGTACCCACAAAAAACCGCTAAATTCTGGCGGTTTTTTGTGGGCGGTTACTAGGTGATTTACGAGCCAACGCTGCTGATTTATTAGACCTAGAAACGGTGGAGATGGTTGTTCAGCAGGGTTAATGAAAGGGTGGCGATAGGCCGATGTCGGCCAATAGCGGCCCTTCAGAATGGATCAAAAAATCCGCCGCTCCCCGGTCTAAACCGCCAAAGCCAGGGAGGAGTTTATTCCTCCTCCTTTTTAGAAAAGCCTTTGATCACCAGATACAGAAGTGGCCCCAGTGAGATGAAAATCAAGGTGATCAGCAAATAGGGCAACACGCTGAGCAATGAGCCGCCTCGAGTCTTTGTATCCTTGACCATCCAGACACAGGCCAGAGCCGCCATCAGGTACAGGTCGATCACCACTTGCGCGGTGTCAGGTCGGGCGAGCAGTTCCAAGCCAAAGGCGATTAAGGACTGCTCGGCAATAAGTAGCGTCCATGCGGTATACAGCGAGAAAGCGATAAGCGCGACTAGCGCAGGGATGGGCGTTCTCATAGTGTTCTCCTGAGTGGGTCTCCCGGACACAATAGTGATAGGGTTCTTTGCCACTCAATGACCTCTCAGGTCATGGACGTTTCGCGCACGGATAGCCAAGGTAGAAGCATGAGCAGACGTCACTTTCATCAACATCCTGTTGCCCCAGGTAGTTCGGCAGGCGCCCATTTGCGTCGGCTCTGACAGCAGGCAGGTTTGAGCCAACTGGAGCTTTCCCTGCTAGCCGGGGTTTCCCAGCGCCATCTCAGTTGCGTCGAAACCGACCGCGCGAAAGCCAGCGTGAGCACCTTGCATGCCGTTCTATCTGCGCTCGACGCACCGCTGGAGCACAGTAATGAAGTGTTCTTGGCAGCGGGGTATGCGCCGCGCTATGCCGCCTCGCCCTTGAACGCGCCGGAGATGGAAATGGTGGATAGCGCGATCAACCATATTCTGCACGCGAACAATCCAGCCCCGGCCATCGTCATTGCTAGCAACTGGGACATTACCGCTGCCAATGTCAGTGCCGGATTGCTGTTTGGCATGGTCGGTGTGCCCACTGGCGCTGAGTCTGGCCTTAACCTGCTGACGACACTGCTTTGCCCTGGAGGCTTGGGTGATCATTTGCTAAATGCCGACGAGATCCGGGCCATCGCCTGGCAACGCGCCAACCGCGAAGCCGCCAGCAACGCAGGTTTGGTCCAGATCCTGCGCACCATCGCGCAGCCTGAAGGCGTGCTGGCCCAGGGGGCGCTGGCACCCGTGGTACTCACTCGCATCAACACTTTACAGGGGCAGGAACTCACGTTCCTATCCACCTTTACCACGTTCGGCATGCCACTCGACATCACCGTGGCGTCGCTGCGTATAGAGCACCTGATACCTGCCGACCCTCAAACCTGGCAAGCCATGACGCTGGCGTATGAGCAGTGGTTGGCGAGTAAAGCCTAAAAGTCGGCAGGAGCAGGCAGGAAACATGGTCAAAGGGAGCGGAATTAAACGTCCGCCTCTGGTCGATCTCTGCCTATCGCCAATCGTTTATGTACGGGCCATGCCTAACCAAATGGGGCGCAGCAAGTAGCCCGGACAACCATCGCAATGGTGGATGGATAAAGCGTCATCCACCCTACGCGCGGCATCCGTAGGGTGGACAACGCGAAGCTTGCCCACCGGTATGTCAAAGCCTCAATTACCAACCAGCGCAGTCTTGCAGGCACTCTTGAATCTCGACAAACAACGGACGCTCGACAGGTCGCGGGTGGCTGCACCGCGCATGCAGGTGCCACAAGCGGGTTTGCTGAGTGGGCTGGTCTTCTTTGTTGCAGCGCACCAACAACTCTTCCAGCAAGCAGGCAAAGGCCCGGACCTCAAGTTGTTGCAGGGCAATCCCGTTGTTGCTCTGTGGGTCAAAAAACGACGCTGCGCCGAAATCGCCCAGGAGGGTGTGCCCGGCTGGGTCGACCAGCAGGTTATGGGCATATAAATCGCCGTGGAGGATGCCGCGTTGATGCAGGTGAACGACGGCTACCGCTGTGTCGCGCAAAATGCGTAAGGCTTCTGCCACGGTGAAACGACGCTGCTCGGCATAGCAGTCGCGCGTGCAGCTGGCGAGTGAGGGCGGCCCGGCCAGTGCTTGGAAACTTGGTGCAATGCGCTCCAGTAACAGTCCGGGCGGACCGTCCTGCAGTGGTTCCAGTGGGCCGGCAACGCTGATTAGGCTGTTGTGTTCACCGGCTGCTATACAGGCGGCCATCTCGCTGTGGGCAAGTCCGTCGCTGGTTATGTCGCCTTTGAACAGTTTGACCGCCATGGCCTTCGCCGGCTGGTTGCGCTGCTGCCAGGTCGCACTGTGGATAATCCCCGAGGCGCCCTGACCGAGTATTTCACCCAGCTCAAGGGTGTCGCGCGCGATGGTTGGCAGTGGATGTTGTTGGAGAATTGCAGTTTCGCTGGCGTCACTGAATGGATTGCCGGCAAAGGCCAGCCAGCACAAGGACGGTAATGCCGTGAGCCATTCCGGCAGATGTTCTAGCTGGTTAGCCGCAATGCGCAGCAGCTCCAAGCGCTGCAGATTGGCCAGGCTTTCGGGCAGTGCGCGGAGCTGGTTGCCCGCAAGCATCAGCTTTTGTAAGTACGCACAGTCACCTAACTCAGCCGGTAGCTGCTGCAGTCGATTGTCGGTCAGGATCAGCCAGCGCAACTTGGGCGGTAGTGCCGAAGCAGGCAGGTGTTGAATGCGGTTGCTCTTGAAACCGATCATTTCCATCTGCGTGCAGCTGCCCAACACCTCAGGTACTGAGGTGAACAGGTTGTCTGAGCAAAACAGAATACGCAGCTTATGCAGGCGGGCTAGGTCAGCGGGTAGTGCGCTGAGGCGGTTGCCCGAGAGGTTGAGCACTTCGAGGCTGTCGGCCAGAGAAAAAATCTCATCTGGGAAGTCGGACAGGTCGCAGCAAAGGTCCAGTCGAGTAATACCGGCCAGTTCACCGCTGCGAAGTTGTTCAAGGCTGTGCATAAGAAGAGTGGGCTCGCGCACTGGAGCGATGCCCAGCGGTGTTTGACTGAGAAAGGGCGTAACCACAGCGGCAGCGGGCTGAGTAGAAAGTCCGCTGCCGTGTGTTTATCCGCAACAGTGTGTTTAGTTGTCGTAACCCAGGTTCGGCGCCAACCAACGTTCGCTGACGTTGAGGTCCTGCTGCTTGCGCGCCGTGTAGCTTTCCACCTGGTCTTTGTCGATTTTGCCGACGGCGAAGTACTGCGCCTGTGGGTGGGCGAAGTACCAGCCGCTGACCGAGGCCGCGGGGAACATGGCGTAGTGCTCGGTGAGGAACACACCACTGCAACCGGCCTGGTTATAGGTGGCGGCCGGGTCGAGCAGGTTGAACAGCGTGCCTTTTTCAGTGTGATCCGGGCAGGCCGGATAGCCGGGAGCAGGGCGGATGCCTTTGTAGGCCTCCTTGATGAGCTCGTCATTGCTCAGCGCCTCGTCCGGCTCGTAACCCCAATGCGTGGTACGCACCTCTTTGTGCAGCCATTCGGCGCAGGCTTCGGCCAGGCGATCGGCCAGGGCTTTGACCATGATCGAGTTGTAATCGTCGCCAGCGTCTTGGTAGGCCTTGGCCACCTCTTCGGCACCGATGCCGGCGGTGGTGATAAAACCGCCGACGTAATCAGTAATGCCGCTGTCCTTGGGTGCAACAAAATCAGCGAGGGAGAAGTTCGCCTTACCGTCAGGCTTGATGGTTTGCTGACGCAGGTGATGCAGCGTGGCCAGCGGTTGACCATCGCTGCCGTATACCTGCAGGTCATCGTCCTGCACCTGGTTGGCGGGCCAGAAACCGAAGACGGCACGGGCGCTGATCAGCTTCTCGTCGATCAGTTTCTTCAGCATCTCCTGGGCGTCGGCATACAACGCGGTGGCCGCTTCGCCGACCACTTCGTCGGTGAGGATGCGCGGGAACTTGCCGGCCAGGTCCCAGGAGATAAAGAACGGTGTCCAGTCGATGTACTCGGCCAGAACATTCAGGTCGATGTTGTCCAGCACTTTCACGCCAGTAAAACTCGGCACGGTTGGCTGATAAGTCGACCAGTCGAACTTAGGTTTATTCGCGACCGATTTGGCGTAGCTCAGGCGTTCGGTGCGGGCACTACGGTTGGCGGTACGTTCGCGTACTTCGATGTAATCCAGGCGGGTGCGCTCGACGAAGTCGGCTTTCAACTCTTTCGACAACAGTTGAGTGGCCACGCCCACCGCACGCGAGGCGTCGGTGACGTAGATGACCGCGTCGTTCTGATACTTGGGTTCGATCTTCACCGCGGTGTGGGCTTTGGAGGTGGTTGCGCCGCCGATCATCAGGGGCAAGGTAAAGCCCTGGCGCTGCATTTCGCGGGCAACGTGGACCATTTCATCCAGCGACGGGGTGATCAGGCCGGACAGGCCAATGATGTCGCATTTTTCCGCAATCGCCGTTTGCAGAATCTTCTCCGCAGGCACCATCACGCCCAGATCGACGATGTCGTAGCCATTACAACCGAGCACCACGCCGACGATGTTCTTGCCGATGTCGTGCACATCGCCTTTCACCGTAGCCATGAGGATCTTGCCTTTGGCTTCTGGTTTGTCGCCTTTTTCCAGCTCGATAAAGGGAATCAGGTGGCCGACCGCCTGCTTCATTACCCGCGCCGATTTAACCACCTGGGGCAGGAACATTTTACCCGCACCGAACAGGTCGCCGACCACGTTCATGCCGCTCATCAGCGGGCCTTCGATGACCTCGATGGGCCGTGCGCACTGTTGACGGCATTCTTCAGTGTCTTCAATGATGTGGCTGGTGATGCCCTTGACCAGCGCATGTTTGAGGCGATCAACCACGCTCCAGGTACGCCACTCTTCGGTTTCGACTTCTTTGACGCTGCCGTCGCCCTTGTAGTTGTCGGCAATCGCCAGCAGTGCATCAGTACCTTCGGCAGTGCGGTTGAGTACAACGTCCTCGACCTTCTCGCGCAGTTCTTTGGGGATCTCGTCGTAAATTTCCAGCTGGCCGGCGTTGACGATGCCCATGGTCAGGCCGTTCTGGATCGCGTGGTAGAGGAACACCGAATGGATCGCTTCGCGAACCGGATTGTTGCCACGGAACGAGAACGACACGTTGGACACGCCGCCCGAGGTCAGGGCAAAGGGCAGGTGGTCGCGGATAAAGGCGCAGGCCTCGATAAAGTCGACCGCGTAGTTGTTGTGCTCCTCGATGCCGGTGGCGATGGCGAAGATGTTTGGGTCGAAGATGATGTCTTCCGGCGGGAAGCCCACTTCATTGACCAAAATGTCGTAGCTGCGCTGGCAGATTTCGCGTTTGCGCGCGGCGGTGTCGGCTTGGCCCGCTTCATCAAAGGCCATGACCACGACGGCGGCGCCGTAACGCTTGCACAGCTTGGCGTGGTGCTTGAACTGTTCGACGCCTTCCTTCATCGAAATCGAGTTGACGATGCCTTTGCCTTGAATGCACTTGAGGCCGGCCTCGATTACTTCCCACTTGGAGGAGTCGATCATGATCGGCACGCGCGAGATGTCCGGTTCGCCTGCGATCAGGTTGAGGAATTTGACCATCGCCGCCTTGGAGTCGAGCATGCCCTCGTCCATGTTGATGTCGATTACCTGAGCGCCGGCTTCTACCTGCTGCAGGGCGACTTCGAGGGCTTCGGTGTAGTTCTCCTCGCGGATCAGCCGGGCGAAACGCGCCGAACCGGTGATGTTGGTGCGCTCGCCTACGTTGATAAACAGCGAGTTGCGGTCGATGGTGAACGGCTCAAGGCCGGACAGGCGGCAAGCCTTAGGGATTTCCGGGATGACGCGCGGTGGGTATTTACTCACCGCTTCGGCAATCGCCTGAATATGCGCCGGGGTGGTGCCGCAGCAACCGCCGATGATGTTCAAGAAGCCCGAGGCGGCGAACTCTTCCACCACCACCGCCATTTCAGCCGGGGTTTCATCGTACTCACCGAAGGCATTCGGCAAACCGGCATTGGGGTGCGCGGAAACGTGGGTGCCGGCCTTGGCCGACAACTCCTCCAGATAAGGACGCAGATCCTTGGCACCGAGGGCGCAGTTCAACCCCACGGAGATCGGCTTGGCGTGGTTGACCGAGTTCCAGAAGGCTTCGGTGGTTTGCCCTGAGAGGGTGCGGCCGGAGGCGTCGGTGATGGTGCCGGAGATCATGATTGGCAGTTCGACATTGTCGTCTTCAAACACCTGCTGCACGGCGAAGATTGCTGCTTTGGCGTTGAGTGTGTCGAAGATGGTTTCGATCAGAATCAGGTCGGCGCCGCCCTCAATTAGGCCGCGTGTAGCCTCGACGTAGTTTTCTACCAGCTCATCGAAGGTGACGTTGCGGTAGCCGGGATCGTTGACGTCCGGTGAGATTGAGCAAGTGCGGCTGGTTGGGCCTAGCACGCCGGCGACAAAGCGTGGCTTGTTCGGGGTTTCCAGGGTCTTGGCATCCGCCACGCTACGGGCCAGGCGCGCGCCTTCGACGTTCAGCTCATAGGCCAGGCTCTGCATGCCGTAATCGGCCTGAGACACCTGGGTGGCGTTGAAGGTGTTGGTTTCCAGAATGTCCGCGCCGGCATCCAGATAGGCCTTTTCGATGGCGCCGATCACGTCCGGGCGGCTGAGGATCAGCAGGTCGTTGTTGCCCTTAACGTCGCTTGGCCAATCGGCGAAGCGCGCGCCACGGTAATCTTCTTCCTCCAGCTTGTAGCTCTGGATCATGGTGCCCATACCGCCGTCGAGGACCAGGATGCGTTCAGAAAGCGCTTTCTGCAGAGCTTGGAGGCGGACGTTACGATCGGACATGGAGAGCTACCTGAGGCGCGGAAACAAAGGCGCGATGATAGCAAAGCTGTGCGCTTTTGCAGTGGTGTGCGAATTAACATGAATCTGGCTCATGTAAGTTCGCTCGCCTTGGCTGGCCGGCGACGGCTAAAATCGGCGCTTAAGCTATTTGAAGGAAGGCTCTATGTTCTGCCGCTTACTGCTTGGCGCGTGTTTTTTGTTCATCGGCTCATTGCAAGCTGCTGAAACGCTTTCCTATAGCCGTGATATCCAGCCCATTTTTACCCAGCACTGTGTGGCCTGCCATGCTTGTTACGACGCCGCCTGCCAGCTCAATCTAGGCAGTGCTGAGGGCGCGCAGCGTGGGGCGAGTAAAGCCACGGTGTATAACGGCGGGCGTACCGAAGCACAGGCCACCACACGCCTGTTTGTGGATGCCCATGGCGCAGCTGCATGGCAGCGCAAGGGCTTTACCTCGGTGCTGGATCAGCAAGGCAGTCAAGCAGCCTTGCTGGGGCGCATGCTAGAGCTGGGGCATCAGCAGCCTTTTGCCGCCAACAGCAAATTACCCGCGCAATTGGCTATCGGCATTAGTCGGGTCAATCAATGCCCATTGCCGCAGGAATTCGCCGAATTTGCCCGCAATAACCCTCAGGTCGGCATGCCGTTCGCCGTAACCGGGCTGAGTGAGGCGGATTATCAAACCCTGCAGACCTGGCTGAAGCAGGGCGCGCCTGTCGATCAGCAAGCGCTGCAGGCCAATGCAGCGGAGTCTCAGCAGATTGCCACCTGGGAGGCCTTTATGAACGCCCCCGGTGCCCGCGAGGCACTGGTTTCGCGCTGGTTGTATGAGCATCTGTTTCTTGCTCACCTGCATTTTACCGGCGGTGAACCGGGGCATTTCTTTCAAATGGTGCGTTCGCGCACGCCCAGCGGTAAGCCCGTGGATATCATCGCCACACGCCTGCCCAATGAAGATCCAGGCAACGAGTTCTATTACCGTCTGATGCCGGTGCAGGACGTGATCGTGCACAAAACCCATATCACTTACGGGCTGAGTGCGGCGAAGCTGGATCGGGTCAAAGAGCTGTTTTTCGCCAGCGATTGGCAGGCGGACGCGGTGCCGGGGTATAGCCTGCTGCGCCGCGCCAACCCATTCGAAACTTTTGCCGCGATTCCGGCGCAGGCGCGCTATCAATTTATGCTCGATGACGGCGAATACTTTGTGCGCACCTTTATTCGTGGGCCGGTGTGCCGTGGGCAGATTGCTACGGATGTGATTCGCGATAATTTCTGGGCGGTGTTCCAAGACCCGAAACACGACCTCTATGTCACTGATCCGGAATACCGCGACAAGGCGAAAGCGCTGTTGGCCATGCCCGGACAGCTCGACAGCATTGGTGACTTGGTCGGTATCTGGCGCACCTACCGCGATAAACGCAATGAGTACGAAGCGTTGCGGATGCAACGTTATGCCGAGGCACCCGCGCCGAGTTGGTCGCACATCTGGGCCGGTAACGACAACGCGCTGCTGTCGGTGTTTCGTCAGCATGACAGCGCGTCGGTGCGTAAAGGCCTGATTGGTGAGGTGCCACAGACCCTCTGGTGGCTAGATTTCCCGCTGCTGGAGCGCTCTTACTATCAGCTGGTGGTGAACTTCGATGTGTTCGGTAACGTGTCTCACCAGGCGCAAACGCGGCTGTATTTTGACTTGATCCGCAATGGTGCAGAGGTCAATTTTTTGCGCTTGATGCCGGCAGGATCTCGCCAGGGGTACTTGGATGACTGGTATCAAAGTGGCGGCAAGCTGAAGATGTGGATGAGCTATCAGGGCATCGATGTAGAAACGCCAACGGCTTTGCAGTTGCCCACAGCAGACCCCAAGCGCAGTTTTGTTGAGGCCCTGATGACGCGCTACGGCAGCCTGAATGCGCGACCTGACCCGATCAACCGCTGCAGCGGCGCGCACTGCTATCGCCCAGAGGTGGATGTCCAATGGCAGCGCGCCGAGCAATCCTTGAGCCGTCTGACGGGCAAACCCGCAGGCGGGCTTAAGGTGATCGAGCAATTACCGGAGGCCACGCTGCTGCGGGTGGAAACGTCTGATGGCAAGCGCGAGGTGTACAGCCTGTTGCGCAACCGTGCGCACACCAATGTGGCTTTTATACTCGGCGAAGAGCGGCGCTATCAGCCGGCGCTGGATACCTTGACGATTTACCCAGGCGTGCTGAGCAGTTACCCCAACTTTATCTTCAATGTTCAGGTTGAGCAGGTTGCGGAGTTTGTTGCCGCCATGGAGCAGGCGCGTGATGCGCCGGCGTTCGAGCAGCTGGTTGAGCGTTGGGGCATCCGCCGCACCCATCCCGAGTTCTGGCGTTACTTCCACGATATGTCGGCGTATATCCAGCAAACCGAGCCGCTTGAGGCTGGTGTGCTGGACATGAACCGCTACGAAAATCTCTAGGGGCGCAGCAACCCGCGCACTGCTAGCAGTGCGCGGGTGCAGGTTTAGCGATTGAAGCGTTCTACCAGCGCGTACTGACCATTAGCAGTGGCCGTTAGCGCCTCGCTGAGTAAGGCGGTGTTGTGTGCTTCGCCGGCGGTCTGGTCGGCCAGTTGGGCGATGGTGGTGATGCTGCGGTTGACCTCATCGGCCACAGCACTCTGCTCTTCGGCGGCGGCGGCGATCTGGTTGGCCATGTCGGTGATATTGGCCACCGCATCGCTGATACCGGCCAGGGCGTCGTCCGCCTGCTGTACACGCTCAACCCCTTCGTCGGCCTGTTTGCGGCCGATCTCCATGGTCATGACCGCCTCTTCGGCAGTGCGCTGCAGCTTGGCAATCAGTTGGTGGATCTGCCCGGTGGATTCGGCGGTACGCTGCGCCAATGAGCGCACCTCATCAGCCACGACAGCAAAACCACGGCCCATTTCACCTGCCCGTGCGGCTTCGATGGCGGCGTTGAGTGCCAGCAGGTTGGTCTGGTCGGCAATGCCTTTGATCACATCGACCACGCCACCAATCTCATTGCTGTCGTGGGCCAGGCGCGTCACTGTTTCACCGGTATCACCCACCGATTGCGACAGGCGTTGGATGGCCAGGCGGGTTTCACTGGCAATCGTGCGGCCGGCGCTGGTCAGGCGGTTGGCGTCTTGGGTGGCGATGGCGGTACGCGCCACATTGCTCGCCACTTCCAGGGTGGTAGCCGCCATTTCGTTGATGGCGGTGGCCACCTGGTCGGTTTCGCTGCGTTGGCGCTCAAGCCCGGCTGAGCTGTTGTGCGCCAGGGTATTGGCCTGTTTGGCTTGCTGGGTGAGTTGCTCAGCGGTGTCTTGCAGGCGGGTTAGGCAGGTTTTCAGACGCGCTTCTTGGCTGAGGATGGACATTTCCAAGCGGCCCTGAGCGCCGCGGCTGTCGGTGTACATCTGTGCAATTAGCGGGTCTGAGGTGGTTTGGTCAGCCAGGCGCAGCAAGCGTTTTAGGCCACGTTGTTGCCAATTCAGGCCGAGCAGGCCAAGCGGTACAGACAAACCGGCGGCCAAGGCAAAGCCCCAGCTGGAGTCGAGCCAGGCGCCAAGCAGAAAGCCAATTTGGCTGATCAGAATAAACGGCAGCCAATTTTGC